>Ga0228635_1000160_pt1 | contig 49704 bp, 33 predicted proteins | sample 44DmetaG_FD_182699 | JGI IMG/M metagenome (GOLD analysis project Ga0228635, IMG submission 182699) | Seawater microbial communities from Monterey Bay, California, United States - 44D | ecosystem: Environmental > Aquatic > Marine > Coastal | place: USA: California | collected 2016-09-30 | reverse complement strand
GCCCCAGTAGTCCAACGCCACCACTGCGAAAAGTCATAGAGATTAGGCACCGATTCTTTTGTTTTCTTAAACAAAAGAGATCCTGGTAATAAAAGTGAGTCGTGAGGCTTTGGGGTGCCTGGAGGTAATTGTTGTTTGATTAAATCCCAATCCACTGGTCGCTCTGCGGTTGTTATATAATTTGTGGCTTCAATGAATTTAGAAAACTGTGCATTTGTGACTTCGGTCTCGTCCATGTAAAACCCATCTACCTTAACTGTGTGTTTGGGCTTTTCGTGGGGTAGTGCCATACGATCACCATCGGAAGCTCCCATATCATATATACCGCCAGGAATCCAAACCATACCGGGGATTTCTTGTCTATTATTTGAAATGGTTTCGAATTGATTTGATTGTTTACAACCAACTAATGAGGTGATTAATAAACCTATTAAAAATAATCTTTTGTGCATAATGTTATTTTGCAGTTGTAGTAGCTCTATATTTTTGTTCCCATCGCCACGCTGAGTCAATCATTTCGTCAAGTCCAAGCTCAGCTTTCCAACCTAATTTTTGATGCGCTAAATCTGTTGCAGCAAATAATTGGGGGACATCACCTGGTCGTCGACCAACAATTTCATAATTTAATTTTATCCCCGATACGCGTTCAAAAGATTCGATAACCTCCATGACAGAAAATCCATTTCCGGTACCCAAATTAAAGGTCTCTAAAGCCTGTTCTTGTTTATTTTCTATTAGTCTAAACAAAGCTTTGACATGTGCTTTGGCCAAATCCACTACATGAATATAATCTCGAATTGGTGTACCGTCTGTTGTATCGTAATCATTACCAAACACCATTAATTTTTCGCGAATGCCTGCTGCAGTTTGTGTAATGTAAGGCATCAGGTTATTTGGGATTCCATTAGGTAGCTCTCCTATTTCTCCAGATTCATGAGCACCAATTGGGTTAAAATAACGTAAAGAAATAGCAGAGAAATCAGTATAAGCTTTGGAAAAATCCTCTAAAATTTCCTCAGCCATTTTTTTTGTATTCCCATAAGGAGAAAAAGGGCGTTGGGTCTGATTATTTTCTGTAATAGGTAATGACTTTGGATTACCATACACAGTTGCTGATGAAGAAAAAATAAAGTTCTGAATCCCATTTTCATGTTGTGCCTTAAGTGTATTCAGCAAAGAATATAAATTATTTTGATAATAATCTAACGGTTTTTGAACGGACTCACCAACGGCTTTGAGCGCTGCAAAGTGAATCACTCCAAAAGCATCTTTATGTTTTAAAATCACCTGACTGGTATGATTTACATCTTTAAGATCTCCTTGCTCAAAAACAGGACGTACGCCTGTAATCGACTCAATACGATCTATAGTGTCTTGCGATGAGTTTGATAAATCATCAAAAATAACCACTTGAAAATCATTCTTTATGAGTTCTATTACAGTGTGAGATCCAATGTAGCCACAACCCCCTGTAACTATAATTTTTTTATTCATGTTCTGTTCTAATTTTAAAAAATACAAATGTAAAAAAAACATACTAGTTCGTACTAGTTGCTTTTTAATTTCTTTATTTTATATTTGTAACATGTCTTTTGCAAAAAAACAAATGAATTCAAAGGTACCGAAATATAAGCAAATTATTAGTTTTATAGAGAATGCTATTATGATTGGTGAACTTAAAACTGGAGACCAGTTGCCTTCTTTAAATGATCTTAGAAACAAATTCAAACTCTCCAGAGACACTGTAATTACTGCTTGCAACGAGCTGAAAGCTCGCGGGGTGATTTATTCTGTTGTTGGCAAGGGGTATTATGTAAAAACAACAGATATTAAAGTACAAGTTAAAATTCTTCTGTTATTTGATGAATTGAATTCTTTTAAAGAAGATCTTTATAATTCATTTTTAGAAGAACTCGAGGACGATTATCAAGTCGATATTTTTTTTCATCATTTCAATTTTGATTTGTTTAAAAAAATAATTGATGAAAGTGCAGGAAATTATGGGTACTATGTCATTATGCCTGCTAATTTTTCTGGGGTTGCTCAGATTCTTGAACCTTTGCCCAAGAATAAAACCTATATTTTAGATCAAACTCAGGAAACACTCAGTCATTTCCCTTCAATTTATCAAAATTTTGAGAACTATATCTATGAAGGTTTAACCGTATTATATAAAAATATTAGACGCTATAAAAAACTAATATTAATATACGATGCGAACAAACAACCTCGAGGGATAAAAAGTGGATTTGAATTGTTTTGTTCAAGAAATAAAATTAAGCACGGAATACTAGGAGGGGTTGATGATAAAGTGATCCAAAAAGGCGAGGTCTATTTTACCTTGGATGATAGAGATTTAATTATAACCATACAAAAATTAAAACAAACGTCTTATCAACTTGGGCAAGATATTGGAATAATTTCATTTAATGACACACTCCTCAAAGAAATCTTAGAGGGCGGTATTACCACAATATCAGCAGATTTTAAATTCATGGGAAGTCATTTGGCAAAAATGCTTAAAAACAATGCTTTAAGTCAAATTGAAAATCCAAAAAAAGTTTTCCTCAGAAAATCGCTATAAATCATGTTTAAGATTCACAAAACTTCTTCTGGAAAAGGGCAAACCCTTCAAATAACAAGCAGTTGTAAAACAACCAAAGCTAACATTAGTTTGAGCAACGGTGGGAGTTTAGAACAATTGGTAATTGGTAATGAAGAGATTATCACAAACCTTTCACATCTACCCTACAATCATACTTATGCGTCCTCGATTTTATTTCCTTTTGCAAATCGAATTAAGGACGGTAAATACCGCTTTATGGGTGAAAATTACAACTTAGAGTGTAATGAAACAGCAGGGAATAATGCTTTACACGGCTTGGTTTACAATAAAAAATTTAATGTTGTAGAGCAAAATTGTAACTCAAAAAGTGCATTGGTAAGATTGTCATATAATGAAATAGAACCTTATCCTGGTTTTACATTTTTATTCACAATTAATCTGATTTATAAAATTTCCCTAAACGCCATGACATTAGAAATCGAAATTACAAATACTGACAGAATCCCCTTTCCTTTCACAATTGGCTGGCATCCTTATTTTGTAATGAATGACACTCAAAGTAGTTTAGAATTTAATAGTACGCAAAAGTTAGAGTCTGATGAACGTAACATTACAACAGGGATTACTGTTTTAAAAACTCCAAACCCTATATATCTTAACAATATGAGTTTAGACGATGCTTTTGTTTTGGAAGATAACAATGTGGCGTTTGACACGCAGAGATACCGTGCCAATCTAACCGTTTCTGATGAATCAAAATACTTACAACTTTATACACCAAAACACGAAAACGCCATTGCAATTGAACCAATTCCTGTGAATCAATTCTCCGATTTGGTGATCGCGACAGGATTCGAACTTTTACTTGAAACCTTTGCTATATGAACGTTTACTACTTCTTGAAAACTGATGTTGACCGAATTGTAAATAGTTTTTTTAACTCTCAATCTAACAGTTTAAATATAAGACATTAAGAACATTTAAAATAACTAAACATTAATAAATTAAACTAAATTTCTCTTTATAAATATTAAGTTTATTATTTTTTACGAATAGGCTCAATTGTAAAACTAAATTCAATGTTTTTTGGCTTTATTCTGTATGGTTTTAAAGGTAATGCTCCCCAACTTGTATTACCACCAACACCCATTTGCTTATAATCAATGTTAATATTAACAAGGTTTCTTTCTTTAATATCAATTGTATGTCTTTGTTGTTTTTCTAGACCTGCATCAAAATCAGAATTATATTGATGATGTGCATTAAAACCAAAAGTACTGTTGGATGAGATTTTGATTCCTTCCCCTAGAGTATTTGTAAAAATTACCCACCTTACATCTGTTTTGTAGCCATTTTCTTGTGGTCTTGTATATGGATAATATAAATCTTTAACTTTATTTATATACAAACCAATCAATGCAGAAGTTTTACGATCTTGATAGTTTTCATGAGGTCCTCTACCATACCATGTTACAAAATCAAATTCTCTATCCAATATAAAATTATTTCCAAACCTGGGCAACATTGGTAAATCTGATGCTAAATTTTGTAATTCAGTTTTTACATGTATACTTCCTGATGGATTAATTTCATAAAGCACTCTAACTTGACCCTTAGTATCATTAACTAAACTATATATCGTTTCAACCTCAACATTTCTATTTCTATTTTTTAATTTAATTGATTTCAAATTGAGACTATCTGTTGCATTTTTCCAAAAAGCTAGTCGTTTTGGCATGTTAAACCCAAAATCATTATCGGTTGTAGCTCTCCAAAAGTTAGGGGTTAATCCTTTTTGAAGAATATTTCCCTGACCAAAATCTAGCTCTGTAATTTCACCAGTTTTATTATTAAATAGTACAGTTAAATGTTTATTTGAAATAGTAATTCCATTACTTTTATCAATTTTCAAATCTGAATCTGTAACTAATTTTTTAATACTAAAACTCCCTTTTTGAATTTGGAACTGCTCATAAGCAACAATGTGATTTTTTGGCAACAATTCAGTTTCATTTTTTGTCTTGGCATAAAAATTAATAAAAAATTCGTCTTTATTGTTTGGTAAAACAATTCCATCAAGACTAATAAGTTTGGTTTCATAGGGTAAAGCCTCTATAGTGGGTAAATTTCCTGTTTGAGTAACAACACCATTTTGTAATAAATCCCATTTAAAATTATATTCATTAAGATTTGTGAAATCGAAATTGTTTTTGATTGTAAGGTTGTTGTTTCGTTTATCAAATGCTAAGAACTTTATATTTTGATAAACTTTTTTAACTTCAAATAACGCAGGATGTGCAGTTCTGTCAGCATTTATAAGACCATTTAAACAAAAATTTTTATCATTGTGTAAATGTCTTCCTCCTAAATCGCCACCATATGCCCAATATTTTAAACCTTCTTTTTCTAAGGCAATTCCCTGATCTACCCAATCCCAAATAAAACCACCTTGCATTGTAGGATACTTTTCTATTACATCCCAATAATCTTGTAAGTTACCAACGCTATTCCCCATAGCATGAGCGTATTCACATTGAATTAGAGGGCGTTTCCCACCATTTTCAACATAATTAACCATATGTTCCGTATACCAATACATAGGAGCTTGAATATCGGTGTTTTCATAAGATGTAGCACCTTCATATTGAACTGGTCTTGTATCATCATTTTCTTTTAACCAATTATATGTAGTAAAGAAATTTTCTCCATTTCCTGCTTCATTTCCTAGTGACCAAATAATAATACTTGTAAAATTTTTATCACGTTCAAACATTCTAATAGTTCTATCTAAATGCATTGCCTTCCATTCTTTTAAATAAGCTGGATGTTTAGATTTTCGTATAGAGTCGTTATCTAGTCCCTGGTTTGTAGTGCCTAATCCATGGGTTTCAATATTAGCCTCATCTATTACATAAAAGCCAAATTTATCTGCTAATCTATAGAAAAAAGGATTTTTAGGATAATGACTACAACGTATTGCATTAATGTTATTTTGTTTCATTAACAGCATGTCTTTTATTGTTAACTTTTCGGAAACAGTATGTCCTTTATATTCATCGTGGTCATGAAGGTTAACACCTTTTAATGTAACAGGTTTTCCATTTATCAATAACTGACTATTTTTAATTTCAACCGATCTAAATCCTATTTGAAATTTTAAGAATTCGCCATTAAATTCAATTAAAAGAGTGTATAAATTTGGTGATTCAGCAGTCCAAGGCTTTATACTTTTTAAAATTTCTTTGAATTTTATTGAAAGCTTATCTGAGTTTAGTTTAGCTTCCTTGTTTTTTTGGTAAACTATTTTACCTTCCTTAAGAAGTTTTAAATTTAATGGTAGCTCTTGAGGACCTTTTGATGAGTTTTTAATAACAACATCAACTTCTAAATTACCATTTTTATAATCGTTAATTAAAGTAGATTTTATACTTACATCATGAATTCTTAATTTATTTGTGGTATATAAATAGACATCTCTTTCCATACCAGAGAGTCTCCAAAAATCTTGATCTTCAAGATAACTTGCATCTGACCATCTCAGGACTTGAACAGATATTGTGTTTACACCTTGTTTTAAAAATTTTGAAATATTGTATTCAGCTGGAGTTTTACTACCTTCATTATAGCCAATAAAATCTTCATTAATATAGACATACATAGCCCCACTCACTCCTGCAAAGTGTAAAAAAACCTCTTTTTCTGTCCAACTTTTATCCACCTTAAAAGTTCTTTTATAAGTACCTACATTATTTAAGTTGTGTTGAATTTTTGGAGGATTTGCAGGGAACATATACTTTATATTTGAATATACTGGTATTCCAAAACCTTCTAATTCCCAATTAGAAGGAACATTTATGGTATCCCAACCTTTTGTAGAAAATTGATTTTTATAGAAAAAAATAGGTCTTGCTTGGATACTATCAGCATAGTAAAATTGCCAAATTCCATTTAATGATTTATATGAACTACTATTTTGCCAACTATTATTTTTTAAAGCTTTTTCTTTTGAAGTGTATCTGTAGAAACTGGCAGTAGGTGCCTCTCTATTTATTTGAAAGATTTCTGGATTTTCCCATTCAGGATTTTCCCAATCTCCTGCTATATATATTGGTTTTTCAATGTTTTTCTCTTCTCTATCACAAGAAAAACAAAATAAAATAAGAATAAAAAAAACAACTAAAAGTCTCATGATATATTTTTAATATTTCAAATGTATAATTATAAAAAAAGGAACAATAAAAAAATTACTGTTCCTTTTCGGGTTATTAAAATTGAGAAAAATTTACTTTTTTATCAATTTTTTTGTGACTGAGTTTCCTTGGTCATCATATATTTTTGCTAAATACATACCTTTTGTTAAAGAAGACATATCGTATTGTGTATTTGAAACCTTTACAATATTTTGAGTTAAATCTTTACCTAAAACATTGTAAACGACAACCTTTGTAATATTAGTGTTTTGAACATCTATATTAAAAGTTGACAATATTTCATTAGGATAAATTTTTAAATTATTCGCTAAAGAAAAATTATCTGTACTTAAAGGGTTTGAAGTTGAGAAAGCAAAATTATCTACATAACCAAAAGAATCTGTGTTATTTAAAACTCTTCCTGCAGGGTTATTTTGAAAACCAACATCAGCAAGGAAAACGATAGCATTTACAGTAGTTCCTGAACCACCACCATCTACTTCAAATACCATTGTTTGCCACTCACCTGATGAACTAGCATCATAGCTGTTAATTGTTCTTTGACTTCCTGTACCATCAGCAGACGCATCTGCAGCATCAATTCTAATAGAAATATCAGGAGATGCTGGATAATTTGCTTGGAAAGTTAAATAGTGAATTTCTCCTGCTGGCACTGTATATGGGGTTGGTAAATCAAAAGCAGCTAATTCATACCAAAGTGTAGTTGTTCTTCTAATTTCTAGAACATTTGCTGACGAATTGCCATTTGAGTTTGGATTTGACACAACTTGAATTTCAGCTCCATACCTTTGGACTGGAGTAGAAGATCCTGTTTCAAAATCATTAATTACAGTTTGTCCGAAACTGAGACCTGAGATTAATAATAAGGCAAGTAAAGTAGTTTTACGAATCATATTTTTTAAATTTATAATGCACTGCAAGTTATTATTTTACAAAACTCAAAAAATGGACATAATTAATTCATATATGGATTATTATACTCTTTACAACTTAATTATTATTCATATATGTCATTTGTTGAAAAATTACCGTTTTCTGTCTTCTTTTTTACTTTTAATAACTCTTTAAATTCTAAACTATTATCAGGTTTAAAATCGTTAGTTTTCATATAATTTAATATACTATAAAACAACTGTCTAGCTGTTGGTCTTTTATCTAGATCAGAAGATAAATCTATGGAAGAAAACACTAACTGACCTTTTCCTACTTTTGCTTCAAAAACGTTTGCCAATTTATGATTAGTCACAAAATTATCTATAACATTTACTATTGGTTTTACATTCAAAGAATCTGTTATAATAGACTTTGATTTTATTGTTAAATCCCACCAATGCCAATCAGTATGAGTATCTGTTGGAAAATTACTTAGCGCTTTATGATTCTTATCTATTAATAGACCCATTGTAGCTGGTTGATTAGGAAAATGGACAGGACTCCAGAAAACAGGAACAAAACGTCCTTCTATACCATCAAGATTTTTATAATTCGGATTTAGAAAAACTTTTTTTCCAGCACTTAGCGCTGATTCTGCTTCTAAAAAAGAATTAGTTACTACAATAGCTTCTTTCTCTAGATTCACTTCTTTTGGAAAAGTCCAAATATTCCAAGAGTTTTTGTATTTAGTACCTTCTAGAGAAACAGTTATTGTTAGCTTTTTTGCTTTTGTAACTTTAACAGCGTAATCAATTGTTCCCAAATTGGTGTTATTCCCAATTTTTAAGTTGATATTCTCCAAACTTCCTGACTTCACTGCATTTCCACTTTCATCAGTAATTGTCCAATTAATAGTATGGTTTTCTTTTTCTTCGTAAAAGTTAGCAAATTCAATAGTTGCTTTGAAGTTTTCTCCATCTTCATAAACCGCCTTTTCAAAACGAATTAAGGGAACCAATTCACTATTAAATTGACTAAACTCTTCTGGAGAAATTACTCCTTTAGATTCCCAAAAAGCGTTTAACAAACCAACAAGTGCTGTTCCTTGACCAGGAAAATCTTGTAATTGTAAAAGTTGAAAACCATCAAAACTTGGAGTTTTCATCGCTCTTTCTATTTCTTCTTTATATAAAATAGCAGCTAATTTTCCAGAATTATAGGTAAAATCTTTTGCAATTGGTAATAATCCTTTTTTCTCCAAATCATTTTTTACTGCAATAAAATTTAATGGTTTTAAAACACCTGTATATTTTTCGATTTCGCTCATATCAGGATATACTGTGTATTGTCCAATTTCGTGCGAAACCAATGGAATCTCTATTTGCTGACTTCCAGAAGTATAATCTGCATTAAAATGTGGTGGTTTTGTATTGAAAATTCCTTGACCACGTATCCAACCTCTATCTGTCCATTGTGCTATAAAAAACTCGTCTTCTTTTTCAGGTCTTGTACCAGTTGGCTGTTGAAATGAAAATGCAGTTGTTGCATATAAATGTCTATTATCTAATGGTTTTAGTTCTGCAACCATTTCGTTTAAAAGAGAAATATCCCCTTGTAATTCATTACCTAAAGCCATAAAAATGAAAGATGGATGATTTCCATAATCTTTTAACATTTTACGTCCTTCTTTTCTCAAAAAAGCTGTAGTTTTTTCATCCTCACCAACTCGCAAACTCCAATGTGGAAGTTCCACTTGCATGTAAAACCCTGCTTCATCAGCAGCTTGAAATGCAGCATCTGGAGGACACCAGGAATGAAAACGCAAGTGGTTTAAACCATAAGCCTTAGCTTGTTTTATTAAAGTTGCCCATTCATCTTTTACCAGAGGTGGACGTCCAGTTAATGGGAATATTACACATTCTAGATTTCCTCTCAAGAATATTCGTTTTCCATTTAAAGTTAAATCTCCATTAGTATCACTTATGATTTTATAACCAAATTCATCAGTAATTGTTCCTGTATTCGTTTCAACTTCAACACTGTATAAGTTTGGGTTAAATTCATCCCAAAGTTCTAAATTCTCAGATTTTGCTATTACAAAAGTAATGGTGTCATCAATATTTGTAAATTCAGTAATGGTTTCACTGAAAATAGTTTCACCATTTTTGTTGGTAATATCACATGAAAAATCCTTTGCATTAAAATTATTTTGTTGAAAAGTGATTTTAATACTTTTCATATCCTTTTGTGGGTAAATCTGTAGGTTTTTTGGTGCATTTTTAGTTTGGACTTTCAATGAAATATCACCTAAGATACCATTCCACTTTATCTGAGTATGATTGGTATATGCGTGAGCCATATCTCGGTTTACGCTATCAGGATACATTTTTCCAGGCACATTGATTAGTGGAAATTTATTACCATTATCTATACAAATTGTAATCAAATTTTCGCCAGTTTTGACATAATCACTCAAATCATATTGATGATTTCCTACCAAACTATTGGCACTATTTACTTTTTTTCCATTTACAAAAACAGTGGATTGCCAAATAACTCGCTCAAGATTAAGTATTATTTCCTTTTCTTTCCAAGAATCAGGAACACTTACCATTTTTTGATACCAAGCTTTTCCAATATATTGATGTTTTCTTGTCAAATTCGACATTACATAATTATTAATAGCTGGCTTTCGCATATTTGGTTTTCCAATTTCAGCTTCATCTAAAGTTGATGGTAGTGCAATCCTTTGTCCTTCAAATGATTTCCCAGCCCAATTTTCATCAAAACCCTTTTCTAAACTGTCTAATTTTACTTGCCAATCTCCAGCAAGTGAAATGGTTTTTGTCTTTTCTTTACAATTGTAAAATGTTGAAAATAATATAGCTACAATTAAAATTTTTATAAATCTCATTAGTCTTTTTGATATTTCGTTTATTATTTTTTGAGAGGATTATTTTTTTCTGATAAAATTCTATGCATTTCCTGCTCCATTTTCTTCACAATCTTTGGATATTTTTTTGCCACATTTTCGTTTTCTAACTTATCATCCAATAAATTATACAATTGAGACTCAGTTCTAAAAGCTGGGTCAACATATTTTAGTGCAATCCAATTTGGTACTTTTTTATTTGTGGGTTTTATATACTTCCAATGATTGAAGCGTAACCCAAAAGTGTAAACTTCTTCCAATAAAAATTCTCGTCCTTCATTCGATTTTCCTAACCAAACATTCATATAGTTTTCGCTATCAATAGCATCTTTTTTATTGATTTTCTGGCCAACTAAACTGGCTAATGAAGCGAATAAATCTACCTGTGAAGTAAGTACATTACTTACTGACGGCTTTACTTTTCTTGGAAAATGAACAATTGTTGGCACTCTTGTTCCACCCTTAAAAACAGAGTATTTTGTTCCTTTGTATTCACCTGAAGGTTTATGTTTTCCTACTAATTCTCTTGCATAATCTACATAACCATCATCGAGAATTGGCCCATTATCACTTGTGAAAATGAGCAATGTGTTTTCTAATAAATTTTGTTTTTCAAGAGTCTCTACAATTTTTCCCACAATCCAATCTAATTGTGCAATAACATCACCTCTTGGACCCATTGTACTTTTTTCAATAAACTTAATGTTTGCAACTCTTGGTTGATGAATATCGTGTAAAGAATAAAATAAGAAGAATGGTTTTTCTTTGTTTTGAGTTATAAAATTATCAGCTTTTTCGTGTAAAACTTTCGGAAAATCCTCATCAATCCAAAGTGCTTTTTTACCACCTTTCATATAACCAATTCTACTAATTCCGTTTATGACACTTCCTTGATGATAAGGATCTGTATGTTGTTTTAGTAAATGAGGTTGTTTATCCCCTTTAGGATAACCATCTAATCTTGAACCATAACTTACTGTAATTGGATCGTCATCGACTAAACCCACTACTTTTTGATTTTCTAAAAACACACAAGGAACTCTATCACCAGTTGCTGGAATTAAAAAACTATAATCAAAACCAACTTCCTTTGGTCCTGGACTTATACGCTTATTCCAATCTACTTTTCCAGAACCTAAACCCAAATGCCATTTACCAACAACAGCTGTTTTATAACCCGCTTTTTGTAGCATTTTTGGCATGGTTTCTTTTTTGGTATCGATAATTAAAGGTGCATCACCTTGTAAAATAGCTGCGTTATTTCTAAAGGCATAACTACCTGTAAGTAATGAATATCTTGATGGAGTGCAAGTTGCAGAAGTTGTATGAGCATCTGTAAAATTGATGCCATTTTTAGCTAACTTATCAATATTTGGCGTTTTTACACCAATCGCTCCATTTACATAAATATCTCCATAACCTAAATCATCAGCATAAATAATGATAATGTTGGGTTTTTCTTGGCAAAAACCCACAAAAGTCATAATAATTAATAGAAATGTAATGTGCTTTTTATTCATCACTGTTTAAAATGAATAATTGAACTGCTGCATTTTGAACCGGCAATAATTCCTTATAAAATGTTGCATGAATATGTGCTGGTAAATGAAATGTACTTTTAGTAACTTCTTCCAAATATTTTTTTGCTTCTTGATATTCTCCTAATCCTAATTTTCCTAGTCCAATTAAAAACTTACAGTGAACTTTATTAATTACATTTAAATCTTCTTCCCAAATTAATAAGTCTGGTAATGAAATAGCAAAATAATCAAGTTTTACATCATCATACATATGAGATTCTCCATAAGAAATTAAGTTATTAAAACGTTTATTAGCTTCTTCAATTTTATTCAATTTTAACAATGCTAGCCCTTGGTAAAATATTTTATCAGGCTGTTGATCATTATAAAAAATTGCTGGACTTGGAACACTTAAACCTTCTGAAGCTTTTATAAAAGCTACTTCTGCTATATCTTTTTGATTTAAACCTTCATAGGCAACACCAAGCCAATAATAAATATCATTTTCTTGCGTTCCAAAAAGCTTTCCTTCACCTAAATTATGTGGATAAATTTTTGCTTCATCTAATAGGGTTATTGCTTTTTCAAACTTTTTGTTTATAATAGCTTGTTTAGCTAGTTCAATTTTAATGGTTAAAAATTGGAAAGGAACTTTTCCTTCTCCACCTTCCCAAGGATGGAATTGTCTTTTTTGTAGTAATTCATGAGCTTTCTCGTGATTTTTTTGGTAATTATAGAGTGCAATTCGCTCCAAATACAAGTCATCTCGTGAGTTTGTTAATTGCTCATGTTTTTCTAATAATGAAAGACGGGTATCAACATCAACATTTGTTTTTTTGTAAAATTGATCTAATTCCATCAATAGTCTTGCATCAGTATTGTCCAGCTCAAATGCTCTCTCTAAATGCTGTTTTGCCAATTCTTTTTGATTGGTTTTGTTGTAATACAATAAAGCAATATTTCTATGTGTGATTGCAAAATTATCATTTAGGTCTAATGATTTTTCTAAACATTCTTTGGCTTTTACATACTGCCTGTTAGCATACCAAAAGTTACCTAAATAATAATAAGCCATAGCATCGTTTTCATTTATTCTAATCGCTTCTTGTAATACCAAAACCTCTTCAAGCTTATTAGGAAAACAATAGGTACTTTCCATTTTTGAAGCTTTGATAGAATAATATAAGGCATTCCTACTATCATTTAATTTATGGTAATAATTACCCATAAAATAATAAACCATGGGATAAACTTGAACCTTATTATCTGTATGCACTTTTAAAAGATCTATTGCCTCTTCATATAGACCAAAATTTGCATAGTCTAGTGAAAACTCAATATAGTTATGAGCGTAATCTCTAATTAAATTTTTGAAATGAGCTAAATCACCTAGATTTTGAGAGATGATATATTTCTCAAACAATACTCCAAAGTTGAATTTATCAATTTTTAATGATGCTTCAATTAATTCTTTAGCTTCATTAATTCTACCCATTTTACGAAGTAAAGCTACTTTTAAATGCCTTGCTTTGTGATTATGCCAATTTTTGATCAATGCTCTATCAATTAAATCCAAAGCTTTATCTAAATCACCTCTTGAAAAATCGATTTGAGCCAAATTGAAATAACCTGCATCTTGCCATTGTGCATTCCAACAACCTTTAAAGAAACTTGCATAGGCTTCATCTTTTTTACCTAAAAAGTTTAGTGCTAAACCTCTGTTGAAATAGGGTTCACCATCATAAGGATTTGGATTGTGTTTCGTTAATGAATTGATAGCTATATCAAAATAGCCAACTGCTTTTTCTAATTGCCCTTTTTTAAGATACCAAAGACCCATTGCATTGTTGCTTCTGATGTCTTCTGGTGCTCTTTTTAAAGCTTCTTCATAATAATCTGTAGCTACAAAAGTTGCATGTCTATATTGCTCAATATGAAGCCCCTGTAAATATAATTCTTCCACAGTTTCAATTTCTGATGGCATTTTAGCAGCTTTGGCAGCATCTGGAATTTCATTTTCATTTTCTTTATACTGCCATTCAACTAACACATTTTCTTTATTATCCAAAATGGCAATATGTAAGACTTCAAAATGATTTCCTTTTACATCGATTAAATCTTCAAAACCATTTTCTGGGGATAAGTTTGCATTGGTTACAAAAAGTATTTCATCATTAGCTTTTAGAATGATTTTAGCATCATTATAAACACCTGTTACGTAAACTTTGGTATTCAGTTTTCCATCAACCATTTCTATGTTTACGAGTGCTTCTTTAGTTGCATTTTTGACAACACCAACATTGTAATAAGGCATGAAATATTGCTTGAAGCTTTTTTCTTCATATGGATGCATCCAAGAAAAATCTGGTTGATTATCTGTATAAACACCACACATCAACTCAATATAAGGACCATCAGTATCTGTTAAATTTCGATCCCATGCCCTACCAAAATCGCCATTTCCCCAAGTCCATTGTTTTTTTCCTGGTGAAACATTGTGGTCTGCTATATGTAATAAACCACCTTTACTATCATTTTCATAACCACCAACAAAATCGTAATCAGAATTTATAGCCATATAACTTGTTGGAACAGGTATGTTTTTATAATTAGAAATGTCTGTTCCTGGAGAATAGTCTACTTTATAGTACTCTCCTTTTGCAATTGGAAATTCAGAAACATCACGTTTTCCATGATCAAAAACAGCATTTACGTCAGGAGGAAAAACTGATTGATAATAATCATTTACAGCCACAGCAGGGTTTGCCCACCATAAAAACGTTTGAGGATGAGGAGTTCTATTATATAATTGTGCTTTGATTTCTAAATAAGCCTTATCAGGATGTAATGTAAAACCTGCCATACCTTTAGTTCTAAACATTCTCTCAATTTCAGAAACCCAAATAGTTTTACTACCGTCAGAATTTTCTTCCACAGTGAAGTCTACTGGGTCGTATGTACTTGGTCTATGATGTTGTGGCCAGTTAAATTCTATACCACCAGAAATCCAAGGACCAGTTAAACCTACTAATGCTGGTTTGATTACATGATTGTAGTATACAAAATGACGCTCTCTAATTTTATCATATGCCATTTGAATACGACCACCTAAAGCAGGTAATACCATTATTTTTATATACTTATTTTCTATAAAAACTACATCCCACTCTTTATCAACTTTGGTGTCGCTAATTTTTTCAATTACAGGATGTGGATAGACTGCTCCACTACTTGCTTGATAAACTCTTTTCTCCAAAAAAACAGGATATTTTTCTGGTGAACCAACTTCGTAAGTAGGAATTATCTTCTTCTCTTGCCAAACTTTAACATTTTCCATAATTCTATATTTTAGTTTTCACATATTTAGTGACGGTTAGTTTTCTTTAAATATTTCTTTTATTTGAGCTAAGTTTGCTTCAACTTCTGGATGAAAAGCACTACTTAACATATATTTTTCTAAACTGTATCTCAGTTGTCTTGCTTCGATTCTATTTTCTATATTGGTGTGTAAATCAATACCGGAAACCATTAGTTTTCCTTTACCTACCTTAAGTTCAAAAATTAGAGCAGTATTTCTATTTTTAAACCAATCATCAATTACACGAACAATCGGTTTAACATTTTTAATATCATTTATTATTATAGCGTTGCTATTAGACATCGCATCCCACCATTGCCAATTTGAGTGGTATTCAGTTGGAAAATTTGCTAAGGCTGGATTATTGGGATCACATAAAATACCTAATGTATGTGGTTGTTGACCTTTAGTCCAAGAGGTATTCCAAAAGATAGTAGAAAAACCAACTGCAATTTCACCTCCTTTTTTAGAATTAATTGCCCCTTTATTAATATTTAAAAGTACTTTCCCTCCATTTTTAAGTGTAGTAATCGCAGACTTATTTAAAGTCTCCACAACAACTATTTCTTTATTTTTTATTGATGGTAATTTTTCTGGATAAACCCAAAAATCCCAAGTATTAACATAATCTTTGATAGCAACTGACAATACATACTTACCAGCTTCTTGAATTGACGATAAATCAACATTTAATTCGCCCAATTTATTACCATTCCCAATATGAATTATTGCAGGATTTAAATTTCCTTCTTTAAAAATTTCTCCTTTGGATGTCAATATTTTCCATTTAGGAATAGCATTAGAAAAATCTTTTTCTCCAAAATGTGCAACTTCAATTTTTGCATTAAAAGTTTCATTATTGGTAAATGACCTTTTTTCTAACCTTGCTAAAGGAACTGTAGTATTGGAAAATTGACTGAATTCTTGTGGAGAAACATACCCTTTTTCCTCCCAGAAAGCATCTAACACACCTACTAAAGCCGTTCCTTGACCAGGAAAATCGTGCAAATCTAACAATTGAAAACCTGCCATATTTTTGGTTCGTAAAGCCGCTTCAATATCTGCTTTGTAACATAAAGTTTGTAGTTTTCCAGAGGCCATCAAAAAATCATCTGCATATTCTAATAATCCATTTTCAGCAAGACTTTCTTGGAAAATTTCAAAATTTTTTGGTTTTAAAACACCAGTGTATTTATCCATTTCTTTAAAATTTGGATATACACACCATTGCCCAATTTCATGACTTACATATGGCATTGATGTTTTGTCAATGATTTCTTGAAAATCAAAAACAGTTTGAGGTGGTTTTGCATTAATGATACTATTTAGGTTATCATTCCAACGTTGGATTCTTGCTACAAAATTGTTAAAGAAATCCATTTCTTCGAAATAAGTCCATCCCGCAGCAGCAGCATACAGTCTTCTGTCATCATACTTTTTGAAGTGGTCAACAAAACCCTCTAAGTACTTTTTGTATCTTGATCCATGAGGTTCATTTCCATAAGCCATCATCACAAATGAAGGATGATTTCCATAAGTATCAATTATTGCTTCTGCTTCTTTGTAAATCCATTTGTCAATTGGTTTTCCATCTCCAATTGTTGCCCAAGAAGAGGCTTCAACTTGTAAAAAAATACCTTCTTCATCAGCAGCAATAAATGCTGCTTTTGGAGGACACCAAGAATGAAAACGCATATGATTTAAACCATGAGCTTTTATGGTTTTATAGATTTTTTTCCACGCTTCTACCTCTGTTGGTGGATAACCAGTTTTTGGAAAAATAACACACTCTAGTGTTCCTCGTAAAAAAGTAGTTCTGCCATTTATAGCAAATTGCTTATCAACAGCTTTAAACTCTCTTAAACCAAAAGTTGTTGTACTAGATTGAGTTCCTGCTTTTGAAGTTAATTCGACATTTAATTTGTATGTATTTGGATTGAATTCATCCCACAATTTCGCATCATTACCTAAATTATAAGTAAAATTTAAAATGCCTTTTTTAACATCAATCTTTTGTTTGATTAGATTTAAATCATTTCTGTTTCCAAAATTTTCTGATGCAAATAAGGTTACTTCTGCATCATTTATATCTGTTTTGTTATGAATCTTTAGATGAACCTCTATTGATTTATCGTTAATATTTGGATAAACTTTGATGTTTTCAATAAATAATTTCGGTAGAGTTATCAACTGAACATCTCCAATAACGCCATTCCAATTTGTCTGGGTATTGTCTGAAATGCTGTGTGAATCCAAACCTGGATTGATGTCTTTTACACGATTGTCAATTCTTAATGTAATGATGTGTCTTCCAGGTTTTAGATTTTCAATTTCAAAATTTTGAGGTGTTGCCAAAGAATTTTTCATTGCAACTTTCTCATTATCAATCCACAGTGTAGCTTCCCAATGAACACGTTCTAAATGTAAATTAATGGTTGAATTTTCCCAATCTTGCGGAATTTCCACTTCTTTTTGATACCAAGCAGCACCTTTGTAAGTCTTATTCGGTTGCAACCAAAAAGGAATTTTCACATTGCCTTCTTGTCTGTACTTTTTCATTTTGGGATCTGTGTACCATAAGCTATCATTCCACATATTTCCGGTCCAATTTGTATTAACCGAAACATCAAAACCAATGTTGTTTTCGTTTAATGAACCTGGTAATTTTAGTTTTTCTGTAAATTTTACTGACTGCCAATTTTCAGCAATTCCAACATCTGCAGTGTCTAATTTGTAAGACCATTCACCACTTAAATCCATCACTTTTTCTGATGATGTGTTGCAGGAACTCATCAACAGAAAACAAGTAAAAATCATTAATAATGATATGTAAAATTGACTTTTCAAATTTATTCTTTTGTTTCTTTTGGGCTGATTTTAAAATAATTAGTAATAATATCTGCTACAAACTGATGTCCTTTTTGGTTCACATGATTTCCTTGTGCCATAAATGCATTCAAGGTTTGAATTTCTGCTAAATCCTTAAAAAATTGATAACTATCTATTAAAGCAACATCGTATTTTTTGGCTAAATCTCTGATTTGTTGGCTATGTTTTGCGAGTTTACTTTCGTTTGATGAAATGTCTTCTCTTGTGTCTGGTGTTGGTGTTAGTAAAATAACTTTAGTTCCAAATTCAAGCGCTTCTTGCACCATTTGTTCCCATGCTTTTTTAGCTCTTTCCAACCCTATAACTCTATCATTCAAAGCATAATCTATGAAAAGTACATCAGGGTTGTGATTCAGCACTTCAGTCTTAAATCGTTTTGCACCTTGTTCTGCTTGTTCACCACCAATGGAAGTTGTAATGGTATTTACTACTGAATATGGGTATAAATCATTGACTTTCTTTAAGGTTTGGTAAGGATAAGCATTTAGTCTATCAACTACACCTCTTGTGGTATACCCTGTAGGTACTGAATGTCCGTGAAAAACCAAATTAATTTGTTTGTTATTTGGCCAACGTTTTAGTAACTCAACTTTTAAACTGTCTAAATAAGTAGGTTTTGTGATGTATTTCTCTAAATTTTGTTGCGCAACAGAGGTGCTCACCATCATAAAAAAAGTGATAAAAAATAAACTGATATGTTGCTTTGAGATTATCATTATTTATTTTTTGTGAGTTCCATTTCAATTTCTTCCAAACTCTTTCCTTTCGTTTCTGGTAATCTTGCTCTGATAAAGATGAAACCAAGAATACAGATGACACTGTAGCTCCAAAATGTTCCATAAGAACCTAAGAAATCATTCAAAATTGGGAAGGTAAAAGTAAGGACGAAAGAGGCAATCCATAAGGACAATGTTGCTATAGACATTGCAATTCCTCTGATTTTATTTGGGAAAATTTCCGATAAAACTACCCATGTAATTGGTGCTAATGACATCGCATAAATGGCAATTGCCAAAATAACGAGTACTAATACAGGTAAACCTGTAAGTTGCATATAATATGCTGTCCCTAAAAAAGCATAGATAATACCAAGTCCAATAGAGCCGAATAACATTAATTTTCTTCGTCCTAAACTGTCTACAGTTCTCATAGCTATTAATGTAAATAACAAGTTTACACTTCCTGTAATGACGATATTGAACAACATATCTCCAACACTATAACCTGCTGCTGAAAAGATTTCTTCAGCATAATTAAAAATGATATTGATACCACACCATTGTTGGAAAATAGCGAGGACAATACCTAAAATTAATATCGGTTTTACTTTTGGACTTTTAAAATCTTTGAAGTTGATTTTCGCTTTGGTATCTTCAGCAAATGTTTGCTCAATACTAGTAACTTCTGTTGTTGCATAACTTTCATCACCAATTTTTGATAACACTGCTTTTGCTTGTTCTTTCTGTCCCAATTTCATTAAAAATCTAGGGCTTTTTGGCACTAAAAACATCAACAGAAAGAATAATAATGCAGGAATAAGTTCTGCCCAAAACATCCAACGCCATCCAGTTTGTCCATTCCAAGAATTAAGAATGGCTGCAGGTGCATTGTCTGGAATTGGTTCTGCAATAAGGAAATTAGCTATTTGTGCCACCAAAATACCAATCACTAATGTTAGTTGATTTATAGCTACAAATTGTCCACGATATTTTGCTGGAGCAATTTCTGCAATATACATGGGCGATAATGTTGAAGCCAAACCGATTCCTAAACCACCTAAAACTCTGTAAAAAATAAAAGGTGTAAAACTATCTACATAACCTGTTCCAAATGCTGATAATGTAAATAAAACTGCTGCAATTATTAATGGAATTTTACGCCCCAATCTATCTGCAATAGCACCAGAAATTACAGCACCAAAAATACAACCAATCAATGCGCTACTCATAGCCCAACCTTGTAAGGTTGGTAATTCATTAATATTAAAATACAACTCGTAAAATGGTTTTGCACCACCAATAACTACCCAATCATAGCCAAATAAAAAGCCACCCATTGCTGACACTAATGCCAGAAAAAGTAGGTAAGTAAAGTTGAATTTTGTTGTAGTTGCTGTCATGTTTTTTGATTGATTAGTCTTTGGTTAATAGTCCACTATCAAACCAATTGTTGTTTGGATTGTAGTCTGCTTTTAATAATTCTTGTCTTCTTTTTTCTAAATTTTTAAGCTGAATTTCTTTTCTTCTTTTGATGGTTGTCATTGCTTTTACCTCATCATAATTTGGATTGATTGTTGGTATTTTTGCATTAGCCTCTATTAAGAAATTCATTAATTTTTGTTCTAATTCTTTTGCTTTTTGTTGATTTTCTTCTAAAACGTTGGTTGTTTCACTCACATCATTCATAAGGTTGTAGAGCTCTTTATGATTGTCTTCCCAATAATAAATAAGTTTCCAATCATCTTCTCTGATGATGCTTACAGGTTCTCCACCTTGATTTCCATAATGTGGATAGTGCCAAAACAACGGTCTGCTAACCATAGTTTCGCCTTTTAAAACTGATGACAAATCTTTACCATCTACAACCTGATTTTTTGGAAGCTCTATGTTTGCTATACTTAATAAAGTTGGATAAAAGTCAATACCAGAAACCGGAATATCAATAGTTTTTTCGGCATCAATCATTGGGGCTTTTATGAAATAGGGTTCTCTTATTCCTCCTTCAAATTGATAGCCTTTTCCTGCTCTAAAAGGTAAATTGCTGGTTGCGTAGGCTCCATATCTACTACTGACTAAACCACCATTATCTGAAGTAAAAACTATAATTGTATTTTTATCAAGATCTAATTCTTTGAGTTTTTTCGTAACTATTCCAACCGCATCATCCATAGTTTCCACTAAACCTCCATAAATTGGATTGTCCTGTGAAGTCGCCACAGGTAACAATCTTTCTTCTTTAAAACCATTCTCTACAACACCTTTAGAAACAGCCTTGTCTCTATATTTTTTCCATTTTTCTTCTGATGTTTGTAAAGGTGTATGAACAGCGTAAAATGATAAAAAAGCAAAGAAGGGTTTGTTTTTATTTTGCTCAATGTAATTTGCAGTTTCCTTTGCTAGACGTAAGGTTAGATTTTCGCCTTCTTTTATATAATTGAGTTTTGGATTATCCCAAGGTGCATAATAACCACCTTTAGGATTACCAACCTCCCAACCACCAATATTGATATCAAACCCATATTTTTGAGGAGAGTTGGGTTCTTTACCTAAATGCCATTTCCCAGCAAAAAAAGTTGAATATCCTCCAACTTTAAATGCTTTAGCAATTGTGATATTATCATCTGAAATAGCATAATTATAGTCTGGTGGTAAGAGTTTTGTGTTTTGAGAATTTCCCCATTTTTCACCAGTTTGTGCTCCAATCCAATCTGTAATTCCGTGTCTGGTAGTATATTGTCCAGTCATAATACTTGCCCTTGATGGACTACAAACTTGACAAGTTGCGTAACCATTTGTAAAAACAGTTCCTTGGCTTGCAATAGCATCTATATTTGGTGTTTCATAGAATTTACTACCTGTAAAACTTAAATCTTTCGCTCCTAAATCATCAGCAAGAATGAATATAATATTTGGTTTTTTTATTGGTTTAGAATTATTTGAGCAATTAGTCAATAAAAAAATAAGAATAAGCGATATGTATAAACTAAAACTTTTCATTATTACTCTAGCTTTCCAGTTATAGTATTGACTGAATTAGGTTCCAAAGCAATTTCATTCTGTACAATTGATAGCTCTAAATTTTTACTTTCAGAAGTTGTATATAACTTTAAATTAGAAATTGATTTAAGATTAATTTTTTTAAAACTATCGGTTGGATTAATTGCTACTAGTGCAATTTCTTTTTCTTTTTCATCTAAATAAGCAGAAAGCATTAGATTTTTATATTCTTCCTTAAGTGACAAATTCAAACTTGTGTTAACTTCTACCCTAATCATATTTGGTTTTATGAATCTTGAGAAATTTCCAAAAGCCCAAAGAAGTTTTGAATCGTGAAAGTTTCCATCAAATTTTAATTTATCAAGATTATACATATCATCTTTAATACCTGTATGTAGGTAAATGAGACCATCTTTGAAATCAAAGCCTGTTAGTGAGGTCCACCATTGCCATGAAGTTGCATTAGCAATAGTTATATCTGCATGAATAACTCTTGCTACATATAGTGCAGTAGGCATTTCTAAATCTCTTTTCCAACCTCCTTCTATTTCAGGGTTCTTTTCTAGTATACAAAATTCACTTTGCCAATAGTTTAAGTTTGGAAAATTACTTAACTTTTCTTTTAACTTTTGCCTAACAGATATTAAAGTATCAATTGGCCAAGTTGTAAAATAACTATGACCAGTAATTGTGTTTTTTAGAGAATTAATTTTATTTCTTTTATTAAAAAAACAATCTATTTGACTTCCTCTTTTAGGCTTATTATAATCTGAATACAACCAGCGTAAATCTGCAGCTTCAGCTAATACTATTTTTGTTGTTAGATTACTTTCTTGTATATATTTATCAATCTCATTTGAAAGTTTTAATATATCGTGATTATTAGCTGGTGTTCCTTCTTGAGTTTTAGTTTCCCAGTTCCACTGTGGCTCATTTACAGGACTTAAATAATTGAATGTTATACCTTCCTCTTGAAAATGTTTAATAATATTAACCATAAATTTTGCATACTCATCAAACTTATCTTCTTGTAAATTAATGTTACCCGTTTTAATGTCAGAATTATATCCCATTCCATTTAAAGACCATTGCACAGGGGGTGCAATAGAAAATGCTAAAAATTGGTTTACCCCATAATTTTTAGCTTGCTTTAAAAACCACTGTTGACCTTTTTGTTTAGACCAATTGTAATTGCCATTATTATCAATAAATGATTCTGATCTTCTCCATTCGTTCTTGATATTAGAGGAATCTCCCTGTTCAGTTGTGCCTGCACCTATGTAAAAACGCCATTGAGTTAAACCAATACCTTTTGGATTTCCATCTGAATCAACTTCTTTACTAAACAACCACTCTGCTATCTTTTTTCTTTTGGTAATAGGCCAATTTTTTCCGATAAATTGGCACCTCCAAGCATCAGAAGCCCCAAAACCTTCCATTTGTTGATATGTTCTAGTAGTATTTAAATTAACTTCGATAAGGTTTTTATTATTATTACTACAAAAACAAAAAAATACAATACTTACTAAACAGCATAATAGTTGTGTTTTAGTAGCAGGTATTCTATTTTTAAAACAATTCAAACGATTAGATTTTAGCAATTGCCCTAATTCTAAGACTTAGAATTAGGGCAATTGAGTTTAATTGGATTTTATTTTCTATTTACTGAATTGTGGCAGTAAGAGTTACTATAGACTTTGCAGGAATTTCAACATCATCAAAATTTGCTGTTGATTTTCTTAAATTACTAGTAGTCGATGTCGTGTAAACATCAAAAGTTTCGTTCGCTATTTCAAAATCGACACCATAGTTTTCAAAAGAAAGTTCTCTTGGGTTATTTGAGTTATTCACACAAACCAGTACGATTTCGTTACTATTAGTACTTCTAAATCCAGAAATCATAAAGTTTTCGAGTGATGAATCTTCATCATGATCTGGATCATTAACATCAAAACGAACCATTCCTGGTCTTACAAAACGACTATAGTTACCTAAAGCCCAAAGTAGTTTATTTTCTTGAAAAGAGCCATCAGTATGAGATTGACTATTAGCATTTGGTGTATATAAAATTAGATTAAATCTGAATGCATGATCTCCAAAAGTTGATTGATTAAAAGCAGTCCAAAAACTCCATCCAGTAGCGTTACCGAATACTAAGTCGGCATGAATAATTCTACTCATCCATAAGGCATAATCCATTTCCGTTAGATCTGACAAACTTCTTCCTTGTTGATAAGCAGTACCTAGCAAACTATATTCTGTTTGCCAATAATCTAAACCACCACCAGCATTAGCTAGAGCATCTCTAGTAGATTTTCTTTGTGTGATGGTTTGTGCTGTAGAATTATTACTAAAGTAACTATGCCCAGCTACATGATTTGAGATATTTGTTAAATCACCTACATAATTTGAACTAGCAGGATTAAAAAATTCACTTATTTGATTAGTTGTATTTGCTGTACCTTCATATAAATAAGTTAATTGTCCAGCTTCAGGAATCATAATTTTTGCATTCACCCCTAAATTTGAAAATTCCGTATCCATTATTCTAGTAACAGCAGCAACTTCTGAATTGAATGCTCTTGTTCCTGATTGTGCAGCTTCACCAACTGCTGCATCCCAACTATATTGAGTTTCATTAAATGCACAAACAGTATTTATATTATAACCATCATCTTCATAATGTTTAGCTACGTTAGCCAAAAATTCAGCATACGGTTGGTAATTAGATTGTGGACAATTGAAACCTCCAGCTGTACTTGTTCTGAAAGTAAAACCATTACTAGTCATAAAATATGGAGGTGTTGTGGCCCACAAAGAGAACTTACTTACACCATATTCTCTAGCTTTGGACATGAACCATTGTTCACCTGCTTGTTTTGTCCAATCGTAGTTTCCATTTGCATCTAAATAACATTCTGTTTCTCTAAACCAAGAACTACTTCTAAAACCACTATTAGATTGATCTTTTGCACCATCTCCAATAATACTTCTCCATAAAGTTAGTCCTATTCCTTTAGGATTTCCATTCGCATCTACTTCATTACTAAATAATAATTCTGCAGCTGGCTGTCTTGTTGCATCTGGCCATTGCCCTATCCATTGATCTTGGAAACCGCCAGAAGCACCAAAATGATCAATCATTTGTTGTGTTTGGTCTAGTTGTAAGGTAATTCCAGTACCAATAGTACCAAATCTCGGGTCGTTAGGATCTACGAAATTATCTTTTTCACACCCAAAAAATAATATTATAATTAAAGATGTTATTAGAAAATAAAATTTATTGTTTTTCATTATTTAAGTATTTTTTAGTATCCTGGGTTTTGATCTAAATTACCCTGAGATAATTCGATTTCTCTAGGTGGAATTGGCCATAATAAGTGCGTATCAATATCGAAAAGGAATCCTTTATCTTGTGCTTCACCTAAATTAGTTGTTTCAAAAGGGTCTGTGCTTACCTCTGTATTGTATTTTACAAATGATCCATTTGGCCCCATTATTAAAGCTATTCTTGGAACTCCATTAATCTTTTGTCTTCTTAAATCGAATAAACGATGTTGTTCTAATGCTAATTCTAAACGTCTTTCTTTCCAGATAGCATCTCTTAAAGCTGCGCCAGTTAAAGCTGTGTTTGTTTGTAATTGCACTCTGTCTCTAATCATTCTATACGAATTAATTGCAGTAGGTTCATCACACTTCAAATAAGCTGCTTCAGCATGCATTAAAATTATATCAGCATACCTTAAATGAATATAAGAAAGTGGATGTTGACCTCTTTGATATGGTGAAGGTCTTTGAGCTGTAGGTATGTAATATTTTCTATTAGTTCTACCAGATTTATTTTCACTTGGTTCAGCATCAAAACTGGTTACAGCTGGATCTCCATAAACAGGGTCTCCATGTTTTATGATTGTTGATCGTAAACGAATTACATCATTCTCACTTAAAAATGCATTCTCTAAGTCGCTACTTGGTGTGCACCATCCCCAACCTTGATCTCCCCTACTTCCGTTAGTTGTAGAAAAATGACCTCCAATATAAGTAAAAGTTGGATTGTTAATATATTCAATCTCAAAAATTGATTCAACTCCGTGAGCATTACCAACACTATAAATGTTTTCAAATAAAGGTTCTAAACTATATTCTCCTGATTGCATTACATTAAAAGCCATAGCTTGTGCTTCTGCCCATCGCTCTCGTGTTAATAGCATTTTGGCAAGTATACCTTGCGCAGCTCCTTTTGTTGCTCTTCCAGCATCTGCACCAGAATACTCACTTTTTAAAGGTAAATTATTCGCTGCAAATGTTAAATCTTCCTCGATTAATTGATAAACCTCATCTACCGTAGCTCTTTTACGTTCATAAATATCAGATTCAAAAAGTTCATCATAACTTGTAATAATTGGAACACCTCCAAAACTTCTAACTAAATCAAAATAAAAGAAAGCTCTTAAGAATCTCGCTTCTGCAAGTAATCTCGTTTTTAAGTTTTCATCCATATCTACATCTGGAATAAAGTCAAGTGCTATGTTTGCTCTTGTTACTCCTAAGTAATGATTTTGCCAAAAAAGGTTGAAGTAAAGTGAACCTGCAAAAACATTATACGCAGCAATTCCTGTTATATCTGGTCTAGGTTGGATTGTATTTCCAGACCAATTATCGTCTGTTGCCATTTCATTTATTTGTCTATAAAAGTTTGCTTCATACCAATCTTTACCATTGACATTAACATAAATTCCATTCACAAAGTTTGTGGAACTGGTTCCGTCTCTAAAAAAGTCTTTTAGTTCTTGTCTACCTCTTAAAGGTTGATCTAAAAATTCGTCATTATCACAACTAGTTCCTACAAATAAGGTACAGAGTGTAAAAAGTAATATAAATTTTCTCATAATATTATAATTGTAAATTTAATCCTAGTAAAAATGTTCTTGCTACAGGGTTTCTTGCAAAGTCTACTCCAAAACCATCGATAACTCCACCTCCAGCTGCAACTTCTGGATCGAAACCAGTATAATTTGTAAAAGTGAGTAAGTTTTGACCTGAGACAAATACTCTAAATTTATTAAACCCTTTAATATCTAAATTGTATCCTAATTGAATATTTCTTAACCTTAAGTATGAACCATCTTCAATAAAGATATCTGACGATCTTAGGTAATTAAAGTTTTGATCTACAACCGCAGGTCTTGGAAATCTTGCACCTGGATTTGATGGACTCCATACTTGATTTATGGCCCCAGCTGCAACATTAACATCTTGACCTCCTGAATACAAGAATATATTTTGAAAGTTATAAACTTCATTACCATAGGTACCATACCATTGCATTGAAAGATCGAACTTTTTATATGACATATCTATTGTTAATCCTCCAAAAAAGTCAGCATAAGGATTCCCTATAGCTTGTTGGTCTTCAAAACCAATAGTTCCATCACCGTTTAAGTCTTGGAAAATTAAATCTCCAGGCTGTGCATTAGGTTGAATTATAGTACCATTGGCAGTAGAATGAGAATTTATATCTGTTTGATTTTGAAAAATTCCTAGCGTTTTGTAACCATAAAATAAACCAACAGGCTGACCTAATTCTGTAATTTTTATACCACCACCAAATTCTGGTCTATTTTGTGCTATAATTCTTTCATTACCAGGAGCCAAATCTGCAGCGATACTTTCATTAGAAGAAATTGTTAAGTTTAATCCAAGAGTGAAATCACCCCAATTATTATTATAACCGACTTGAGCATCAAAACCTCTTGACTCAAAACTACCAACATTTTGTGCAACTCTTCCAGGAATACCCGTAAAACTTGGTACTTCAACGTTAAACAATAAATCTTCAGATGTTTTTCTGTAAAGTTCGAAAGAGAAATTTAATTTATTATTAAACATAGCCATTTCAATACCTATATTTTCATCTCTAACCGTTTCCCAACGTAAATCTGGATTTCCAAAAATTGATAAAAAATTACCAACGACTCTTTGACCACCAAAGACAAAGTCTGTAGTACCAACTCCGAAAAACTGTCCATTTCTTGATATGTTTTGATTTCCTACCTCTGCTGCACTAATTTTAAAACGTAAATTGTTTATTAATTCACTTTCAAAGAAATCTTCGGAATCGATATCCCAAGCAAATGAAACACCAGAAAAAACTCCTGATCTTCTTCCTTCAGCGAAACGCGAAGACTCATCTGCTCTTACTGATCCTTTAAAGATATATTTATTATCATAGCTATAAACTGTTCTAAAAAGTAGCGAAAAGATATTGTCTTGAGCCTCATTTCCTGCTGCAGAGGTAATATCGCCTTCAGCACCATCTAAATATCGTAAATTAGGGTTTTCATTGTCTGGAACACCCTCTCTAGTTGCTTGTAGATAATTGAAGTTTTGTGCATCATAAGTTACCCCTCCTAAAATATTTACATAATGTTTTTCTACAAAAGTATTTTCGTAGGTTATTGTATTATTAAAAACATAATCAAGATTTTCTCTACTTCTTCTAAAAACACTATTAATTTCTCTTTGTTGATTTCCATTTATGAAAAACTGAGGTGCAAAGCTATCAGTTCTATCGTTAGAAATATTAAGACCTAACTGCGATCTAAATGTAAAATTTGGTAAAAACTTATAGTCAAGCTGTGTATTTGAAAAGAATCCAAAAAATTCAGTTTCGTTAAACTGACGTGCTGCAACAGCAACCGGATTTGGGACATTGTTTCCCCCATGAGTGTAAATACTAAAAATATTTCTACCTACACGTTGATTTTGAGGAATATAAACTTCAGTTAAAGGGTCAATTCTTAAAGTATTGAACAATAAACCAGGTGTATTTTCAAAACGTTCTATTCTAGGACTAAGGTCTGTTTTTAAATTTATTTTATCAGAGATTTTAATATCCATATTAAAACGACCAGTAATTTTTTTATACCAACCTTTAGTGTAGTTTGAATTTTGATCGAAAAGACTAATACTACCAGCATATTTAAATTTCTCAGAACCTCCCATAACATTAATGTTTGCATTGGTTAGAGGAGCATAATTTTCGATAGTTTCATCCCACCAATCAGTATTTGTTGTATTACCATTTGTAGCTAAATCAAATCTTGGATCTGCTGGTAAACCACTATTTTCTCTTCTTAATTGCATAAACGCTGCATACTCTGATGCATCAGCAACTTCAATTCTTTCCAATCTTTGAATACCTGTAGAAAAATCAACATTTATATTCATTTTTCCTTCTTTTCCACGTTTTGTTGTCACAATGACAACTCCGTTGGAAGCTCTTGATCCATAAATTGCCCCCGCTGATGCATCTTTAAGAATTTGAAAACTCTCAATATCTGCTGGATTTAAGAAATTTAATGAAGTACCGTTTGGCAACATAACACCATCAAGTACTATAAGAGGAGCAGATCCTTGAGCTGTTGTTATACCACGAATAAGAATTTGAGGTGAAGCTCCAGGGTTACCACCACCAGATAAAACTTGCACTCCTGCTGCTCTTCCTTGTAGGGCCTCTGCTGGATTACTAGCTATTTGCTTAACAAATTCTTCTCCTTTTACAGTAGCTATAGAACTTGTTACTTTATCTCTTTTAATAGAACCGTAACCAATAACAACAATTTCATCTAGTTGCGTATTATCTTGTTCTAGTTTTACATCGACAGTGTTTTGAATAGTAATTTTACGTTCTACTGTTTTATAACCTAAATATCTGAAGATTAATGTTGCATTATCAGCGACAGTAAGCGAATATTTACCGTCAAAATCAGTTTCTATTCCATTTGTAGTTCCCTTTTCAAGAATACTTACCCCCGGTATAGGAGAATTATTTTCGTCTGTAACTGTCCCTGAGACTGTTCTTTGAGCGGAAACAGAAGCACAGAAAAACAAGGCTACAAATAAAATTTTAAAAAGTTTCATATAAAAATTTTAAAGTTTGGTTAATGATATTTTATTATCGTCTTACGGCAGATAATCTATTTAAATGTGTATCGAAAATGAATGTGTAGTCGTTTCCTATAGCTGCATCAGGAAATACATAATTAACACCCCCATTTGGCACTGTAGCTTCAGGGTCATTATCAGTATCCATTCTCCAGAATGGAGACCATCCATTTGGGTTTGCATTTAAAATAAACCCATTTACCCCATTATCATTTGGCTGGTCATTAATAGTAACATCTATAGTCCATAAATATGGATTGGCACTATCTTGAGTGAATGGTTTCCCAGATGCAAAATTCCAACAAACAACACTACCATTTGCATTACTTGTACAAGTTGATACTGTATCTGAAATAAAGACCCCTCTTCCTATAATATATACTTGATTAAAGGCAGAATCATTAGGAGTGTAAGGAGTAATTGTATAACTATTGTCACGTAAATCTATTTTTATTTCATGGTAACCAGCATTCGGAATAACAATTGGATTAACATTTTGATCTGCTCCTAATACTAACCTACCACTTATATTTGGGTCAGCGCCAAAAGTGTAAGGACCAAAAGATTGCTTCTGAGGAATAAAACGAACTTCAGCATTAGCAGCTTCTGCATAATATCTTGCTGTAAATACATAACCATCTTCTGATACCACTGTACTAGCATCTGTTGTATAAGGTACACCAAAAATATCTGAAGTTAGTAATACAGGATCAGTTACATCAGTAATATACATTTGATCAAAAATTAGGTCATTTAAAACATTAACAATAAGCTCTGTAGTTGATTCGTTTCCAGAAACATCGGCAGCTTTAATGATAAAGGAATATTTACCTGGATTATCTACATTTAAAGAATTAGTATAATTAAACGATGTACCGCTTATACTTTGTGTCTCTGATAAAAGTTCACCCTCTATTGAAAATTCTGACAACTCTCTATTATCAGTTACTGTTATATCAAAATCAATTTCATTTGCGCTACTAATTAATACTGTTGCATTATTTGTAGGGTTAACTAAATTAATAGTTGGAGAAGCAATGTCTTTATCTAAAGTAACTGTTACATTTCTCACATTACTTTTATTGCCAACATTATTTACTGTTATAGCTATAATATGTGAACTATTTTCAACCTCATTATCTGGAACTTTGAAACTGTAAGCCAATTCATATGTTTCAGGAAGTGAATCTAGTACTATGGTTTTGTCTAAAAACCATTTATCATATTTCATGTTTATTGATTTGATACCAGCTGGATCAGAAACAACTGCACTTAGTGTGAATGTTTGCCCTGGTAAAGAAGAAATAGCCTCTACAAAAGATTGAAATTCTGGAGTAGTGTTGACTTCAATATCGTCATCTTCACAGCCTAATGTTAGTGTTAAAAAAGCAAACACAAAAATCGATAAGTAAATCTTATTTGTTTTCATTTGATAATTATTATGGAATATATTTTGTTTTTATTAAAATTAAATATGTACTCTTTATTATTGAAGTTACACAAAATAGATAGATAAAAATGTTATTTTTTATTTTTACGTAACCCTTAAGGAAATAGTGTGAAAATTATGAATATCGTATTTTTATGATAAATAAATTACAATAAACTACATCAAATAATAACCTTTCTACAAAGGAAGTAATAAGTATAGCGTAAAAAATGGATTTTAAAATTCAATAAATGGACAATAATACTTTTTTTTAAATATTATAAAAATGTTTCTTTTCTTTAAGTACATTTGAAAAAGTTAGCCAAACATAAACAAATCTATTATTAGATGATAAAGTAAACAAAATGCAAACCGTAAGTTTAAGAGAAGGATTTTTAGGCCAAAAAATGTTATCCTTACCAAAATCTACTATGTCCTTACTTAAAGAGAATAAAGTAACCAAATCTTTTTACATAAGTGATTTAGGACATTACCCCAAAGCAGCTCACCATTTCAGGTATCGCAAAAAAGGTGCAAAACAATTTATATTTATATACTGTACTAAAGGAAAAGGTAGAGTAAACCTTGGTAATACCATTCATATAATAGAACCCAATCAATTCTTTATAATTCCAAAAAATAGTACACACGAATATAAAGCTGATGATGCTGAACCTTGGAGTATTTTTTGGTTTCATTTTGATGGAAGTATTGCACCTAAACTTTACAAAAGGTTTATAGAACGTAACGTCACTACTTATAAAAATGCTCCATTTTCTGGAAGTAGAATTAAAGTTTTTAATAAAATATTTGAACTATTTCAAGGAAGTAATCAGGATGCTCAATTAGAATACGCAAATTTATTAAGCTTGAATTTCATCAGCTCATTTATTTATCATGACACTGAGTTACTAAACAATGATAAAAATGGAGATGACTTAATTGAATCTATTAAAAATTATCTTTTACAAAATATAGACAAGAATTTTACACTAGATGATATTGCTAAAAAGTTTAATTACTCAAAGAGTCACCTACATACAAAGTTTAAGAAAAAAACTGGTTATCCAGTTATGGTTTTTTTCAATTTAAAAAAAATACAAAGAGCTTGTGAATATTTAAATTACACAGATTTAAGTATAAAGGAAATTAGTTTTAAAATCGGTTTTCAAGACCCTCTTTATTTCTCTAGAATATTTAAAAACTTCATGGGAAAATCACCCAGAAATTATAAAAAGAGCCATTTAAAATAATCTTAAACAAAATACAAGCAAAAAATTGTTCACAATAACAAAACAAACAAGAGACGATAAGGAATATGTGATTCTTGAAAATAAAAACATAAAGTCTAAAGCTGAATTTTGTCTTAATGAAGGTGGAAGAATACAAAACTTAACACTAGAAGACAGACCAATAATAATAGAACAGCCAAATTTTAATTATAAGGACTCTTACGCTTCTTCATTTTTATTTCCTTTTGTAGGAAGATTAAAAAAGGGGGAGTTTAATTTTTGTAATAAAGTTTTACAATTTGATAAAAATGATAATAATATACATGCATTACATGGAATAGTTTACAATAAAAAATTTACTCTCTTTAAACCAGAGGAAAATATTTATTTTGCAAAAACTACTTTATTCTATACTGAAAATAAACCTGTAGAAAGTTTTCCTTTTAAATATTTAATATCTATAACTTACACACTTTTTTGTGATAAAATAAACATAGAAGTTGTAATAAAGAATTTAGATGAAAAAGCCTTTCCTTTTACTTTAGGTTGGCATCCTTACTTTGTTTATGGAGACTCCTCTAAAGTTGAATTAAAATTCACGCCGAAAAAACAAATAATTTATGATAAAACAATGGTTACTGAATCTTTAAAAGATTTTAAACTAGATAAACCTTTAATATTAAACAATAAATTTCTGGATGATGGCTATGAATTAGCAACAAACGAAGTAGATTTAGTCACTGAATCTTATTCCTTAAAAATTTCATCTGACACCCCTAAAAATTTCTTACAACTATATACTCCACATAATATTCCAATTATTGCTATAGAACCTATGACAGGAGTTTCTAATAGTTTAAATAATAATATTGGACTACAATTATTAGAACCAAATATGACCTACGCTTTAAATTGGAATGTTAAACTCACTTAAAAAGCATATGAAAAATAAATTAGTAGAAATAGTACATAAAAATTACAAAGAAAGACACAATGAAGAACCACTTTTAGTCTTTTCACCTGGTAGAATTAATATAATTGGTGAGCATACAGACTACAATGATGGCTTTGTTTTACCTGCAGCTGTAAATAAAGGAATTATAGCAGCCATAGGAAGGAGTTATTCAGGAAGTTCATCAGCAACAGCACTAGATTTAGATAGTAATATAATATTTAATCTTGATCAAGTTTAAAACCATCTAAAGAAGGAAGTTGGGAAAATTACGTATTTGGTGTAGTAGCTGAAATACAAAATAGAAATAAAATTATAGGAGATTTTCATATAGTTTTTAAAGGTGATATTCCTAGTGGTGCAGGTTTGTCTTCTTCTGCTGCTTTAGAAAACAGTGTTGTTTTTGGATTAAATGAATTATTTGATCTTGGACTTACTAAAAATGAAATGATTTTTATTTCACAAAAAGCAGAACATAATTATGTAGGTGTTAATTGTGGAATTATGGATCAATATGCTAGTATGTTTGGAATTAAAGATCATGGTTTATTACTAGACTGTAGAACGATAATAGCAAAACCTTTTGAAATCAATTTTGACAATCACCAACTAGTTTTAAATAATACAAATGTAAAGCATAGCTTATCTGATAGCACTTATAATGATAGACGATCTGCTTGTGAAAACATTGCTAAATTACTAGTTATAAAAGCATTAAGAGACGCGAATGTGGAACTTCTTGAAAGTATAATTGGAAAAGTAACCCCAGAAAATTATCAAAAAGCATTATATGTGATACAGGAAAATGAGCGAACACTAAAGGCAGCCAAAGCTATACAAAACAATGATTTAGAAAAACTAGGTGCTTTAATGTATGGTTCCCACAATGGACTACAACATCAATATAAAGTAAGTTGCAATGAACTAGATTTTTTAGTAGATCAATCTAAAAAAAACAAATTTGTTTTAGGCTCTAGGATGATGGGAGGAGGATTTGGAGGTTGTACTATAAACTTAATTGAAAAAGAGGCTGTATTAGATTTCACCTCTTCAACATCAAAAGCTTACAAAAATAAATTTAACAAAGATTGTTCTGTGTATTTCATAGAATTGTCTGAAGGTACACATACTATCAAATAATACAAATGGAAAATAATTATTTACAAGACTATTCTCATAAACGTCTAAATATACTAACTGGGGAATGGGTTTAAGTTTCTCCTCATAGAGCAAAACGTCCTTGGCAAGGTCAGAATGAAGAAATTAATAATAAAAAAAGGCCTAACTATGATGAAAACTGTTATTTATGTCCAACAAATACTAGAGCTAATGGCGAGGTAAACCCTGACTATAAAGATGTTTTTATTTTTAATAACGATTTTGCTGCTTTACAAAGTGATTCTCCTGCTTTTGAGGTGAACAATGGTTTACTAAAAGCACAAAGTGAACAAGGTATTTGTAAAGTGATTTGCTTTAGTCCAGATCATTCAAAAAGTTTAGCTGAAATGGAAATTGATGAAATACAAAAAGTAATTTTCGCTTGGCAAAATGAATATAAAACTTTGGGCGCAAATGAGATGATTAACTACATTCAAATCTTTGAAAACAAAGGTGCAGTTATGGGTTGTAGCAATCCTCATCCTCATGGACAAATCTAGAGTCAATCAACTTTGCCAAATGAAGTTTATAAAAAAGACAACCAACAATTTCATTACTTTAATGAAAAAAATAGCCGCTTATTAGGTGACTATTTGGAACAAGAATTACATCTAAAGGAAAGAATTATTTTTAAAAATGATGATTTTGTTGTTTTAGTACCTTTTTGGGCTATTTGGCCTTTTGAAGCAATGATAGTTGCAAAAAATCATCAACAAAATATTACAGCTTTAGATACAATTGGAACTCAAAATTTTGCAGAAGCTATTTCAGTGCTGACAAAAGCTTATGATAAGTTATTCAATACATCATTCCCATATTCAAGTGGGATTCATCAAGCGCCAACAAATGGAAAAGACAATAGTCACTGGCATTGGCATATGAGTTTTTATCCACCTTTGTTAAGAAGTGCAACTGTAAAAAAGTTTATGGTTGGTTACGAAATGTTTGGAACACCTCAAAGAGATATTACTGCTGAAATTGCAGCTGAAAGAATACGAAATTTAGTTTAGATTGAAAGTTGAGCTGTATTGCTCAGTAATCCTTTTACATCAATTTTACAAGAAAAGACAGCACCACTTTTTGGATGTTGTTGTAGTTCATTTTCAGACATTCCATAGCTTGCTGTGGTAATGTATAATGTCTCTAAATTCTTACCACCAAAAATACAGGAAGTTACATTTGGCGCATCAACCAAAACTATTGCTTCCACTTTTCGAGTTAATGGATTAAAACAAATCACTTTAAAACCTCCCCAAAGTGCAATCCACAGTCTTCCTAAACTATCCATACACACCCCATCTGGTAAGGCTAAGTATTTTTTTAGGTCAAATAGAACTTCACCTTTTGATAAACTTTGGGTTTTTCGATTGAATGTAAATTGCTTTACAGCATAATCAAAACTATCTACATGATATAAATATTGATTGTCTAAACTCCAGCAAAAACCATTTGGAACTGATAAATTGTTTAGTACTTTTTTGACTTTTCCATTTTTTGACACAAAATAAAAAGCACCTTGTTTTTCTTTTGCCTCAATATCCATAGTTCCAATCCAAAAATTACCAGAAGCATCAGGTTTTGCTTCGTTTGTTCTAATATTTTCTGCTAAATCTAACTGTAAAAGTGGAGTTATTTCATTAGTTTTTATATTAATTTTTAAGAGTTGATGTTGCTCACAAATTAATAATTCATCATTTTTATATTTTGCTACAGCACTTGTATACGTGTCAAATTCCCAGTTTTTTAATTCTTGATTTTCTTCATCAAAACTGTAGAGTTTTTTATCAACAATATCAACAAAATATAATTTTTGATGTTCTTCGTTCCATAAGGGCCCTTCACCAAGATTGGTCTGAATGTCAATAGCAAGTTCGGCTTGGAAAGTTTTCATCTACACATCTTGCATTATGGTGCTCCTGCCTCCATCAACCAAATAGGTTACACCTGTGATGAATTTTGCAAAATCACTTGCTAAAAAAACACAAAAAGCACCGATTTCCTCAGGTGCTCCAAAACGTTTAACGGGATGTATTTCCAATATTTTTTTACGCTTTTCCTCCGGATTTTCAAATGAGTTGAACCAATTTTCAGCGTTTTTATTATCGATAAAACCCGGTGCAATTCCCACAGTTCTAATCTCAGAACCCCAGTCTAAAGCCAAGGTTTTTACCAAACCATTTAAGGCGGTTTTAGTGACATTATAAGGAAAGCAATTTTTCAATGTTGCAAATGCATGGTTAGAACTCATAATGATAATAGTTCCATTATCACTTTTTGATAAGTAGGGTTTACAGAGTTTACTTAAATTCCAATGAGAGGCTAAATTCAAATCAATATTTTGTTGCCATTTTTCCTGAGAGCATTCTTCTGGTTTTTCAAAAATATTTGCTCCTGCATTTGAAACTAAAATATCTATTTGATTGAATTTTTCAATAACATTATTTACAAATTGTTTTAATTCATCAACCTTTGTGACATCAACTTTTTGATAAAAATGTGGTATTTCGAACTCACCAAGTTTTGTATTCAATTCCTTTACATTATCAGAGTTTTTATCATCAATTGCAAAAGTAGCTAAATGACAACCTGCTTTGGCGAGCATAGTTGCGATACCAAAACCAATACCTGAAGATGCTCCAGTAACAATGGCAACTTTACCTTGTAAATCGATTTCTAACGCCATCTATTAAATGTAAAAACCTTCTTTTTCTTTGATAATACCTGGGTGTTTTTCCATTTCTTCTTCAATTAAATCTACTCCTAAACCTGGTCTATCACTTAAATGCAATACTCCATCTTTAACCATTTTATTAATTGGATGCGTAATGATTGTATCACGCCAAGGAACATCAGTAAACATAAATTCCATTCTAAAAAAGTTTGGAATTGACGCACAAACGTGAGCTCCAGCTAAAGTTGATAAAGGTCCATTTGGATTGTGAGGTGCCAATTGCACATTATAAGCTTCCATCATAGTTGCCATACGTTTCATTTCTGAAGGACCACCACATCTGGTAATATCTGGCATCAAAATTTCACTTACTTGATTTTCTAATGCTCTTCGAATTCCATGTCTGGTATATAAACGTTCGCCAACACAAATAGATGCATTTCCAGGCAAACGATTTCGTATAGCAATGAGTGATTCTAAATTTTCAGGACCTACAGGTTCTTCATACCAAGTGATGTCCAATTCTGAAAATCGCAATGCCATTTTAGTAGCAATTCTAAAATTGAGTAATGCGTGAGTTTCTATCATCATATCAAAATCAGAACCTACAGTTTCTCTCACAGCTTTACTAATATCATAGGCTAAATTTTGCTGAGCAATACTTAAGCTCATTTCCGTTGAATCTTCACCATACAAATAACTTGTATGCGCAAAAGGATCAAATTTTAGTCCGGTAAAACCAGCTTCTTTCACTTTTTTAGCGGCACTTGCATAATCTTCTGGTGTGTGATTTCCTTTGATGAACCAATAGTTTGCGTACAAGTTGATTTTGCTGCGGAATTTACCACCCAATAATTCATAACAAGGAACACCTAAAACTTTTGCTTTCAAATCAAGTAAAGCCATATCAATACCGCTAATAGCACACAAACTTACACCTCCTGGACCAACCCAATTTAGGTCTCTGTAAAGTTTCGTCCAAATAAAATCAATTTTCATTGGATCAAGACCAATAATGCGCTCTCCTGCGTGTTTTGTAGCGTGAAAAACCATTGGACTCCCTGGCCAATTTGTACTTTCTCCAACACCTGTATGACCAGTATCCGTATATATTTTGAGCATAGTCCAGTTGTATTTTACACCTTCAACTAACCATACTTTTACATCAGTAATTTTCATTTGAATATTCTTTGATTGATTTACATTATGCCATATTTATCAAAAGCATCTTTGGCGCTCATACCATCTAAAATAGCTTGTTGCACCACTTTTTCTCCTCTTGCTTTTTCTATGGCCTTCGTAAAAATAGTCTGTTCGATTTCTTTTGGTACAACACAAACTCCGTCAATATCACCAATAATAATATCGCCATCATTTACACGAACACCCTCAATTTCAATTGGCACCCTATAATCAATAACTTTACCTCTTGGTGCTTGATCTTGAGCATATCTACCATAAGAAAAAGTTGGAAAATCAATTGCTAAAATACCATGAGTATCTCTGGAATATCCATTAACAACTGCGCCATTTGAACCTAATTTTGTAGCTCTTGTTGCCATTAATTCGCCCCATAAAGCATAAGTTGGTGATGCTCCTGTACAAATGTAAACTTCGTTTTCTTTTAGGTCATCTAATGCCTCTAACATCAATCCAAAAGGTTTTTCGAAAACTGGATTGTATGTTTTTTTAGGAATGTTTTCAAAGCAATCTGCCTCTAAAACGGTCATAGCTCTTCCGACCAAAAATATATCGTCTCTTAAAGGTTGGATTTGTGGTGGTAAAAACTGATGAACATAGCCTTCTTGATCCATAATATCACCAACAACGGCCGTGTATAATTCTTCTCTGATTATGGCAAAAAGTTCTTCATCATTTTGCCAATGAATGTTTGTTTGATTAGTCAATTTTATTGTTTTTTATTTTTGATATAACGTCATTATTTCTTTGTAATCCAAAGCATCTTTTGGATCAAAATCATCAGAATTCATATAGTTTAGTAAACTATTTTTCAATTGTTTTGCTGATAGTCTTTTGTCTAAATCTGTATTCAAATCAATTGATGTGAATAATAGTTTTCCTTTACCAACTTTTGCCTCGAAAGCTATTCCTTGATTTCTGTTGGTGGTAAAATCATCGATAACTCTTACGATTGGATTTTCTTTCAAAAATGGTAATTGTACAATTTTAGATTTTGTAGCTAAATCCCACCACTGCCAATCACTATGCACATCTGTTGGAAACTGCTGAAAAGCGCTATGTTTTGGATTAACCAATAATCCCATATTTGGTGGTTGAGCAAACATTAATCTGCTCCAAAAAATAGGTCCAAATCTGTTTTGCTCTCCTTTGATATTCTTCATATCAGGATTTAACAGTACTTTTTTGCCTTCTGATAATAGTTGTTTTGCTTTTGAAAAAGATTTAGTCATAACAACATCCGTGTTTAGTATTTCCATTTTTGGATATACCCAAATATTCCAATTGTTTTGATAATCAGTTTCATAAATTTTTACGTTGATGGTTAATTTTTTTGGTTTATCTACATTTAATTTTGCTTTGAAATCTCCAACTGTTGTTAAGCCACCAACATTAATATTTTTATCAGAGAAACTTCCGTTTTCAACGATTTTATCATCATCAAGAATAGACCATTGTATAGTTTTGTTGGTCATATCTTTTTTATAATTAGATATTTGAACGTTGGCTTTAAACTCTTCATCAGACGTGTAAATCGCTTTTTCAAAATTCAACAGTGGAACTACAGGTGCATTAAATTGTTTAAAAAAAGTACTATCTACAATACCTTTATTGTCCCAAAAAACATCAAGCAAACCAATTAACGCAGAACCGTGACCTGGATAATCTTGCAACTGTAACATCTGAAAACCATTAAACCTTGGGGTTTTTAATGCTCTTTCAAAATCCTCTTTATATAATATTGAAGCTAATTTTCCTGAAGCGTAGTTGAATTCTGGTGCCAAATCTAACAATCCATTTTTCTCCAAATCATTTTTTATGGCGATCAAATTTAAAGGTTGTAAAACACCTGTATATTTTTCGATTTCATCAAATTTTGGAAAAATCGCATATTGTCCAATTTCGTGTGAAATGACTGGAACTTCAATATGCCCCATTTGTCTTTCGAAATTATCATCGAAACTTGGTGGAAAGTTGTTGAAGAAACCTTGACCTCTTATCCAACCTTTATCTGTCCATTGTGTAACTAAAAAATCGTCTTGAGGTTGTGGTGCAACACCAATTCCTTTTTGAAAAGAAAACGTTGATGTGGTGTATAATCGATTTGTATCAATTTTTTTTGCTTTTTGAATCAAGTTATTTAAATAAGAGAAATCGCCTTCCAATTCATTACCCATGGAAAATAGTACGAATGAAGGATGATTTCCATATTCTCTTAATATTTTCTTCATTTCGAGCTCTAAAAATTCATTTGTTGGTTTGTCTTCTCCAACATTTAAACTCCAATGTGGAAGCTCAACTTGAAAGTAAAAACCAAGTCTATCACCAACATTAAAAGCTGCTTTTGGTGGGGTCCAAGAATGAAAGCGAATATGATTAAATCCATAGGATTTTAATAATTTGAGTGTTTTTTCCCATTCGTCTTCAGTCATATCAACTCTACCTTTTATAGGATAAGCTGCACAGTCTAAATTTCCTCTCAAGAAAATTCGGTTTCCATTTAGGGTCAGTTTATTTTTAACAGCTTTTATATTTCGTAAACCAAAAGTTGTGCTGAATTCTTCATCAGAACCTTTTGTTTTAAAATTCAGTTGATACAAATTGGTATTTAATTCATCCCAAAATTCAATATTTTTTGGAATATCAATAGTTGTCATAATTTCACTTCTTATTGAACTATAGGTGTCAATTGAACCTTTCGCTAAAACTTCATCATTTTTTGTGATGGAATATTCGAACTCACTACCTTCCGGTTGTTGTTTAAAGAAATTAACTTCTAACTTTAGTTTATTGGCATTGAAGTCTGGTTTTATGTTGATATTCTCAACAGTCGCATCTTCCAATTTTTGAAGTGATATTTCGCCAATAATTCCATTCCATTTTCCTTGTGTTTGGTTAGAATAAGCATGCGAAAAACCTTGTGAGGCTTTAGTTGGATAACGTTCGTGCTCAAAACTAATACCCTTGTGTAAATAAGAATTGTCTACTAAGATTGTAATTACATTCTCACCTTCTATTAAGTCTTTATCGATATAATATTGATGTGACACAGACAAACTAGATTTTAAATCTATATACTTACCATTTATATAGACTTTAGATAACCACATTACTCGTTCTAATACTAAATTAGTTTTTTTATTTTTCCAGTTCTTAGGTATTTTGAAAGTTTTTTGATACCAAGCTTTACCTATATATTCAGTTTTTCTTGTTAACGCAAAAAGGGTAGTATCATTCATTTTTGGTTTAAACAAATTATTATTACCTATTTCGTTTTCATCTAAAGTACCTGGTAATAAAATCTGACTTCCTGTTAAGATGTTTCTATACCATTTTTCATTTTCACCAACATTTAAACTATCTAATTTAACAGTCCAAAGACCTGACAACTTAATCTTACTTTTGACAGTTTTCTCACAAGAAAAAAACAAAAAGGATCCAATAAAAAATATTAATAAAAACTTATAAATATGCTTCATTCTATGATTATAATTTAGGTTTTTAATATTGTAAAAAATATTTTTTTTACATTATTAAAATTAAAATATTTTATTTTATTTATAATAAAATTATATAATTATTATTTATTTTTTAAATTTGAAGTATAATTATTAAATTATTTTTAAAAATAATAAATAAACTAAAATGCAAAATACTACATATTTTTTTGCAAAAAATAGACTATAATAATACAAACATGGATTATATTATTAAAATTTGCTTGAACAATAGAAATTTAAAAAAACTTATAATTTTAATTTTCTTCTCCTTAATATTTTTTAACTGTAAAAAAGAAGATAATACAAAAGAGAAACCCAACATTCTTTGGTTGGTATTTGAAGATATGTCTCCACAATTCGTTGGAGCTTATGGAAATGAAGCAATAAAAACTCCTGTAATGGATTCCTTAATAAATGCTGGTACTCGATTTGATGCAGCTTTTTCAACAGGAGCTGTTTGTTCTCCAAGCAGGTATACCATCATAACTGGTACAAGAACTAATGAATACGGAACTGGACACCATAGGTCTAATTATCCAATACCAGAAAATATTTTACCATTCCCTAAATATTTAAGAGACTCAGGTTATTATACAACAAATAACTCTAAAAGAGATTATAACCATAAAGGACAATGGCAAACCAGTAAAAAAGCTTGGGATGAGAGTTCTGAAAAAGCTGGATGGTGGAATAGAGAAAATAAACCATTTTTCTCTGTTTTCAACTTTAATAATAGTCATCAATCGCGAACCTTTACAAATCCTTACAAAAATTACAAAGCACGTATTTTAGATAAACTGGATGCTGATGAAATTGTAAAACCAGAAGATATTATTCTACCTACGTTTTATAAAGATACACCTGAAATGCGAAAAGAATTATCTCGTACATATAACGCTATGAAAAAGACGGATAAGGAGATGGATACCTTATTAACTAAACTCAAAAAGGATGGCTTGTTGGAAAACACAATTATCTTTTTGTATTCAGATCATGGTGGAGGTTCTCTAAGAACGAAAACAGAAGGAATTCCCTTAGGACATCAAGTTCCAATGGCAGTTGTTTTTCCCAAAAAGTATCAACATTTGAATCCTTTTAAAGGTGTAAAAAGAACGAATCAACCTGTAACTTTTGAAGATTTGGGACCCACAGTTTTGGAATTAGCTGGAATAGAAAAACCAGAATTTATGACAGGAGCTTCCTTTTTAGGTAAAAGTCCAACAAAGCATGAGTTTTCTTTTTCATCATCTGACAGGTCTGGAGAAGACTATGATTTAACACGCTCTGTTAGTGATGGAGAATATTTTTACACTCGAGTTTTTTACCCAAATAAACCTATGATAAGTTGGTTTAAATATTTCGATTACAGTAAAACACGACAATTAATTAGAGGTTATTATGATGAAAATTCATTAAATGATATACAGAGAGAATCCTTAGAAGAAAGGCCAACAGAATTTTTATATCATTTAAAAGATGATTTTTGGCAAGAGAATAATTTGGCTGATAACGAAGCCTATTCAGACCATCTAAACAAACTTAGAAATGTTTTGGATGAGAAATTATTAGCCATTAAAGATGTGATGTTTTTACCAGAATATGCAATGGATAGTATTGCAAAAGTTACAACCCCATATGAGTTTAAAGTAACAGATGTTTATGATTTTAAAAATATTTATAAAACTGCAAAAATGGTAGGTTCATCAGAAAATTTTGAAGCACAATTAGAAGCTTTGCAAGATGAAAATGCTATAATTCGTTATTGGGCTTTGGTTGGATTATCTAATTATGATAAAGTAGCACTTTCAAAACATCGTAACCAAATTACAAAAGCTTTGTCTGATATTTTTATACCAAACAGAGTTTTATCTGCATCAATACTATATTATCATTTTAATGACAAAAAGGCTAAGAAACTTTTACGAGAAAAACTAAATCATGAAAACCAATTTATTGCATCTCAAGTAGTACAAGAATTAATTTACTATCCCAAAGAAAAAGCAATACCGTTTTTAAATGATATTGAAACGCTTTTAGAAAACTACAAAAAAGCAAAAAAAAGTGGAAATGTTACAGAAGGTTGCGATGTATATTTATACAAATTTACTGGCAAGCCATTGTTTTACGCAACACACTGGTAAAAAGCTAATTAGAAAACTTACAATTACTAATAATAGCTAAAGTTTCTTTTACTTTTTTTGTGATATCCTCAAAATTAAAAAAAAGGACAAAAAAGTTTGGAATCGATCAAAGGAAGAACACATGGTTAATAGGTTACTCGCTTATTCGTAATCCATGAATTATTGGTTTTTTAAACTCCATTAAGATTAAAAACAGAGTAGAATATTCCCATTTTATTAAAAAACCTTGCAAAAACCTTGCAGAATAAAAAAAGGGCTACAAACTTAAAATTGTTTATAACCCTCTTAAATAATAACGTGGTCCCACATGGACTCGAACCATGGACCACCTGATTATGAGTCAGGTGCTCTAACCAACTGAGCTATAGGACCTATAATTTTGGTTTGCAAATGTACTATTTATTTTAAATTATTTGCAAATTAATTTAAAGAATAATTAAACTGTTCTATTCATTAACCAAGTACCAAAGTTTTTTAATTTATCTTTATTTTCTTTACTAATGCTCATTTTATCTAAAGTATCAAAAGCTTTTTGTGTATAACTCTTTATTTCTTCTGATATTAATAAAGGTATATCAAATATTTGAAAAATACGAGTAACCTCTGTTACTTTAATAGTATTGTCTTTTCGTTTTCTTTTATAGAAATACTTTAATTTTTTAGCAGTTTCTTTATCTGCAACCTCTAAAGCTTTTAAATATAAAAATGTTTTCTTGTTCTCTATAATATCTCCACCTACTTGTTTGCCAAAAGTCTCTGGGTCTCCAAAAGTATCTAAATAATCATCTTGTAATTGAAAAGCCAAACCTAGGTTTAATCCAAAATCGTAAATTAAATCTGCATTTTCATCATTAGTATTTGCAACAATAGCACCCATTTTTAAGGCTGCTGCAACCAATACAGATGTTTTTAAACGAATCATATTCATGTATTCATCAATTCTTACATTTTTTCTAGTTTCAAAATCAACATCTAACTGTTGGCCATCGCAAACCTCAAGAGCTGTTTTACTAAATAGCTTTGCTAATTTTTGAAAAACCTCTGGATCGTAGTTTTCAAAATATTGATATGCTAAAATTAGCATAGCATCTCCAGATAAAATACCTGTGCTAGTATCCCACTTTTCATGAACCGTTTCTTTACCTCTTCTTAAAGGTGCATCATCCATTATATCATCATGCACTAAAGTAAAATTATGAAAAACCTCAACAGCTAAAGCAGCTGGTAATGCTTTCTTAAATTCTCCAGAAAAAATATCTGCAGCCATAAGCGTTAAAATAGGACGCATGCGCTTACCTCCTAATTGCAAAATATAATCAATTGGTTCGTATAAATTTTTTGGTTCACGAACCCATTCTTTTGATTCTAAATAAGAAAGAAACTCTTTTTGATAATGTAAAATATCCAAAACTGAAATTTTTTGTAAAAATAATGTAAAGAAATGCTTCTTTTTTAAGTAAATGTTAAAAAATCTTTAAAACTTTGGAAACTATTTTTGTTTCTAAAGTTTCCGTTTGTATTTTTGCATTCAAATTATGGAACAAAAAATAGTAGAAAAATCAACTAAGTTGTTTTTAAATCTTGGGTTTAAAAGCGTTACTATGGATGAAATAGCAAGTGCTCTTGGTGTTTCTAAAAAAACGATTTATAAATATTTTAATAACAAAACAGATTTGGTAAATGCTGTTACCAATCATGTTTTCGATTCAATTTCTTGTGGAATAGACCATATATGTCATTTAAATATGAATCCTATTGATGAACTTTTTTCAATAAAAAGATTTGTGATGGAGCATTTAAAAGACGAAAAATCTTCTCCTCAATATCAACTACAAAAATACTACCCAAAGATTTTTTTGTCTTTAAAGAAAAAACAATTCGAAGTAATGCAAGAATGTGTTATTGATAATTTAAAAAAAGGAATTGAATTAGGATTGTATAGACCAAATATAGATTTAGAATTTATCTTTAGAATATATTTTAACGGTCTTACAGGCATAAAAGATAATGATATGTTTCCGCTTAAAAATTATTCAATGAAGACACTTCTTAACTTTTATTACGAATATCATTTAAGGGGAATCTGCACAGCAAAAGGAATAAAACAATTAGAAAATCAACTTGAAAAATAGAATTATAATATGAAAAAAATAGGCTATCTCTTTTTTCTGTTTGCATTTGTAATGAATACTAATGCTCAAGAAAAAACCATGCAGCTATCTTTAAGGCAAGCAATAGAATTTGCTTTAGAAAATAGTTACAACGCAAAAGTTGCCATTAATGATATAGAATCTGCAAAGAAAAAAGTTTGGGAAACTACAACAATTGGTTTACCTCAAATAAATGGAGCTATAGATTATCAAAACTTTTTAAAACAACCTATTACTGTAGCAGATATAAATGGTGATGGAGTAAATGAAGAGTTTGTTTTTGGCACAAAACAAAACATGAATGTTGCTGTAACTCTAAGGCAATTGTTATTTGATGGTTCTTATCTTGTAGGGTTACAAGCTTCTAAAACATTTTTAAAAATATCTGAACAAGCACAACAAAAAACAGAATATATAACAAGAGAAGCTGTAATAAATGCTTATGGTAATGTATTACTTACAGAAAGTACAATTACAGTTTTAGAAAGCAACATTAAAATTCTTCAAAAAAATTATAATGATGCTAAAAAAATATTCGAAAATGGTTTAAATGAAGAAGAAGATGTAGAGCAGTTAGAAATTACTTTAAGTAGTTTAAAAAATCAATTAAATAATTTTAAAAGATTAGAAACTATAGCTTATCGATTTTTAAACCTTGCTCTAGGAAACCCAATTGAAGTTAATTTAGTTTTAACAGATACTCTAGATTCTCTTGCAGAACAAAATATCAATCTAAATCTTATTTCAAAAAGTTTTATGGTAGACAATCATATAGACTATAAAATTGCAGAAAATGATAGAGAAACAAAGCGTTTAATGGTAAAACTAGAAAAGAGTAAAAATTTACCTACTTTAAATGCATTCGTTAATTACAGTACGCAGGCTTTTTCTAACGAGTTTACTTTTTTTGATAGCGATCAACGTTGGTTTCAATCTTCACTTTTAGGTGTAAGTTTAAACGTGCCTATCTTTAGTAGTTTTGGTAGAAAAGCAAAAACTGCACAAGCTAAAATAGACTTAGAAAATTCTGATATTCGTTTAGAAGAAACTAAACAGAAACTTAAATTACAAGTAGAAAGTGCTAAAAATGATTATCAATTTAGTGTAGAAAGTTATCAAACAGCAAAGAAAAACGTAGACCTTGCTGAACGAATAGAAAAGAAACAACGCATTAAGTTTTTCGAAGGTCTTTCTTCTAGTTTTGATTTATTGCAAGCACAAAATCAATTATACAGCCAGCAACAAAATTATTTACAATCTATGTTAGATGTAATTGCTAAAAAAGCAGCTTTAGAAAACGCATTAAATATTCCAATTAAATAAACTAATCAGCAATGAAAAAAATATATTCAATATTCGCCATTATTCTTGTTTTATCTTCTTGTAGAGGTCAAAAAGAACAATCTTTAATTGATGTTATCGCCAGTAAAGATTTAGCTCAAATTCGTGCAAAAAAATCTGAACTAGACAATAAAATGCAACAAATTTCTGCAGAAATTAAGTTATTAAATACAGAAATCGAAATATTAGACACTTTAAAAAGAGTGCCTTTAGTAACAGCTATAAAACTTAAAAATGAAGTATTCACACATTTTTTAGAATTACAAGGAAATGTAACTACAAAACAAAATGTTTTAATTTATCCAGAAGTTGCAGGTACTTTAGAAAAGGTTTTTGTTAAAGAAGGTCAAAAAGTTTCAAAAGGTCAAGCTTTAGGAAGAATAGATAATGGTGGTTTAGAACAACAAGTTGCTCAATTAGAAGCAACTACTGCTTTAGCTAAAACAACTTTTGACCGTCAAAAAAGATTGTGGAATGAAAAAATTGGTTCAGAAATTCAGTATTTACAAACTAAAACCAATTATGAAGCGAGTAAAAACCAATTAGCGCAACTAAAAAAGCAAATAGATAAGTTTACAATTAGAGCTCCTTTTTCTGGTGTTATCGATGATGTTATTAAAGATCAAGGTACTGTTGTTGCTCCTGGGCCAGGTGCAGAAATTTTTAGAATAGTAAACCTAAGCAATATGTTTATTGAAGCTGATATTCCAGAAAGTTATATTACAGATGTTACAATTGGTAAATATGTAGAAATAGACTTCCCTGTGTTAGGTAAAAGTTTAGAAACTAAAGTTAGACAAACAGGTAATTTTATAAATCCTGCTAATAGAACTTTTAAGATAGAGGTTGGTGTACCAAATAACGACAGAAGCATTAAGCCTAATTTAACTGCTAAACTTAAAATAAACGATTATACAAATGCAGAAGCTATTTTAATTCCGCAAAGTATTATCTCTGAAAATGCAAATGGAGAACAATATGTATATGTAATCAAAAACTTGAATAATGATAAAGGAATTGCTACACAAACTGTAGTAAAAACAGGAAAAACTCAAGGTGATGTTATCGAAATTTTAGAAGGTGTAACTTCTGGAGATGTGTTAATTGAAGCAGGTGCTAGAAGCGTAAAAAACGGACAAGAAGTTAAAATATCTAAATCTTAATTAAAAGTAAGATGAAAAAAAATCAACAGAAAAAAACAGATAAAGAATTTAAACTTTCATCGTGGGCTATTAACAACAAAACCACTATGTATGTTGCTATATTCTTAATTCTTGTTCTTGGTATATCTGCCTATTTTAGTATGCCTAGAGAAGATTTTCCAGAAATAAAAGAAACTAAAATATACATTAGTACACTTTATCCTGGTAACACTGCAGAAGATATAGAGAAACTAATTACAGATCCATTAGAAGACCAATTAAAAGGTTTAAGTGGTGTTGTAGAAATCACCTCAACATCTCAAGAAGATTATTCTATGATTATTGTAGAATTTGATGATGATATGAATGTTGAAGTTGCCAAACAACGTGTAAAAGATAAATTAGATACAGAAAAAGCTTCTGAAGACTGGCCTACTTTTAATGGTGCAAAAGTAGACCCAAATGCTTTTGATTTAAATTTATCTGAGGAAATTCCGTTTTTAAATATTAATATTTCTGGGGATTACCCACTTCAAAAGTTAAAAGAATTTGCAGAAGATTTACAAGATGAAATAGAAGATTTATCTGAAGTTAAACAAGCAGACATTAGAGGTGTTCAAGACAAAGAAGTAGAAGTTGCTGTAGACATCTATAAAATGATGGCTATGCAAGTTAGTTTCGATGATATTACTTCTGCTATCCAAAGAGGAAATGTAACTTCTTCTGCTGGAAATTTAATTTCAAGCGGACAAAGAAGAACTATTAGAATTCTAGGT
>Ga0228635_1000150_pt1 | contig 51128 bp, 50 predicted proteins | sample 44DmetaG_FD_182699 | JGI IMG/M metagenome (GOLD analysis project Ga0228635, IMG submission 182699) | Seawater microbial communities from Monterey Bay, California, United States - 44D | ecosystem: Environmental > Aquatic > Marine > Coastal | place: USA: California | collected 2016-09-30 | reverse complement strand
GATTGTGGTACTTTAAGAGGTTTAGTTGCAACAGCATTAATGAAAAATGATGAAATTGTTGAGCCACTTTACGATAGAATTATTGGTAGAACTTCTGTTCATGATATTCTACATCCAGAGACTCAAGAAATCATTGTTAAAGCTGGAGAGCTTATCATTGAGGACGTTGCTGCAAAAATTGAAAAAGTTGGTATCGATGAAGTTGAAATTCGTTCAGTACTTACTTGTGAAATGCAAAGAGGTGTTTGTGCCAAGTGTTATGGTAGAAACTTATCAAATCATAGATTAGCTCAAAAAGGTGATTCTGTTGGTGTTGTAGCCGCTCAATCAATTGGTGAACCAGGAACTCAGTTGACATTAAGAACTTTCCACGTTGGGGGTACCGCTTCTAATACTGGAAGTGAATCTGATATGAAAGCTAAAGCTTCAGGAAGATTAGAGATTGAGGAGTTAAGAACATTAGAAAAGAAAAATGCTGATGGAACAACAAAAGTAGTTGTTGTTGGTCGTTCTGCTGAGTTAAAAATTGTTGATGAGAACACTGGTATAGTATTAATGAATACTAATATTCCTTATGGTTCTGAGTTGATAGTTAAGGGTAATGGAACTATTAAAAAAGGTGACGTTATTTGTAAGTGGGATCAATATAATGCTGTTATTGTTTCAGAAGTGAATGGTAAAATTGTCTTTGATAATATTACTGAAGGTGTTACTTGTCGTGAAGAGGTGGATGAGCAAACTGGATTTGCTGAAAAAGTAATTATCGAATCAAGAGATAAGAAAAAGAATCCATCTATTCATATTGTAGATACTAAGACAAACGAAATTCTTAGAGAGTATAGTTTACCTGTAAATGCTCACGTTTCTGTTAAAGAAGGTGCTACAGCTGAAGCAGGTGAAATATTAGTAAAGATACCAAGAACTTCTGGTAAATCAGGGGATATTACAGGGGGTCTTCCAAGAGTAACGGAGTTATTTGAAGCTAGAAATCCTTCTAATCCAGCAGTTATTTCAGAGATTGATGGTATTGCTGAATATGGAAAAATCAAACGTGGTAACAGGGAGATTCAAATTACTTCTAAAGCTGGAGATGTTCGTAAATATTTAGTTCCTCTTTCTAAGCACATACTTGTTCAAGAAAATGATTTCGTAAGAGCTGGTCAACCATTATCTGATGGTGCTACGACTCCAAACGATATACTTAACATTGAAGGGCCTACTAAAGTACAAGAGTACATTGTAAATGAAATTCAAGAAGTATATAGGTTACAAGGGGTAAAAATCAACGATAAACATTTCGAAGTAATTGTTCGTCAAATGATGTTAAAATCTCAAGTAATTGATGCTGGTGATACTAAATTCTTAGAAGGACAATCAGCACGTAAAGCTGATATCATGGAAGAGAATGATGCAATTTATGGAATGAAGGTTGTTGTAGATCCAGGAGAATCAACTGCATTAAAAGCAGGTCAAATTGTTTCTGCAAGAGCTCTTAGAGATGAGAACTCTCAATTGAAAAGAGGGGATAAGCAATTAGTTGATTCTAGAGATGCTATTCCTGCGACTTCTACTCCATTACTTCAAGGTATTACAAGAGCTTCATTACAGACTAAGTCGTTTATTTCAGCTGCTTCTTTCCAAGAAACAACTAAAGTCTTAAACGAGGCAGCTCTTTCAGGTAAAGTTGATCATTTGTTAGGCTTGAAAGAAAATGTAATTGTTGGTCATTTAATTCCAGCTGGTACAGGAGCAAGAGATTTCCAAAAAATGATTGTAGCTTCTAAAGAGGATTTAGAGACTATTTCTGAATAATTACTTTAGTTAATAAAAATATAGGGGCTACTTTTTGTAGCCCCTTTTTAATTTAAATGAATATGGATAAAAATGAAAATCAAAATCAAGTCAATATTGAGTTAACAGAAGATGTTGCTTTAGGTGTTTATTCTAATTTAGCTATCATTACTCATTCACCTACTGAGATTGTAAGTGATTTTATTCAGATGATGCCAGGTATGCCAAAAGGTAAAGTAAGATCTAGAGTAATTATGACTCCTCAAAATGCAAAGCGTTTTTTAAAAGCTTTGAATGAAAATTTAAATAAATATGAGCAAGCTTTTGGAGTGATCGAGGATATAGATACTCCTAGTATGCCTCCAATGAATTTTGGGACACCTACAACTCAAGCTTAATTTAAGCTAGTACAAGGTAGTGTTAATAAACTTAAAGAGGTTATTCAATTGAATAACCTCTTTTTAGTTTTACTTGAAATTTAGAATGTAAGATTTTTCTTCCAAATTTTAGTATTATTACAATTATCTTTTACTACAACCTTGACCTCTTTTTGGCCTTTTAAGTTCCTAGGTATAACAAAAGTAACCGTGTTATTTTTATATTCGTACTCTAAAACTTGCCATTTATCATCAATATATAGGTCATAATCTTGTATTCCACTTTTTGTGTCCACAATTTCCCATCTAATTTTATTATAGGTACTTACATTACTATTAGAAAAGTTTTTTTGTCTTATAATTGGAGAAAGAGTATCTGTTTCTAATTTAAATCCTCCTAGGTATTTAGATTTAGAACGAAGTAAACCATCTGTGATTACGGTTTCTAAATAACGGTTGTTTACTGTTAAATAACACTTATTAAAAACTAAAGAACTATTCAGTTTATTTAAGTCAATATCTATATGAATGTATTTGTGTATGGGTGTTGTTTTTTCTCCAAATGTAAAATCATTAGAACTATTTTTTTCTTTAATCATTAAAGAAATTGGTTCATAAAAAGTATTTTCCTCCGTTTTTATTCTGATTATTGAATCTTTGCTAAAAAAGTCATAAGGTTTATTAGTGTTTATAAATTTGTCATTACTAAAATCCTTTAGGAAGTAATTCGTATTATTTGCTTGTGTAACAATTAGTTTAAAGGATAAATTACTATTGTTGTTTTTAGTGTCAAAAATTTTGAAGTCAATATTCAAAGTGTCACCTTGTTTAATTTTAATTATACCATCTATTTTACTGTTGTATATTGCAAGCGGATTGTTTAAATTTTTGAAAGATTTATGATAGTTTCTTCTATTGACTGAAAATTCATGAAAATCAGTATAAGTATTGATATACCTAGTATGATCAAAAGAAATACTATCTATTTTCGTTTCAAAAATTAACTCATTATTTATTAATAGTTTACTGCCATATATACCAAGTTTGTTATAAGAAAGATCATAAGGATCATAAGCATCAAAAGAAAATCCTAAACCACCATTTTTAGTAATATAGTTTACAGGAATATAAATTGTCTTTTGTTCAGGGATATACTGGTTATTAATTAATGAAAGTTTATATTTAAAATTATTATCTGTTGTTACGTATCCTTCTTTTGTTAAACTATAAATCTTTAAATGACTTAGTTTAGGACTTTTAGAATCTTTTATTTCATAACCGTATTTGAGAGGGTTTAATGCAGTTTCAGTTTCAGTATCTCTTAGTTCAAAATGTAAATGAGGAGCAGTTGACCCTCCAGTATTACCAGATAAAGCAATCACTTGACCTTTTTCAACCTTAATTTCATCGTTATTAAGCTTTATATCAATTTCAAAACTTTCTTTCAGATGCTGGTGAACCTTAACTATAGAATCAATTTCTCCTTTAAAAATAGAACAATGTGCGTAAACACTAGTTACACCTTCAGGATGATTTATATAGATTACTTTACCATATCCATAACTTGATACTTTTATTCTAGAAACATATCCATCTTGCACAGAAAATATTTTCATTCCTTCTACGTGCTTCGTTTTATAGTCTACTCCCATATGGAAATGATTAGACCTTAGTTCACCAAAATTTGCAGCAAAAATTAAAGGAATTTCTAACGGAGACCTGTAATTTAAATTGTTTTTTGGCTGCGACAAAACACTTTTGCCTAAAGTAATAATTACTAATAGTAAGATTAATATATTTTTCATCTTTCAAAAGTAGTTTAATTAAGAAAAAGCTAAAAAGATTTTTATAAAATGTTGTTAATTTATGCTACATTGTTAATTTTGTACAAAGTCGTGAAGGATGACAGAAAAGATTCAACATATAATTAATGATATCCGATTGAAAAGCAATTCTTTGCATTCTCAATTGGTTTCTGAAAGAGAGAGAGCTAAGGAGTTGGAAGTTGAATTAAATGAAGTAACATCTCAAAAAAATGTGTTAGAAAGTGAGAAAACGTATTTAAATGAGAGTGTAATTAAATTAAAGTCAGAATTAGAAACGATTTTTAAACAAAGAGTCGATGAAGAGAATTCTATTATAGAAAGTAGGAATCAAGACATCGATGATTTAGTGAGGGAAATAGAACACTGCATCAATCAGTTAAAAAAATAACAGAATGGGTAAAGTATCCTTAAAAGTTGTCGTTGCTGGAAGAACATATCCACTTACTCTTAATGAAGAGGAGAAGGAGAAGGTTTTAAAGGCTGCTGATGATATAAACAAAGCGATAAAAACTCTTCAAGATAGTTATGCAGTTAAAGATATGCAAGATTTGTTAGCTATGACAGCTTTACAGCTCGCGACAAAACCTAAACAAGAAGTAAGTACTACAATCAGTAAAGAGCCTGATTATTCTAGTGTTGAAAATGAATTGGATAATTTGTCAAAAGAGTTAGATAGTTTAGATTAGTTAATTTTCTTAAAGTTTTCCCCCGCATCTTCGCATTTTAATGAGTTGAGTGGGGTTTTTTGTATGTATAAATTAGATCTAGAAAATGGAAATAGTAATAGGATTGTTAATAGGGATTATAGGTGGTGTAACTGCTACATTTTTAATTCAAAATGTTCTGCTTAAAAAGAAAAGAGAACAAATAATTAAGTCTGCTGAAACAGAAGGTGAATCAATAAAGAAAGAAAAAATTCTAGTTGCAAAAGAGAAATTCTTAAAGTTAAAAGAGGAGCACGAATCTTCCGTTAAAGAAAAGGATAGAAAGTTACAATCTTTAGAAGATAAAGTAAAAAGCAAAGAGAATAATTTAAATTCTAAAATTGAAGATTTAGGTAGAAAAGAAAAAGAAACAACCAAAATAAAATCAGATTTAGAATCTAAGATACAGTCATTTGATTTAAAACATCAAGAGTTAGATAAGTTGCAACAGAAACGTGTTTTAGAATTGACGAAGATTAGCGGAATGTCAGAAGAAGATGCTAAAAATCAGTTAATGGATGCGTTAAAAGACGAGGCTCGAACTGGTGCTATGGTTCATATTAAGGAAATCATGGAGGAAGCTAAGTTGAGTGCTAACGTTGAGGCTAAGAAAATCGTTATTCAAGCTATTCAAAGAGTGGCAACTGAACAAGCAGTTGAAAATGCTGTAACAGTTTTCAATATCGAATCAGATGAAGTTAAAGGAAGAATAATTGGTAGAGAAGGAAGAAATATTAGAGCTCTTGAGGCAGCAACAGGTGTAGAAATAGTTGTTGATGATACACCTGAAGCGATTATGCTATCTTGTTTCGATCCAGTAAGAAGAGAGTTGGCTCGTTTAGCTTTACATCAATTAGTTTCAGACGGACGTATCCACCCAGCTAGAATTGAAGAAGTTGTTTCTAAAATCAGAAAACAACTTGAAGAAGAAATTGCAGAAACAGGTAGAAGAACGTGTATTGATTTAGGTATACATGGATTACATCCTGAATTAACAAGAATGGTCGGGAGAATGAAATACCGTTCATCTTATGGTCAAAATTTATTACAACACTCTAGAGAAGTTGCAAACTTATGTGCTATAATGGCTTCAGAACTTGGGTTGAATGTGAAATTAGCTAAACGTGCTGGTTTACTTCATGATATAGGTAAAGTTCCGGATGAAGATCCAGAATTACCACATGCTATTTTAGGTATGAAATTAGCAGAAAAATTTGGAGAAAAACCTGATATATGTAATGCTATTGGAGCTCACCATGATGAAATAGAGATGACAACTATGATTTCTCCAATCGTACAGGTTTGTGATGCTATTTCAGGTGCAAGACCAGGAGCAAGACGTGAGGTTGTAGAGTCTTATATCAAAAGATTAAAAGAATTAGAAGCTTTGGCTCTATCATATGAAGGTGTTTCAACTGCTTATGCTATACAAGCAGGTAGAGAGTTAAGAGTTCTAGTAGAAAGTGAAAAAGTTACAGATTTAAGAGCGGACGAATTATCATTTGCAATATCTCAACAGATTCAAACTGAAATGACTTATCCAGGGCAGGTTAAAGTTACTTTAATTAGAGAGAAAAGATCGGTTAGCTACGCTAAGTAAATTATTCAAAACCAACTTTCTAAATGAATGATGTTCTTTATTTTTTTAGAAAAAAAGTAAAATTTAAGATATGCTAGTAGAAAAAAGAGATATACTTTATAAGTCTCTGTTTTTTATATTCATAATATCTCTTGCAGGAGGTTCATATATGCTTAATTTTAGCTTGTTTGGAATAGATGTATATCTTTTTAGAATAGTATTATCCTTAAATATAATGCTACTTTTTCTTAATAAGGATCTTGTTTTTTATACATCTTCTTTCACGAAAACTATTTTTTATTTTTTACTCTTTTGGATTATATATGGAATAATTTCATTTACTTGGTGTGAGGATATAACCATAGCCATACATGAAGTTATATACTTGGTGATAGGTTTACTTACATATATTTATTTTGTGTCTATCAATTCATACTTTAATGGTAGTTTGAATAAATATTTACTTAATAATTGGTTATATGGAGTGATTCCAACATTTATTATTGCTTTTTTTGAAATAAATTTAGGTAGCCATCTTGAAGGAAACTTCCTTATTAATTTGTCTAAAATTCCTTATATGAGTGACTATGATTTCGTGCCATTTACGACTTTTGATAATCCTAATAATTTAGCTATATACTTAGCTCTAAGTTTAGTTTTTTTTATTATAATGGTGAGGAAATATAATCAAGTATTCTTCTTTTCTATTTTGTTTTGTATCAACTCTTATTTGATGATCAAAACTAGTTCAAGAATAGGTGTGTTTTTTCTAGAAGTACTTGTTTTTATTTTAATTGCATTAAACTATCAAAGGTTAAAATCGTTTTTTACAAAAGCGAATATTTTCAAAGTTACTTTTGCGACATTATTGTTTTCGTTACTTTTTATTTTTTATAACTTTAAGAGTGCTCATGATAATCAATCAATGAAAAGAGAAAAGTTGAAGGAGGAATATCATTTAAAGATTAAAAACAAATATGTTACAAATTCTTATGATTCTTCAAGTTATAATATAAGAAAAAATTTAATTTTATCAGGTTTAGACTTTGCCTCATCTTCATATTTTTTAGGGGTTGGAGCTGGTTCTTTTGAAGTTAAGGTAAGAAAAGAAGAAAATAAATACCCAACATATGGGATTTCTAATCCTCATAATTATTTCATTGAAGTTTTTTCGCAATATGGGATTTTAATTACTCTTTTTATTATAATTCTTTTTCTTTTTATGTTAATAAAAGTATTACCCTTTATTTTAAATTATAAATATAATGATGAACCTTTATTTATTTTGTTACTTATTTTATGTTTTGGTTTAACAAGTAATTCAAATTCAAGTTTTCTTCCTTTACCCCTAAATTGGTTCATGTTCTCATTGATAATAATTCTATTTGATAAATTTTATTCTAAAGATGGGATTAAACATTAATAGGTCTGATTTTGCAAAAAATGTATTAGTCTTATTTTCAGGAACTTTTATTTCTCAAATTGTACCATTTTTAATTTTACCAGTTCTTCAAAAGTTTTATTATTCACCTTCTGATTTTGGAATTTTAGTTGTTTTTGTAACTTTCTCAGAATTATTTGCAAACATATCATCGCTAAAGTTAGAATTTGGTATAGTGTTACAGAAAAGGTTAAAAGATGCTGTAAATTTAATGTATGGTGCAGTTAGAATATTGATTATAACCACAATTGTATCATTAGTGGTTGTATTAGTTTTCAAAAGGCAAATAGCCGATTTTTTTAAAACTCCAGAAATTGAAAATTTATTGTTTTTGGCACCGTTTTATATTTTATTTTTCTCATTAAATAATGTAATGTCTTATTGGAATAATAGGAAAAGTGCTTTTAAAATTATTTCTATATCAAAGATTGTCCAAACCTCTTCAGCAGAATTTTCAAAATTATTAATTGGGATTTTTAATTTTTCATCAGGTTTAATAATAGGAAGAATTATAGGTTTTGCTTTAAGTTCAATTTTTTATGTTAACAGATTTATAAAAAGTGATTTAAAGAGTTTAAAACTGTTAAATTCAAATGTCTCCAAAAAAGTTGTAAGAAATAATACAGACTTTATTTTTTATACCACTCCAAGTGTTTTCATAAGTAGCTTAATTAATTTCGTTTATATTAATTTATTTTTATATTTTTTTGGAAATGAAGTTGTAGGTGTTTTAGGTGTTTCATCAACCTATATCTCTGCTGCATATGGTGTTATATCAGTTTCTTTCTCACAAGTTTTTTATTCTAAAATTAATTCTTTTAAAACGAAGAAGGCATTATTAGATATCTATATAAAATTTGCTAAAAGATTGTTTTTATTTTCATCTATACCTTTAATTTTTATCTATATAATACCAACATCAATTGTAACATCTTTATTGGGAGAAAAATGGGGTGAACTTTTACCAATCGCTAGAATTATGGTAATTTGGTTATCGTTTTGGTTTGTATCGTCTTCTCTTTCTTTTATATATATGAGATTAGGAAAGCAAAAGGTTATGTTGTTTTATGATTTCTTACATTTAGCAGTGATTTTAATTGGTTTTTTTGGTGCTAAAATGATTGATCCTTCATTTATATCTGTGTTATGGGGGTTTACTATTGCAAAAGCTAGCTTTTATATTTTTATTATATTTTTAACAATTCGTTTTATTAAAAATTGTGATGAATCAAGGTTGTAATAAAAGTCTTCATATTTTAATAATCAGTAATGGCTACCCGTCTGTATATAAAAGTTTGAGTGGAAGTTTCTGGAAAGATCAGGCGGAAGCTTTTGTAGAGCAAAATTGTAAAGTAGGGTTAATTGCGACTACACCAATTTCAGTAAAGGATATTAAAAATAAGGGGATAAAACACCTTAAAAAAGAAGTCAAAATTGAGAATGGAGTTTATACTTATGTTTTAAGGTTTCCAAATATTCCATTACTAAATTTTTTAGAAAGTTTAGTCTCAGCATATTTTGGATTTCGCTTATTTAAAAAATATATAAAATGTAATGGTTTACCTGATGTAATTCATGTTCATCGTTTTGAAGCTGGTTTATTAGCTGTAAAAATTAAAAAATGGTATAATATACCATATGTTGTAACTGAACATTCTTCTAGGTTCCTTTATGAAACATTGTCTAAAGTAGAAAGGTCAATTGCACAAAAAGTTTTTAATTGTGCTGATAAATGTATTGCAGTTAGTTCGTCGTTATCAGATAAATTATCAGCTGATTTTGGCGTGAAGTTTAATTATATTCCAAATATTGTCAATACTATTTTTTTTAGAAGGTCTGAAAGGATATCAAAAAACAAATCTTTTTCCTTTTTTAGTGCAGGTAACTTGGATACTAATAAAAACCATAAGATGCTGATAGATGCCTTTTATTTATTTCATCGGTATAACCCTAATTCTTTACTTTATATTGCTGGTGAAGGAGCACTGAAGGCATCACTTAAAAGCCAAATTGAAAAATTAGGATTAGTTGAGTCAGTTATGTTATTAGGTAAGTTGAGTAGAGAGGATATGGTTAAGCTGAATAATCGGTGTCATGTTTTTGTTTTACCAAGTATTAAAGAGACTTTTGGTGTTGTATTGATAGAAGCATTAAGTTCAGGTATTCCAGTAATATCTACTAAGTCAGGTGGGCCCTCTTCTATTATTACAGATAAAAGAATCGGAGAGGTTTGTGATGTTAATGTTGAAGCAATGAGTAGTGTAATGAAAAAAGTTTATATTAACTTTGATAATTATTCATCTGAATGGATCGTCAATTATGTAAATGAGAACTTTTCAAAAGAGAAAGTGATTTTAAAGCTTATGAATATTTATGAAAATATAATTAATGTTAATGTCAGAAAAAAAAGTTAAAGTTTGTCATTTTAGCTCTGCTCATCCATCAACAGATGTTAGGGTTTTTCATAAGGAATGTTCATCATTATCAAGTGTTGGATTTGATGTACATTTAGTTGTTGTAAATGAAGATAATTCACAAAAAAATGGCGTAAGTGTCCATGGCGTCTTTTCTAAAGGGGAATCAAGAATATTTCGGTTTATAAAAACTTCGAAAAATGTATACAAAAAGGCACTAGAAATAGATGCTTCCATTTATCATTTTCATGACCCTGAATTGTTGCCATTTGCTCTAAAACTAAAAAGGAAAGGTAAACGTGTAATCTATGATATTCATGAAGATGTACCTAAAACAATATTAGCGAAATTTTGGATAAATAAATATTTAAGAAAATCTGTTTCATTCTTATTTCGAAAATATGAAAATTATGTCGCCTCAAAATTAGATTATTTGTTTACAGCTACAGAGACGATTTCAAAACGGTTTATTTTAATAAATAAAAATACGATTACAATTAATAATTATCCTTTACTATCAGAGTTGGTAGAAATCACAAACTGGGAAGCTAAAAAAAGAGAAGTTTGTTACATCGGTGCAATCACAAAAATTAGAGGTATTGAAGAGCTTGTTGAAGGAGTAAATAAATCAAATGATGTTGTCTTAAATTTAGCTGGAGCATTTGATCAAGATATGTTTCAACAACATTTGAAAAGCTTACCATCATGGAAATCTGTAATTGATTTTGGTTTAGTTAATCGATCTGCAACACGATTAATAATGCAAGGTTCAAAAATTGGGATGGTCACTTTCTTACCCGTTCCAAATCATGTTGATGCACAACCTAACAAAATGTTTGAGTATATGAGTGCAGGTATACCTGTTATTGGTTCTTTTTTTCCTTTATGGAAAGATATTTTAGAAGTCAATAAATGTGGAATTTGTGTTGATCCAGAGAATAGTGATGAAATCGCGAAAGCAATTGATCTTTTGCTAAACGATGATGCGCTTGCAAAACAAATGGGGGAAAATGGAAGAAGAGCAGTAATTGAGAAATACAACTGGTCAATAGAGGAAGAAAAGTTAGTTCAAACATATCGCCAACTTTTATGAATAAAATATCCCAGCTAAAAGATTATATTTTATCAAATAAATTTGAGAGTTTATTATTTCTTTATGCTTTATTTCTTCCATTGAGAAACAATATTAGTGGAGCGGTGTTATTCCTCTTAATTTTTAGTTCAATTTTAGATTTTAAAAACACTAAAAGCATTGTTAAGAACTCAATTAAGAATAAGTTTTTTATATTATTTATCTCTTTATTTATAATTCATCTTTTAGGATTATTGTATACTACAAATTTTAGGTATGCCTTAAAAGATCTTGATATTAAGTTCCCGCTTTTAATATTTCCCTTCCTCCTTTTAGGAAGAGTGCTTGATAAGAAAACTATAGATTTTATTTTAAAAGGTTTTGTTATTGGCTGTTTAATAGGTTCGATAGGAGCTTTTTCACATGCAATTCAATTATATTTTCAAACGAGAGACATTTCTAAAATGTTATATGAAGGTATGCAGTTTATTATGCATTCTAGTTATTTTGCACTTTACCTTTCATTTTCAATAGCTTATTTGTTTTTTAAATTAGACGCTGAAGATTCATTTTTTTCAAAAAAGAATTTAGTTATTTTAAGTTTGATGTTTTTCTTTATCATGGTTGTAATTTTTCTGAATTCAAGAGCAGGAATGATTGGTTTAGGGGTTAGTTTTTTGTTTTTTTTAGTATATGTTATTATAGAAAAAAGATTAAAACTTTTTTATTTTTTCATTTCCATTTTTTTTATGACTTCAGTGTTTGTATTTACTACTTCTAATCAGGTTTTTAATCGTTTTAAATCTATTAGTAAAGAAACGGTATTAGTTAAGGCTAATTCCACTATAGACAAAGAATCAAATATTAACACAAAGGATTTAAGAATAGCAATTCTAACTATTGGTTTCGATTTATTTAAAGAAAGTCCTGTATTTGGTTATGGTACAGGTGATATAAAGGATGTTTTAATAGAGGGATATAAAAAAGAAGGCTTTATAAAAGGTTATGATAGAAAATACAACAGTCATAATCAATTTTTACAATTTTTACTAGCTTTTGGAATAATTGGATTATTAGTTTTTTTGTTGTCTCTTATATATCCCATGTTCTTTGCGTTTTTTAAGAAAAATTATTTATATGTCTTTTTAATACTCATACTGTGTTTTAATTTTTTGTTTGAGTCAATGTTAGAGACTAAGGCTGGAGTAGAGTTTTATGCATTTTTTAATGCTTTGCTAATGGGGGTGTCTTTAAAGGAGCATGATTGAATATTCCCTAATCATTTGAAATGAAACGAAAACTTATGATTAAATTTACAAAAAAATAGATAATGTTTAATAATAAGAAAAGAAAAATATTAGTTCTAGCACCTCATACAGATGACGGTGAGTTTGGTTGTGGAGGTACGATTGCAAAATTAATTGATGAAGGACACGATGTTTATTATGCAGCCTTTTCAGCTTGTCAGCAATCTGTTTTACCTCAGTTTCCATCGGATATATTAATTACTGAGGTGAAAGAAGCAACTAAAATTTTAGGAGTTAAACCTGAAAATTTAATTCTGTTTGATTATGACGTTAGGACCTTTGGATACCATAGACAGGAAATTTTAGATGACTTAATAAAGTTAAGAAAAGACATTGATCCTGATTTAATATTCATACCAACTTTAACAGATGTTCACCAAGATCATCACACGATTGCAGTAGAGGGGATGAGGGCTTTTAAATTTAAGAGCATAATGTCCTATGAATTGCCATGGAATAACTTCTCTTTTTCTACTTCGAGCTTTATTCATTTAGACGAAAAATATATTCAAACAAAAGTGAATGCTTTAAAAGCTTATCAATCTCAAGCTCATAGGTCTTATTCAGATGAAGATTTTATACGTTCTGTAGCGAGAACTAGAGGAGTTCAGATTGGAATAAGATATGCAGAAGCTTTTGAAATGGTAAGGTGGATAATTGATTAGAATGAAATTAAAAGATATTGTAAATTATATTGCTCCGATAAGTATCGATTTTACTCATGAAGTCGATGAGGTAGAGTTTAAAAGTATAGATGACGTTAATTTTGATTCTAATTCTATAGGATGGTGCTCTGATAAAAACTTAAATAGTTTGCTTAACATCGAAACAGGAACCATTCTTTTATCTAGCAAAGCAAATGAATTTTGTATTAGTAATTCTATTTCGAGTATAAATAAAATAGTTGTAGAGCATCCTAGAAAAGCCTTTGCTTTAATTTTAAATCATTTTATAGTAAAGAAAGATAAGTACTCATTTATCTCACCTTCGGCCTATATTTCGGATTCTTCAAGGTTTAATATTGATCAAGTTAATATAGGACACAATGTTGTTATAGAAGATAATGTTCAGCTTGGAGATAAAGTGTTAATCGGAGCTAATACTGTTATTAAAGAAGGTACGATTATTAAAAGCAATGTGAACATTGGATGTAATTGTACAATAGGAGGTGTTGGTTTTGGGTATGAACAAAATGAAGATGGTGAGTATGAGTTAATTCCTCATGTAGGTGTTGTTTATATAGATGATAATGTTGAAATAGGAAATAATGTTTGTATAGATCGTGCTGTTTTAGGTTTTACAAAATTATCTAAAAATGTTAAGGTTGATAATTTAGTTCACATAGCCCATGGTGTTCAAGTAGGAGAAAACAGTTTAGTAATTGCTAATGCAATGGTTGCTGGAAGTGTTAAGATTGGTAAAAATGTTTGGGTTGCTCCTAGCTCCTCTATTAGACAGAAATTAACGATTGATGACGACTCTACGATTGGAATGGGTAGTGTTGTAGTTAAAAATGTGGGTAAAAATGACATTGTTGCTGGTGTTCCTGCAAAAAAAATTAATTAAACATGACAACTGTTTCAGTAATTATACCTTGTCGAAATGAGGTGAAGTATATTGAAGAATGTATTCATGCTATATATGCTAGTGTTCTTGAAGATAATATTAAGTTTAATGTTATTGTGGTTGATGGAATAAGTGATGATGGAACCAGAGAAGAGCTGAGTAATTTACAATTGAAATACACAAATTTATTTGTTGTAGACAATGATAAACAATTAACTCCTTATGCATTCAATTTAGGTGTTAAATATAAAAAGGCTGATTATTATCAAATTGTTGGAGCTCGACAAATTTTGAGTTCGAATTATATTCAGAAATCATTAAAAGTTTTTAGGACGGATGATTCTGTTTGGTGTGTTGGAGGAGCAGTTGACAATGTCTACGTCAATTATACCGGGGAAATGATTGCTAATGCAATGTCTACTTCTTTTGGAATGGGACTTGGGAATTTTAGAACGTTAGAGAAATCAAATTATACAGATACTGTTGGAACTCCAATGTATTCCGCTAAAGTGTTTGATGAAATAGGTTTTTTTGATGAAAACCTTGTTAGAAATCAAGATGATGATTTTAATTATCGAGTAACTAAATCAGGAGGTAAAATTTGGTTTGAATCCAAAATTAAATTAAAATATTACGTTAGAGGTAGTTTTAAAGGCTTGTTTCGTCAGTTTTTTCAGTATGGGTACTGGAAGGTGTTTGTAAATAAAAAGCATAAAGCAGTAACAACTTTAAGACAGTTAGTTCCTCCATTATTTGTTCTATTTACTCTAACTTTCCCAATTCTTAAATTAATTCCTTTTATGGGAATTGTTGGAGAAATTGGTTTTTCTGTTTATTTTTTATTAGCAGTTTTATTTTCTTTAAAAAAATCAAAATTAATTAAGGATGTATTTTACATTATAATTACATTTCCGATTTTACATTTTAGTTATGGGCTAGGCTATCTACTTGGAATGTTCCATTTTTTACTCTTAAATAAGCAACCTTCACAAAGTCAAACTCGTTTATCACGTTAAATAATATTATTTATGATTCCATTTTCCCCTCCAAGAATAGATCAAGAAACAATTGATGAAGTTGTATCTGCCTTAAAAAGTGGTTGGATAACTACTGGACCTAAAACGAAATTATTTGAAAAAAAGATAACGGAATACTGTGGAAATAAAGCTACAGTGGCATTAAACTCAGCTACTGCAGGGTTGGAATTGGTTTTACGTTGGTATGGAGTAAAAGAGGGGGACGAGGTGATTCTTCCTGCCTATACTTATTGTGCAACAGCAAATGTTATTATTCATTGTGGTGCGATACCAGTTTTTGTAGATGTAAATAAGGAAGACTTTAATATTTCAACTGAAGCTATTAAAAATGCCATAACGGAGAAAACAAAGGTGATAATGCCGGTAGATTTTGCTGGATATCCTTGTGATTACAACATTATTAATGAAATAGTAAAGGACGAATCAGTTATTTCTAAGTTTAAAGCAAATTCAGAAGAACAAGAGAAGTTAGGAAGAATTTTAGTTTTATCGGACTCAGCTCATTCTTTCGGGGCTTTTTATAAAGGGAATCGATCAGGAAGCTTGACAGATGTTTCTGTTTTTTCTTTTCATGCTGTCAAAAATTTAACTACAGCAGAAGGTGGAGCAATAGCTTTTAATTTGCCTAAACCTTTTGATAATGAAGACTTATATAAGCGTTTTTGTGTGATGTCTTTACATGGTCAGAATAAAGATGCATTGGCAAAAACTCAAAAGGGTAATTGGAAATATGACATTGTAGAAGCAGGGTATAAATGTAATATGACAGATATTTCAGCAGCTATTGGATTAGTTGAACTTGCTAGATACGATAACGATACTTTAATCAAAAGAAAATCAATTTTTGATAGATACACAAAAGCTTTTCAGAAATACGATTGGGCTATATTAACGCCCTATAATAATGAAGAAAAGGTTTCTTCTTTTCATTTATATCCTCTAAGAATTAAAGGTGTAAGTGAAGAAGAACGAGATTTAATTATTCAAGAAATATTTGATAAAGATGTTTCAGTTAATGTGCATTTTGCACCTGTTCCTATGATGTCTTTTTATAAAAATATGGGTTATAATATTGATAATTATCCTCAAACATATTTGAATTTTTCAAGAGAGATCTCATTACCAGCATATTATAATTTAACAGATCAACAAGTAGATGTTGTGATTAATGCTGTAGTAAGTTCTGTTCAAAAAGTGATTGGATGAAACGTCTATTCGATATTGTATTAAGTTTTTTATTCTTATTCTTTTTTTTACCTTTTGGTATTATCATAGCTATTCTGATTGTTTTAGAGTCAAAAGGGGGTGTTTTTTATAGACAAGAAAGGGTAGGGCTTAACAGCTCAATATTTAGTCTATATAAATTTCGGACAATGCGAAAAGATGCTGATCAATTAGGTAAATTAACGGTTGGAATGCGTGACCCAAGAATAACAAAATCCGGATATTATTTACGAAAGTTTAAATTAGATGAATTTCCTCAGTTTTTAAATGTTTTAATTGGAGAGATGAGTATTGTTGGTCCTCGTCCTGAAGTTAGAGAATATGTAAGTTTATATAATAAAAAACAGATGGAAGTCTTAAAAGTTAAGCCTGGAATTACTGATTACGCTTCTTTAAAGTATTTTAATGAAAATGAAATTTTAGGAAAATCCTCTAATCCAAATAAAACTTATATAGATGAGGTGATGCCCGCTAAATTACTTCTTAATTTAAAATATATTGAGAATCCAACATTAATGGAGGATTTAAAGATTATTTGGTTGACATTTATAAAGATTGTTAAATAGATTTCTTTAGAGAATGCTATTTTAGTTCATTAAAAAAGCTAGAGAACAACCAATTAAAATACTTGTTAGTTTCATTACATTAAATTTATGGTTCTCATTTGTTTCGAATATAATTGTTGTCGAAATATGTAAGAACATCCCTACAACTATTGCAAGTACAATATTGAAGTCAAAATTAATAGTTCCTTCAGTCAAAGATCCAACTAATAAACCTATAGGTGTCATTAAGGCAAACGCAATAAGTACAAACCAAGCTTTAGTTTTTGTTAATTGAGTATTCATTAATAAAGTCATTAAGGCTACAGCGACAGGAAGCTGATGAAAAAGAATTCCAAGTAGTAAAGAATTTCCATCGTTTGAGTGATGATGATGATGTCCAATATGAGAATTGTATTGACCTCCAAGAGGTATCCCTTCAAGTAAAGAGTGGAAAGAAAGGGATATAAATAAACCCCAAGGCATTTTTTGGTTTTTGTGGACGTGTACATGTCCATGCTCTATACCTCCTGAGAAAAACTCAAGTATTAACTGAATAAGAAAACCAATTAAAATATAAACTCCAATATTTTTAGTTGAAGAGCTATATAAGTCAGGAACAAAATGGATAAAAGCGATAGATAAAAGGAATCCACCACTAAAAGAAAGCATTAACTTGATAAACTTTTGTTTATTTGACGCGTGGAGATAAGTAACGATAACTCCTCCAAGTATAACAGAAAAAATAAGACTAAAAAGGACGATTAGCTGTTCCATTAACAAGATTTTGCGATTAATATCAAGCGATCTGAAGTACTTTCGTTAAAAGGGTTTAAATCAAAGTCTCCATATGTATTAATAATACTAAAACCAACTTCTTGAAGTATCTTTTTAAAGTCATTAAACATTAAAGCTTGAACTTTTTCTGTATAATGATGTTTATCTTCGTTATCGTTAAATTTTATATGCTTATAAATATGGCTTCCATCATATTCTCTTGTGATATGAAAATCGATACCATCTTCTTTTTTTACTTCTTTAGGAACTAAATTAGAAATTACTTTAGAGCTATTCATAAAGTCAATAACTAAAATACCATCTTCTTTAAGCATTTTTTTTATTGCTTGAATAACTTTAAAGTTGTCATCCATTTTATCAAAATACCCAAAGCTTGTAAATAAGTTGAAAATCACCTCGAATTCGTTTGAAGTAAAAGCTTCTCTCATGTCTTGGACTGAAAATTTTAAAGAATCATTTTCGTTAAGACTTGCTGTTTTTATGCTGTTTGGTGATAAATCAACGCCTTTAACATTCATACCTAACTCATTAAGAGTTATCGAATGGCGACCTTTTCCACAAGCTAAATCTAAAACATTTTGATTTTTATGTAAACCTAAGTTTTGTACTAGGTTAACAATAAATTTTTTAGCTTCTTTTTCATCTCTATTTTTATAGAGTGAGTGGTAGTAAGAAGTATCAAACCACGAAGCAAACCATTCATTCTTATTCATACCGCAAATATAGTAGATAAGATTGTATTTGTATTGGAATTTTTATTATCTTATATACTATATTTGTTGAGAGTAAAAGATAAGCTAAATGCAATTCAATAAAATTTACGATATCTATCAAAAGTTTGAAGAGAGAAATATTATTTTTTCCTTTAGTGGTGTTATTACGTCTGATTTTTTGAATGCTGTTTTAGATATTGTAGAGGCAAAGGTTGATTCTATAGGAGAATCACCAAAAATTAAAAAGAAAGTCTTAAAAATTTTGGTTGAGTGTGTTCAGAACATCTACTATCATGGGGAGAATCAATTTTCTTCTTTAAAAGATAATACTTCTAAAAATAAACTAAACAATGCTTTAGTGATGGTTGTTAAAGACGATCAAGGATTTCTTATTGAAACAGGAAATTATATTGAAAAACATTTAGTAGATGATTTAAAAGAACGAATAGAGAATATTAATAAATTAGATAAATTAGAGTTAAGAGAATTATACAGAGATGTATTGGCAAATGGAACTTTTTCAGATAGGGGAACAGCTGGTTTAGGCATGATTGATATTGCTAGAAAATCGGGTAATAAATTAAATTATTCTTTTCTACCTGTTGATTCTGATTTAAGTTTTTTTACTCTTAGTGTTAAGATAAGTTAGAAATTATAAAAGTAAATTATAGGAAATGGAAAATATATTACGTGAAAGTTCTTCAAAAACTCCAGCGATTAATTTTGATGCAAAATCAGGAGTTTTATTATTAAAAGGACGTTCTATTCCAGAAAACTCAATTGAGTTTTATAAACCTTTAAATGATTGGTTAGATTTATACGGTGAAAAACCTCTTGATGAAACTACGATTGATATGAAGTTAGAGTACTTCAATACTTCTTCTTCAAAATGTATATTAGATTTATTAAAGCGTTTGGAAAAAATAAATCAAGCTGGTTCTAAAGTTTCTGTAAATTGGTATTTTGAATCAGAAGATGAGGACATGGAAGAGGCTGGAGAGGATTATCAAGCAATCATCAAACTTCCATTCAAAATGATTGAAGTAGAAGAAATATAATTTTTCTTGAAAGTTATAGGTATAACTGGTGGAATAGGTTCGGGTAAATCTATTATATGCTCTGTGATAGAGAAAATAGGTTTTCCTGTTTTTTATTCGGACAAAGAAGCTAAAGAAATTTTAGTTTCTGATGAAGAGGTAATAAACAAACTTACTTCTTTAATAGGAGAGGACCTTTATAGAGACGGTGTTTTTCATAAGGAGATTTTAGCAAATAAAATCTTTAAAGAACCATCAATTAAAGAAAAAGTAAACAGTATCATTCATCCTAGAGTTCGAGAGAGGTTTTCTCAGTGGGCAGATACACAGAATTCTAGTTTGGTTTTCAATGAAGCAGCAATACTATTTGAAACAGGTATGTATAAAAACTATGACGCTACAGTTTTGGTCACTGCTCCTGAGCCTATTAGAATCTATCGAGCTATGAAGAGAGACCAGACTTCAAAAGAAGCAATTGAAGATCGAATCAAAAATCAATGGTCTGATGAACAAAAAAAGAAATTGGCCGATCATATCATTTTAAATGATGATGAAACGCCTGTTATGCCTCAGTTAGAAAAAGTTTTGTTGTCTTTGAATATTAATCTTTAGACCATATTTCCCAAGCTTTTAAAGCTTGTTGTTGAAGCATAGAATAACCATTTAAAATAGTTGCGCCATTTTGTTCTGCTAGTTCTAAAAACTTAGTTTTCTCAGGATTGTATATTAAATCAATTACCAAATGATGTTCCGTTAATTCTTTAAAAGGAATAGATATGTATTCCTTGATGTTTGGTGAAGTACCAATAGGAGTACAGTTTACAATAACTTTACAGGCATTGAGCATGTGGTCATTGATTTCGTCATAACCAAATTGATTTTCTTCAATTGGATTTCTAGAAATATAAATAATGTTTATCCCTAAAGATTTAAACACAGAAGCTACTGCTTTTGAAGCTCCACCAGTACCAAGTATTAATGCTCTTTCATGTTTATTGGTTAAAAAAGGTTTGATGGATTGATGAAATCCATAAGCATCCGTGTTGAATCCTATTTTTTCTCCATTTATAACTTTAATGACATTGACTGCTCCTATTTCTTTGGCTTCAGGAGAGATTTTATCCAAGAAAGGAATAACGGATTCTTTGTAAGGAATTGTTACGTTTAAACCTTCTAATTGATCGATATCAAAAATACTTTGAACTTCTTCAATATTTTCTAATGGATAGTTTTTGTACTCTGCATTAAGGTTATTTTTTTCAAAGAAATTCTTAAAAAAAGTTTTAGAAAACGAATGGTCCAACGATTTTCCTATAAGCCCAAATTGTTTCATTTAAGCCTTAGATTTGAATTTATTTCTTAATATCTCAATAATCATCGGAAGTACAGATAGTCCAATTATTCCAAAGATTACTGTTTCAAAATTCTTTTTCACAAACTCTAGACCTCCAAAGAAGTAACCTAAAAGGGTAAGTCCAACAACCCATGCTACTCCACCTATAACGTTAAATCGAATAAATTTTCCGTAGCTCATTTCTCCGATACCAGCAACAAAAGGCGCAAATGTTCTCACTATTGGAACAAATCGTGCTATAATTATTGTTTTAGGTCCGTGCTTTTCATAAAACTCATGGGTTTGGTCAATGTACTTTTGTTTTACTATTTGTCGCCCTCTAATTTTCCAAGAAAGAATTTTTAAGCCGATATTTTTACCTAAAAAGTAGTTTAATCCATCGCCTAGAATTGCGGCTACAATTAACAAGGACATTACAATCCATAAATTTAATTCAGCTACTTCTCCTTCAGTATTTGTTACTCCAGCACAAAAAGTACCCGCAGCAAATAATAAGGAATCTCCAGGAAGTAAAGGCATAACAACTAGACCTGTTTCTACAAAAATGATAAGGAAAAGAATGGCATATATCCATATTCCATAATCAATTATCATAGCAAATAAATGGTCGTCGAGGTGTAATATAAAATCAATTAGACTTTTTAAAATTTCCATAATTTAATATATTTCTAAGGTTTGGTCAATAGTTTCTATCCATGAAATAATTCCACCTTCGAGGATATAAATGTTGTTAATGTTTAGTTCTTTCTCTATTAAATTAGCTGTTGCTTCAGCTCTTTTTCCTGATTTGCAAATAAAAACGGTTTCTAATTCAGATTTCTGGACTTCTTTTTTGATTTTTTCAACCTCACCCATAGGTATATGAATTGAATTGTGAATATGGCAAATTTCTCTTTCGTATGGCTCTCGGATATCTATTAGAGCTAAACGATTTTGATCGAGTTTTTCTTTTGTTGCTATTGCGCTAATGAAATTCATGCTCTTTTTATTAATGAATATATGTAGCTTTTAAGCTCATGTCAAGACTTTTGAAGCTGTGGGTAAGTGCTCCTACAGAAATGTAATCCACGCCTGTTTCTGCATAAGAACGAATGGTTTCTAAAGTGATTCCTCCTGAAGCTTCAACTTCAAACTCTTTTGGAATTTTTGGTAGAACTTTTGTAATTTCTTCAGGTGTAAAATTGTCTAACATAATTCTATTAACACCACCTATTTCAAGTACTTCATCTAATTCCTTTTCATCTCTAACTTCCACTTCAATTTTTAACTCTTTTCCAGTTTCAGTTAAATAATTATGAGTGTTTTCTATTGCATTTTTAATACCACCAGCATAATCAATGTGATTATCTTTAAGCATAATCATGTCATAAAGCGCAAAACGATGGTTATGCCCCCCACCAATTCTTACAGCCCATTTTTCCATGTAACGTATACCAGGTGTAGTTTTTCGAGTATCTAATAAATGTGTTTTACAACCATCTAAAAGTTTAACAATTTTATTAGTTTGAGTAGCAATTCCACTCATGCGTTGCATGAAATTTAAGACTAACCTTTCTGTTGCAAGTATTGACCTAGAGCTTCCTTCAACTTCCAAAGCAATTTCTCCTACTTTTACAGACGCTCCATCTTTAATGAGGACATTTACTTTTAAGCTTGGGTCATAATGATTGAATATTTTTTCAGCTAATTCAACACCGGCAAGTATTCCTTCATCTTTTATAATAAGTTTCGCCTTCCCTTTCGCAGCTTCAGGAACACAAGCTAATGAAGAATGATCTCCATCTCCAATGTCTTCTTTTAACGCGTTTATAATAATGTCTTCAACCATGCTGTAAAAGTAAAAAAAATATTCTTTAGAATACTTTTAAAGGAAGGAGTAAAAATAAAAAAGTATTTTAATTTTTTATGAGGTTTTAGTGCTCGGAGCGACTCCGATGCTTCGGAGTTGAACCCGATTTAGGATCAATCTCAAAATGTGGGGAGGAAATGGGTCAGGTCAATTTTCTAGGGATAACCAATATTGTTAAGTTTTTTCTTATATCTTTTGGCTTGACCCAAAAGAATCCGTCAGCTGACGGACAAGGCTGAACCAATAAAACTTGAAAACTACGAAACACTCCGTAGCTTCATCCAAACTCGTTAACGCTGTTACCAACAACCAATTCTTGGATTGTTGACAGCTTAACTCAGATAGGCATTCAGCTTTACTCGTTTATTCACTTCAAAAGCAGTGCTTTTTCTTCGATATTTCATTACTTAAGCCAAAAAGCGCTTCGATTATTATGTTTCGCTAAAATTTAAAATTCTTAATTTCATTTAAATTTTACGTTTTGATTTTCAGATATTTAAAGTATTTACATAAATTAAAATCTGTTCTTAAATTTGTTAGTTTTGAAGTTTTAAAACAGATCTAAAATTTCAAACTTCGAAGCGGTAACTTCAATTTTGCACAGAACTAGTCGGTAAATGGAACGGAATTGCGTTCCAAATCGTAATGAAATGGAGATGCAGGGAAAAAGCATGTAGTTCAACATTTATCCGCGGTTTTTGTGAAGTGAAACGGAACGTAAAAAGTTCCTTGTAAAATTGAAAAAGCTGTTTTTGGATACTTTTTTCAGCTCAAAAAAGTATCGGAAAAAAATATAGGAGAAGTTAATGGTCCCCAGCTTTTGACGTTGACCTCCGATTTACTTATAATTTTGATTCTATGTCTATAATAATTTTTTGATCAGCTATTATTTTCTCGATGAACTTCTTTGATTTCATTCTTTTTATAAAAGCTTCTAATGTATATGCACTATCGCTAGACTTACATTGATAGGATAACATTAACTCTCAAGGAATACCTTTTGTTGTAAATGCGTTTTCATAATGTTTTGAATTGTATTCTTCAAGTCTTCTCTCAAGGTTATCTGTTGTCCCTGTATAGTAACGATTTAATTTAGAGGAAAATAGGGTATAGATGTAATACATCGTTTAGGTTATAAAACAAAAAAACCTTCCATATTTCTATGAAAGGTTTTAGTACAAGGAAACCGACAAATATCGAACTTTATTATGCAGGATGTGGACATAATTCTCCACCATGCAAAGCTTGTAGGAGTAGCTATATAAATGGTTATAGACTTATCCTCACAGCAACAACTACTTATAACTTATTTTATATTTAAGCGTTTGCTTAAATAGTTTAATTAGATTACTTTTGTATAAAGAAAATAAATATGGAATCAACTTGCATAAGAGCTTTGGCGGATGAAAATCAAATTAGCCGTTGTAAAAATAAGATTGAAAATGTAGGTTCTGATCTTTCTGACTTGGCTACAATTATTGGACTAATTGGAAATGATACACGCATCAAGATCCTATATCTAATTCAGTCTGAGAATAGACTTTGCGTTTGTGATTTGAGCGATATTCTTGGAATGACTGTTCCTGCCATATCTCAACAACTAAGAAAACTAAAGGACAGAGGGATTATCTCCAGTGAAAGAGAAGGTACAGTAATTTATTATTCTTTAACGGAGAAATATCTTGAAACTGTTATGAGTGTCCTTACAAATGGTACAATTAAAAACTTAATAGAGCAATGAAGAAAAGTAGCAACAAATTAATCGGCATGGGGCTATTTACAGCTATTGCAGCTTCTTTATGTTGTATCACCCCTGTACTTGCACTTATAGCAGGAGCAAGTGGAATGGCTTCTACTTTTTCATGGCTTGAACCTGCTAGACCTTATTTAATAGCGGTAACAATTCTAGTGATTGGATTTGCTTGGTTTCAGAAGCTTAAACCACGTAAAGAAATAAATTGCGATTGCGAAATAGATGAAAATCCGTCCTTTTGGCAATCAAAAAAATTCTTGGGCATTATATCAATTTTTGCTGCGTTAATGCTATCCTTTCCCTACTATTCAGGCATATTCATTCCAGAAAGTGAAAGTAAAACTATTATCATAAAAGAATCTAGCATTTCAAAGGTTACACTAACCATTGATGGTATGACTTGTACTGGATGTGAACACAGTGTAAATCATGCACTATCTTCTTTAAAAGGAGTTTTTGAATCAAGTGTTTCTTATGAATCGGGAAAAGCTATTGTACAATTTGATAAAACTAAATTAACTCCTGATCAGCTTTCGCATACAATTGAAAAGGAAACGGGATATAAAGTAATTAATATAGAAACTCAGAAATAATGGAAAGACGTAAAGATCATTGGGAAAACGTATATGAAACCAAAAGCGATCAAGAAGTAAGCTGGTATCAGGAAATACCGGTTACATCTCTCAACGTAATAAATTCACTATCCCTTGATAAAGAAGATTCAATTATAGACATTGGAGGAGGAAATTCAAATTTGGTTTCTGAGTTATCTAATAAAGGATTTACCAATCTTTCGGTTCTCGATATTTCTGCCAAGTCTTTAGAGAGAACGAAATCTAAATTAGGTCAGAAATCCACTGAAATTCAATGGATCGTTTCTGATATTTTAGAATTTCAGCCACCACAACAATATAACCTTTGGCATGATAGGGCAACATTTCATTTTCTCATCCACGAGAATGATATTCTACAATATGTAAATATTGTGAGTAAAGCTATCAAAAAAGAGGGCTACCTTATTGTTGCTACATTTTCCGCTTCTGGACCGAAAAAATGCAGCGGACTAGAAATAACACAGTACTCTAAAGAAAAATTACAAAGCTTGTTTCATGAAAGTTTCGAACTTATTCAATCTTTTGAAGAGGTTCATAAAACGCCATTTGAAACCGAGCAAAACTTCGTTTATACCATATTTAAAAGAAAAGAACATGGCTGAAAAACAAATAGAATTACAGTCCACGATTACCTGCCCTAATTGTGGACACCAAAAAAAGGAAACAATGCCTACTGATGCCTGTCAGTATTTTTATGATTGTGAGAACTGTCATAAGGTATTAAAACCAAGTGAAGGCGATTGTTGTGTCTATTGTTCCTTTGGTTCTACCCCTTGCCCACCAATTCAAGAAAGTAAAACTTGTTGTTAGCAATGTCGAACAAAATCCACATAAAAAATATGGTTTGTCCACGGTGTATTGACACTGTGAGGGACATTTTCAATACTTTAAAGATTGATGTAACTGCTATTCAATTAGGAGAAGTTATTGTTTCTAGTGAAATAGAAAAAAACAGAAAAGAGGTATTGAAAGAACGATTATCCGAAAAAGGCTTTGAACTTCTGGAGGATAACAAATCAAAACTCATTGGTAAAATAAAATCCATCATTGTGGATACCATACACTATTCCAAAGAAGCCGTTCACAGTAATTTTTCTACCTTATTGAGCGATCAAGTACATCACGATTACAGTTACCTGAGTCGGTTGTTTTCGTCCGTAGAAGGAATCACTATCGAGAAATTCATCCTTTCTCAAAAGATTGAAAAAGTAAAAGAGCTGCTGTTTTATGATGAGTTAACTTTATCCGAGATTGCCTTTCAAATGAATTACAGCAGTGTAGCCCATCTTTCCTCACAATTCAAAAAAGAAACGGGTATGACCACTACCGAATTTAAAAAACAACGTAAACCCGGACACCGTTCTTTGGATTCCATTTAGTCAAAATCCTGAAACAGATTTACCGAATTTCGTAACACAAACATTTAGCTTCCTAACGATCTTTGTTGTATGGAAAAACAATACAACATATTAGGAATGACCTGCGGAGGCTGTGTAGCTAAAGTCAAGAAGACTTTAGAAGCTATCCCAGAGGTTGGGTCTGCCAAAGTACAACTGGAAGCACCTGAAGGAGTACTTTCTTTAAAAAAAGAAGTCTCTATCGAACTATTAAATAGCAAACTTCGTGCAGTGGGCAACTATACCATTGAAGAAATAACACCTGAATCAAATAACGAAATAGAACTACCTGGAAAATCTATCACCACCTATAAACCTTTAATCCTTATAGTATCATTCATCGCAGGAGTTAGTTTTTTGACTCAGTATCCCTATGAAGAATTTTCGGCAATGCTTTGGATGAGATACTTCATGGCGGGTTTCTTTATTGTATTTGCTTTCTTCAAGCTTTTGAATATAGAAGGGTTTGCCAACTCCTACAGGATGTATGATATTGTTGCTGTCAAATGGAAAGGATGGGGCTATATCTATCCGTTCGTTGAATTAGCATTGGGTGTATCATACCTCCTTAATATTGTACCATTTGAAACCAATTTGGCTACTGTCATTATTCTTGGCATCAGCAGTATTGGTGTGATTAAAAGCAACCTGGATAAGAAAAAAATAAAATGTGCTTGTTTAGGTGATGTTTTTAACTTACCAATGAGTACGGTAACCATAGTGGAAGATTTGACCATGGTAGCAATGGCAGGATGGATGCTTTATTTAATTTAGGTTCAAAATTTTGAAAAACTTAACCTGAATTATATAACAATTGACTAAAGTCATTTGACTATTTTTGATTTACTTATAAAAATCATTAAATGAACAAAATATTTTTGTAAAATTTACGTTTGATAGTTTAGAATGAAACGAATTCTGTCCATATTACTTGCAATTTTAATGCTCACAACCAACATGAGCGTTACATTTGCTACGCATTATTGTGGCGGTAAAGCGGTAAAGTCCTCTATTTCATTTGGTCATGACAATTTGGATTGTGGGATGGCTAAAATGGATGAGAAAAAATGTGGCAAAGAAGATCATCAGCAAAGAATTACAAAAAAGGGATGTTGTGAAAACAAATACACAACACTTTCAGTTGATGATGATTATAGCAATCCCGTAGTAGTTTCTCCCAATTTAGATTTCAAGTTTGTAGCCGCCTTTATCGTTACTTATGTAAACAACTATTTTTTCGTTAAGGAGGAGTCAAACTCATTTATTGCCTACTCCCCCCCACTAATTGAACAGGATAAATCCGTCTTGTTTCAAGTATTTCGCATATAAAATATATACTGTTAATGGTTCATTTTCATAAATGAATCACAGGAATTGATTGGGTCACTTGTATCGACCTTTATCTTATTCCAATTAATAATTACCCTATTCCGGTAATCATTAATAATAGAAAGACAACACTATAAATTTGTCAATTTAACAGTATGATATGCTTAATAGAATAATAAAATATTTCCTAGAGAATAAATTAGTCACAATACTTGTAATTGTATTGTTTGTTGGCTGGGGTTTAGTCACCGCTCCCTTTGGATGGAAGATTGGCTCTCTGCCTTCTGATCCTGTGCCTGTTGATGCCATACCTGATATTGGTGAAAATCAACAAATTGTATTTACCCAATGGATGGGGAGGTCACCGCAAGATATTGAAGACCAAATCACTTATCCTTTGACTACGTCATTACTTGGTATTCCAGGGGTGAAATCCGTTCGTAGCTCATCCATTTTCGGCTTTAGTAGTATCTACATTATCTTCAATGAGGATATTGATTTCTATTGGTCGAGATCTAGAATATTAGAAAAACTCAATTCTCTTCCTTCTGGATTATTGCCTGAAGGTGTACAACCTGCTTTAGGACCGGATGCTACTGCGCTTGGGCAGGTGTACTGGTACACTTTAGAAGGTAGAGATAAAGAAGGTAATCCTACTGGAGGATGGGATTTACATGAAATACGAACCGCCCAGGACTTTTATGTGAAGTATGGATTGAATGCGGTTGATGGTGTTTCGGAAGTAGCCTCCATAGGTGGCTATGTTCAGGAGTATCAAATAGACGTTAACCCAGATGCGCTCAGGATATATGACATACCCCTCCATAAAGTAATGATGGCGGTTAAAAAGTCAAACCGTGATGTAGGAGCAAAAACCATAGAGATTAATAAAGCAGAATATCTAGTTAGGGGTTTAGGTTATGTCAAATCTATTGAAGATATCGAAAAAGCTGTGGTTGATGTTCATGACAATGTTCCAATTCGTGTGAAAGATATTGGCGTAGTTTCACTTGGACCAGCTACAAGAAGAGGACTTCTTGATAAAGACGGTGCAGAAGTTGTTGGGGGTGTTGTGGTGGCTCGATATGGTTCCAATCCATTACATGTTATAAATAATGTAAAAGAAAAAATAAAGGAAATAGCTTCTGGCTTGCCTAAGAAAACCTTGGCTAATGGTGTGGAAAGCCAATTAACTATTGTGCCTTTTTATGATAGAACCGAATTAATTTATGAAACATTAGGCACACTAGAAGAAGCTCTTTCATTGGAGTTGCTCATTACCATACTTGTAGTAATTGTAATGGTGTTGAATCTGAGGGCTTCTATTTTAATTTCTTCACTTTTACCTATTGCAGTTTTGATGGTTTTTATTGCCATGCGTTACTTTGGTATAGATGCCAATATTGTGGCACTTTCAGGTATCGCCATTGCAATTGGTACTATGGTGGATTTAGGAATCGTCCTCTCTGAAAATGTTATTAAACATGTTGACGAAGCTTCACCTGGTCAAAAATTAATCAATACAATTTATAATGCAGCAGCTGAAGTGAGCTCGGCTATTGTTACTGCCGTAGCTACTACGATCGTAAGTTTTGTTCCCGTGTTTACCATGGAGGCAGCAGAAGGAAAACTATTTAGACCATTGGCTTACACCAAAACATTCGCATTGATTGCCTCATTAATAGTTACGTTAATCATATTACCATCTTTAGCACACTGGGTGTTTGGAATAAAAATCAATAAAAATGCTAAAGGAAAACTTATCAATGCTTTGTTAATTGTTGGTGGATTAATAACAGCGATTTGGATTAGTGTTTGGGGTGGTATTACATTGATGGCTTTTGGTGCAGCATGGTTTATTACTGAGTATAGCCCAAAACAGAATTTTTTCACTAAAAACTTAGCCCTAATCATAACAGTGGTTTCAGTGGTATGGCTCCTAGCTAACTACTGGATGCCTTTAGGTGCAGGAATATCACTGCTATGGAACTTCATATTTGTCGCAGCGATTGTTAGCGTTATTCTTGGAGCATTTTATTTACTCGAAAAGTATTATGTAAAAATACTAAACTGGTGTTTAGCGAATAAAGTCAAATTCTTGCTCATACCTGCTACGGTTATTTTATTTGGAACAACCGTATGGATGGGCTTTAATTCCATGTTTGGGTTTGTCGCTACTGGTTTTGATAAAGTGGGTGTAAATATTCGGACTACAAATGTATGGTCAAGCCTTTCTCATTCTCTACCAGGACTGGGAAAAGAGTTCATGCCATCACTTGATGAAGGAAGTTATTTGTTAATGCCTACCTCTATGCCTCACGCAGGGATGGAACAGAATAAAATGGTTGTTCAGCAACTTGATATGTTATTGGCTAATATACCGGAGGTGGAATTAGCAGTTGGAAAAATGGGCAGAGTTGAATCTGCATTGGATCCTGCTCCTATATCAATGTATGAAAATATCATCAACTATAAATCGGAATACTTACTTAATAAAAAAGGACATAGAGAAAGATTTAAAGTTGATAAAGAGAATCGGTTTGTGTTAACATCGGGTGATCTTATTTTCAATGAAGATGCTTTAAAGCAAGGAATCTCAAAAGATGAACTAATTCCTGATGCGAACGGTCTGTACTTTAGAAACTGGAGAGGTCATATACAATCACCAGACGATATTTGGAATGAGATTGTCAAAGTAACCAATATTCCGGGAGTTACTTCTGCTCCAAAACTTCAACCAATTGAAACCCGATTAGTCATGTTACAAACAGGTATGCGTGCACCAATGGGAATTAAAGTATTTGGACCAGATTTAAAGACAATAGAAAAATTTGGCTTGGAGCTAGAAGCCATTCTTAAAGAGGTTCCATCAGTAAAAACAGAGGCGGTTTTTGCTGACCGAATTGTGGGTAAACCTTATCTGCATTTCAATATTGATAGAGATGCCATTTCTCGATATGGTTTGAACATAGAGGATGTACAGCAGACGATTGAAACTGCTATTGGTGGCATGCAAATAACCTCTACCGTTGAAGGTAGAGAACGTTTTCCTGTACGAGTAAGGTATCCAAGAGAACTAAGGGATGACCCTGATAAATTGAAGAAAGTGTTAATTCCATCTCCTATTGGTGTTCAAGTGCCACTTATTGAATTAGTAAATATCGAATATGTACGTGGACCACAAATGATAAAAAGTGAAAACACTTTCTTATTGGGCTATGTCTTATTAGATAAAAAGGAAGGTTATGCAGAAGTAGATGTGGTGGAGGAAGCACAACGATTTATTCAAAACAAAATAGATCAAGGGGACTTGATCGTTCCTTCAGGAGTTAGTTATAAGTTTTCCGGAAGCTATGAAAATCAAGTTCGTGCGGAAAAACGATTGGCAATTATTGTTCCGCTGGTTTTAGCTATTATTTTCTTAATCCTCTATTTCCAGTTTAAATCTGTTAGTACTTCTTTAATGATTTTTTCAGGTATAGCTATGGCATTTAGTGGAGCTTTTATGATGTTATGGTTATATGGACAAGATTGGTTCTTCAATTTTGAAATTCTAAATACAAATATGAGAGACTTGTTCCAAATGCAAACCATCAACCTTAGTGTTGCTGTGTGGGTTGGCTTCATTGCGTTATTTGGAATTGCAACAGATGATGGTGTGTTGATGGGAACTTATCTTGATCAAAGTTTTGAAAAAAACAAGACAACAACGCTTGAAGGGATTAGAAAAGCGGTAGTGATTGCAGGTCAACGAAGAATTAAACCTGCTGTTATGACTTCGGCTACAACTATTATCGCTTTGCTACCGGTTTTAACTTCTACAGGTAGAGGCGCTGATATTATGATTCCAATGGCTATACCGGCATTTGGAGGAATGATAGTAGCATCTATTACATACTTTATTGTACCGGTGCTTTATTGTTGGAGAGAGGAAAGAAAACTTAAAAAGGAAACAAAATGAAAAGATATATTTTAATAATAACAGTACTCCTTTTAAGTGGTTTGAGAATAAATGCTCAAACTCTGGAAGAGAGTTTAAAGATTGCTAGCGAAAACAATCCTTTATTGAAAGCCAAATATGCCGAGTTTGAAGCAGCTTTACAAAAGGTTGCGCAGGTTAATAGTTTGCCTGATCCTACATTTTCCTTTGGCTATTTTATAAGTCCTGTTGAAACTCGTTTAGGACCACAACAAGCAAAACTTGGACTTACTCAAATGTTCCCATGGTTTGGAACGCTTAAAACAGCAGGAAATGTTCAAGCCCTGCAAGCAGAAGCAAAGTATCAGGAATTCCTAAACGCTAAGAACGAACTTTATATGCAGGTAAAATCTGCTTGGTATCCAATATATGAAGTGAATCAAAAGATTCGTTTACAAGAGGAAAACAGGGTTATTTTAAGTAGTTACAAACAACTGGCAACTACAGGGTTTAAAAACGATAAAGGCAGCATGGTTGACGTTATTCGTGTTGACATAATGATTGAAAACACGGATACTGAAATTAAACTATTGCAAGATCAACTCCAGCCTTTTAATGTTCAGTTTAACAAACTACTTAATCGACCTGACTCTTTAGTAATTCAGGTTGAGCAAGACCTTACTTTAATTGAAATACCGCTGAATTATCGAAAAGATAGTTTGTTAGCCAATCACCCTTTGTTGCAATCGCTTGATTTGAAAATGAAGTCAGCTCAAGAAGCTGAAGAATTAAGTAAAAAACAAGGGTTGCCGAAGTTGGGAGTAGGTCTGGATTACGTATTTGTTGGAGATCGCACAGATATGGTTGTACCGGATAATGGAAAGAATGTAATTATGCCCATGATAAGCATGAGCATCCCCATCTATCGAAGAAAGTACAATGCAGCAACCAAAGAAGCACAATTCAAGCAAGAAGCCATTGTGAACTATAAAACGAATACAGAAAATACGCTGGTTTCAAATTATGAAATGGCATGGTTCGAACTGGAAAAGGCACGACAACTTGTTGAATTATATAAAGCTCAAACTTTAAAAACAAATCAAGCCATTTCATTGCTGGAAACAGCTTACAGTAATTCAGGTAAGGACTTTGAAGAAATCCTTCGAATGCAACAAGAATTATTAAAGTATCAAATCGCTACTGCTACTGCTACTAAAGCATTTTATGTAGCACTAGCTAAACTGGATTATCTCACTTCAAAAACAGAATAAGATGAAAAACATAAATAAAAACACCGTATATGTAGCACTTGGAACACTCACAATCGGTTTGTTCTTAGGCTGGATGATGTTTGGAGGTTCTTCCAATGAACAAGTCACTGAAAACAAACATGAAAATTCTAAAAATACTATTTGGACATGCTCCATGCACCCTCAAATTCGACAAAACGAACCGGGGCAATGTCCACTTTGCGGAATGGATTTAATTCCTCTCTTTAACGAAGGAGATAGTGAAGATAACCCAATGGAAATAAAAATGTCTCCAACTGCCATGCAATTGGCTAATGTGCAAACCTCTATTATCACAAAAAGAAAACCGATAAAAGAAGTTAGAATGAACGGAAAAATTAAGGCTGATGAACGCAATATCACCTCTCAATCAACTCATATACCAGGTCGAATTGAAAAATTAACTGTGAGTTTTACGGGTGAATCTATCCAAAAAGGGCAAGTACTCGCTTATGTTTATTCCCCGGAATTGGTTACAGCTCAGGAAGAATTATTTGAAGCTCAAAAAATGAAAGAAACACAACCGGGATTGTATCAAGCTGCTGTTGAAAAGTTGAAAAACTGGAAACTAACAGAAAAACAGATTAACCAAATTTTGGAAGGTGGAGTTGTTCAGGAGCAGTTTCCCATATTAGCTGACGTTTCTGGAATTATATTGAACAAAAAAGTAAACTTAGGAGACTACATAAAGAAAGGTCAAACCATTTATGAAGTGGCTAACTTGAGTAAAGTTTGGGTCTTGTTTGATGTTTATGAAAGTGATATTCCTTGGGTGAAAACTGGGGACAAAGTTCAGTTTACGGTACAATCAATTCCTGGAGAAACTTTTAATGGTAAAATATCTTTTATTGATCCTGTTATTAATCCTAAAACCCGTGTTGCATCTGCTCGTGTAGAAATCAGCAACCCTGGTATGCGTTTAAAACCCGATATGTTTGTCTTAGGTACAATTGAAAGTCCTATTCATAATGAAAAAGAGGCATTGATTGTACCTAAATCAGCAGTTATGTGGACAGGAGAACGCTCTGTTGTTTATACTAAAATCACCAATGCCAAAGGGATTAGTTTTATGATGAAAGAAGTGACGCTCGGTCCGGCTTTAGGTGATAGCTATATTATTAAATCGGGGTTAGAACCCGGTGAAGAAATAGCTACGAATGGAACATTTAGCATTGATGCTGCTGCCCAATTAGCTGGTAAACCAAGTATGATGAATCCCGAAGGAGGAGTTGTGATGACTGGTCATAATCATGGTGGGGGAAATACGCCTCAAAACACCGATCACAGCGTTCATTCAAAAAGTATTACCATTAGCTCTAAAGCAAAAGAAGAATTAAATCCTTTGTTCAACAGTTATTTCAAATTAAAAGATGCATTGGTAAATGACAACCTAGACAACGCTGTATCTGCTTCAAAAGATATGAGTACTGTATTAAGAAAAGTAAATATGGGAGTGTTTACTGGTGAAGCACATAATGTGTGGATGAAGCATAGTAGTGTGTTAGAAAAAGAGCTTAGAAAAGCGGGAAGTACTGATGAAATTGGGAAAATGAGAGTTCTATTTAAAAACATTTCAGATCAAATGGTAATGTTAATCAAAACATTTGGTGCAATTGACAAACGTGTTTATGTGGATTATTGCCCTATGGCGAACAATGATAAAGGTGCTGAATGGTTGAGCACTGAAAAAGAAATAAATAACCCATACTTCGGCACTTCCATGATTAAATGTGGGGAAGTAAAACAAGAAATTAATAACGTTCAAAAATAAATATCATGAAGAAAAAAATCGTAAAAATCGGATTATTAAGTGCATTAACCCTTCTAGGAGTTAATCAAATGGCATCGGCAACATCGACAACGAATATGGAAGTTGTACATGGTAACCATAAAACAGAAACTTTTAAAGTATATGGGAATTGCGGAATGTGTGAAAAGACCATAGAAGCTTCTCTAAAAAATGTAAAAGGTATAGAGAAAGCAGACTGGAACAAAGAGACTAAAATGATGGAAGTTACCTTTGATTCAGAGGTAATTAGTTTAAAAGAAATCAAGCAGAAAATAGCTGACGTTGGTTATGATACAGATGAAGTAAGAGCGACTGACGATACCTATAATGGCTTACCAGGTTGTTGTCAGTACGAAAGACCAGAAAGCAAAAAAGAGGAACATAATCACAAGCATTAATTAATGAAAAGTTGTTGTCAAACAGGTGATTCCATTCCATCTTCTCCTTTTAAAATTTGGGTAAAAAGATTGGTTTGGGGAGTTGTTTTGATAGTCTTATTAATCATCATTATAAATAATTAAAACTCAAAAAAATGAAAAAAATCAATTTAAAACTTATGATAGCCTTAATTGGCGGAAGCTTAATACTGGCAAGTTGCGGAAACAATTCCAATACGGAAAACGGAAGCCATCATCATGAAGAAGGAATGGAGCATGACCATTCTAATCACGAACATGGAAGTATTGATGAAAAAAGAAATGTATCTACGAATACGGGTGAAATGAAAGGAGATCTATCAGTTGTTCTAAGAAATTATTTTGCTATGAATGAAAATCTTGTTCAAGATGAGGCTTCTGGTGCGGCAGATGCTTCTGAAAAGTTAATGGTTTCCTTAAAAGAATTTAAAGCGTCAGGACTTTCAGAAGAAGAACAAAAAGAAGTGAATGAAATTTTGGAAAGTGCCATCGAAAATGCCGAACATATTTCCAAAAATGCAGGTGAGATAAGTCATCAACGGGAACATTTAGTTTCACTAAGCACTGATGTAAAAGACCTCATTTCAATTGTAGGTACTTCACAAAAATTATATGAAGATTTCTGCCCAATGGCAAATAACAACGAAGGAGCTATTTGGATAAGTAGCAAAGAAGAAATTAGCAATCCCTATATGGGAAGTAGTATGCCAAAGTGCGGTAAAGTGAACCGAGTGATTGAATAATGAAAAGAATACTTAAACGGTTTTTAATTGTTGGTTTGATTGCATTAGTCGGAATTCAATTCATTCCGGCTGATGTAAACAAACACGCGGTCATCCCTGATGCTGATTTCAGGTATGTATATGATGTTCCTGATAATCTAGTGAATATCCTTAAAAACTCTTGTTACGACTGTCATAGCAACAATACTAATTACCCTTGGTATAGCTATATTCAACCTATCAGGTTGATGATGGATCATCATGTTGAAGAAGGAAAAGAAGAATTAAACTTTAGTGAATTTGGCAACTATTCCGAGAGAAGAAAACGGAATAAACTACGTTCAATCACAGAACAAATCGAAAAGGGAAAAATGCCTTTACCTTCCTATCTGTGGTTGCATTCAGAGGCTACTATCAACCAATCTCAGATTGATTCAATTTTATCATTTTTAAATGAGGTAAAATAATTAAAACATGAAACACAACAATCACTCAGCTCACAATCATAAAGGTCATGATGGAGTACCTCACAACCACCAAGAAAAAGAGAAGCATGATCATGGACATGGTCATTCTCATCACGACCATCATAAAATGATGATAGAAGATTTTAAGAAGCGATTTTGGGTTTCTTCTCTCCTAACATTTCCAGTATTGCTTTTGTCTCCAATGATTCAGAGTTGGATGGGAGTCAATTGGACATTTAATGGTGATAATTATATTTTATTTGCTTTGGCAAGTATCATCTTCTTTTATGGAGGGTTGCCATTCTTGAAAGGTTTAGTCGAGGAGTTAAAAAAGAAAACTCCGGGTATGATGACCCTTATAGCAATTGCAATATCAGCAGCATATTTTTACAGTGTGGCGGTAATTTTTGGATTTACAGGCAAAACATTCTTTTGGGAATTAGCGACTCTAATTGACGTAATGCTTTTAGGACACTGGTTGGAAATGAAGTCAATACTTGGAGCTAGCAAAGCTTTAGAGGCTTTGGCAGCGTTAATGCCTAATGAAGCCAATTTGGTTCATGGTGATCATATCATGAAGGTAAAAATAAGCGAACTCAAGCAAGATGATATTATCCTCATTAAACCAGGAGAAAAAGTTCCTGCGGATGGAGTTATAGTTGATGGCGAGAGTGATTTGAACGAATCTATGCTTACAGGTGAGAGCAAACCTGTGCGAAAATCAATTGATGAAGAAGTAATTGGTGGAGCTATTAATGGTAGTGGAGCCATAAAAGTGAAGGTGAAGGGAATTGGAGAAGACACCTATTTATCTAAAGTGATAACCATGGTTCAATCCGCACAAAAGCAAAAGTCTAAAACACAACGCTTAGCAGATGTTGCAGCTAAATGGCTAACGGTGGTTGCCTTAGTTATTGGATTTGGAACCTTCTTTACATGGTTGGCAATGGGTAAAGAATTATCCTTTGCACTGGAAAGAATGGTAACTGTAATGGTAATTTGTTGTCCACATGCATTAGGGCTAGCGGTTCCTTTAGTAGCATCTATTTCTACAAGTATATCGGCAAAAAATGGTCTTTTAATCCGAAATAGAACTGCATTTGAAAACGCACGTAAAATATCGACTATTGTTTTTGATAAAACCGGGACATTAACTAAGGGATCTCATGAAGTAACAAAAGTTGAAGTACTAGATAATAATTACTCTGAAAATGATTTACTTAAACTCGTAACAGCAGTAGAAAGCCCCTCCGAACACCACATTTCTAAAGGGTTAGTGAGAAAAGTTAAAGAATTAGGTATAGATTATCCTGGTGTTATTGATTTTGAATACCATGCTGGAATTGGAGTAAGTGGGATAGTTGAGGGGAAGAAGGTACAAGCTGGGGGATTCGTTTTGCTTGATAAGCTAAAAATCAAAGCTCCTGATGACAATGACAATTCCATAGAAACCAAAATTTTCACTATCGTGGATGGTAAATTAATCGGATACATCACTTTTGCTGATCAGATTAGAGAAAGTTCATTCGGAGCTATAAAAACCCTTCAAGAAAAAGGGATAAAGTGTTCGTTACTCACAGGTGATAATCATAAGGTAGCTCAATCCGTAGCAAACGAATTACATTTAGACAACTTCATGGCAGAAGTGTTACCCGAACAGAAACAAGATAAAATTAAGGAATTGCAAGCAAAGGGTGAATTTGTAGCCATGACAGGTGATGGCGTAAATGATGCTCCTGCATTAGCTCAATCTGATGTAGGAATAGCTATTGGTTCGGGAACTGATGTTGCTGCTGAAACAGCCGATATTGTATTAGTGGATAGCAATCCAAAAGACATAGCTAACCTCATATTATTTGGAAGAGCTACTTATCGAAAAATGGTTCAAAATTTAGTTTGGGCTACGGGATACAATCTGGTCGCCTTGCCTTTGGCTACCGGATTTATACCTGGTTTAATTATTAGCCCTGCATTTGGAGCTGCATTAATGGCATTAAGTACAATAATATGTGCGGTTAATGCTCAATTATTAAAATCCAGCATGGTGTCTTAAATTCAACTAAACTTTTTCTAAAAATAAGTACTAAACCCAAATAGCCATGAAGCGGTTCTCGCAGGAGGATTATTAAGTATGTCCGTTTGCCATTGATAACGGTAATTTAGGCGAAAAATCGTTTGTGCTGATGGGCGAAAACTTATTGCTGGTGTGATTGCCCAAAGGTCATCCCCAATTTCTGTATTCGTTTCATTGAATTTACCAACATTCCAATCAACGTAATCTAAACGAGCAGAAATATTCAAAACTGCATCATCCCAATCAAACATTTTTCTTTTTAAAACAGGTTGTACAATATCAATAAATGCACCTTGCTGTTTATTTCCATATTGTTGAGTGTAAGTTGAAGGAACATCTACCATCACCCAAACGGCTTCACCAACAATATATGTTCCAGTCTTCTTTATTGTTGTATTCAGATCAACAGCGAAAACATCCAATCTTCTTTCTTTGTCAAGTGTCACACCATCATCTTCAAATTTGTTGTAAACACCACCCATATAGGAAAATCCTATTTCACCAATCTTTCTGTTTTTAATCGCTACCTTTCCTGTCATTAATGCTTTGCCACTATTGCTTTCTTCGAAGCGTTCATCATTCTCTTTACTAGCTGGTAAAAATGTTTTGTTTTCTTCATTGTCAATTATACTATTATCAAAACCGTTGGTTAAATAAGCTTCATAACCAAGCACCCAATTGCCCTTGAATGTTTTCCCGTACACTCCGAATCCAGCATTTGACCAAGTGGCAGGTAACATATTTACAGCAACGTCCGGACGCTCAACAAACTCCCATTTAGGGCCATCATGGTTCTGATTGAAAGCTCCGATAGGATTCATAACAATTCCACCCCTGAAATTCAGTGCTGGATGAAAAGCCACATCCATTGCTGCAAACTCAATCCCAATTTCTTTGGTTCCGTCCTCAAACTCCATTTCCGAAAGAAACTTAATCCGTTTGGTAATGGATGCCGACATGAACATGGTTAATCTTCGTGCCTGAAAAGACAAACCTTCTGATACCCCATCTGCTGAACTGTAAAATGAATTTGCCTCTAGGTATCCTCCCAATGCTACCGGCATTTTATTGACGGTTAGAAACGGACGGTTATAGGCAGCATCCATATTCAGTAACGCTTTTGATGTATCAGTTGGAAAACGGCTGATTAGCGAATCCAGTTTTTGTGCTTGCAAATTACCTACGATACTAACAAGCATGTATCCCAACACCAATGCTTTAGGATAGATAGATGTAAATATTTTCATGGTCTGTTTCTGTTTTATATGTTTTTAAATTTCTGTCAGCTGGGCCTTCGAGTACTTTGCCGGTAGTGGAAAATTCACTACCATGACAAGGACAGGTGTATATCCCTCCACCCACATTCAGCTCACAACCATTGTGTGTGCATTTGAGTAAAGAGGCTGTATAGTTAACTTTATCTGTTTTATATAAGCAAATCGGAAAGCCCATTTCATCAATGTTCAATAAAATATAATTCCTTGCCACTTGCTTCTCTTTTTTAATTCGTAGAAACTCAGATTTTGCAACTGTTAACCTATCTTTTTCACGTGTGGAAGTAGCATAATAAATCGCTCCGCAAGACTGTAAAAGTGAGGCTGTAAAAGGAACACCAATAACTGCACAACAACAAGTTTTTATAAACTTTCTTCGCTCCATCGTTTTTATAGAGATTCAAGGAATTTTACAAGTTGTTTTTTCTCTGATTCCGTCAATTGCATAAAATTGTTCTTCGATTGTTCTGCCTCACCACCATGCATCAGAATAGCTTCTTCAATGCTTAGTGCTCGACCATCATGCATTAAAAAATACATTCCTCCTTGAGCATCCTTAGAAAGCCCAAGCCCCCATAATGGTGGTGTTCTCCATTCAGAAGTAAGCGCATAACCTTCTGTATAGCCATCATCCAGTTCGTTACCCATATCATGTAGCAACAAGTCCGTGTATGGATGAAATTCTTTATTAGACAGTACACTAATTGGAGAATACCCTGTGGTCAATGTTGGAGTATGACAAGAGGCGCAATTAATACCTGTAAATAGTTGTTTCCCTGCCATTACATCAGGATCAGTCTGGTTTCGTTGTATTGGGGCTTTTAAAGTTTTCAAATAAAAAACGACATCATGAACAGTTTGAGTAGATACTTCTGGATCTACTTCAAGGCCACTATAAGGATCAATTGGTTCAAATAAGGAAGTGATACCCATGTCTTGATTATAAGCTCCAGAAGTTTGATGTAATAAATCATAAGCAGCCCCTTTCTTTCCAAACCTTGTAATATATCTTCCATTTTGCGAAACACTATTTTGTCTAATAGAAACATAATCAGGAATAGTATTCCAATGTGGGCGACCACTAATTCCATCCCCATCAACATCATTTGGATCTGATAAAGCAATGAGATCAGCATCACTTACAGCATCAAGAAAGCCTAAACCCGATACAGCAGGCGCAATTAAGTCTGTCCTAGCTGCTCCTAATGGAAGTTGCTCAGGCTCATAACCTGGTATAGCTTTATGTTGAAGCTGTGGGCCACCTAAAGCTAGAAATTGATTTCCTAAAGTATCCGGTTGCCCAAATCTTGTAAAGCGAACGAATGGTGTTCCTTTACCATCACCCGCGTGACAACTGGCACACTGGTTAGCCACAAATATTGGGCCTAGCCCTTTTTCAACTGTAAATACATCACCAAATGCTTCATCCCCTTTCAGGAATTGGGATTGTTGCTCTGTACTTAATCCTGAAATAGGCCCATCAAGCAACTCAAACTCCTCAGGTGATGGAGGCATCGTTTTTTCACAAGCCACTATTACAACAGCAACAAGAAATAGAATCGCAAGTATTTTTTCGTGTTTCATAATTAATATTTTTACAAAGCTAAACAAAAAGATTAGATAAGGCTAATCTTTATTTATTGAAATGGCTAATTTTTAATTTATATTTGCATGATTAAGAAATATGATAGTGTATAGTCAAACGGAAGAGAATTATTTAAAGGCGATTTACAAACTATCGAAACTACAACCTAAAGGTGTTTCGACTAAATCCATTGGTGATGTTTTGGATATAAAATCACCAACTGTTTCCGATATGTTGAAAAAGCTAAGTGATAAAAAACTGATTAAATATGCTCGCTACAAGGGAGTTGCACTCACAAAAGAGGGCGAAATAATCGCCCTTAAAATCATTAGGAAGCACCGTTTATGGGAAACCTTTTTAGTTGAAAAATTCAAGTTTAAATGGGATGAAGTACACACAATAGCAGAACAGCTAGAACATATTAATTCCCCGGAATTGGTTAACCGTTTAGATGAGTATTTGGACTTTCCTCAATTTGATCCACATGGTGATCCTATACCAGATAAAAATGGAAAAATTATTCAAAGGGTTGAGAAAACGCTGGATAAAATTGCATCAGGAGCTGAAGCCATGATGGTTGGGGTAAAAGATCATTCACCCAAGTTTTTGAAATACCTAGAAAGCCTAAGATTAAATTTAGGACAGAAAATATCAGTAATTAATATTATTGATTATGACAAATCCTATGTAATTAAAACCGAAGATGAATCAGAGAAAATTATCTCTCACCAAGTATGTAAAAACATAATCGTTAAAAATGAAGATGAATGAAAAATTAGAACAAAAACTATTATCGAAAAAAATCAAACCAACGACCATGCGGTTATTAGTGCTACATCAATTAATGCAGCGTTCCAGTGCCATTGGATTAACTGAACTGGAAAATTCTTTTGAGAGAGTTGATCGCACAACTTTGTACCGTACACTAAAGACCTTTGAGAAAAGTAAACTCATTCATAGCATTGATGATGGAACAGGAGTTCCTAAGTATGCTCTTTGCTTAGAAGGATGTGAATGCAATCCAGAAGACCTTCATGTGCATTTTCATTGCACTAATTGCAAGGAAACTTTTTGTGTTACCCAAACTAGTGTGCCAATGGTTCAATTGCCCGTTAACTTTGAGCTTGCTGAAATTAACATGGTGATAAAGGGTGTTTGTGGTAATTGCAAAAAGTAACTTTGCAATACCATTGCACGAAATCATTCGTTATATTTGTCCCTGATGCAAATTAAAAGAGCAATCATATCGTTACTTTTATTACTTACCTACTCATTAGGGTTTGCACATTACCTTATTCCTCATTGCGAAGCCAGCAACATTGAACACCAAGAGAATTCACATCACCATCACGAACATCATCAACATGCTTCTGATGATAAGGATATTGACCATGAGGATATTGTTCACAATGGTCATTTGGATGCAGGCTTATACGATTACATTGTATGCTTTTTAAGTGATGCAGAGCATCCGGCTGAGGATTGCAACCTACAACATTACCTTCCTGCAAATACAAACGACAAAATAGATTCACAACTCTCTAAAGCCCAGTTTGTTGCCGTTTTATTTACTGTTTTTTGCATTGTAAAGCAGGATGAGACACTTCCTAAATCTCGAAGTGAATTTGCTGCTGTTTATCTATCACCACCGATAGGTGATTCCCCTTATAGAGGGCCTCCTTCTCTTTCTTGTTAGAATATTGTACCCGATAATTTAATCGGGCAGACAATTCATATTCCCTTTTTCGGATTCCCCGGAGAGGCAATTCTATATTTATTTTAACTAGAAATTAATTCAATATGATTAATCAAATAATATCATTCTCAATAAAGAACAAGCTGATTATTGGCATGCTCACCATTGCCCTCATTGTTGGGGGATTATGGAGTGCAAGCCAGGTTCCGCTTGATGCCGTGCCCGATATTACCAACAACCAGGTACAGGTCATCACCCAAGCTCCTAATCTGGGAACGGAGGATATTGAGCAATTTGTTACCTATCCGGTTGAAGTGGCAATGGCCAACCTGCCAGGAGTAACAGAAATACGCTCTGTTTCCCGTTTCGGATTATCCGTTGTAACCATCGTTTTTGAAGACGATATGGGAACCTATTTGCCGAGGCAACTGGTAGCTGAAAAGCTCACAGAGGTTAAAGAAGAAATTCCTAAAGGATTTGGAGAGCCATCAATGGGGCCAATATCCACCGGATTAGGTGAAATATACCAGTACACCTTAGAAGTAGATTCAGCTTACACCAACCAGTATTCATCATCCGACCTGCGTACAATGCAAGACTGGATAGTACGAAGGCAAATGGCAATGGTTCCTGGTGTGGTAGAAGTCAATGCTTTTGGTGGTGATGTAAAACAGTACGAAGTAGCAGTTAGTCCTGACGAACTGAAAGCCATCGGACTGACCATTACTGATATTTTCATTGCTCTGGAAAAGAATAATCAAAATACTGGTGGAGCTTACATTGAAAAAGACCACTACGCCAATTTTATTCGGGGCGAAGGATTAGCACGGAGTATTCAGGACATCGAAAATATTGTCGTTACCAACATAGATGGCCTACCTATTACCATTAAAGATGTGGCAAAAGTTCAATTTGGAAAAGCTGTCAAATATGGAGCTTTTACCAAAGACGGAAAAGGAGAAGCTGTTGGAGGCATGATACTCATGCTTAAAGGAGCCAATTCCAATAACGTAATTGCTGCAGTAAAAGAACGCATCGTAGATATTCAAAAATCATTACCGGAAGGTGTAAGCATTGAACCATTCCTGGATAGAAGTGCCTTAATAGCAAAAACTACGGGTACGGTTAGTGAAAATTTAATGGTTGGGGCATTGATTGTCATTTTTGTATTGGTTTTCTTACTTGGTAATTGGAGAGGTGGTTTAATTGTGGCCTCTACTATTCCACTATCCTTACTCTTTGCTTTTATTCTGATGAATGTATTTGGTGTGTGGGCAAACCTAATGAGTTTAGGAGCTATTGACTTTGGAATCATCATTGATGGTGCAGTAATTATTGTTGAAAGCACCGTATTTCTCCTACATGACAAGGTACTTAAAAAGCAAAATATTACTTCCAAAGTACGGGATGATGTAGCCTACGGATCGTCTAGTAAAATGATGAACTCCGCTTTTTTCGGTCAGTTAATCATCCTGATCGTGTTTATCCCAATTCTGGCATTAGAGGGAGTTGAAGGCAAAATGTTCAAACCAATGGCACTCACTTTCATGTTCGCCATGATTGGTGTAATGATTCTTTGTCTGACCTATGTTCCCATGATGTCTGCCTGGTTTATGAGAATGGGTAAGAAGAATAAAACCTCCTGGGGTGACCGCTTCGTTATTTGGTTAGAAAACCTATACGAACCATTGCTAGGAAAAGCACTCAAAAGAGCCAAATGGATATTAGGTTCAGCAATAGTTCTCTTGGGGTTAGCGGTATTTACTTTCTCACGCATGGGTGGTGAATTTGTTCCACAATTAGATGAAGGCGACTTAGCGTTTCATGCTATTCTTAAACCTGGAAGCTCTCTTACAGAAACTATCGAGACGACAACAAAAATTGAGCAGATTGTAAAATCCAATTTTCCAGAGGTCATACATATACTTAGTCGTATTGGGGTTGCAGATGTACCTACCGATCCCATGCCGATGGACATAGCAGATGTTTTTGTTATTCTCAAACCGCAGGATGAATGGGTTTCAGCCGATAGCAAAGAGGAGTTGATAGATAAAATGAAAGAGGCAGTTGAGAAAGTCCCTGGAATTAACTACGAATTTACTCAACCCATCGAAATGCGGTTCAATGAATTGATTACCGGTGTTCGGGAAGATATAGCAGTGAAACTTTTTGGTGAAGATTTGAATATACTGGCAGTCAAAGCAGAAGAAATGGGTAAAATCATTTCTACTGTAAAAGGGGTGGCCGATATGAAAGTCGAGGCAACCAGTGGACTTCCACAAATGACCGTGCAATATAACCGGCACAAATTGGCTCAATATGGTCTGCATGTAGAAGACCTGAACACGATTGTTCAATCTGCATTTGCAGGTGGAAAGGCAGGAGTGATATTTGAGGGAGAAAAACGCTTTGATTTGGTAGTGCGTTTAAATGAGCAGCACCGCAAAAGCATAGATGACCTCAAAAACCTTTATGTCAACCTGGCGAGTGGAGTGCAAATACCATTAAAGGAAGTAGCAGATATTAGTTATCAACCTGGCCCGATGCAAATAAGTAGGGATAATACCAATCGTAGGACTTATGTAGGTATTAACGTAAGAGGACGTGATATAAAATCATTGGTAGAAGAAATTCAACAAAAGCTGGATGCACAGCTCGAACTTCCCCCAGGTTATTATATACGCTACGGTGGTGCATTTGAGAACCTTGAAAGAGCAAGTAAACGATTACAAATAGTCGTTCCTATTGCATTGGGGTTGATATTCTTACTCATATTTTTTGCATTAAAATCCTTCAAACAATCCATGATGATATATATGGCCATACCGTTAGCAGCCATCGGAGGAATATTCTCCTTATGGCTGCGAGATATGCCTTTTAGTATCTCTGCAGGTGTAGGATTCATTGTATTGTTTGGTGTGGCCGTGTTGAATGGTCTGGTACTGATAAGTGGATGGAACGAGCTGAAAGAAGAAGGCATGACAGATCTGAATGAACGGATCAGACAAGGGGCGAAAAGGAGAATAAGACCTATCCTACTTACAGCATTAACCGATGTGTTGGGCTTTTTACCAATGGCAATATCTACATCTGCAGGAGCAGAAGTTCAACAGCCATTGGCTACTGTAGTTATTGGTGGAATGATAACAGCTACGCTCTTAACACTATTTGTGTTGCCTATACTTTACCGTTGGGTAGAAAACAGAAGTGCAAAAGTGGTCTCTATTAAAACGCCTGCCATAATAGTACTGATAGGTGGTCTTGCACTGTTTTCTTCCGGTGAACTTAAAGCCCAAGATGTTAATGGTAAAACCATCACTACGTTGGATGAAGCAGTCAAAATAGGGCTATCCAATAATGGAAATGTCCAAGTAGCTAAAACCAATATAGAGTTACAGCAACAAGGTAAAAAAGCAGCTTTCAATCCTGGAAAGACAAGCGTTAGTTTTCAATACGGTCAGTACAACAGTTTTGAAAATGACTTTGCCTTTGACCTGAATCAGAGTATCGAATTTCCAACTGTTTACACTTCTCAACGCAAGTTGGCGAAAGAAAAAACAGAAGGAAGCCAAATGCAATTGGCGGTTACAGAAAATGGCTTGAAACGAGACATAAGGCAGACCTGGTATCAATTAGTTTATCTCCTAGAAAAGGAAAAACTACTCTTATATCAGGACACCATTTATGCTAGGTTTCTCCATGCAGCTACTATCCGGTATGAAACCGAGGCTACCTCCTATTTGGAAAAAGCAACGGCAGAAACCAGAGTGATGGAAATTCAAAATGGACTTAAAATGATAGCATCTGATATTAGTATTCAGGAAAAACAGCTTCGGATACTACTGAACGATACAATTGGGTTAAGTTTTGTTCCGGCTCCTTTAGACGAAAGAGTTTTAGCCAATTTGCAGGATTCTACGCAATTAAGCAGTAACCCAATGTTAGCTTATGCCAAACAGCGGATTAACATTGCCAACGCTGAAAAATCGGTGCAATCAGCTAAAATGCTACCTGACTTATCAGTAGGTTATTTTAATTTATCCCAAATAGGTAGTCCAACAGAAAACGGGAGCATTGCCGGAGCCTCTAATCGCTTTACAGGTATTCAAGCTGGCATATCCATCCCCTTGTTTTATGGCTCCTATAAAGCAAGTATAAAATCAGCCAAACTAAAAGAACACATGGCTCAAACCAATGCCGACTACTACCAAACAGTTCTTCAAGGACAGTATGAACAGCAGTTGCAGGAAGTGATAAAATACAAGGGAAGTTTGAGCTATTACAACGATAAAGCGGTTCCGCAAGCAAATTTAATCATTGGCAATGCTCAAAAGAGTTTTGAGAATGGAGCCATTGGTTATGTGGAATACTTCCAAAACCTCAATCAAGGGCTGGAACTAAAATTTAATTACCTCAATACATTAAACGGGTACAATCAGGCTATTATTAATCTGGAATACCTCATTGGTCAATAACTTAAAAACTGAATATTATGAAATCGAATATAAAAACATACATCCTGCTATTTGCAGTAAGTTTATTTGTAGTTGCCTGTGGAGATTCCGGGCATAATGAAGAAGGACACGAACATGGAGGTGGTGAAGAATCCGAACATCATGAACACGGAGAAGGACATGAAGAAGAAGTCCATTTCTCCGAACAGCAATTTCAATCGTTGGGTATGAAATCAGATACTCTTCCCTTTCGTAACATCAGCTCTTACGTAGAAGCAAATGGTCAACTGGAAGTGCCACCACAAAACGAGGCTGCGGTTACTGCTATTATGGGTTCTAATGTTACGCTTATAAAAGTCATTGAAGGAGACAAGGTAAGTAAAGGGCAAGTATTGGCTTATCTAAGCCATCCCAACCTAATTAAATTACAAACCGACTATGCGAATAGCTGGAACCAGCTTCAATACCTAGAACAAGAATACCAGCGACAAAAGAAGCTGTATGAAGAAAAGGTAGGATCGGGAAAGGAGTTTCAAAAGATAAAGGCAGACTATCTATCTATGAAAAGTTTGGCGAATGGCTATGAAGCTCAATTAAAAATGATGGGATTAGGTCTTGACAAAATCAGACAAGGTGAAATCTATGAGCAGGTTCCAGTAATTAGTCCTATTGACGGACACATCCGGTTGGTAGAAGTAAAAACAGGACAGTTTGTGGAGCCACAAACGGAAATGTTTGAGATTGTCAACATTGAACATATTCATGCAGATCTCATGGTATTTGAGAAGGACATGCACAAAGTAAAAGAAGGCCAAAGAATACGGTTTACAATTGAATCCCTACCGGATCGGGAATTAGAGGCAAAAATCTATTCAGTGGGTAAAGCATTTGAACAAGAACCCAAAGCGATTCACCTTCATGCAGAAATTGAAAACAAGGAAGGCTTGCTGATTCCAGGGATGTATATAAGAGGCCGAATTATGATAAATGATACTCAAAGTTATGCCCTACCAGAAGCCGGTGTAGTACGTGAAGGTGAGAAATATTTCATCTTCACAGCCAAAAAGGAAAATGACAATGGAGAAACAGAATGGGCATTTGAGCCAGTGGAGGTCATTGCAGGAACAAAAGATGACGGGTGGATAGAAGTCAAACTCTTAAAACCATTAGAGCAAGGTGCAACAGTTGCCTGGAACAACGCCTACTATATATTGGCGGAAATGAAGAAAGGTGAAGCAGAACACGAACATTAAAATAGATAGTATAGAAGATTTTGAAAATAAATTTAACAACCTCCTGATTGACAAGCTTAGTGTCAGTCAGGAGGACATTCAGCCCGATGCAAAATTCACAGAAGATTTGGGGGCTGATTCGCTGGACATGGTGGAACTCATCATGGAATTTGAAAAGGAATTTAATGTATCTATTCCTGATGATGATGTAGAGCAAATCATTACTGTAGATGATGCAAAGAGATACCTTGAATCAAAATTTTGATATTATATATATTAGATGCTATGAAAGTCGCAAACAATACAATTCAAGTACAATGACCTTTTATCAAATCATACTACCAATATTTACACTTGTTTACCTTCTTCAAGTATTTGTCATCCAAAGTTGGGTGCAATGGAAAAAGACTGGTATCAAACCTTACGTCTTTGGGAACACAGATAGCCCACACGACTATTGTGGAAGGATTTACAAACTAATGATTATCGGAACTTGGGTTTCGATTGCCTTCTATTCATTTTTTCAGGCCCAATATAAATTTTTACTTCCCTTTTGGTATTTAGAAATAGATTGGTTGCAACATTTAGGTTTTGGATTAGCCATTGCTTCATTTATATGGATAATTATCGCTCAGAATCAAATGGCAAAATCCTGGAGAATCGGAATTAACTATCAAGAAAAAACGGAGCTGAAGAAAGAAGGTTTATTTAAGGTTTCACGGAATCCCATTTTTCTTGGGGTCTTAATTTCATACATAGGAACTTTCTTAATAGTTCCTAATGCGTTGAGCTTTGTAATAATGCTATTAACCTTTGTTGTACTTCAAATACAGGTTAGACTTGAAGAAGAATATCTCAAAAAGATACATGGTGATTCCTATGCTGAATACACCAAAACAGTAAGAAGATGGATTTAATCAAATAATTATGAGTAAAAGTTGTTGTAACGAAGCATCAAGTAACGAACCAGAAAAAAAATTCTGGTTCGCCAAATACCGTCCTTATTTCCCCGCAGTTTTCAGCTTTTTACTGCTGGCAACTGGTATCGTTCTCGAACAGGTAAGGCCGGAAACCTTCAAACAGGAATTGCAGTTGCTGGTGTATGGCATAGCCTACTATGCTGTTGGAAAACCCGTTGTCTGGAAAGCGTTAAAAAAGCTCTTTACAGCCGATCTGTTCAATGAGTTTTTCCTGATGAGCTTGGCCACCATCGGTGCATTTGCCATTGGCGCTTTTGTCACATATTTGATCAAAGTATTCTTGAAGAAGAGATATTCAATTCTTTCAAAAGAAGTATATCCACCAATCTCTAACTTAAATGCAAACTTTAAACCTTTAATCAATGCATTATTTGCCTCCTGTAAAAAGGAACTTATACTTGCAGGTAATTGAGAGAATGATTTGTTGTCGAAAGGGTTCTCTTCTTCATCCATTTCAAAATCAATGCTTTCATGAAAGGAACTCTTTGACCATTCTCCATATCCTCCTGCATAATAGTCTATGGAACATGATGTACAATTCCAGTTAGGGCTTGGAAAATAAATACAACATCCTCCCAATACAATCTTACCTTCATCTAATTCTTTTTGAATAGCACTGAAATTTGGAAGACCAAAGAGGTATTTAGCACATTCTTTATTACATATGTTGCATTTCTTTATGGGCATCTGATTAAAGGTTAAATGTGCTGTTGATAGAATTTAAATCGTTCTTCTCCTTCAATGCTCTTACCATTTTTATCGAAACAGAAGATTCTATTATTGGTCATTCGATGGTCTAATTCCATATGAAGAAACCCTGTAACTGAATCCTTTAATTGTAGTTTATCGGAAAAAGATAAACTTCTTCAATCAATTATTATAAATCAAACCTAAATAATGCTTTTTCTAAATCCCTGAGAGAAACACCAGTTTTAACGCTCCAATCTCGCATGTTTTGAGCATAATCTAAATATTGTTTAACATTGACTTTTTTAGGTAGTTTATATTGTGGAAACCATTTATTCCAAGTATTTATAACTTTACTGTCAATGATTGGGAAGTAATTTGGAGTTAAAAAATGTAACATTTTAGAAACTGCAATTATTGAATTATCTAAATGTACAGTTAATTCATTAACTATTTCTAAATCTAAAGCACTATTGAATAGACCATTATCTATATTATAAAAATAAGCACAAAGTTTTGCGTCTGCAAAAGGAAATTCTACACCACTTGAATAATGAAGTCTAGGAATTCTGGCTAACCAAGAAAATGCAAATGAAGCAGCTAAAACAAAATCATCAGGGCCATAAAATCCAATTTTGCCTTTTTCCATTTTGTTGCTTTCTAATATGCGTAAATAATTAGAATACGTTTTATTATACCATATTTCAGTATCTAAGGATGTTTTTAATTCACCCTTTTTAATTTGATTAAATGTATCTTCGTTAAAGTAATTCATAATTATATGTCTCTTATGATATTGAAATAAAACTAATATTAAAAT
>Ga0228635_1000144_pt1 | contig 52196 bp, 51 predicted proteins | sample 44DmetaG_FD_182699 | JGI IMG/M metagenome (GOLD analysis project Ga0228635, IMG submission 182699) | Seawater microbial communities from Monterey Bay, California, United States - 44D | ecosystem: Environmental > Aquatic > Marine > Coastal | place: USA: California | collected 2016-09-30 | reverse complement strand
AGACATGATACCATTAACTGTTCCGGCTTATAAGCATCCATTAAGTGTTTAAACACCATTTCACAAATCTCTTCATGGAAATGACTTACAGTCCTATGACTAACAATATATTTAGCAAGTGCATCTGCTGCAGGAATATCTCTTCCTTTAATTTTAATAAATACATCTCCCCAATCTGGCTGGTTAGTTACCCTACAGTTAGATCTAAGTAAGTTAGATTTTAACTTAATCTCTATAGGTTCATCAACTCTATCTTCTATTAATAGTTGAGAAGAATCTGATTTATATTGTATAAAATCTATTTGATCTAAATCTACTATGTCTCCAAGATCTGAGTAGCCTTCAAATGATATAGCTTTACCTTCATCTGAAGACTCATAAAAGGAAACTGTAGTACTAGTTTCTAGTAACTCATCTAAATCTCTTTTTACTCTAGCTTCTATAACTGCCATACAGTCTGCTGAGTTATCTCCTATATGGGTCATATTAAATGAGTTGAGATATAATTTAATTGACTTCGATTCTACGTGGTATTCACTATCCGAAGGACATACAATTTTTAACATACCTGAAACCGGTAATCCTTTAGAAGTAATTGCTGATACTTCATAACAATTCCAAGTATCTACTCCTACAAAGCTTTCAGATGTAAGTCCGTAACCTTCTCTATTTAAGTACCTAGGTACTTTTACTAATAATTCAGGAGAGTAAGTATCCTTATAACCATCTCCTCCTACTTTTCCTAAATGCTTAGAAGCAATATCAACTACTTCTTGATAATTTTTAACGTCTGCCATAATTTTAATTAATATATTCTAATATTTGTTCAACTCTCTGCAATGGTGACCCTGTTACAGTTAGGTAGGGTTTTCTTACTCCATCAAGAAGTAATTTAAATTCTTTATCAATCTTTACTCTCCACTCTTCATTAACGCTCCTTACTCCGTCGTCAACCGATTTAAATTCAATAGGAAAGTAAATATAATGTGTATATTGTTTTTTAACTCTATTCCAAGTATCTTCAATATACGAGTGACTTGGAGCATCTATACCTGGCATAAAATTAGAATATACCATTAGGTCCATATAACATCTATCAAGTAGTAAGTCTCCTGGACGTAGTAAAGCTTCTAAATGAAAGCTACTAATAGCAAGCTGAGTTTTTGAAGTGCCTTTCTCGTTAATAGGAAATCCATACTCTGCTACTGATCTAGTCGATTCATTTATGAACTCGTATTTAGGTAGTTTATTTTTAAGTAATTCGTAAACCGTAGTCTTACCCGTACTACTTGCTCCTACTAATGCAACTCTATTTACCATAAAACCTTTTATTATTTATATATAATATACGAAATTATAAATTACTTTCCAACTACTTTATTAAGAAAGTCTACCCAAAGAAATAGAGATCTATCCCTAGTTACCTTCCACATCTCTTCTTCCGTAATATTAAAAGCATTAAATCTTTCCTCTGCTAGTATTTTACCTTCGTCTACTCCTGCATCTACTTTATGGAGTACGCATCCCATAACTGGGTATTTACCTTCAAATGCTCTAATCTGTGGATCTTTACCTTTAAGTTCCGGATACACTGTAATAAGTCCTGGATGTCCATTAAATATGCTGTACTTTTCACATATAGAAGGAGGCATAATTCTTAACCATCCGTGTAGTGTTATTATAGGATCCTTATAGAAACCTATAACTTCTTCATAATCCTCTACTAGGGGCTTATTTATTGTTGTTGCTAATAAATTCTGTTCTAGTAAATCGCTATTAATCTTCCTAATATTTGAAGGCCTTTCGTTAGTTATTATAGCATCAGGCCAGTAGCCTAATGCATTAGCTATGTCCACTATTTCCGAACCAGTTTGACTGAAGAATGCTATCCAGGGTTTTCTCATTTTATTATATTTTCTATACCTTCGTAAGAAACAGGGTACAGGTGTCTTCCACTTCTTATACTATATTTAGTATTAAAATTAGAGAAGTTCACATTACCTTCGCTTATTGTTTCTATCACTCCTACTTCTACTTGGCCAATAAAACTAAATTTTACTTTATCTCCTACCTTATACTGCTCTCTTTCCATTTGTAAGCCATTTAAATTTATGAATATTATTTAAAATCAAATTCGTATCTTCCACTTCAAAATTAATAAGCTCATGAAGCTTTTGTCTTTCTTTTGAGAATAATCCATCTGAACCGTATGGTATACCTTTAATGCCATGTACGACAGGATTACTAGTATCTAGAGAATAAATCCAAGGGTATTGAGAATAGTATGAAAACTCTTGAGGTAAGCCACAGCCTAGTAAGTGATGAGGTTTATTTTCATTTATAATACCGTCTCTTACTAAATCTCCTAGTAGCTTAATACGTCCTAGCATCCAACTAACGTACTTGTTAGGATGAGGTATAGAATCGGTATAATACGAATAATCAAAAGATATTGCGATCATATCTACATCGGCAATTTTATCCATATATTCGTAACATGCTACTATCTGCTTGTATGTCTTACCCTGTACTACACCTATCTTTTTACCGTACACTGATTTTGAATAGTGCATATTCCAGCTAGCCATCTGACTCATAGTTTTCTTAGTATCTTCTAATGCATCAGGTACTATGTACCAAGTTGGCCTTAACTCATTAATCCAGTTTGCAAACTTATCAGCATCAAATGCTTCTTCTAATTCAAAAATAGAGTTATCTAATATAACTTCTCTACCTTTTTTAACTGCTTCTTTAAACTGGTCTAAGTACTCTTCATCTTCTTCTAATAAATGTACTAATGCGTAATCATAGTCTGTGTACTTCTGTACATCGTTAAAAATACTTTTAGGACTTTCATGAGCTATTTTAATCATCTAATTTTATATCGTTTATTGAGTTACGTAATTCTGCCATTGCTTTTTCAAACTCCTCTGCATACTTTTCTACTTCTGGAGTACTTGCTTCTTTAACTGCTTTAATTGCTATAGATAGAGGAACCATATCCATTTTATGGCTATCTACATATATTATATGATCCTCTAACTTAATTGGCATTAAACAACTTTTTTAGGTTCGGTCTAAAGTAGTTGATAGACTTCATTACTTTTTTGTCCCTAGATCTATAAACGACGTATCTACTATTAACCTTTTCATAATGACACGGCTCACCCTGTTCTTTAGCTCGTAAGGTGACAGTCTGTAAGGCTTCTTCCTCAGTAGTGCAAGATTTTGACATATTACTGTCTTGTACCTCTTGATACGCTGGCCATATCTGATCCTTAAGGCCGTGTAGCATAACACCGTTCCCAAGGGACACATAAGTAATATCGCACAAAGCATCCAAAACTTCCACGATGTCTCCGTTTTCGCAAGCTTGTCTATATTCCTCCAATTCTTCGAGTATAAAGTCGTAAACGAATTGCCATTCTTTTTTTTCTGGGATTGTTGGTCCATAGTTGTTCGGTTTTCCAAAAGTAGTATTAAATGTTTCTACTTCGCTAACAAAAGGTACATAGTCTTTTTCAGACATAGCATCTAATATAGGGAATAATGTTAATTGCTTTCCTTTCATTTTAGTATACTTTTATAATTCTTGATTCTGCAAGGCTAATAATCTTAAAGTTCGTTTCACTTAACTCTTCTAGCATCTTATATGTTTTAGCTTCTGCTTCTGTTCCTGTCATTGCATCTACTAGGTATATTTCTTTTACTTTCTGTACTCTTCCTCTATCGTTTTCTCTTTCGAATTGAGTAGTAACTTGCCAATAGTTTGTCATAATTTAATTTATTTATTAATGTTTACAAATACTTGCTAATTCTATATTTTTATAGAACTCTGCTTTTGCTGAGTCTTCGTTAAGAAATGCTCCTGTTAATTTCGCTGTTTGCATAGATGCTCCTCTATGTTTAACTCCTCTACATGATACACAAGCATGAGTTGCATTAATCTGTACTGCTACTCCTAGATTTCCTTCACATATCTTATCTACAGCATTATGAATAGCTACAGTTAACTGTTCCTGTATAGCTCCTCTTCTACCGAATTGCTCTACTATTCTATTTAACTTAGATAACCCTACTACTTTACCGTCTTCTGAGGCTATATAGGCAATACTGACTGTACCGCTAATGGCTTGATGGTGGTGTGAACACATAGAGGTTACAGGTATATTACTTTCCTGTACAATACCATCGTATCCATCTGATGGGAATGCTGTAATTCTGTCTAAAGGATTATACCTTCCTGCCCATAGGTCGTTTACGTAAGCTTTAGCTACTCTAAATGGAGTATCTGATGAGTTAGGATCTTCTTTATAGTCACAGCCTAGAGCGGTTAAAAAATCTGCATAAGCTTTTGCTGCTCTTTCTATAATTACTTTCTTTTCATGTTCAGTTAACCTAGCTTCAGGTCCTTCTAATTCTTGCTTTGCAGCTAATTGACTTGATATACCATTTGCATATCCTGCTTTTACTAATTCTGTTCCGTCTATAAACTTTTTAGGCATAAATTTTAATTGTTTTTTTGAGGTTCTACGACTCATTAATATAATAATAATATAAGTAATTTATTTTAATTCTCCAAATAATTTTGAATAGTATTTGAATCTTTTTTCTCCCAAGGGTACACTATCCATCCAAAATCATCGTCTATTTCCTCTGCATAGTAGTCGGGTTTGAATACCGAAGTATTTTTATAATGTAGTGCTGCATACTTAGGAGTATCCAAGTCTTTTTCTAATTCCTTAAATGTTTTTCCTGTATCTGCTATATCATCTATTATAAGCATATTAGGGTAGTGGTTACTCATATAGGGCATGTACTGTATGTCAAACCTATGTGAAAACATTATTGCTAATATCGTACCTCCTCTAGGTACACCTGTAACTAAGCTTACCTTTCCTTTACATTTATCGTATACTTTATCTAATAGTTCGTTAACCTCATCCCAGGTTATAAAGATTTTCTTTGTTTCCATAATTATGATACGTTAGTTGTCCATTTTTCACTATCAATAGTGTACCTAGTTGTTGTTCCGGAAATGCTCTTAACTTTATCTTTTAAGAACTGCCACTGCTTTGGTGATACTGAATACGTATGTACTCCGTCCACATATCCTCTTATCCAGTCAATAAATTCTTTCTCTGTCATTTCTATTCTATTAAGTAATCAATCCAATTTGTTCCTGATGTGTTGGTGTTAGGGAATCTAAATTTTAAGTTCTTATCACCGAATTTTATTGTCTTGATAAATTCTTTAGGTATTGCTGCTCCTGTTGGCACCCTTCTTACTTTATCGTCAAACAATACTTCTATTGTTACTTCAACTTGATAGAAATTAGCTAAACTTCTTTCGAACTGTTCTAATCTATTCCATACCCCTCTATTCAAGCTTTCATGTTGAAGAACACAATTGAAATACATAAATGTTTCTCTTAACATCTCCTTAGTACAGCTAAATGCTGCTGCAGGTGCTAGATGACCTTTGTCCCATATGTTGTTTGAATAGTCTTCTGCTGTAGATGTTACTATATTAGGAACTGTTCTAAAGTCCATACCTGCTCTATCAGCATCCCCTTTAGGGCACTGTACTGTATAACTAACTTCAAGAGGTTGTTTTAAATCTTGATCATATAGTACTTTATAAATCTTTGTTTCAACTTCTATTACTTGACTAACCCCGATAAAAGGTACTAGTATTAGTAATGCGACAATACTAATTGTTCTTCTTCCCATTTATAACTTTTTATTGTTTCTTGATCTGCTTCTGTTTTAAACTTTACTGAATCGAAAGGTATAAAGCTTTCAATTATATACTTTCTCAACTCTCTTAAAGTTACGTACTCTTCTTCTACCCCATCCCAAGGGTCTTCTGATATAAGGAATACAGTGTGTACGTCCCCCATTTTATAATCCCAAACTGGGCTTCCTTCTATAGTAACCGTATGATCTAGTCTACCTGGACCTGCTGATTCTATTAATTCTTTTAAATTAACCATTCTCTAAGTATTTTTTTAATTTATCACATAAAACCAAAACATCATCTGGTTCCATAGTAATTGCGCAACATGTATTAATGTTTTCTGCTATTGTTTCTAATATTTCTAATGCTTCTTCTTGATTCACTATACTTCACGTTGATCTTCGAATGCAATAATGTGCGGTCTCCAAGTCATTCTGTAACCGTTATCTCTTACCCAATCGAATACTAATGGGTAGGATTTAAATAACCCTTCTCTAGAATCTCCAGCTGGCATAAACCATACTTTCTCTTGAGGTACATCCATAATCTTAATAAAATTAAGAATTTCTTCTAATGAACCTTTATCCTTACCGTCCCATACTGGCTTAATATGGTAATCTGAATGGTATGATATTGATTTAGATATAGCATCATAATTAAGTCTAAACTTATTATGTCTTTTTACCATTCTTTCGTCGGTAATGGATCCTTGAGGAGTTTCAACACCAACAACGGGGACACTATTACTAAACTTAGGACTAATGCTAAGCAAATTAATAGGATAATCGGTAGGTAGAAAATGAGATCCCTCAGTTTCAATAGTAATGAATATATTGTTTTCATGTGCAAAGTGTGTTAATTCGTTTACTAGAGCAGGATGCATTGTTGGTGATCCACCGGTTAGCATCATTTCTTTTATATGAGGATTATCTTCATATGCTTTAATAATGTCTTTAAAATTAAAGTGTCCTTTTTCTGGATGTATACTTGTATACCAGCTATCACACCATCCTCCTTCTCCAAAGTAACATCTATGTGTACATCCTGTAGTTCTAATCACTACTGTTGGATAACCAGCTCTTGATCCTTCTGACTGTACTGCTGTATATATTTCTACGATAGGTAAATTTTTATCGTAGTCTTCTATTCTTTTTAATTGTTTATGCGACATAAATTGCACTGTTTTTAGCGTGTTCTCTAAATTCTACTTTTGTTATCTTAACTCTTCCGTCAGTTTCTGCTTCGATAAATGGATTTATACTATCGTAAATAAATTTAGCAAAGCTCTCTGCTCCGGTAGCTGGAATAACTCGTACTTGAGCTACTTTAGCTAAATCCATTTGCATAAAAGATTCCTTAAATGGATCGTCTTCAGCTACTAAAAAGGTATGGTCAAACATATAATCCATCCATGCTTTAGGAGTCATCTTTTCTATAGTTCCTTTAGCTCTTTTCATTCCTCCGAAATCCCAGACCCAATTTCTCTCATCTAACTCCCCTTCAAACCATATCTTAAAAGATACTCCGTATCCGTGTAGTTTAGAGCAATGTGTTGTTGTTGCTTTCCATTGACGAAATACAGTAGAGTATCCGTCAAATACTTTTGTTGATTGAAATTTTCCCATAACTTTAATTTAAACTAATTCTTCTATAATTCCTATTCCTTCACTCAATATGAGTAAACCTACTGCTATATCTAAACTATAACATAATGCAGCATAACCTAAAATACGGATACCTGATTTGGCGAAGCTAATTTGTTGATGTAATTTTGGATCTGGAATCTTATGATCATTGATCTTGATTCCTTCGAAGTTCTCTCTTTCTTCTCTATTGTAGAGTTCATTCATAACCTTTTTTCCTAATTTATTCATATTCGTGTTTTTAAAGTGGTGCTGTGACACTGTACCTATATTATAATAATATAGTGTTTTTTATTCTAATATGCAACTAATTTATAGAGTATATTAAATGTATTACCCATGCTACTAATCCGTTTAACTGTAGTATTACTAAATTCCACTGTCTACGGACTGTTGTCTGAATCATTACACATAAGAACCCTATTATGAATAGATATGGATTCAATGTCCATTGTCCAGCTACTAGAAACCCAGCGCCCATATATCCAACCCTACTTGATAGTCTTTCTAAAGGAGTAAGTTTACGTTCCCTTACCATTAACCTTAGGTAGTAGTGCCACCACTTAAACTCACATTTTCTGCAAGTCTGTTTTTCTCCGGTTTTGTATAAGAATCCCGGTTTTTCTTGCTTACATACGTTACACTTTTTCATAGTCCTAGATCTTTTCTAATATCTTCTTTAACTATTCTCAAATACTTTTTACGTTTCTCTTTTGATACAAACGGTACAGACCAGAATTGTTTTGTCTTAGTCCATCTGTTTATATTCCAGCCAAATACAAATGTATATACTCCCATTACTAATCTTAATTTAACTGAGTTAAGGTATAGTGTTATTACCGGTAATTTGGGAGCTCCATGAGTAATGTATGTCCTTACTTTCTTTTTACTAAAAAAAGGTTTCGGATAAGCGTACTTACCTACTACCGGTACAAACTTGTATGCAAAACCAGGTGTAAATACTTCATCAAAAAACATCTCTAATTTAGGCGTCAACCTAAACCACCATACAGGTGAAACAAAGTAGATATGTGTTGACCAAGTAACTAACTTCTTATAGCTTTTTATCAGATCTACTTTATCTCTATGTAATTTATCTTCATATAAATCTATAACTTTGTAGTTTGATTTATACTTATTCATCTGTCTAATAATTGTTCTGTATATGCCGTTATAACAGAATGACTTTTGATCTGGATGTCCTATTATTATAAGGTGTTTTGTCCCTTTTTTCATTTTATAAATTTAAAGTATATCCTCCGAATTTTCTCATGTAAGTTGTAATTCGTACTCCATTACCGTCTTTTCTTACTCTACCTGATCTAAACCACTTTTTAACACTTCCTTGGCCGCCTAAATGTGCTGCTGCTAATAGTCCTGATTCTGTAACTAGTACTCCATGTACGACTTTACCATCAAACTTATTTATAAGTTTTTGCAATCGTTTTTTATTATGTTTAAGTAGAGCAAACATAGCTTGTTCCTGCAGAAGTGTATCTTTAAGGAACTTAGAGCGACTAGCTCTTATCTTTAGCGTTTTTAAAGTAGATTTTCCAAACTGGTATCTTCCCATATATCCGTACCTGTTAACTACACTGTATCTATTGCCTGATTCTTGATGACCTAAATCATTTAAGAATAATTGGTGGTCTTTAATAACTATTTCAGGAAGTATAGATGAATCTATAGTAGTTGTTATTTTAACTTTTTCAGGTTTAAGTACATTAACTTTAACAGTACCTCTTTTTAATTTATATACTGATGTAAATGCCATTATAGAAAATAACATTATAGCAATTAAAATTAACCTAGAGATACTGTCAAGTTTAGTTTTCATAACTGTTTTTTTAGATAGAGCGGTTCCTTCTTTTACCGTCCCATTGTACTTTTTTAGTGTTCCCTAACATAATGTACCTGCTTACTCTTTTATTAAAAGTGTTTCTGGTATCATTAGTATGTGGTTGACCGTTTTGTTGATCGCTTGTAGTACTCATTTTTTTATTTTAATTATTTAACATGAGCTTATAAATATGCAGATAAAACGTTTTCAACGTGTTTTCTTGCTACCTCGTAATCAACTTCTCCAGTTTCATCCTCATACTGTACGGGATCCTTTCTGCCAAGAGCAATAAAAGCCTCAATCCTCTCAACACTAGAAGCAGACTTATAATCACTATTTCCCGAAGGATAAGGCTTATAAGAAGTATTTGTTCTTTTATATACTTCATTAAAATCAATTTTTAATTTAGCGCATAGTATTTCTCCATCTTGCAAAATACCAAATTTATCAGTATTTAAATAAGGTGTAAAGTAGCCTACTCTATCCGCATCCCAATTTCCCATTCTAAAAGCTGCATCATCTGCATCTCTAAATTCTTGTCTACAATCAGGATAAACTGCATGGTCACCAGCATGAATACCTAAAGCAATATCACAAACACCTTCTGTTTTATTTGCTACAGATAATGCTACTGCTTGAGTAATAGAAGCAAACATTTTATTTCTATTAGGAACAACTGTTTCTTTCATATTATCTTGCTCATAATGTCCTTCAGGTACATCTTTACCGCCTTCAGTTAATGCTGAATCTAATAGATCTACTAATCCATCTAATTTAATTTGACGATAATTTACTTTGTGACCTTTAGTTGCAAGGTAATCAATTAATTGTTGAGCTCTTTCAAGTTCAACTCTATGTTTTTGACCATAGTCAAATGAGATACCTGTTACTGTATCATACTCCTCGATAGCTCTTAACAATAGGGTGCTGCTATCCATTCCACCACTTAAACTAACTACACAATGTGCCATAATTTACTTATTTAATTTTTGCCAGGTATTTTGAGCGTATAGGCCAACGCTTACCTTTAATATAAGAAATATATTATTATATTCCTACTCTATATTTGTAAAAGATGATATTTTCTCTTGTATTACTCTCCACTCACTTATATAATCTTTTATTGACCCGTAGTGTTTACTTTTACTATTAAGTAACTCTCTACAAGCTGATTTTAGTGCTTGATTAAACGTTGCTGGGTAGCATACTGTTTTAATATAGTGTGTGTTGTTTTCCCCTTTAATGACTCTTTCATATAGAGTGTATCCTCCTGAGGTTGATTTAGCAATGAAAAACGGTTCCATAACCGCATCTTCAATAATTGTGTCCCCAGCGGGGATAGAATCTGGTCTTCTTAACATAACTTAAATTTATTATTTATTTCCAATATAACTGTACCATTACTATTATAAATGCTAGTAGTAGTGTAATTCCTGTTTTCATTGTAATGCCTTCTCCTAAATGTACGTAAGTCAGTATCGCCATTATTATCATACCTGTAGAAAATCCTATTAATCTACCAGGCCATAATAATCCATTAAATCCTGCTACGACATATCTTGAAGCATAAATTAAAATGTAACTAATAGGTATCCCTAAACAAGCCATAAGCAGTGGTCTTTCCTTAACCCAGTTACTAAAGAACTGAGAGTTAGTCTGGTACCATATCATTCCTTGGGCTATCATAAAGAGTATAAACGCTATAACTACATTTCTATTCACTACCTATAAATGCTTTTAACTTCTTTTCATCCATTCTACCGGGTTCTGACTTTACATTGTCTCCGTCTATAACAACAGTTGTTGGTATACCATTCACTTTATATTCTGCTGCTAATCCTGTTGTATCTTTTTCAACATTTATATTAACAAAGTCGTACTCATCTTTTAGTTCCTCAGATACTTTATCAAAGGTTTTAGCGTATACCTTACATGGTCCGCACCAATCTGCATAAAATTTAATTACTTTTTTCATTTTCTTCCTCTTTCTTTATAGGTATTAAATCTTGATTTTTTTCCTGAGGTGTTTAAAGTTTTTACTCCTCTTGTTTTTAACCACTCTACTGTTTGTGTATAGAGTTGTTTTGATGAATTTTTTGACATATAACTTTGATTTATGATTATATAATAATATAAGAAAAATAAAGCATTTAAACAACTATTTTACAGTGTTTCCATCTACTGTTATTTCATGCCAATGTACTCTTCCTTCCTCGATTGCCTTCTTAATATTCTTCTGCTTACCCATAAGAAACGCACTACCGCTTTTTACCTCTACGAAGTGAATTGAGCATTTAGTCTTGCTGCCGGTATCTTTAAAGGCAACATAATCAATTGGCATACCTAAGAACGTACAGTCTTCAGGAGGGACAGGGAAACCGGGCATAAATGGAACGAAATGCTCTATCGTTTTTCCCCACTGTACTGCTCCTGATCTCTTCTTAGCATCCCTCCTAATTTCTGCTCTCTCTTTCTCAAATTGCTCTTGTAATAGTCTTACTTTCTTTTTAAAACGGTAAGAAACTCCTCCTAGTATTACTAAGAGGGTTCCTATCACTATTGTGTATAACATATTCTAATTTTTATCCATCACAGCTAAGACAATCTTCAGATGTCCTAGAACCTATATCTCCATTAATTACTGAATCAGTTCTAAGGTAATATAGTGTCTTAATTCCCAATTTCCAAGCTGTCTGGTGTACTAGGTTAATAAATTTAGGTGAATCGGTTGGATCAAAAGCTAGATTTAACGACTGTGTCTGATCAATATACTTCTGTCTAACTGCTGCTTGTTCCACTAATGCTAATTGATTTACCTCTGCAAAAGTTAGAAAGATAGGCTTATCCTCTAAAGGCATAATGTCTTCTGGTAGGTTTGCTACAGACCCTCTATCTTTCATAATGGAATCCCATACTTCCTCTGTATTACACCCTCTTTCTTCAAAGTAGCTTTCTAGTGCCGAGTTTTTTCGTATAAACGTTCCTTTTGCTGAATTAAAAGTATATACATTAGCTGGTATTGGTTCTATGCCGGCTGATACTCCTCCTGAAATTGTACTATTAGATACAGTCGGTGCTATAGCCATTAAGTGAGTATTTCTCATACCTGTACCTTTACACCAAAGTGGCTCTCCGTACTCATCTGCTAACTTTCTTGATGCTGCTTCTGCTTGATTTTTAATTTGAGAAAAAATCTGATGTGTGTATGATGTTGCTGCTATAGATGAAAATGGTATTCTTTCATTCTGTAATAATGTATGCCATCCTAGTACTCCTAGTCCAATAGCTCTACCTTTTTTTGCTGATCTATGAGCTCTAATAAGGGAGTCTCTTCCAGAAGTCTTAGCTAGAAATTCTTCTAAAACTCCGTCTAAAAAGTATATCGATGTCTCAATTAAATCTGAGTTTTTCCATTCATGCCATTTTGTTAAATTAACTGAAGATAAGCAGCAAATGAAGCTATGTTCTTCATCTGTATGTAGAGTTATCTCTGAGCATATATTAGTCATGCTTACATCTAAGTTATTTTTAACATAGGCTGGTGGATTGTCATTATTTACATTGTCTTTAAACATTATATATGGCTCTCCAGTCTCAACTCTAGATTTCAGGATTGTTACCCATGTATCCATAGCCTCAGGGTCTCTCCGCTCTAGTTTTTGCATAAAGTCATCATCCACTACGACGCATTGGTGTAGGTTTAGACACTGTCTATTAGGATCTCCTTTAGGTCTACGTATTTGTAAAAATTCTTTAATATCCGGGTGGTTAATATCCAGGTTTACTGACGCTGCTCCTCTTCTAACTGCTCCTTGATTAGTCGCTAGTATTGTTGAATCGTAAATTTTAGACCACGGTATTACTCCTTCTGATTGGCCCATATCTCCGTTTCCTATTTCTACTCCTCTACCTCTAATACGGGATAACCCTATACCAACACCGCCGCCAAGGGAGGTAAGTCTCATTAGTTCGGCATTGGTGAGACCAATACCTCGAATTGAATCGGGCGTATCAATTCCAAAACATGAGATGGGTAATCCTCGGTCGGTTCCGGTGTTAGAAAGTACAGGGGAAGCTAAATTTAGCCATCCTTTCCACATATAGCGGAAAAACTTATTAGCTAGATCTGGTCTATCCAGTCTTTTTGCAATTGTATCTGCTACTCTTTTATATGCTTTTTTAGGTGTTTCATCTGTCAGCAAATATCCTTTTGATATTGTTGCCAATGATACTTCGTTCATCCACTCTGGATAATCTTTACCTGCTTCCCATTTGGAAGTATCTACTACTATACTCATAAATTATTTTATTAAAACATTGTTGCTGCATCCCATTCCATATGCCCTTTGGCGTAGTTTGTTACTCTGTTCGCAAAGAAATCTGTATGCTGTTTACCTGCAATTACTGCGTCAAACCATTTCATTGTTTTTAGAGCACCCTTATCTATTTCCTCAGAAGGAACAATAGGCTTTAAACCTAAATCTCCCATTTTAGTATTCACTCTATGGCGAATAAAGTTCTTTAATTCGTCTTTCTTTAAGTTCTCTAAATCTCCCATCTCAAATATCTTATCAATGAAATCGAATTCTAACTTCAAAGCATCTTTAGCAGCTGATTCAATATCTGCTATTAATTCTGGTGTTTTGAATTCTGGATGTTCTTCCATAAGTGTTCTGAATAGCCAGCATCCAGCATCAGAATGTAAGCTTTCATCTCTTACTGACCATTCAACTATCTGCCCTACTCCTTTAAGCTTATTTCTCATTTTAAATGAAAGAAGTACTGCAAAAGAACTAAATAGATTTACCCCTTCGGTAAAAGCAGAAAATATAGCTAGAGACTTTGCTCTATCGTGCCAATTAGGAGAACCATCATGACCGTCTCTCACTTCCATCAGACTTTCAATCTTAGCCATAGTTGCTTCATCTTCTAAAAACTCAGCAAAGTTGTCTAATCCTAATTGTTCGTTCAATAGGGAGTATGCTTCTGCATGAATAGTTTCACTAGAACCTAGTGTTGTACCCATCATAATAATTTCCGGTTTTCTAAACCACTTAGTTACTAAAGTAGACCAGTAATCATTTACTATAGTTTCTGTTTGAGCAAATCCTTTTAAGATTCCTCCAATCACATTTTTTTCGTGATCTTTTAAATTACTCGCCCAGTCTGTCACATCTTGTGACATTGGTACTTCTGTATGTAGCCAGTGAGCTTGTTGTTGTTTAAGCCAAAAATCATATGCTTTTGGGTATTCGAAAGGTTTGTAGACAATGCGTTCGTCGAGTAAACTCATATTTTTTAATTAATTAATTAGACAAAAAAAATCTCCAGAGTAAGCTATAGATGCTATTGGAGATGTTTCCATAAATAGCATATATATTTTACTTTTTGTCAAAAAGTTCTGACATTTTTTCTCTGGATAATGTAAATGTTGGACCATCGCCGGAATTTAAGTGCTCATCTATATCAGCTTTACCCTCGAATTCGATATGACCGTTATTAGTATCCATTTTAAGGTTATAAGTCATACCGTCTTGACCGTATCTATTTTTCATAACATGCCACCTACCGGTACCGAGTACTTTATCTTCTTTCATTCTGGATAAAGAAAAGCACATATCTGCTACCATCATTTTATCATACGAACCAGCAGCTTTATCTCCTTCGATGACCGAATCTTTAGCACCCATTCTATTTACTTGAGAAGGTGTTATAACCGGTATCTTAAGTTCTTTAGCTAACCCCTTAGTAGCGATGAATACATCATCTATTTCGTCTTTACGTTCTGAGAATTTACCTTTAGATGGTGCTCTCAAGTAATCAACGTAATCGATAACAACTAAATCTGGTTTATGTTCCATATCTATACACTTTTGTATATGGGACTTAATTGTATTGACTGTAGCTCCTTTTGGTGCGTATTCTTTAACTATCAACTTACCTTTTAAGTTATCTACTACTTTCTGCACTTCTTTTCTGTGGTTGTTAACCTCGTCAATAGAGTATCCTGTAAAGTAGCAGTCGAAACGTTTTCCTACATAGTCTTCACCTAATTCTAAAGTATAGTAGTTAACTTTATATCCCATTTTAACAGCATGTGCTGCCATTGCAACACAGGTCCAACTTTTACCTCCACCCGGGTTACCAAAGACGATAGCTAAATCTCCAGGACCGAATCCTCCTTGAATTCCTTCATTTAGCTGTGCCCAAGGAGTTGGAATTGTAGGTCTATAATCTGTCCTATACCTTGATTCTACATCTTTATTGTATTCGTGTCCAATATTCTTATCCATTCCAGCTTTCATAGCTGTTTCTATAGTATTCCTAATACCATCAAAATCTCCTGCTTTTAATAGATCGGTAGAATTAAGAATCGCTTGTTTCATTTCTTGATTCTTACAGAAAGTTGTAAATTCTTCCTGTACATAATCTAAATCATCTTGAGATGCTTCGTAGGAATTACGTAACTCTTCTTTTAATGCTACTTTAAGAATATCGTTATCGATTTTCTGTAATTCAACCTTAAGTACATCCATAGTAACAGTAGTATGATACTTATCAAAGTAATTAACTAACTGATTTATAATCCACTTGTGTGCGTCTGAGTCAAAGTACTCTTCTTGCAGTACATCTCGTACATTTAGAAGGAAGCTTTTATCCGTTAGCAATGAGCCCAATACCTTCAGCTGGAAACCTTTTCCATACTGATTCAATGCTTTTAATGTCATACCCTTATTTTTTTAAAACCGTTAAACCTCTAAAGTTCTCTAACCAACCTTCAGTATTCTTAGTAATCCCTTCGATCTTATCTTGATCTAAAAGATGTAGAAATGCCCCTGATTGTAGATTGGGAATGTCACTCTTTATTATATCTAATATATGATCTTTTTCCTTACTATCCAACGAAGTCACATGTAAATCCATTAATTTAAAATTAGTTTCTACACGATCCCATTCCGTTATAATCTTAGGGAAGATCTTTTTAAATTTCTTTTCCTCTAATTTAGCTGCACATACATCGTAAACGTATTGTAAAGTCATATTTGGTTTATCTACCAACTCAGGAAACTCTGATATTATAGTCTTTATCCCTAATCCTTTAACGCCTGCTAAATTATCTGAGTTATCTCCCAGTAACGCTTTGACAACGTTATAATTTTCAGGTAGTACCTTCAATTCGTCGAATATATTACCTTCAGTAAACACTTTCTTCTTAATAGGAGCATATACTTCAACTGTATCATCTACTAACTGCAAGAAATCCTTATCAGACGATACTATAGTACATTTTTTAACTTTAGATACTGATGCTCTTTTTGCTATGTACGCTATTACATCGTCAGCTTCTAGTTTTTCCATACTAATTTGCTGTACTGGTAGACATTCAAGGTAATCTTGTGTCCTAAATAACTGTCCTATAAGAGCTTCTTGTTCTTCTGCTTTAGAATCATATAAACCCCAATGGGTTATTCTTGATGTTGCCCGCTGTGCTTTGTAATTAGGATCTATATTTTTCCTATTTGCTGACCCTCCTTTACCGTCCCATACTATTATTACTCTTGTTGGATCAAAGGTTCTTGTTACAAACCCTAGTGATCGCATAAAACCAACCAGGCCGCCAATATGATGGCCTGATGGATTCATTGCTTTGAGTAATGAAAAGCTACGAATTAACATATTCATAGCATCAATCACAAGGATGTGATCGTTCAACTCTCTGGGAGGGCGTTCTTTTAGGCCGTCTAGTAATTGATCATATTTAGCCATTAATCTAGTATATTTGGAGTTATAGTTTCTTCTTCTAAGTCTCCTTCTTCGATTAAGTCGAAATCTATACTACCTACTAGCTTTAGCCAATGCTCTTTATGTGCATCTCTATATTTATCAATTGCCTTTTTATCGTCTTCTATAAAACCGTGAGAGGTCATAACTACCCTTCCTCTTGACTGTACTCCCCCAATGTGGTTTTTCTCTATCTGAATGTTAGTTCTTTTAGCAAATTCCACTTGAAGTCCGTTCTTTACAGCTTTAATTTTAGAGGTACCTGGGTTAGTAATATTACCAAAGGTTACAACCAACGTAGCATCGTACCACATAGACATTCCTCCTTTGTTCTGTAATTTAGGTTGACCCATTGGGTGTTCAGGTTTCATTGTCCATACCTTATTAATAGCTACTAGCGTATTTGTGTAAGGTGAGTTCTCTTTCCTAGATAATAATATCTTTTGGTTAAGATTATTACCGAATTGAGTTGACATTGCTCCTGCATTCCATTCATTATTATTCTTATTAGAACGTACTGATAGATCGCAAGGGATAGAACCGATTGAATCCCAGAAGAAGCACATATCATGAGGTAAGTTACCTTTTGTTTGCTCATCGATTAAGTCAGCCATATGTACAGCAACTTCTTCAATAGTATTTAAAGTACCTCTATCCGCATATAGGAAGAAACCTTCGTAATCTGTTACTTTTCCGTTTTCATCTAATACTTCTGTAAACTCAAGTCCCATCTCTTTAGCATGTTCCCATGACCATTTCATCTCTGAAATAATAAATACTGGAAGTACTCCTTGCTTTTGTGCATTTACTGCAGCTTCTAGTAGAGCAGTTGTTTTTCCTGTATCACTATGACCTCTTAATAGGGTAATATGCCCTGTAGGGATACCTGGAAGAGAAGTTATATCTTGGAATGCCTTCGATAGTGGAATCCATCCTTGCTCTTTAAACTTTACAGATGCGTTAGAAAAACCCTTCTTCTTCTTAAAATTACCTAAATTAAAGCCCTTCTTTACTGCCGCTGATGCGGCTGCTTTTACTTCTTTTCTCTGTTTTGCCATATTTACTCGTTGAATAAGTCATCAAATTTACTAACTGTGTCTTTGTTGCCAGCCGTAGCTGTTTCCAAAGTAAAGTCCGTTTTCTGTTGACCTAAGCTTTCTGGCAGTTTATCTCCTTCTTTAGTTTCAGTATTGTTTGTCTCTTCTACTGCATTAGGATCTAAATATAATTGTAATTTCTTTTTTATAAAGTCGTAGTCGTACTGTGTATGTACTTCTACAGGATTTGGTTGATCTTTTAACCAAGTATCAACTAATTCATTATTATCTGATAGTGGTGTTTGTTTAGGTTTAATCCTTACTGTTGTCTCAGGGTAAGGGTTTCCTTTTTGTTGTTCAACTACCATATCCCATCCGTTAATAACATCGGTAAAGTCTCCAATATCTTCGTCTTCTGCTAAAGCAAGTAATGCTTTATAGATTGTAACTCCGAATCCCCATAATCTAACTCCTTTATCTTCTTCTCCTCTTACTATAACTGGTGCAAATACACGAGTTTTAGGTGAGATCTTGCCTGATAATGACCAGTTGTCCTTATCGCTTGTCTTCCTTAACTCTTTAACAAACTCCTCAATTGGATCCTGCTTACCAAAATTGGAAAGTGCTACCATTGGAAATTTACCAATTCCGTAATGAAACTTAAGTTCTTTAAAAGGAAAGCTTGGGTCAGAAGCAGACGGTACAATACGTACTGTTTGTTTACCTAATTCCGGTTTCCAAAAGATTTTAGTGTAGTCTGTTTTTTCTCTCTCCTGACCATTAGAGTTTAGAGCATCTAGTTTCGCTCTGATCGCATTGATATCCATATAACTGATTTTAAAATTATAACTTATTAGTAATATAAGAATAATAAATTAAAGCGCCAACTAAAGCTCAATAATTTTATATAACTTTGTATTAACTCTCTTTAATTCTGGACCTTTAGTAAGTAGTACGCAATTACGGTAATCAGGCCAGTTTATTCTATAACTTGTATCCAATACACCTCCATTAAGATCCTTAATTAGTGTATTAAGTGCATTTATTGTGTATAGGGTATTTGTTTCTTTTTTTCTATGTACTAGTATAGTATTGTCTATAAAAGCTCCTACATTTCCAAAGTCTACGTTATATGTACACATATACTCATCTTGACTTTTAGAATAAAGTACAAATATTTTATTATATATAATTTTATATCTCTCTTGAATAGAAGTTAATACTTCTTCAAGTCCTTCTTCTGTAGAAAAGGTGCAAAACAACTTATTACTCATATCGTCGCTGGTAAAAATAGGTTCAATATCGTAGTCGAACCGTGGTAATGTTAGATTTGTTATCATATATAAATAGTTGTTCTGTTTTATAACACTAAATTTGTGCTGTATTTAAATTTTACAGGGTATTTCCCTTGTTTTTCCATTATTGTTTGTATCTCTGAGAGAGTATCTTTACCGTCTTCTTTACTAAAGTCAAATAAAATTGCATCGTAGGTATATAACGTAATAAATGTCTTTTTATCTCTGAGATATTTTAGTATATCTTTTAATATAGTGATATTATTTGAGGTTTCCAACGATTGCATCATATAATTCATTAGCTTAGCTGGGTTCATATCCTGGAGTTTATTAGTAAATGCTTTTCCAGATTGTGGGTTATGTACTTGCCCTGTTTCAATATATAGCTTCCACATTGCATCTATATATTCCTGTACTTCTTTAAATATTTTAAGATTTTTATGTTCTTCTGGTATCTTCCCGTATATAGCATGAAAATTAATCTGTTTTGCTCTATTGTACTCTTCTTCGGATATATCCTGCTTACCGAAATACTGTTTAGCTAACTGTTTATGAGCAGATTCATTAGTTAAGGGGTAATCTAACTGTTCAGCTAATAGTCTTAAGTGGTACCCGTCGAAGTCGAATTCTACAAAGAAGTCATTCTGCGGTTTAAAACACTGTCTATGTTCGGGTGTTTTAGGAATTGCTGCAAAATTAACAGAATTAAAAGTATTTGTCGGCCTGGAGGTACTATTGTATAGGTTGTATTCGGTATAAACAGTATTATCTTCTGTATTATAAAGTGGATTTTTAGGTTTAAATAATTCATTAAATCCATCGTATACAATTCCTACACCGTTCTGCTCCAATAGGTAAAATACATTTGTGGTTGTATTATTATAAAAGTCAAAGCCGTCTGGTATTGGAAGTTGTAGGTGTTGTTCTATCTGATTAAATATATTCTCACATCTCTCGTAGAGTTTGACTATAGGGATTATTCTATTTATGTTATTCTTCTCACTATGTGTACGGTAGTACCAGTCGATAGTTGTATTTGAAGTAGAGTACTCTAACCTTTTGTAATTATTCATAGAATATACTAAAGATATATCTATAGCTCTCTGTAGATTAAAGTAGTAGAGAAGTGTTTTCTTATTTAATGTATAAAGTGTTTGTGCTTTATTTAGAATGTTGTAGATACGTTCTTTATCTACATTAAGTCCATCCTCATGAGATATAGGAACAAAGTACCCTTGCTTATCTCCTACAACTCTAACATACACTCCTACTGTGGAAGTTAATTTAGAGTGGTAATAGAAGTTGGTACTAACTACATCTACGTATAGAGGGGAATTAGTTTGACTTTCTAACCGGTCGATTTGATCTTTTGATTCTAATATATAAAACACTTGTTTGTAACCTTTATTATAATATACGAAAATATTTCGTATCTACAACTCTTTTCCCGGTGAAGGTATAATAATATCTTTAATCTGAGATTTATATTCTATAGATGATGGTATAAAGGTATCTTCTACGTACTCAAGGGGACTTTTAATCAGCCCCTCTATTACCGGAATGGTTTTTTTAATTTGCTGTATAGTTCTGTTATTTACAGTCTCTAGCCCTTCTAAAAAGTACCCATTTACGGTTCTATCTTTAGCGGAACCTTTAATATACCATTCTGCTATCGCTAATTCAGTACATAGGTCCTTGTCCATAGATAAATTATTGAGCTGTACTTTTGATATTTCTAATGCTTTTCCAGTACACTTATTGTAGTAAAAACATCTTTGCATTATGCCCTTCTTTTTGTCAGCTGTAGTCGGTGGCAATTTTAAAGAAACTGTTTTTCCTGATGAGTTTAATTCTGGGGTATCTTTATCAGATTCGTACCCAGGCTGGTCTCTTGATTCAGCTTCTTCTGGTGTTCCTGTTGAAAATAGTTCTAGTGCTTTAGAAAAATCTCCTTTGTCGAAATCAATACCTGCTTTATCAAACATAGTGCCAAAGGAAGTTAATACTACTTGCTTGTTTGAATTAATAAAGTTTCCTAGACGGTCAACTACATCCTTTACGTTGGGAATGTCTTTAACTTTAGTTAGTTTATATTGTGATTTAGGTAAATACATTTGTTTATAGTTTTATGCTGGTCCATAGTATTCGAAATGCCATACTTCCTCCATACTCCTACCGTCAGACAGCCTCCAAGGGTTATACCAACCGTATTTTGCTCCTATTTCAGCCATTTGTTTCCATACTGGTTGCTGTATTCTTGCATTCTTATTCGGTACAGCAGTTGTTGATCCTCCTACTAAACGGTAAAGAGTTGCGAAATCTACTGCAATTCCGTATCCGTGTACTCCTCCACCAACATTGCTACCAAATCTTAAAGCAGAAGAGACTCTAAACTTTATTCCTGCTGTTACCATTTCGTTGTACCATGCTACAAATTGAGATGCTGCTTTTGTTTCAAGATAGTATGACCCGTTAACGTTAGATGATGCTCCTGAACTCCAATCTGCTCCTGGAGTTCCTGGTCCACCGATAGGGGCAAATATTCCGTCAGCTGCTCCTTTTATTACATCAGATTTGCTGTACGACCTTGCTTTACTTCCCCATGCTTTAACTAGTGGCTTACTTGCAATTACCGGTGCCATTCCTTTTGAAGAGTAAGGTTTCCTACTACCGAGTTTATTTGGGTTAATTATTGGTGCAGGATCTTCTCCGTCTGCAACTACAATTTCACCTTGTTCTCCTAATACTGCTCCAGCAGTAGTAACACTTCCTGAATTTCCTCCTGATGCTGGGTCTGCTGAAGGGTTGTTTCTATACGGTGCTGATTTAGTGCTATGTTTCTCGTTAAAAAAAGCTATTTCTTCTGCTGTGGGTGGTCTAGTTGAATAAAACTGCGTTTTGACATCTGTTGTCCATTTTCCTTCTGCTATATTGTGTGACAATCCCGTTATAATAAACCCAAAATTTTCTGAGTATTGGAAGGGTAGTACCCCTTCTTCCACTAAGAATGCTTGACCAATTTTCAATCCTCCTATACCCATAGTGGTAAACGATAGTTCTACAGGAATAACCCCAGGTGCTGGTAAAGGGTTTTCTTTATCTTTACTTCTTTTTTCAACAACCCATTTCTGGCACCATTCTTTATGGTATCCTTTAATATTGGAAACTGCAGCTCGATCGTAGTCTCCATTGTCATTGAAAATTCCTGCATTACCATTAAGTTCTTCCCAGTAGTTAAAATATGCTAAAGTCCATTTTTTTAATCTCTCATCTTCAGGAGTCTCTCTGTTTTCTTTTACTTGCCCGTTATCATCTGTATTCTTCTGAGCTTTATGAATAATATGTCTATCTAAGAGTCCTCTGTTCCATTCTAACAGTGGTGCTATATTATCTTTGGTATGTCCTCCAGTACCCTGTGCAGCAATTGAGATCATACTTCCGATCTTTGAGCTGATTTTGCTGGATATACTTAGTTTAGTAATGGTTGATCTAACTCCTGTTAAGCTTATTGTCGGCAGTATGTTACGTAACGCAGGAGTTACTTTTCTATCGACTATGTAAAACATATCGTCCTGTTCATCGTATATAGTTTCAAAATCGTTAATACCTCCTAAAGCCTCGTTTAATGCCTTCAGTATAACTCTTATAAACGATACCATATCGTTACCTTCGTTTTGATCTGAGTCTTTATTACTTTCTACTATTTTATCTAACTCTTCTTGGAGTAGTTGACAGGAAACAAGTATATTTAAGATATCGTCTGTTTCTCCTCTCATTAATCCTCTTTCTAGTGCCTCTATTACATTTTTATGAAAGCCATTTTTATATAAAAGTCCAGGTGCATAAGACTGTTCATCTTTAAAGACCCAATTTTTTGTCCAGGGTACTACTTGCTTCTTAGAGTCGTAGATTGTTTGATTTTCCACTGGTCTAGGGAGTACACAAACCATAGGGTCTATTGAAAAATGCAATTCGTTAGTAAGAAATTTACATTCTTTTTCGTACTGTTTTTTTGTATCGTCTTTATCTTGGTACCCTGTGTAAAACTCTGTTAATTTACGACCAGGAGTATTTGTTCCTTTCTCCGGCTCCGCTGTTGCATCTAGTATACTTACATACTGATTGTATATATCCAGAACAACGTACAATGGTATCCAGTATTCATTTAAATTATCGTTGTCAAACGTCCCCGTATCTTTTTCCTCAATTGACTCTAACCTAAAAGCAACAAATCCGTTAAGAGTCTTTTTTAAGTGTTGTGCTTGGGTTCTAAGAAAACTGTCTTTAGTGTAGATTGGTAACTGGTCTTCTGCTGGAGGAGTTTTTAATTTCTGTTTCTCATTACTCCTTTGATTTACTTCATCCGGATTAGCTACATTTGTTGAAGTAGTTGAATTGTTTGCGTTGTTTTGTGTTTCTTGCGTAGTTGGAGTTGTTGTTGTTGTTGAACCTTCTTCTGTTTCTCCAAAAACTTCATCTACTATGCTTTGAACTGCCCATGTTGCATCAACCCTTCTCTGAATTCTTTCTATGTCTGTGCTTGATGGTGTTGTTCCGTTTTTTATTGCTTTTTTTACATTTATAGCAGATTGAGATCTAATGTCAAGGTACAGTAGTTCTAATGTTCCTTCTACAGGGTTTTGTGTTGATTTTAGTACTTCAGCAATTTTCTTTCCCTTTACCTCTGTAACCAAGTACTTTGTTTGGAATTCTAAACTATCTCTAACTGATTTGTCTAGGTTAGCTGCTCTTTCTAATTCTCCTCTACGTTTTTTACCTTGCCCTGTCCATTGAATTAATCCTATACCTCCTTTACCTCCTATTTCACTATTACCTCCTACACCCTTTTCAACTATTGCTGGTTTAAAATAACTTTCTTTTTTAATATTAGCAAGTACAGCCTGTGTACCTGCTTTCGTGTATCCTTGTGATTTTAAGTATTTAGCGATATAAAGTGCATTAGGTTTTTGTCCAGAAGGTAACTCTCCACCTGCTTTAGGTGTTGTGTTTAAATACTTGTATGATTCTTCTGTATATTTACTAGCCATATGTTCTTAATTACCGGGTAATTTACCATTTTCAACTATATAGTCCATTATGTTATATGTCTCTTTTCTTGATCCTTGTGGTGTAGTCGTATTTAAATCAAAGTCTTCAGATCTTGATGCGTCGCCTTTTACTGTTATATTAACCATATTAGTCCCCCATCCTGTTTCTGTAAACTTAAGTCCGTATTTGCCAAACTTTTTTCTTAAGTAAGGAACAACTTTTTCTTCGTTGTATTGAGATAGTGGTTTTTCTTTAGTCCAACTGTATTTTGTACCTCTGTAAAACATATAACCGCCTCCTATCACCTTATCGTACTCTGCTTTGAATGTCGGATCTTGGAGTAAAGCTCGACCTGTTGATGTTGCAACATCGTTTAAGTCTCTTCTAGCTCTCTCATCATCTCCTGTAAATATTTCACCAAAATTTTCTGCTGCTACTGCAGAAGCGGATACTAGTAAGTCCGTATTGCCTGTTGTAAGTGCAACACCTACTCCTACTTGAACGCCCTGTAATGACTCGTCAAATTCTACTATATTTTGCTTAATTTCCTGTGCAGCTGAATTAGGATCTCCTACTAAGTGTTCAAGTTCTATAAATAACTTATGGTATATTGATCTTCTTTCTTTCTTTCCTTTATCTTCTTCCCAACTTTCTAACTCATTTACCGGATAAACATTCGATGTATCAAACGTTACTGCTATTGATTCTAAAACTGTACCTGATGATATAATTTTTATCATACAATCGTATCCTCCATCTTCTCTAAACGACCAATTAAAATTTGAAATATACCCAGACATAGAGTCGTAGTTGTAACTTGAATCAAAAGTTAATTCCTTTAAATCATTTTGTATTGTTTTTTTCGGTACTTTATTTCTTAAGAATTTTCTGTAGAATTGAATATCTTTTACTACTTCACCAGACTTACTGTCTAACTGCAGTGAATGTCCCCATTCTAGTAGTATCGTAAATCCAGGACGGAGATATAAAGCTTGCATCATCTCTAAGTCCTCTAATGTCCAGACAGTTACGTTTACTTCAGCTTCTCTTAAACTACCGTAAGTACCTTTAGATTTAACAGAGACAGAGTTAATCCCCGGTGTTGGTCTATGTCCTAAACTTTCGTAGTTGTGGTACGCACTATCTTTTATATCACCTGCAGAAGCATATCCATCCATGTCAATATTTATTGGATTATGTTTTGACTGGTTTACTCCTCCTCCTAAAGATGTAGGTTGTTGAGCAGTAGCTTGTTTAACAGTTCCGCCCATAATGACGTTATTGTAAGCTAAATTTTTATTTCCTACTACATCGTTAATGGTTTTTTCACCTGTTGCCAACGCCTCGGTCTCTTCCTTAGTTATTGTATTTATACTTGATACTATCCTTGCCCATGCGCCGTTACTGTTATAAAAAAGTAGGTGGTTATTGTCCCTTTTTGTTGAAGACACTAGCTTTTCGCGTGCAATAAGTTGCTCTACCACGCTGTTATCTATACCTCCTCCTATAACATCTTGAGGTTGGCCTTGAGGCTTATCTTTTCCTTTTTTAGACATTATCTACTTTTATTAACTTCTTCGTATAACTGTATTGCTGCTGTTTTATCTGCTGGAATTCTTAATTGTACTCCTGGTGTTATATTTAATGATCCTTTTTGATAATTATTTGCAGAAGAGATTATCCACCATAGTTCAGAGTCTTTATAAAATTCAAGTGCTAATGAATCGTACCTATCTCCATATTGAGTTAATACGTATACATCGTTATCATTCAAAGGGATTTCTGGGTATATAACGTTTCTTTTATATGTTGTTCCATTTGCTGATTTGCTTACTGGTATTTTTTTAAATCTTCTTCCCATCTATTCAATATACGAATTTTATTTTAACTATCCACCTATATTCCGAACCCTCCAAAATCAAAAGGACTTGTAGTTGTTTCTCTACTAGAGTTAGGATTTTCTAAAGGCCCCACAAGGTTATTATCCACCAGAATTTTATCTTCTGATGCTGCTTTTGCTTGTGCTGCTGCCTCTTTTTTTGCCGCTTCCTCTTTTGCTAATTTTTCCCTCTTTTCTGCTGCTGTTTCTGGTACTATAAATTTTCTATCTTCTAAAGGAATGTATATATCTTTATTTCCTTTAATAGGCCTGTGGTTTGTAATAAATGGTGTAACACCTGCCTCAGGAAGGAAATCGTGTATAACTTTAAATGATATAGATACATCCAGTACATGAGGTAGTATCTGATCTTTCCCTCCTTCTCCTTCTGGGTTTTGGAAAGATATTTCCCAAGGGTAATCTTTTTGCCAAGTATACTGAACTGACTCTATTATACCTGGTTGTTCGTATATGTAATCTCCTACAGTTACTTTCGCTATAGTACCTCTCATAAACCTACCTCCTGTACCGTAGGAAGGAGCTGTTACAGAAGCTAACGTTGCTGCTTTTTTATAAAGAGGTTTCATTTCCTCTTTAGATTGTGCTGCTATTTTAAACCCTATATTAATAGATCTTTCAAAACCGTTATATGTATAGAAACTATCTGCTCTTCCTAAATACTTACTGGAGTTCCATGAAGCATTAAAACTATCATCAAATGTTTCAAGAAATGCTCTAAAAGCTAGGTAATACGTCTTTTCAGGTGTTATCACTTGAAATTCTAATTGAATTAAGTCTCTGTTTTCATCTATTCCGTCTAGAGGTTTTTCACTAACATCTAATTTATTTATTTGATCTACTGTATCTGGGTCTGAAGCTGTATACGATGTTCTAAGTCTTGACCTTTTACCGGGGTTCCCTAAACCTACTCTTGTTTCTTTGTTAATTTTTATAGCACTATAGTCAAAAGAATATGTATTTTTTATACCACCACCAAATACATCTTTCCCTCTAAAGTCTTCTACCTTAGTTGATGCTACTGTTTGGTTATATGCAGCTTTTTTCTGTTCATCTTGGCTTGGTATAGGAGTTGATGTTCCTGCAATAGTATCCTTTGAAGAATTTAGTCTCTTAGCTATTTTTGGATTTTTTCCATCCCCGTGTTTAAGTATGTCTATATGCTCTTTAGCAGTTTTTTTTGTATAGGTATCTTCTGGTGAAAAGAGTTGTTTAGACATTTGATTAACTACATACTCATCTGGAACAGGAGTTTCACTTAGGGGTATGTTAACTATACTGCCGGTTGTTAGCGGTTGTGTTAATAGTATATTACCCTGTGTGTCTAATTTAGATTTTTTCTTATCTAATTTAAACTTATTTATATCGGGACTTAAAGAAGGTGTTGTGTCTCCTTTTACATTAGTATTTGATACTCCAAATTGTTCCTTTACTGCAGTTGTTTGTGTACCTATTCTAGGGTTAACTATTGGGGTCCCTTCAGTAGAACTAATTCTATTATCTAATGTTGACCCACTGGTGTAGGTATTATCTGAATTATATTGGGTTGTTATTTTCTGTTCAAACTTATCTCCTCCTATCGCTTTATTAGTTACTCCTAATTGTTCCTTTACTGCAGTTGTTTGGACAGCAAATGTTTGATCAAATTCACCTGTTCCTGAAGGGTTATTTGTAGGGTTTCCGTTACGAACATTGTTTACATTTGTAACTGTGTCAGTTTCAGTATAAGTACCATTAGGACGGTAATTGCTTAAAGTTACTTGCTCAGGTATATCTCCTGTTACGTTCTTATTAGTTTGTCCTAAACTTCCTGAGGTAGGTGTTGTGTTTCTAGTAAGATCTTCTGGTTTAGAAATGCTTACTCCGTTTTGTACATTGTTAGCATTTGTAAGTGTGTCATTTCCTGTAAAGGGGCGAGTGTTACTATATGAATTACTTCTTTTAAAAGGCGCTTCTAGGGTTCCTAGGACATCTGTATTAGATGTTCCTAACGTTCCTTCAGATACTGTAGAATTTTCTGTTAACTCTGTCTGGTTAGTGATTGCTATCCCATCGGATGCTTTTTCTATATTTAAATCAGTAACCGTATTTGTAAACGTATTAACAGAGTTATAATTATCTACTACTTTACCTGCTACTCCGTAACTAGGCTTTAATTCTCCCTGTATTCCTATGTTTAACTTCCCTAAATCCCCTGGGGATGCAGTGGTATTATTTGGAAGTATTGAGTTAGAATTAACTTCTGACATAGGTACGCTTTCACCTTCAAGGGAGTAAGTAGACCCGGCAACAGGAGTTTTAAATCCAGTAGATTCCTGTAAGTATGTATCTCTTTTAAATCCTCTAACAAAATGTGTACCAGTTCCATTAACAGGAATCTGTGCTAGGGTAGACCCTGCAACTAAAACTAAGTGTTCGATTGTTCCAGTTGCCCTTCTAAGAAAGTTGCCTACATCTGTACCGGTATTGTACTTACTATTTCTTCTTAACTTATCTGTTATCTCTCCTTGTTTTAGTAATGCTTCCTTTGCTAGGTGTTCAAGTCCTGGTTTGTCTATAAGCATTTGACCCATACGGGCAAGATCGTCAATCCTTTTAGTAACCTGATTGGATGTGCTACCTATTGGCTTAGTAACATAAGGAGCCTTAGTCCCCGTATCTTCAAAAGATATAGAACGGAGTGAATCCATACGACCTTCGTCAAAGTCTTTTTTAAGGTTCCTTATAATAGGCATAAGCTTATGCTGGAGGGTTATCTGAGTATTTATCAGGTGTTACACCGTTGAGGTCTAATCCTGATGGACTCTGTGCAATTGCTGGGTTGTTATTAATCGAAGACTCGTAATGTAGTCTAGATTTGCCTTTAGCTCCTGCTCTCTGTGGAGGAGTTGCTCCTTTAAGTCCTAATGTTGAATTAGGTAGTTGATTGTCTATTATTCCTTTAGCCATAATTATTAATTTAAATTTATTTTATTATAAATAGAAGTTAAGAAAGTTTATATGTTCCCAATACTTGTGCTTCTCCTACTTTATCTCCGTCTAGATATACATTCCCACCTGCTGATACGACTGATATCAGGGTATCTAATTTTGATGATATTTCTGCCATTGAGTTATCCTCTTCTTCCCCATCCCCAAATAGTCCTCCAAGTGCTGCTAATGGTGATGCTACTAAAGCAAAAGCAGATAAGGCGGCTAGAGCCGGTATTGCTGCTATTCCTGAAATTGCTATCATTCCTAAGCCTGCTGCTATTCCCATTAGTCCTGCTCCTACTAACATTAACTGTGGAGCTAATAAAGCTAATCCTTGTAACTTACCTACAATTGATTCTATAGGAGTACTTCCTAGCATTTTAAATCCATAACTTAATGGAATTAATGCCATACCTAGTGCTGCTAATGCTAATGAACCGGCTAAGATTAAAGGTGCTATCAGTCCAAGTGATGCTGTTGTTAGCGCTAGAACTCCTACTCCTTTTGCAAAACTTAATATAGTATCCATATCTATTCCTTGCAATAGAGAGAACCCATAAGCTGCAGGGATTAATGCTGCTCCAAGCAGGGCTAGTGCTCCTGAACCCATAGCTATATAAGGGAATAAGAATCCTAATCCTGCTGCTGCTAATCCTAAAAGAGATAATGCTCCTGCAAATGCGAACATTGATCCAGCGTCTACTCCTTTAAGAAGGCTAAAAGCATATGCTGCTGGTATTAGTCCCACACCTAGTATAGCCATTGCAAGTGAACCTTTAATTACATCTTTTCCTATTTTACCTAATAACGCTAATGTAAGTCCAAACATAGATATAGAAGTAGCAAATGCAAGCATTTGTGTTGGATCTACATCTTTAACCATCTTTAAAGCAAGTGCGAATGAACCGCCTAAAGCTAATCCTGCTACTCCTATAGCTATAGAACCTTTGATAACATCGCCTATCTGTCTACCGATAGATGCTAATCCATCTCCTAGTCCTTTAAGAAATCCTCTGATGCCTGCTCCTGAATCTGCTTTTATGCCTTTTGTTTTCTTTCCTAAATCCCCTACCTTATCGCCAGTTTTCTTCAAACTATCAGGCATCTTAGCTCCTAATTTTTTTGCATTATCAGCAGATACTAATTTACCAGTTGCTTGATCCCTAAATCGGTTTATACTTTTATCAAAAGCAACTTTTGTTTTATCTCCTAGTCCTTTACTAAATGAGTCTGTTATGCTTTTACCTGCTTTTCCAAACAGACCTTTTACGGACTCCAGTCCTCCGCCCATTGAAGATATCGAAGCACGCATTGCATTAAATCCTTTTATTCCTACACCTACAAAATTAGCTATTTTCTTTGCTGCAAAAAAAGTGGCTATTGTACCTAGTACTGCTGTTAACGCAATAGATACTGCTTTGAACTTTAAAAGATATCCGACTGCTGCAGCGATAGGTCTAATTATTGTTAATAATGCTTCTACTATTGGCACTACTGCTTCTAAGATTGGAGCAAAGGCTTGAGCTAACCTATCCATAGATTTTTTAATTTTAGCTTGAATATCCATTTGCTTGGATTGTTCTACCGTCATTCCTCTAGCATTTGCTACTTCATCAGCTGACATATCAGCCATTGCTTCTTTTGTCAGGACCATCTTACCCAGCTCATCCCTGGACATTCCCATAGCTTTTGCTAAAGCTTGTTGCTGTATACGGTTCATTTTAGCAAATTCTGCTGCGGAAGCTCCGTTTTTCTCTAATTCTTTTGCTACTCCTTCAAGGTCGTTATTTAATGCTAGTTCTCTTGCTTTGTTAAGGTTTATATTTTTACCTGTTAGTAGTTGAGCTTCTAATTCTGATTCTATAGAAGCTTCAAAATCTAATAAGCCGTCAGCGATTTGATTTACTTTACTTAAATCTAACCCCAGTTTTCTAGCAGCTGATGCTGCTCTACCTAATGCCTCTACGTTACCACCGGATGATGCTACTATATCATTAGAAGCACTTAATACATCGTCGTAAACTACTTTGTTCGCTACTCCTGCATCTATGTTACGGAATATAGCATCTCCTATATCATTAGCAGACTTACCTGTCTGTTTCATTATCATTCCGAGCTTAACTCCTTGTTCTGCTGAAATACCTAGTTGTTCTGTAGCGTCTGCTATTTGCCCTACTTGTTCTGGTGTAAATATAGCAGCTGCATTTAGTCCGGTCTGTTTGGTGAATTCTGCTGCTGTTTTTAACAAATCGGTCATAGAAGCTACTTCGGTATTTACTCCACCGAGTGAGGCTGCTGATTGACCTGTTAGTCGTATAAAGTCGGTTTGTGCTTTGTTAACTTCCAAGAAAGAGGTTACTATTGCCAATCCTGCTGATGCTGGATCGTTTAATGCTCCAGCAAATCCTTCAGCAAGAACAGAAAAACCTTTGGCTGCTATTTGTAATTTATTAAATGATTTTCCTCCTTCTGCTGTGGATTTAGCCATTTTACGCATTTCTTCAGCAGAGTCTTTCATAGCATCGTGAAATATTCCAGACCTCATACCTAGTCTTTCCATTAATGCTCCTGTACCTCCTACTAATGCACCTGTTACACCTGTCAATCTAGATACTTCTTTCTCTACCCCTAGTCTTTCTGCTACCTTTGTATTTATTCTATTATAAGCTCCGTCTGAATCATCTAAGTACGCAAATGCTGCTGCAGCACCGTCCTCTACTTGAGATTCTAAACCTATTCTCTTTCTTTTAAGTCTTATTAAGTCTTTCTCGTAGTTCTCTACAGCGGCGAGTTTTACTAAAGCACCGTTGTCGTTACCCTGTTCTTCTAACGCTGCAGCTTGAGCATTAAGGGAGTTTATATGTGACTGTAATGCTGCTTCTTGCTCTTTTGCAGCAAGTGCTGCATCATAAGATGCTCTTTGCCCTTCAAATTGAGATGCCGCTATTCGTGCTGCTTCGTTTTGTAAGCTTAGTTTTTTCTGTATACTCTCTAAGTCTCTAGTTCTAAGATCTACTAACCCTAATTCATCATTCTTTAACTTAGCAGCTTGATCTACTAATCCTCGAAATGCACTTTTTAGTTGCTTAGCTGGAGTGTTTACAGCCCCGAATTCTTTCGCTATTCCTACCATTTGTTGGAATAGATTTGAGGCAGAGTTGTCTACGTCTCCAATATCTGATGCGAGTTGTTTAAACTCGTTTCTCAGTGATTGCATGTTCCTAACAGCTTCAGCATCACCAAGCTGTAGAGGCTCTTGGTTCATTTGCCCTCTTAACCTGTTAATATCCTCTATTAACTTCTTGGCTTCAAAAAGTCTTGCGTTATTCTGTTGTTGTTCGGTAGCCATTTAAATGATCAGTTTATTATAAATAGTAAAGGCTCGCGTTATTTACGAGCCTTTGTACTGTAGGATGGTTTCTTTATTTTACCACCTTTCATTGTCTGGGATTTCTTATTTATTTTATCGTATTCTTCTTTTTCCTTTTCAAAATGATCTTGTAATTTCTGGAATGTAAAGTTTCTCAACCAGATAGGCATATTATATACCGTATCATAATCAAACCCTCCTTTACCGTGAAATACTATTTCGTGAATTTGCGTAAATACCGATAACCTATACGACGGCGTCAGGCCAAAGAAAATTAACCCCAATTGGGATGTCTATCCCCCCTTCTGGACCATTCTCTGGGTAGCATGTCATGTCTACATCTGGTTGAAAGTCTCTAAGGTAGTTTCTAAACGCTCTAGAGTCTCTTGCTAAGAACTGATTATCAACGAATGCTCTAACAGTTTTTTTCTCTGCTTCACCATTGACGGCTGTTATCATATGTTTTAACCTAGTAGATAATTCAGCTGATGATTCTTTGTTAATTTTTTTAAGTCCTTTTACTTCTTGATCTATTGCTGATTCATCTCCATGTGATAGGAGTTTAAAGGTTATTACATGTCCGGTAGTAGGAAGTGTATAATTAAAAGTGTTTTCTGTTGCTTTTTCAATATCTGTATGCAATTTCTTATTATCTAATAAAGATAAGTCAACTTTTTCTGTTGAACCATTATAAGTAAACTCATAATCCTTACCGTACCCTAAGATACGTGCTGCTATTAATAGAGCATTTTTATCTCCTACTAGCAACTCATTGTAATTTATACCTTTGTCTACTATAAGTGCTTTAAGTAGTTTATCAATTACTATCCCTTTTTCTATATAGTTTTGGTTAGTTAAGATATCCTCTTCTTTAGCAGTCATATACTTCATCTCTATTGTACCGCTAGATAGTTTCGATTCTTTTGGGTAAAGTTTACCCATAGAAGGTAGATCTACTATCTCTGTTGGGAATTTTTGTGTTTGTTCCATAAATTTTATTAATTAAAACTAGTTCTTACTATAAATATACGAAGAATACTTTTCTAAAACAACAAAAGCCCGAAATTAATCGAGCTTTTATTTATATTAAGGCTTGTATTAGTAATTAAGTACGCAATAATCCATTGCTACTGTCATTGATAATTCAACTGCTTCAGGTGCTGACCAGTCAAAGTCTCCTTGTGACATAGTTTTAATGAATGCACCTTTAATAATCCATTCTGATACTACATCTCCTACTGGACCTAAAACGTTAAGTGTTAAATCTTTTTTGTAGAAGTCTGAATACCCTGCACGACCTGTTACTGATTCGTAAGATAGTCTTGCCCACTCCATTACTGCTTGAGCTCCGGAAGGTGTAATTGGATCATATAATGTCATATCCATATCATTCCACATTCTCTTTCCTCTAATCTTACGATAGGAGTTGATGTGGTCTAGTACAACTTCCCCATCTTCAAACGAAGGAGCTGATACTGTTTTTATCATGAATGATGGAATGTTGTCCATGTACATGATGAATCTATTCTGTACCTTCGGTTCGAAGGCTCTAAACATAATTTCGTTTGGATCTAATACTGCCATTTTATTTATTGTTTATTATAAATATCTTAATTTAAATTTATCCTGCAAAAGTTGCACCAGTTGGCTCAATTGTAAAGTCTAGTACTACAAATTCAGCAGTTTTGGCTGGTTGAATAAAGATTTGACCTATTAATTGATTTCTATCTACTACGTCTGCAGTGTTGTTTGTGTCGTCCATTACTACTCTGTAAGCGTAAAGACCTTGTCTTTGTACTACCGACTCTAAGTAAGGATTTACTTTAGCTAAGAATCTGTTTCTAGTTGTTAATGTATTTTGTTCGAATACTAAGTTTCTTGATTCATCTCCAATAAACTTTTTCAATTCAATTAACAATCTTCTTACGTTTACTCTGTCTAATGCTGATGCTTTAGTCTGTAACGTTTTCTGACCGAATACTGATATTCCTTGTCCTGGGAAAGAAGCGATTGGATTTACTTTCTTAGAGTATAGTGTATCTCTCTGAGTTCTTGTTAGTCTCTTTTGAGCTTGTATTACTCCTGTAATTCCACCTCTTACTAATCCTGCTGGTGCAAACCAAGGTGCTGAACTGTTATCTGTAAAAGCATATACTCCTGGAATAACAACTGATGCTGGAATCCATTCGTTTCTACCTGTTGCAGATTGAGTCTGTAACCATGGCCAGTATGATGCAGCATAAGAGCTGTTAAGGTTTAAAGCTTGAGTTGTTACTGCGGTTTCTCCTGTTACTGAGTAGTCTACTAAGTCTACTACTGCTATACAGTCTCCTCTAGTTTCAGCTAGTGATATTATACTGTCTATTGGTGTAGAGTGTCCAGCTAAGTTATAAGCTAGTCCCGGTGCTGATATGATATTAAATACGTAGTCGTCGTTATTCTCTAATACCGAAATGATATCTGAGTAGCATCCTCCTACTAGTCCTTGTGAATCAGTTCCATTGATATTTCCGAAGAAATTTGCTGTCTGTAAAGGATTAAATAATGCTCCTGTAGCTCCAAAGAATGAACCAGATTGTGCGAGTGGAAGTGAAGCTACATAACTAACTCCTTGAGAATCTGTGTTAACTGTTAATCCGTCATTTGCTAAGTAATCTAATGTCTGTGCTGGTACTGAAGAAACTCTAACGTAATTTGATTTATTAACGTACTCTCCTTCTGTTTTAATATATTTTGAACCATCTTGGTCTGTTGATAGTACTTGACGTTGATTTCCTATTACACTCTCTATGTAGTTTGCAGATTTTGGATCTAGAGATACATTATTAAATGTCTCTAGTACAACTTTATTTTTTAAACTATCATCTCCTTGACGGATGCTTACTGTAAAAGTTCCTTGTTCGGTATTAACATTACTTATTTCCCATCTAATATTATCAGAGGTACCACTAACTAGTGAGTTATCTGAGTTTTCTGGGATAGTATTAGTATCTGTTGCATTATTATATACTGTTCCTGAACCTATAGTAGCTAGTATAAATGAATCACTAGTGACAGTTGGTGTTACTGTACCGCCTGCTAAAGTAAGTACTGCAGTATCTGTTGGGACTGCTGTTCCAACTCCTACTCTTAAGAAGTAACCGTTAGCTGCTGTTCCTGGAACTCTACCGTCTAATTGTATAGTATCACCTGTTGCATTTCCTCCTCCTATTACTGCTATTCCAGCATTAGTTATTTCAGCTTCTAAATTATCTACCGTTCCGTCAGCATCTGCTCCTATAGCAAAATACCATTGATTAGCTGCAGGAATGTCTGCTGGTAATTCTCCGTCGATTGCTGTAAATTTATACTCAGTCCCGTTTGGTGCTTCTACTATGTACTGCTGACCATCTAATGCTTGATCAAAAGCAGTTGCAGTACCGGATGCTGTTGCACCTGGTGCATAAGTCGTATTATTAGTAATCTTAGTTGATGCAGCAGAAGAAAATGATCCTGTTACAGCTCTAGATACTAATACTGAGTTACCGCCTTGTTGAAAATAATTTTTAACTGCTATAGAAGTTAAGAATTCATAAGAGTTTGAACCTGAAGTGAAAGTAGTACCGAATTTTCTTACATAGTCACCGTAAGAGGTAACCAATGTTGGAATTTCTACCGGTCCTTTTACCGCTGGTCCAATAATTGCAGCGCCTGCTGTTACAGGGGCTGGTTGAATAAATGAAATGTCATTTTCTCTTGTGAATACACCTGGAGAGATAATTGTTTCTGCCATGTTTAATGAAGTTTATTTAAATGTCTTTTATAAATATCAGCTTATTTTGTAAACCGTTCCCGTAATGTACAGGTAGTTATTTGTATATAAATAGGAAGGGAAGGTACAAAACCTCCCCCTCTAAATAATCTTACTGAATTAATAGATTCTACTTTACTTCAGTAACTACTTCTTCTTCTTTTACTTCTTCCGATGGAATGAATTCCCCGTTCTGTAAATCGATAGATCCTTTACCGTATTTCTCTTCTAACTCCTTAACTACAGAAGCTTCTTGCTCTTGTGTTTCTGTTAAGTATTGCTCGATATTAGCTTTACGAGTTTTTAAATCTATTTCTGCTAGGCCTACATTTCCTAGTTCAACTTTTACTGCTTGAACTCGTTTTTGGATTTCTTCAATTTGTCCTAACTCTTCTTTTGATAACTTTTGATTTGCCATTTTGTAACTTTAAATTAATCGATTAAATTATATATATTAATTAATATAAGAACTATTATTTAGTTCTGCAACTTATTTTTAATATTTTTTTTATTCTCCGTCTGCTACTGTTAAAGTAACTGAAGTTGGGGTTTGTAGTTCTGAGATTTGTGAATCTAATCCTCCTTTTAGAGATGTTACTTGCTCTTCTCCCATTGCTGCTTGTACCCATTCGATAATATTAGCATGAGTTAACTCATCAAAAGCAACAAAATCACTTTCTGAGTTAAATTGTAAAGCTTGAGTTCCAATGCTAGTTGCATTAAATGCGTTATCGTTTGCGTCTAAAGCATCAGAAGTAGCCGTTACTCTCCAATGTACGTTATATATAACGTTTGTTTGTCCTTCTTCAGAAGGATGTACATCTACTGTTTTACAGTCCCAATTGTAAGTATTCATATTTTATTTTATTAAGTGTTGAACTTTAGTTTATTGTTCTTTATATAAATATAGTAAAAAAAACTTTAACTACCAACTAGTATGTTGCTTGTATGGTTGCATAACCTCCGCTGAATTGTCCGAATATGTTGTATGAAAATGGTTTCCGGTATCCGTCACTCCCTATAGTTGTCCAAGATGTTGAGGCTCCTAAGCTAGTCCCGTTTATAACTAAATTAGTAAATGTAGGTCTAGTCCCTGTAAAGTATATGTACATAAAATCCACAGAAGAGTCGTGCCAATATAGTGCAGATACTGTGCTGCCGTCAAAAGAAGTATTACTTAAGGACCCCATAAAAAATGGAAACCGATTACTGTACCCATAAGCAGTTGTACTGTATGCTGTAGAGTTGGCAATAGTCATAGTCGAGGTAAAATTGTATGTTGCCGGTACAGTAAATGTTGCTATGTTTGAGCTATATACAATCCCTCCGTTGTCCTTTTGTTCAAACCATCCCCTTACTTTATAGGTATTTGATTCCAGTAATGATACTCCATTTTCAGTTACTGTCTGTGTTTTTAAACCGGTGGTATTATTCGCCCCTAAGTACGTAGCTGTTTGACAACCCGTGGCATTTCCTACGGTTCCGTTAGAGTATGATACAATAGGGGTTTGTGTAAAAGAAGCATTAGCAAATGTCCATCCTAAAGAATCTAGTCCTTGATTATTTTCTATTGCCTGTGAGTACGTATTAGTCCCTCCAGTTGTTGTTACTGATGTTCCTGCTGTTGTCAGGTTATTTGAACTGTTACTGTATACAAATCCTTTACTGGTTACAGTAGTGGTGCTAGTGACTTCAGTATTTGCTGTCCATTTGCTGGCGGTAACAGATTCAAGATCTCCATATGAAGTTCCTGCTGAATTTGTCGCCCAAGGTTTCCAGTAGTTTCTTGCATTGTTGTTTATATCTGTAACAGTAAACTTAGCTGTAAAATTAGTAGTAGTAGGGCTAGTAGCGCCGACTGTGCCGGCAGGAGTTGAATCGATAAATGTATTCGGTAGTGAGGGTGATGTAAACGTTGCAAAACCAGTTTCTATATCATCACATATATCTTCTATAAAATCTACAATGTCACTTGGATCCCCACTAAAATTAGTCAAGCCCCCAGTATTCGTTGCATAGGCGTTGTATAAATCATGTAAATTTGTAGACCCATCAGTACTGTTAAAATTAGGTATTGTTCCTAAAACAGATATAGTACATACATTAGCAACCGCCTGATTAGTCAAAGTACCCATTATAGTAGTTTCTTCAGCCCCCTGAAATTGATCATCTCCATCTCCATCCGGAGAGTTGTCTGTTATAAGTATAATCATTCTAGTTACTCCTGATCTAAAACTTCCTGCTAGACTATGGTTTAATACTCTGTCAATTGCAGTGTCATTTGGTTCTGGACCGTTAGCACCACTTCCTATTAACATACTTGTAGAACTGTTAGTAGATCCATCTAAATACCCTATTTTTGTATCAAAATCTGTTTTATTTGCGTTTGCAAAAGGAACTAGAGCAGCTAACCACACTTCTCCTGAATTATATTTGTTTGCAGAAGCTAAGTTAGAAACAGCAGTATTATTACCTGTCCAGTACGAAGGAGTACCACCATCATCTCCTCCAGTTTGATCAATCAAAACTGCTGCTAACCTGTAATCACCACCAGACTCTGAAGCAACTTTATTTGATATAGCAGCTACGTTAGTTTTTAAAGTTTGCATATCATCGCTCATACTATATGTATAATCTAATAAAAAAACAACATCCATTGCTTTATTACAGGGTATAGCTTGAAAGTCATGGTCATAGGCATAAAACTCACCCATTCTAAAAGAAGCTACATTATCAGGGTGGTTTGGACTCTGTTGATTTGTATCATCATAATCCTCACTCTGACCATACTGATCACCTCCTTGGGTGATATCTCTTAGACTGTATGGTCCACTCCCGTCATCACCGTCGTTGTAGTCATTGCTGAGTTTTTCATTAGCTATAGAAAATAAGCTTAACTGTCCGCTTCCAGGTACTGCCATATTATTCCCAAGGTTTTTCTAGTCCGTAATCCATTGGTACTTTCATATTTTGGATTAGTGCATCTAGGTTAGCTTTTATATTTGAATATGCTGGATGTGCTTCTATCCAGCTTATTACTTGTTGTTCTGTGATACTACTGAATTCTGTAAAACTTTCGGGGTTGTATTCCACTGATATATGGTTGTTTGTAACTTGTTGGTATTCTCCGTCAACTATAGCTGTTTCAAAAGATACTGCTGTTACAACATTCTGTTTACCGTCAAAGTTTGGTGCTCCCTGTAGGTGGACTACGTTAATAGTGTATGTTGCTGCCATTATTTTATCTGTTTTTTAAGTTCTTCTATTTCTGCTTTTAGTTCTTTTATTGCCTCAATAAGTACCCCGGTTATGTTACCGTATGCTACTGATTTCATCCCGTTTGTGTCGGTACTAACTACTTCCGGTAGTACTTCTTCTATTTCTTGTGCTATAACTCCTATCGATTTATTTGTCTCCCCGATTTTATTGTACTCAACTCCTCTTAATTTAAGTAATTTATCGGAAGCATTTTCAATAGTCTTTATATTTTCTTTTACTCTTCTGTCTGAAAAAGCTAGGACATCTCCTGTGGCTCTTATCGTACCGGCTACATCTAATTTATAACTAGGTGTATCGTCTCCAATTCCTACGTCGGTGGATTCAGCAATTATCATTGCAAAATCTCCTAATTGTCCGTAACTAGTTCCTACTCCTGCTGCGGTACCGTGATTATCTACGTAGAATTTTATTGCTTTGGGTGCTGAATGTATTGTATCACTCCCATTTTGAGCAGATTCTAAGAACATCAGTGAACTAAAATACGATGGAGTACCTGATGATACAGCAGCTGCAGTCATTTGAAAACCAGCTGCTATCGCACCTGCTGTACTTACAATATCATGTTTTACTTGTATAAACACTCTTCCATCTACATTGTTGCCATCGTTGCTTACCATTAAGGGTATTGCTGGTTGATTAGCAAGAGCAACTGTGCTCTCTAATCCAACTTCTAATTGATGAGAAGGACTAGTCGTTCCTATTCCTACATTATTACCAGAAAAATAGGTGGTGGCGGTATTAATGCTCATCTTCGTTGCTGTGCCTACAAGCATTGTGTGATTTTGAGGTGCTTTGTATTTCAGCATATCACTTGAGTCAACATATTCAATGGAACTAGGTTGTGATGAGAATGTAGTATTATCCCCCATATAGATTCCAGAGAGACCATATTGGCTAGTTAGTAGATTTACAATAGCTTTTCCGCCATAACCAGATGAGTGTGTACTCTGTATTCTTAGTTCATTATTAACTGCTGCTGATTCTGTTGCAGGGGTTGCTGTGTGGAAAAGTGCAGCTGGACTAGTAGTACCAATACCGACTTTACCATCGTGGTCAATTCTTAAAGCCTCATCTAATGTTTCATCATTTTGTGTAATAAAAAATCCTAAGCCTGTACTTGAATCTGTATCACTTGCGCTTTCTCTAATAGCAGCAATACTTGCTCCAACTAAACTATCTCCCGGTGTTCCAGAGTCATTTCCTGCTATTCTAAATTTAATACCAACTCCTTCCTCTCCCAATTGGTTAGTTGAATTACCATCATCTTTAGAGGATATTACTAAAGGGTAATCTATTGTTGCGGCAGCTGATAATTGTTGACTAATTTCTAATAAAGATGTAGGACTAGTTGTTCCTATTCCTACTTTATCATCAAAGTAAGATGTACCACTAGCATTTACATTAAAAACTGGTACGCCTGATATATCTGAAACTGTAAATAAGTCTCCTGTTAAATCGTCTGTAATAGAGAATAATTGTCCTTGTGATCCTTGTATGTCTAATACTGTCGAACCTGATGCATACACTTCTAATTTACTGCTGGGACTAGTTGTTCCTATTCCTACGTTAGCCTCAGTATCAATAGTCATAGCAAGGGTTTCATCTGAATGGAATTTTAGTCCTTTACTTGTAGCTGTTGCAGTTGATTGTCCAATATCTAAAAATCCTGTAGATGATCCAATCACTGTTTCACCTTCTACAGCAATTGAGCCATTTACATCTAACGCTTGTGTTGGGTTCGTTTTATTTATACCAACTTTTCTTTCTGACCCATCAACGAATAGTATAGCAGCACCTGAATCTCCATCTCCAACTGCTAAATCTGCTTTTGAAGATTGAGAATTAGGAGAGTACCAGTTTAACCATAAATCTTTACCACCCTGTGCATTTACCCATAGGTTACCATTTTCATTTAATTCAATTCTTCCTCCAACATTACCACCAGACTGATCTGATTTAAAGTCAATACGAGGAGTATTATTGTCAACTGTTAAATCACCTGTTAATATTCCTCCTCCAATTGGTAAGTATAAACCAGCATGATCTCCATGATCTGTAGGGATTGTACCATCGGAAATAGCAGCGTTTAATTGTGCTGTTGTAAATGATCCTAAAATAGTTGCATTTCCTGTAGAAGTAACGTGTCCTGTTAGGTTTGCATTTGTAACAACAGTTGCTGCATTACCTACAGAAGTTACACCTCCTGTTAAGTTAGCGTTAGTTGTTACTGTTGCTGCTTTAATAGTTTGTATGTCTGGGTTTTTAATGTATAGACTGTTTGTACCTAAGTTAGTCCAATTAAGTATTACTAAACTTATATATCCATCCGCTATTGCTGTATACTCTTTTTCATAAGTAACCCAATCTGTAGTTATAGCACCATTTTCATGCCAGCTAGTCACACTTGCGTCATCTTCTTGAACCAAAACAGAAGAATTGGATGCATCGTTAGAAACATGCGTTTTACCGTCAGGCATATCTCCATTATGTTGATACAGTCTAAAATATACCCCGGTAGATGCTGCGGCACTTGCTTTTGCCATTATTGTTACTCGTATTCTCTCACCTGATATGATTCTTCTAGCTTTAAAAGAAGCTCCTGTTGTTGTGTCTGTATCTAACTGTATTTGTAAAGCATCTTCTGTAAAGTTCCATCTAACTGAGCTACCTTCTGTATTACTGTAAGCAGGTACCCATCCTTGTAGAGATGCTAAATTTTCATTTATTTCAGTTTCAGTATAATACCTGTCATCATGATTATGAGAAGTTAAAGAATATCCGCTTAAGTCTTGATCACCTGTGTTTGTTCCTGACGATGTACCTGAGAAGTTAGTCGCAGTTATTGTTCCTGAAAAAGTTGCATTACCACTTGTTGCTATATTAAAAAATGACTGAGCAGTGTATGAAGACTGTACTCCATCACTTGCATATCCAATATTAAAACCAGAATTACCGTATCCGCTTCCTATAAACCATTCTCTATCGCTTGGACCTGATGTACTGTTAACACTATCTTGAATTTTTATTCCTGCTCCTCTACCTCCGTATCCTTTAAGCCTGAATGTGCTAGTCATTGCTGGAGAACTACCACCATCTGCTATATCAACTGTTAAATTTCCTGTTAGTGTTCCACCGGCTAAGGGTAAATGACCTACTTGTGAGTATGTGTAAGCAGTATCATATTGACCTTTCACAGTATCTGATAATTGGTCTGTAGTCCATACCCGTGCCCAGTCTGTTTGCCATGTGTTACTTTGTTTACTTTTTATGTATAACTTGTTAGCATGAAAATCCTGGAAGTTTGCTGTAGCCCAGTTAGTTGAATCCCAATATTTAATAGTAAGTAATCCATCTGATGCTCCTGTTGGTTCATCGTCAGCCTCACTTACATCCCATATATAAACACCTGAGGTAGTAATAGTGTCTAAGTCGTCTGAATATCTTGTATGTGTTCTTAGGTACCTACCGTCATGATTATGAGAAGTTATAGAATATCCGCTTAAGTCTTGATCACCTGTGTTTGTTCCTGACGATGTACCTGAGAAGTTAGTCGCAGTTATTGTTCCTGAAAAAGTTGCAGTTGTGCTGTTTAGTACAAACCAATTTTCATCTATAGGTGCTGTTGATGAAGATAATTCAGGTGCTCCTGTTTCTACATCAGTTCTTCCAAGAGCAATAACATTATCACTAATAAAAGCTGTACCGTGATTTGTTGTACTGTTACCAGGTGTTTTCAAGTATATATAATCATCTGTATTTGTATTCCAACCTTGGTACAGTATATCATGTGTAGTAGCATTGGTCCAAGTACTCACAACTTTTCTAATTAAAGAACCTCCAGCATTTAGAGTTAACATACCAGATGTAGTAATAGCACCAGAACTTATTGTTCCGATATTTTTTAAATTTCTACTTAAATCTATAAACTGTGTATTACTGCCATCACCTATCCATAAACCATTTAAACTAGTATCGGTTCCTCCTGTATAGAATCTAAATTCTTGTCTATTACTCCAGACTGTAGAATTATTTGGGAAACCGTAAGCATGAAACCCTGTTTCTGATGAAAAAATTACATTTTCTGCTCCTAGATTTAAGTTAGTCTTAATAACTGCTTTTGTATCTCCTGCTGCTATTACAACACTATCGTCTGCTCCAATAGTTATAGCTCCTCCTCCTGTTGTTCTTGATAATATTGTTTTTTCACTCCCGTCGTAGTCTATTCTTAGTAACGGTACTTCACTTGTATACTCGCCTACTCCTGTTTGAGGTTGATGGTCAAAGAGTACATATCCGTTAGATGTCGTAAACGTTAATTTATTATTAGCGTTAATCAATCCCGTAAATGATGCATCTGGGTCTATATTAAAAGTTGATCCTGAAATTATAATATCTGTGTCACTAGAACCTAGTGTAATATCTACAGAAGAACCGGCTTCGCCTCTTATAGATCCATTTTGTTCAAAAACAATATCTACATTAGCTGCACCATCTCCTATATACACATCAGTAGTACCGTCTCCTATTAGTATATCACCAACAGCATTTGATAATACTAAATCATCTCCTGATTGTTCTATCTTTCCTGCTTCTGTTCCGGTTGAATTTTCAAATTGAATATCACCGTCTGCAGGGGTTATTATTACATCTTTTGCCATATGTTTCTAACTTTATTATAAATATTACAATCTACCACTAATTCGTTTCTTTTGTTGTGTAAATGAATTTCGTACTTTTATTTTTTTACCTGTAGGTGAATGAGTAATACCTTTAGGAGATTTATCAAATAGAACATCAACCGTTTCAAATTTGAATCTTTCTTGATGAGCACTACTATGTAAGGTTATACCGTAAACCAGCATATACGAATAATTTTGAGCTGTGATTGTTAAGTGTGCTTCTTCTGTTGCTCCTCTCATAGCTGAAGTAAACTGTACCCTATCTGAAAATCCAAGATGTGGTGAATTTATAACTTCTGCATCAGAGCTTGTCTTAAAAGACGTCTGATCAGTATATGCTGTTTGGTACCGTCCACCATTGTATCCATTCATTAATTTTCTACCGAACATATGAGGAAAAGTATAGTTGCTGTTATTCTCCCCTTCCATGCGGCATTTTAAACGCACAGTAGTTCCTGCTGGAATATACATACTATCTATAAATGCAGGATCATCTGTAGTCCCTAAATTGTATAGGTGTTTTGTACCTGCTATAGCATCTGTTATAACCATCCCGTCTTGATGTGATACCATCATTTTACCTGTTTCAAACTGTAAATCATACCAGGTTGACTTGCAATTATGTCCTGCGTTTCTTTGGTAATGGTTTCTAGAGCCAGCTCCTGATGAGCACCAGTATGATGTACTACTCACTACACCGTTGGTTTCTCCATCTAGTGACTTATACCACTTATTTCCTACATATGAATCTGTAAAGATTACTGATGATCCTCTCTCTCCTATGTACGGGTGTTGTCTAAAGCCGTCCATGTAAATCCGATTAAATTCATTATTATTCTGTGCCCAGTATATATACATCGGTCTCTGTTCATGGTGTAGTAGTATAAGTTGACGTAAAGGAATGGCTTCAGCATGATGATGGCACATGAATCCATAATCATCAGATCTTGTTCCGTATAAGTATGCATATTCGGAGTAAGGTTCATATATTGCATCTGCTTGAAAAGAAGAATAGCTATTTCTAGTAGTGTAGTTATTGTAAAACTTTACATTATGATTAGAAGACCACATCCAATATCCTTGCTGTCCAGTATCGTAACATATATTATTTCTTACTGCTATACCGTGGGAATGTCTAAGGCTTAAGCCCATATAACTTGTGTCGTAGTTCATGCTATGCCAGGTACATCCTTCTATTCTAGATTGAAATTTGAACCTTTCATCAGATGATTCATTTTCTCTATATTCACTGTTATATCCAGCGATCATCGTACCTCTATAATATGTACTTTTAGTATTTCCGCCCCATTGTGTAAATTCTACATTTTTTAAGTGTATGTGCCTTGTGTGTGCGTCATTAAAACTAGTCCAATATTCTACATATAAAAAACATCTGGTGTCAGAGCTATTGTCGACACCTCTTATCTTAAACTTTCTAGTTAATACAGTTACTATTGAACCTACTTTTCTATCATGTTCTAAATTTGTATCTAATGTAAGGGTATTACCGCTTTTACTACTAACTGTGTAGTGTGCTCTATAGTCCCAATTCGTATCTGTATCGTTATTAACGTCTACAACTATGTTATCTCCAACATTTATGTCATTAGCTGAGCCTACTGTTATTTGGTTTGTATTGTTAGCTGTTACCGCAGTTGTTAAGGTAGTTGCCATTTTTAATACAGCTCTTCCTACTGGGTGTTTCTTTTCTATACCGGTCTGGTAAACAGTTTCATCTGTTACATCACCGGTTACATTACTATCTAACGTAATTTTGTTATTTCTGTACCCTATATCTGTTATTGTTTTTACATTTCTGTTACTACCTGTTCCAAATATAATTTTATACCCTACTTTAAATACCCTAGCATTATCTACCTTAATTTGGTTACCACTGGCTTTTGAAATTGTAGCAGTGGGAGAAACGTACTGTCTTATGTATAGTCTATTACTACTTGCATCAACATCATGTACCCACATTCCTTCATCCCCAAGTACTCTATTATCTTGATTACCGTCTAAGTAAATTGATATCCAATCTCCTGCTGCAAAACCACTATCGTTCGCTACGGTTATATACTCATCTCTTATATTTGCAATACTGGATATAGTTGAGTTGGTTCTGCCTTCGTCTCCTACAAGTTTTAAAGAAGCAAACCTTTCATTTTGTATCCATATTCCGTGTTGAGCGTCATTGTTCCCTCTAAATTCTAATTCTATATTATTACCTGTTCCTGATAGTAACCCACCGCTTGTACTAGAACCTTCAGTAAACTGATTTCCTGTAGCGTAAGCTTGATTAGAACCTTCAACGGTAATTCTTCCGTTCATTCTAAATTTAGCATTTGTTGCAAAATGTAAATTACCAAATACTGTAATATCCCCATACCCATTTGTTGGTCTGTTATCTGAATTTATAGTAACTTTGTGTCCTGCTACTACAGTAAATGTATCTCCGTCTGCAGGAGATGATCCTCCCCAAGTGGAAGAGCTAGTCCAGTTACCTGATTGTGTTGAGGTTAGTGCTGCCATGCTATATTAAATTTTCCGGTATAGTATCTAACATATTATCTCTTTCGTACTGTGTTGTATCTACAGCTATTTCAAATGATAATTGATTTGATGTATCTATTACCTCATTTTTTGTTATCAATATAGATTTAATATCATTTATTAATTCTATATCCCCTGTCTCTTTATTATATGTAACTTTTATTATCATTGTACAGTTATTAATGGTTCTACGTCTTTACGTGTTGCTTGGACATAATAAAAATAATGTTTATTTTCTGGCCCTCCAACTATTATTGAGTTATTTTCATAATTTTTATAGTAGTATATGTCTGGCGATCCTATTGGTGTTAATTGAACTGTTAAGGTACCTTTGTCAACTAAGCCTTCCCATTCCTCAGGTAGTATTACCGTATCTTCTTTACTTTCTCCTCTTACGTAAACAGCATGTTCAGGTCCCTCTAACACACCGTAGACAAGACGTTTACCCTGTATTGTTGGATGATCAATATCAAATGATTTTACTGTTGCTGATAATGTTCCGTCTATATTGACAGAACCTGTAAAGTTATGAACATCGTCTGATGTATCTCCAAATTTAGTTGAACCTGATTCGTACATAATAGATGCAGAAACAAATTCAGTGTGGAATTCCTGTGCTGTTACTTTTCCAGTAACTGTTAAATCTCCTGTTATTTCTGAATTGCCAGTAACTTCTATTCCGGATTGTGCTTCAAAACCTCCTATTACGACTACATCTCCTCCTGCTTCTGCAGTAAATGATTGTTCTACTCCAAAAGAACCGGACACATCTACATCTCCTGTTGTATTTATATTTGGTACATTTAGCGTATCTGTTGCTCCTGTTACTGTTAACCATGAACTACTATAAACATCTGCTCCATCATGCCACAGCAAGTTGTAAGTCCCACTAAATGTATCATTTGCCGATACTGCTAAGTCTTGAGCTGCCCCGTAAATATTATCTGCATAGATATTTTTGTACCTAACAGTGTTGGTTCCTAAATCAATATCACTATCCGTTTGAGGATTTAGTGCTCCGTCTATAAGTTTTACCTGTGTTGCACCATTGACTCTAAACTTTATTTGGTTATCAGTTTCAAAACCTACATAGTTATCAGCATCTCTACCAATATGATTAGCACCTAAAGTGATATCCCCTGCAAAAGTGGCATCTAAATTAGTATCTAGAGTTAGAGCGAGAGATGAGCTTCCTACGTTGAACTTTAATCCTTTTCCAGTTAGTCCTGATATTAAAGCGTAGTTTCCAGACCAGTTTAACTGGCCATGCCCTGCAGCAGATCCCCATGACATAACTCCGTCTCCTCTAAACTTTATTCTATCATTAAGACTAAGAGATGTAGTAGAAGAATCTGAGGCATCTACAATTTTTAAAGAAGCATCTGGTGTTGTTGTTCCAATACCTATTTCTTGGTCGTGATTAATGTACATCGCTCTAGTAAGAGTCCCCTCCTTGCTAGTCCAAAAAGACATTGCACCTTCGTTTTCAAGTCCACCATCTGCTGCGTTGTCATTTACCCATGATATTCTACCCCATTCTGTATCGTTATTAGAATCAGTAGCCCACATTGAAATATGTCCTTCTGTTGTAGCTTTTATATCTCCACCGGTATTTTTTCTTTGTAATTTTAAGACCTCTACAGAAGCCTGACCTGAAGCAAATTGAGTATCTTCTACTACATGTAATCTAGCTGCAGGAGAGGATTCACCAATACCGACTTTACCATCATACCTGATACGCATTAGTTCATTTCCTGATTCTTGAAATATATGTGCGCTGTCGCCGTTATCGTTACTATCTACATTATAAGTGATATCACCTAGAGATTTTAAAATAAAATTACTAGTACTTACTCCATTTAACTGCCCTATTCCAAAATCTATATAATCTACGCTTGTCAGTTGCCCAGAACTCATATTGATAGTAGCATCGGTATTCATTATACCGCCGGCTAAGGGAAGTTTAGTACTGTCGGTTGCTGAAATATTAGTTATGTTACTACCATCACCGTATAGGTTATCTGCGTAAATATTAGCGTATTTTAGAGTTGAAGTTCCTAAATTATAAGTACTATCAGTTGCTGGGTATATGGTGCTATAATGTGCACTGTCGTCGTACCTATTGACATAGTAGGTACCTGATTTAACAGCATCATGGCTACTTACTCCTTTGTAGTCGTACCCGAATATTTTAGATATACGCATATATCCTCCTGAACTATTTGCAGGGTTTCCTAAAGTAAATTTTGTTTTCTGTATACCTGCACCACCAAGGCCTATCTTAGCTGCTACAGTTGTATCAGAGTTAGTAGTAGTATCTAGTCCTGTTGTCCAGGTAGTACCGTTGTACCCTTCAATCTTAACTCTTTCTGGTCTCCAGCCGGTATTGGTAAATTGCATACCTACAACTCCGTGGTATTTAAGAGGTTCAGCTGTATGGTCTATCTCTATGACTATTTCAGTTTCTGATGTATCAAAGTAAATTTGTGCTGTATTTCCTCCGACTCTAAAAGGATTTCCTCCTAAGTCAGTCAGAGCCGTTGTCCTGTTGCTCTCTTTTGCATTAGTTACTGTAATGGTAGCCCAGTGGTGTGCTCCTGCAAAAGCATTAAGAGTTTCCGGATTATAGTAAGCCTGTCCTTCATAGGATTGATCAGTAATTACATCCTTAATTAATGTTGTTGCTTCAGCACCAACTATATTACCTCTTACTTTTAAAGTACCATCTATATCTAATTTCTCTGACGGGTTAGTCAAGCCTATACCTACTTTGCCGTTTGGTATTAAAACTTTTCCTGTACTAGTTGGGTCTAATGTAATAGTCCTACCAGCTCCCGTTTGCATTAAAATATCTGTTGTACTAGACGTTGGGTAAAACTTACTTGCATATATCCAGTCAGAGAACCCCGCATCTCCTGTCACAGTTAGTTTATAGCCAGGATTAGTCGTACCTATACCAACGTTACCGGTTCCGTTGGGCATTAATAGTATATCCTCGTTTGCAATACTAGACGCTAGTCTTAATGCATTACTAAATGCACTTATTCTCCCATACTCTGTACCGCTTGTTCTCAATACTACATCACCACCTCCTGCATCTAACCTAATGTCATCATCTGCGTCAATGGTTAAATCACCAGCAGCAGTAGTTGTCATAGTGGCGTTACCTGTAGGACCTGCTAATGTTAAAGTACCAGTGAACGTATGAGTATCGTCTGCACTATCTCCAAACTGTGTTGATCCTGAATCGTACATTATAGAAGCTGATACAAACTCTGTATGAAATTCCTGTGCTGTTACTTTTCCGGCTACTGTTACATCTTCTGTAAATGTTACATTACCTGCATTGTCAATAGTGATACCTTTATTATCGTCAGTATGAATTATAAGCTTATCACCGCTAGTTTTATGACTAATTTTATAATCGCCACTACTACCAAACTGCATTTCAGTATTATCATAAACTCTAAAAGTATTAGTAGTATATGTGAAAGTACCGGCTATTAACTGTAAATAGTTTTCAGCTTGTAAGAATAAATAACCGCTAGAACCATCTGTTGTTTGACTTAATCTAGCGTGTCCAGATGAGTTTATTTGTAATTTAATCTCAGAGCTTGAATGATCATCATATCCTTTGATTTCTAAACCTTGTTCATCTGCTGCTTGATTTATATTTACTTTAGTAGTAGTTGTAGTTCCTGCAATGGAGGTATCAGTTGAGATATTAACTGTGTCTGCTAATTCTATATAGTTAGCATTATTAGCTCTATCGTACAATTTACCATCACCTCCTACATATATATTACTATTTGCATGAAAAGCATCATCAGTTCTTAAAATGTTAGCTCCGTCTCTAAATAATGTAACATCTGCTCCTAAAGCTAAAACACCTGAGGTTGATTTTACCGTACTTGCGAAATTGGCAAATCCTGATGCTGATACGGAGAACATATTACTAGTTCCTATAGTGCTATTTGTAACAGCTAAGGTACCATCACCGAGGAATCCAATTCTTCCTAATATTCCACCACTGTTATTAAAATCTATATTAGAACCGTTAGTACTGTTTCTTGTAAGACTTATCGCAGTAAAAGCACTATGTCCTATTGTCACTTTTCCCACGGATATGTTATTAGTAGTGGTTGCACCTCTACCTGTTACTGAGTCTAGTGTATCTGTTTCTGTAAATGAAGTTGCTGTAACGTTTGTTAGGTTACTACCATCTCCGTATAAGTTATCTGCATATAAATTTTCCCAATACCTATTAGAAGCTCCTAAATTACGGCTGCTATCAGCATCAGGAATTAGATTACCCTGTATTTGAACGTTCGATGCTTTTAAGAACATAGAACTTGTACTTGATTCTATGAGGGAGTTTCCAGCTGTTTGCTTTAGGGTAATTCCATTACCAAAAGTTGCATTACCAGAAGTGTCAATGTGAACTTGCCCTGTTGTTGTTGAATATCCGTTTGGTCTTAAGTATACATTTCCAGTACCGGTAGCAGATAAAGTTACATTTGTATCGCTGGATTGGTAGTGAGTATCAGCTGAGACGCGTCCTGAAAAGTATGCTATGTTGTTTTGTATTTTAAACCTCTCTGTACCTCCTTGGTTTACTATAAACTTACTGTTTGCAGCATCATAACCATGGTCCATAACTATAGATGCCCATTGCGAATTGTTTCCATATAATTTTATATGTGCATCATTTGTAGCATCTGCTCCACCGTATAGATCTAAACTACCATTTTCTATATCATTTTTAATATTACCGTTGATTACTAAATCACCTGTTACCTCAACACCTGTGTTTGTAGTTTCAAACTTTTTAACGTTACCGAACATTAACTCAACGCTATTAGAAGCATTCATGTTTGCCATGATGTTTCCACTACCGTCTTTAAAAGTTAGGTCGTTGTCTGCACTTATGATTAAATCACCCGTCCCTAATTCAGAAATATAACTATTACTTCCGTCGTGGTATATTTGAAGGTCTTGAGATGCTCCAAGTTGTAGTTTATTATTATCCCCTAAGTTTAGATTTCCATCTAAGGTAGTTGTACCATCTGCATTTACATCAAATATAGGGACTCCTGAAATATCGGATACGGCAAAGAGAGTGCCTGTTAAATCATCTGTTATAGAGAAAAGTTGTCCTTGAGATCCCTGTATATCTAGTACAGTAGACCCTGATCCATGTACGATCAGGCCTTTTTTTACTTTGAATTCGTTTGCCATAATTTTTTATCCTTTTTTCATTGTCCAAAAGG
>Ga0228635_1000134_pt1 | contig 53585 bp, 48 predicted proteins | sample 44DmetaG_FD_182699 | JGI IMG/M metagenome (GOLD analysis project Ga0228635, IMG submission 182699) | Seawater microbial communities from Monterey Bay, California, United States - 44D | ecosystem: Environmental > Aquatic > Marine > Coastal | place: USA: California | collected 2016-09-30 | reverse complement strand
TTTCCTATATTATTATAATACAATTCATTAAAGGTTGGCATTCTAAATGAGTTACGATACCAAGCGTTGATTGTTAACTTCATCGGTTTTAAACTTTCCCTTTGTAAAGAAAAGAATGGATTGACTTTAAAAACATCTTTTGCTTTTTCTCCATTTTTATTTGACTCTTGTATTGCTTGTCCAGAAACTTGTGATTCAAGTGTCCAACTTTTGAATTTATACTTACCACCAATCAATGCAAGATTCGTCAACCTTTCAGGAACAGCACTATTAATTGTAGAAAATGATAGCGTATTATATTTAGATTCAATACCTCCGTATGTATCTATTTTCTTAATTTTTCTTTGAAGGGACACTGCAACATCAAAAAAATCGTTCGTATAAGTCGTATTTATTCCTCCTGAATTATTCAAAAAAGAAGGGTCGATATAATTTAGTTTATCCTTTGAATAAGTGGAATGAATTCTGTAATATAATTTTTTATAAAAATGAGTAAAATCTAATTTTGTATTGACTTGATTCACATTTAACCGTTGATTTGAAGCATTATTATAAAGGATAACCGCACCAGGTAAACCTTGTTGAATCTCTTTAAAATTGGTGATACTTCTTATTTCAGCTTTGTTTTTAAACTGATAAGCAACAGTCACTCCTCCGTACCTATCTTTTAAATCGTTATTCATTCGATTTTCACTTAATGTTTGACTTCCATTTGAGACTTCAAAAGGATAATCCCCTTCTGCTTTTCTATATTTTAAGTATGAAGACAATAAAAATTGATTTCGTTCATATTTTGAGGATAAATAAGTGTTTAACTGACCAAAAGACCCTACACCAACTGTAAAATTACTTGCAGATGTATTTTTATTCTCAAATTGATTGAACTTACTTGAAATTGAAATTAAACTTCCTTTTGTGTAAGCAGAAACTGGAAGTAAAAAAGATTGTTTAGCTCCCTCATTTAGTGAAATTTCAGAAATATTATCCACCATTATTTGTCCTAGATTAAGTTGACCTGTTTGAGCGTTTTGTAACAAAAAACCATCTTGAACAAAAGCTGTGTGCTGGCTATTTAAGCCTTTAACAGAAACTGTTTTCAAGCCACCTAAACCTCCATAAGATTTCACCGATGTTCCTGATGTTTTTTGTAATAACACACCAATATCTTCTGGTTGTAAAACATCAATTTGTTTCGAGCTAATCAGTTGTGTATTGACTAATGTTTTCAGTTTTTGCTCTAAAACAGGAACAATACTCACTTCTGGTAATTGTTTAATCGTGTCCTGTGAAAAACCTAGTAAACAGAACTTTATAAAAACAATAAACAGAAGTAAGTATTTCAACATCGACTTACTTTATAAGTTTAGTAGAGTAACTCCCATGCTCGTTAGACAATTTAAGAATATAATAACCTAGAGCTAAATTTTCCACATCTAAAACAGAAATAAAATTATGATTTTGAGATTGGATTAAATTACCAGTTGCATCAAATAATTCGATTAAGCCAGCATCACCTTTTATAGTAAGTTGATTTTGCATAGGGTTTGGGTAAACAGAAACTTTTTCTAAAACCTTCTCTTCGATACCAACACTTTTATCAATAACTAGATTATCCAACGCAAAATAATTTGGAGTATTCATTCCCCATGAAGCATTATCAGAGGATTCTAAGGAAAAAGAGAGTCCAAAAACAGGCTCAGTTATAACCGATAAATCAACTGTTTTCCAAGTATCTAATATAAAGTCTTCACTATTGTCTGTAAACCGATAGTCAGCTAAATATACTTCAACTGAATCAATCTTTTCAGAATTAGCGTCTAATGCAAATATATAAAGTCTGAAAAAATCTTCTCCATTTGTTCCGTCTGGACTTCCTGAAGCATCATTAACTGAACCAAATTGTTTTGCAAAATCATCTCCATCTCTCATAGATAATGCTGCATAAGTTGTATTTGTAACTTGAACAGAATTTAAGAAAACGCCAACTCCTGTAAACAAAACCTGTCCTGAAGAATAGTATACCCCATAATTAGATGAATTATCACTCCCTTCTCCAGTAATTGCACTGTATTGATTTGATAAACCAGCAGTAGTATTGTCTGTAATATTTGATACTGAAAAACCATTCCAAGTGGTAAAAGTTGGATATTCATTGTACTCATTTTCAAAAACAACTCCAGTTTCTATAAAACCACCAGTTCCACTAGCACCATTATAATAAGATTCAGCATCTAGAATAATTCCTTCAAACCCAATAGTCTGTTGAGCTTGGATTGTTAATGAAGCCATCAACAATGAAATAGAAAAGTAAATTTTCTTCATAATTTAACTAATAATTAAGTAAATAAAATAATGAAGAATTCAGTTCAAGCCAGAATTGCTTTGAACCTAGGAATACAAATGTAAATCCGACTTTAATCTGAAGTCTTCAAACTATATAGATTTTGGCAGGTATTCTGACTCTCACCAACTCGATTTCGTCTTCCCATCATAATGACAGTGACCTAATGAAATCGATTTTACAATGATTACAGCTGCAGATACAGTTTCGGATTCACACCGAATTCCCTTTTATTCTACGAAGTAGTACCTAAAATCTTTTGCAAATGTAATATAAATTTTAATGTTTTCAGGAAAAAAGTTAAACAGGTTTTAGGAAGGCGAAACTTTTAAATCCATATAAAAGCCGAAACTATTTTATAATAATTTCGGCTTTTTATAATTTAGTTAATTTTAGTGTTCGTGGCAATGAACATCGTATGTTGTACCATTTGAAGCATAACCTGACGCTTCAAGCTCTTCTAATTCATTACCACATTTTTCACCTAATTCCACTTCAGACCCATTCATATCATAATGACATTCATGGCATTCATCTTTTTTACAAGATGTTACAGCTAAAAATAATACAGCAGTTGCTGCAAAACCAATTTTTTTCATTTGTTTTTTCATGATATATATATGTATTAAAAGTTACGTATTTAACTAACCGAATTTAATTTTGATTCGGTTTCTATTTTGAGAAGTTATAAGATAGTTTTATATAAAAATTACGACCAGTAGATTCTAACCCTATATTTTTCAAACGAGATAAGTGATCAATATAAGTTGTATTTAAAAGGTTTTTACAACCTATGTTTACATCAAAATTTTCCTTTTTTCCACAAGTTGTATTGACTCCAATATTAACTAATTGGTAGAAAGGACTTTTCGCCTCTATTTCTGATACATTATCTTGCTTAAAAAAGTAATTATAATCAATTGAAATCTTATTTGATTTGAAAAACAAAACATCTTTAACATCAAATTTAAGGCCTGACAAAATTCTATTTTGAGGCATTAACGATACCTGTCTACTTGATTGAGACTCTATAAAAGAGTAACTTGTTTCAACGTGAAGCCAATGCGCAAAATGAGGGTGGAAATGAAACCCAAAATCAACGCCATATAACTGAACATCAGACAATTGTTCGTAAACAAAAACAGGTAAAGCATCAATTAATGAGTCTATTGGATTTATATAGGTATAGTTTTGAATGTAGTTATAAAATGGATTAACTACTAGTTCTAAATGATCACCATTCCTCTCAAATGTCACATCAATTTGTGTTGCATTTTCACTTTTTAAATTTAAATTTCCAATTTCATACCTCAACGTTCCATGATGAAATCCGTTCGATAATAATTCTGAAATATGTGGAGCCCTAAAACCTGAAGAAACATTTACTCTATAGGTGTATTTATCTTTATTTCGAACTGCTCCTGCTGAAAAATTTAATCCTTCATACGTTTCATTAAAGGTAGAGTTTCCTTTAAATTCTTCATCTGTGTTTATCACTCTTTGGTCATAACGAACTCCTGCTTGTAAATCCCAAGTTTTATGTTTATAAAATCCAATAAGATATGCTCCGTTGTCTAACATCGAAGATTTAGGTAATAAAAATTCAGATGCTATCATATCATTCTGATTAATCTGATACATTCCCTGAACTCCAACTTTATAACTTAACTTTTCATTAACATTTCGCTTGTACTTTAAATGGTAAAGGGAATTGTAAAGGTTCATCTTAATTCCAGGAATAGTTACTTTTTCTTCAAATTCAACTAATTGATTGATTGTTTGACCAAGTAAAAGCTGAACCTCTCCCCTTTTCATAAACCACTTATTATCAAAGGATAAGTAATGATTTTGAAAATCTTGATATGGCAACCTTTGTTCTCTACTTTGCTCAGTAACTTTTAGCTTATCTTCAGCAATAAAAGCATCGTGAGTATGTCCCGGTATACCTACATTTGTAGCATTGTACGTGTAACGAATGTTTAAAACACCTTTACTCCTATTCCACCCAAAAGCAGATTTAATGGCATGCTCTCTAAACCTCGAATTGGCAGCAAATCGATTATCAGGTAACCTATAATCGGCATGATCCGATAAACTTGCTGCTAAGTTAAATCGAATATTATCTCCTGATTTTTTGAACGAAAGTTGGTTGGTTGTCCCTAAGGTATTGGACTCATTTTGAGTGCTAAAACCAAACTCTGTAGAATTTTGAGCGGCATAACTGTCATCAACATAATAAATAACTCCTCCTAATGCATCCGCACCATACAATAACGAAGCTGGGCCTTTAATAACTTCCACACTACCAATCCCTAAACTGGTAATTCCAGCACCATGATCACCTCCCCATTGCTGGTTTTCAATTCTCAAACCGTTCAACATTGATACAACTCTTATTCCTTGCATTCCTCGAATTACAGGTTTTGAGATACCAATCCCTGTACTAGTGTTATATACTCCTGGCATTTTTGCTACTGCTTCCCCTAAAGTTGTACTTGCAATTTGGTTTAGGTCTTTTAAACTCATTCGTTCTATATGAACTGCGTTATAACGTTGTAAAGTTCCTTTTGGACCTGAAATTGTCACTTCTTCAATCTCATGGTGACTTTGCTTCAAATAAATTTTTATCTGATTTTCTTTATTCGTCACAGTTATTCTTAACGACTCATAACTTGGAGCTGAAACAATTAGCTGGTAACTTAAAGGTAATTTAGCTGAAATTGAAAACTTTCCATTTTCATCCGCTATTGTATGTAAATCCAACTCCAAAATAGAAATTTTAGAAAATGGAATTGTTGTTTGATCTAAACTGTCCAAAATTTGACCAGTTAATATTTGACTGTTTAATGATATTGCACTAAATGCAAATACAATTATTAAAATAAATTTCATGCTAATTTGTATAAATAAACCCAAAACTTTATGTTTCGGAAACTAATGACATAGAAATTTGATAATTTCTACTCGTTAAATTGTTATTTTATACAGTTGGGGGACCTCGGTGGCTATAACTATCAAAAGAATTACTTCTGTAAACAGAAAATAATACTTGATTAATAGCATTGTAATGTTGCGCTTGAACGTTAAAAGAAACCGACTCTGGAGAATTAATAAACTCTATGTCATAATCACAGGCTAAACAAAAATCGACATCTGTAGCAGTTTCAAATTTTAATTCTTTAGATAATTCATGGTGGTCAAAATGATGATCGCATTCATGCCAAATATCCCTTGGCGTAAAAAGTACCAAGAAATTAAGTAATAATAAATATGCGACTATTCTTTTCATTTATGGGAACAAATATAATAATAATTGAATTCAAAACAGAATTAATTAAACAATGTTGCGTTTATTTCTTTTTAACAAAAACTACACTTTATCCATTACATCTCTGACAAACCCCTTCAATATTTAAATTAATTTTTTGAACAGAATAGGTTGATGGAACTTTTAATTCAGGAATAACCATTTCTTCCAAGCAAGTAGTTTCATCACATGAAGTACAATGAAAATGAATGTGTTCGTCGCTATGTTGGTGATCGCTGCAAGTATCTTCTTTACAAACCGCATAACGAGCAGTTCCATGAGGATCCATTATTTTATGGATTATTCCTTTTTCTTCAAAAGCGGAAAGAGCTCTATAAATTGTAACACGATCAGAGATGGATTTAAACTTCTTTTCTAATTCTGGCTGAGAAATAGCCGAACTTTTATCCAATAAATAATTCAGAATTTGTGTTCTTATTTCCGTCTTTCTTAAACCTGATTTTTTTAGTTTTTTTATCGCAAGCTCTTCCATTGACGAGTTTAATATTTATGATACAAAAAGAATAAAGTAAAACTAAACATTTTATCTTAAAAAATCATATCTCTTTAGGAAATGGGTCTGAAAATAAGACACCCTCTCCATAAGCAAGTACCTCTTCTTCATTTAACAAACAATTTTCTAAATCACTTGTAATTTTTTCTTTATCCATTTCTTGACCAATAAAAACCAATTCATTTAGCCTATCTCCCCATTTTACATCCCATTTATTTTCAATGTATTCTTTATTATCAATAAACGTTGAATTTTGACTTCTTTCAGCAAAAGGCATTGAAGCCCACCAAACTCCTGCTGTTTCCAAACGATACGAACCTCCAGCTTGACTAAATGAAATAGCATCATCAGGTCGAGAAGCTAACCAAAACAATCCTTTAGATCTTATTACGTCATTCGGAAATTTTTCGTTTAAATAATCCCAAAAATGTTCAGGATGAAAAGGCTTACTACTTCTAAAAGGAAAAGAAGATATGCCATACTCCTCAGTTTCTGGAGTGTGATTTCCATTTAATTCTTCTTGCCAACCCGCTGTTGATTGAGCCTCTTCAAAATCAAATAAGTTTGTATTTAATATTGCATTCGGATCTACCTTTCCAAAAGTAGATGTTATTATTTCTGCTTTTGGATTTAATTTTTTAATCGTAGCTTTTAGTACTCCTAGTTGATTCTCTTCAATTAAGTCTGATTTATTTAGAACAATAACATTAGCAAACTCAATTTGTTCGGTTAAAAGATTAACAATTGTTCTATAATCCCCTTCCATATCTGTTAAGTCACGATCTAATAATAATTCATTAGAACCAAAATCTTTAGGGAAATTTAAACAATCAACGACAGTAACCATGGTATCTATGTAACTAAAACGAGACAAATCAATACCGTTTTCCTCATCAACAAATGTAAAAGTCTGAGCTACAGGAATGGGCTCACCTATCCCGGTACTTTCAATTAATAAATAATCAAAACGATTTTCTTTAGCTAATTTCTCAACTTCAACCATTAAATCCTCCCTCAAAGTACAACAAATACAGCCGTTACTCATTTCGACTAACTTTTCCTCAGTTCTTGATAAAACTTTTTCATTTTGAACCATCTTTGCGTCGATATTAACCTCACTCATATCGTTAACAATAACAGCAACTTTCAAGTTTTCCTTATTGTGTAAAATATGATTCAACAATGTTGTTTTTCCTGCTCCTAAGAATCCACTTAAAACAGTAACGGGTAATTTATTTTCAATCATTTTTTGTATTTTAATATTCCTTGTAAAATCTACCTTTGCAGAAATTCTATAAATTAACTTGATTATCTATATACTTTAAAAATTCATTCCTGTAAGAACTATCTTTAAAACACCCTCCGTATTCCATCGTAGTGGTTAAACTTGACTTATCTTTTATACCCCTTGAAGAAACACATAAATGCTTTGAAGTGACGACTATAATAACATCTTCTATGTCTAACGAATCTTGTAAATCTTTTAATATCTGAATACAAAGTCGTTCTTGAACTTGCGGTCTATGTGCGTAATAATCTACTAAACGATTAATTTTTGACAATCCAATTACTTTATCTTTAGGAATATAACCAACATGAGCATATCCTGTAATTGGTAAAAAGTGATGTTCACAAGAAGAGTTAATTGTAATATTTTGCTCAACCAACATTTTTCTGTAGCCATATTTATTATCAAAAACAGATAGCTTAGGCTTGTTCTTTGGATTTAGTCCATAAAAAAGTTCTTTTACATACATTTTAGCTACTCTATGCGGAGTTCCTGATAAACTATCGTCTTCTAAATCAAGACCAAGCTCTTCCATTATATTTTTAAAATGCTTTTCAATATTTTTGATTTTAGTCTCATCAGATTTATCAAAAGCATCTTCCCTCATCGGAGTAGATGAATTTGTAGCAACATGATTATCTCCGATCAAATCTATTTTTTCTTCTTTCATTTTCATTATTTATTACTTACACAACATTTACTAGAATTACATTTGCAATACCTCATGTTATAAATATGAAGTATGATTAAACTAATAGTTGGAATATACACAGCATAATCAAATAGACTAACAAGCTTAATTTGTTCATTAAGCAAAACAAAAAGTAATATTAACCAGCTAAACCATAAGGGAATAACTATGAAACGATTATTGCTTGATCGTGAAGATTGATAAACAGCAATTAAAGAAACAACGAGAAAAACATAATCAAGAGATACCCACCAGGGTGGAGCGCTATCACAACATGTAGTTGTGCAAACTTTAGCAATAAAAATAAATGGGGTTGAAATGCAATGAATCAGACAAACAAAACTTGCGATTATTCCGACACTATTCGACTTTTCGATTATTAAATTCATTCTTATTATCTATCCAATTAATAACTTACGCTCAAACCACATTTTAACATTTTCAAAATGCTGTTGACCATATTTATTTTTAAAATCTAAACTAGACTTATCGTTAGAATCATTTAACTCTACCAATCTTTTTTCACAAAACTGTTTGGTTAATTCAATTTTACAGTCTTTTTCTATACAATTTAACCATTGTTCAAACGTCTCAGGAATCATAAATGCAATTTTGTTGCAAATATATATAAGAAATCATTAACGCAACATTGTATCGTTAAATTTAAAACAAAAATAATTTAAAAAAAACGTATTATTATATTATGGAAACAACAAACTTTGAAACGGAATTTAATAAACAAAATTTTACAGACACTGATTTATCCAACTTTGAATTTAATCGATGTACATTTATTAATTGTGATTTTTCAGGAAATAACCTAAGAATGACTGAATTTATTGATTGTTTATTTGATAATTGTAACTTTAGCTCTATAAAATTTAACAATACTAGTCTTAAAAGTGCTGACTTTGTAAACTCTAAAATGATAGGAGTAGATTTCAGTAATGCTAATGATTTTTTATTCTCTGTAAATTTCAAAAACTGTAACTTAGATTACGCTAACTTTTATAAATCAAACCTTAAAAAAACACAACTCATAGATTGTTCGTTAAAAGAAATTGATTTTACTGAAAGTAGTATGGTTGAAAGCATTATTGTAAATTGTGATTTATCTGGTAGTATATTTGAGAACACTACTTTAACCAAAGCTGACTTTTCTAAAAGTCATAACTACACCATTAATCCAAACAAGAATAATATAAAAAAGACTAAATTCAGTTACCCAGGAGTTTTAGGACTTTTAAAAGGGTATGATATAGTTATTAAATAAAGCGTTTATAATATTTAAAGAACAGTATCTAATATTATTATTTAAGAATTTCTTATTTTCGTAAAATAAAACTAAAACATACAAAATGACAAAAGAAGTATTTATAATATCTGCTGCAAGAACTCCAATGGGATCTTTTTTAGGTGGGTTATCAACCGTACCAGCAACTACTTTAGGTTCTATTGCTATAAAAGGAGCTTTAGAAAAAGGAAATGTGAAGGCAGAATTAATCGATGAAGTATTCATGGGAAATGTTTTATCTGCTGGAATTGGTCAAGCTCCTGCTAGACAAGCTGCTTTAGAAGCTGGATTAGGAGATAACGTACCTTCTACAACTGTTAATAAAGTATGTGCTTCAGGAATGAAAGCGATTATGTTTGGTACTCAATCTATTTTGGCTGGAGATAACGACATTGTTGCTGTTGGTGGTATGGAAAACATGTCTCAAGTTCCTCATTATTTAGATGGTAGAAAAGGGTCCAAATTTGGTAACATCAATATGTTAGACGGTATTACAAAAGATGGGTTATTAGATGTAACAAGTAGAGTACCTATGGGTAATTGTGCTGAACTTTGCGCAAAAGAACATAACTTTTCAAGAGAGGATCAAGATAATTTTGCTATTGCATCTTACACACGTTCCTCTGAAGCATGGAAAGCAGGAAAATTTGACAATGAAGTTGTTCCTGTATCCATACCTCAAAGAAAAGGAAACGACATAATCATAGATGAAGACGAAGAATATAAAAATGTATTTTTAGATAAAATCCCTAACCTACGTCCTGCGTTTGATAAAGAAGGTACAATAACTGCTGCAAATGCATCTACATTAAACGATGGTGCTTCTGCTTTAATTTTAGCCTCAAAAGAAGCTGTTGAAAAACACGGATTAAAACCAATTGCTAAAATTGTAAGTTACGCTGATGCTGCCCATGCACCAGAATGGTTTACAACAGCACCTTCATTAGCTGTTCCTAAAGCATTAGCAAAAGCCGGTTTAGAAACAAAAGATGTTGATTACTGGGAATTAAACCAAGCTTTTTCTGTTGTTGGATTAGCAAACACTAAAATATTAGGACTAGACCCATCAAAAGTTGATGTTAATGGTGGAGCTGTTTCACTAGGTCATCCACTAGGTAATTCTGGTTCAAGAGTTGTTGTTACGTTAATAAACGTATTGAAACAAAACGGTGGTAAAATTGGTGCTGCAGCTATTTGTAATGGTGGTGGTGGAGCTTCTGCTATTGTTATAGAAAATATGTAATAATAGAAAAATTCTATTATTTACGAAGGGCTTTCAATAGAAAGCCCTTTTTTATTTACAACTATTTAAAATCATACTCTATACTAACCATCATCATATACTTAACCCTAAGCATTCTTTAATTTTGTCTCAAACAAACAAGTTAAATACTAAACAAAAAAGATATGAGTACAAAAGTTGGATTATACGAATTACACGAAGAGCATAAAGTTTGGAACAATAAATTAGATTTCTACAAAGAAGACATCGCGATATTGGAAAAACGACTAGAAGAGCTTGTTACTAAAAATACAGATCAAAGTATTAGAGCTGAAATTGAAAAGTACCAAAACCAATTTATAATCCAAAAAAACAACATTGATCAAATACAACACATCATCAATCAAGATGAAAAAGAGATCGTGAAAGAAATTAACGATAATCCAGTAGCTGTTGATCACCGTAAAATGGAAGACCACTCAAAAGAAAGAGATTTAGTAGAAACATTTGAACAAAAACTAAATGGATTAAGATCTGACTTTAATTCTTTTTCAGCAAAGTGGATGTAAGAATTTAAACCATTTATAAATATTTAACAAGGTAAATTTCAATTGAAATTTACCTTGTATTTTTTATAGTCCTTTTAATATATCAATATTCTGACATGGATTTTCAGAATTAAAAACATAGCTACCTGCGACTAAAACATCTGCACCAGCATCAATTAAAGCTTTACCTGTAACATCATTTACTCCACCATCAACTTCAATTAAAGTTTTTAATCCTTTTTTGGAAATCATAGCCTTTGTTTGGCGTACTTTTTCTAATGCATTATCAATAAATTTCTGACCTCCAAAACCTGGATTAACCGACATTATTAAAACCATATCCAGATCAATAATAACGTCTTCTAAAACAGAGACTGGTGTATGAGGGTTTAAAGCTACTGCTGCCTTTATCCCTAACTCTTTAATTTGTTGAATTGTTCTATGTAAATGAGGACAAGTTTCGTAGTGAACCGTTAAAATATCAGCACCACATTTTTTAAACTCTTCTAAATAATCGCCTGGATTTTCAATCATCAAATGTACATCTAAAGGTTTAACAGCATGCTTTTTAATCGCTTTCATAACAGGAAAACCAAAAGAAATATTTGGAACAAAAACTCCATCCATTACATCAACATGAAACCAATCTGCATTAGAATTATTAATCATCTCAACATCTCTTTGTATGTTTCCAAAATCACAAGAAAGAACGGAAGGGGAAATTAAATGTTTCATCTTTTTATTTTTTATTTAGTCTAATTATTACCTATACTTTACAAAAACCCATTCTCTAAAAATAAAATCAGAAGAACTTAAAACATCCATATTATCCTCAACATTAACACCTTCTGGGATAGAAAGCAAAGCACAAATTGCATGCCTGTTTTTTACAAGATTTTTACCTGTAATTTTCGGTTTCAAAAGCATCATTTCTGGATTATCATTCTTAATTACATGAGCAATATAAAAAGTCTCTTCATTTTTAAAAAACACTTTATCGGCTAAAAAAATATCTTTTGGTTTTAAAATATACGAATTCCTTTTTGATAATGGATTAATACTACAATATACATGTAGATAAAAATCTAAAGCTTTTTCATTAAAAGTCTCTCCTCTAAATCTTAACTTAAGTCTAGGCTTTCTACTATGAAAGCTTTCTGAATAGAAAGAGAAAAATGGTAGTTCAAACTTTGGAGAAGTCCATTTATTCTTTATTAATTTAAATTTAGACAAACGTTTAGAAGAAATAAAAATAATAATTAATGAAAACCATAAAGTGTCTAAAAGGACATTAAGAGAATAATTAATGTTTTTAAAAAAAGATAAGGATAAAAATTGAAAAAACATAAGGGTTAAAAACAAATAAAAAGTCCGTTTAAATACATTTTTACCTGTTTCAAACCTTAGGTAACTAAAATTGGATGAAATATTTAAAGTATTAGTTAAACTATTAGAAAAAAATGAAGTCAAAAACATAAAATACAAGACACTAAAAAGAACACCAAATGAATTTGTTCTTTCAAATTTTAACCAAAAGTCATAGAAACCTGATAAAAAAGCTGCAAAAACCAAATACAATAAAACAATTATAATTTTTTTATTGTAAAACCTGTAATTAATAACAGCGTAAGAAACTAACGAGGAACAATAAACTTGATTTAAAGTGTTTAAAATTGAATATTCGTTAAATATATATAAATCTGTTTCGTTCCCCTGAAAAACATTTCTAGAAAAAGAAAAACCTAATGTTGAAACAGCAAAGAAAACAAAAATTGAAGTTGGTTCTTTTAATTCGTTCTTAAAGAAAAGGTAAACGATATATAATGGAACCAACTTTAAGACTTCATTAAACACACTGACCCTTAAAATACTATCGATAAATTCATTTAATAATGAATTTGAAAAAAAGTTATATTTACTAACATCAACAAAATAGTAATTAGGTAAATAAACTGAAGCCCCAAGTGTAAATAATAATAATAATATTACGTAAGGAATTTTGGAGATACTTAGTACATTTATCTCCTTAAAATAATTAACCCATATTACTGAATTAGCCAAACAAAGTAAAACAAATACAATAAACATTTATTAATTTAATCTATTAAAATACGAAGGTATAACTTTTTTTAATTTCTCTATTGTTTCATCCATAGTAAGTTTACTTGCCCCACCGGATGCATTTGCATGTCCTCCACCACCAAAATTTTCTGAAGCCAAAACATTCACAGGGTTATCACTCCCTTTTGATCTAAACGACATCTTTATTAAACCATCTTTTTCAGATAAAAACACAGCTGCTTTTGTTCCTTTAATTGATAAAGCTATGTTGACAAATCCTTCTGTATCTCCTTTTTTATAGTGGTATTCTTTTAATTCACTTTCTGTTAATGAAATTAAAGCAATTTTATACTCATCTAAATATTCTAACTTTTTATTAAAGGCATAACCTTGTAACCTTAAACGATTAATCGTATTGTTATCGTTTAAGGTTTCATGAATAATATGGTGTTTTACTCCTGCTGCAAGAAGAAGTCCTAATAATTCATGGGTTCTAGGTTGAACAGATGGAAATCTAAAAGACCCTGTATCTGTTAATATACCTAAATAAAGTGGTGTTCCAATTTTTTCATTTAACAAAGCTTGATTCCCTGATAGAACAATTAACTCCGTAATTAACTGACATGTCGAACAAACAGAAGTATCTGATACTTTTATAATTGGAAAATCTTCAGGGTGTAAATGATGATCAATCATAATTTTTTTTGCATTCGATTCTTCTAAAAAACCTTGCATCACTTCTCCAACCCTATTTGTTGCATTATAATCTAAACAAAAGATTAAATCTGCTTTTTCAAAATGAGATTTAACTTCCTCTTCATTATTGGTAATAGTTAAAATATCTTCAACATTTTCCAACCAAGATAAATAATCTGGTGTTGGATCTGGATGGCAAATAATAGACTCTTTACCAATACTTCTAATAAACTGAAAAAGACCTAAAGAACTTCCGACAGAGTCACCGTCTGGAGATTTATGTGCCGTAATAACTATATGATTAGCACTTTTTATTTCTTCAACAATTTTATTATATAAATCTACCATTATGAGTATTGAGTTATTATTTTTTTTGTTTCTAATTGTATTTTTTCAGCTAATTGTTCTGAAACCTTCAATAAAGGTAACCTTAATTCATTAGAACATATATTTCTATACTTTAAAGCTTCCTTAACTCCTGATGGATTTCCTTCTTCAAACAACATTTTTGTAACTTCCAATAAATCAAAATGAATATTTTTTGCTTTCTCGTATTGTAAATTCATTCCAGAATGCACCATTTGTGAAAAAGCTTCAGGATAAGCATTTGCAACTACTGAAATCACTCCTTCCGCTCCCATTGTCAACATAGGAAAAGTCAGAGGATCGTCTCCTGAAATAATACCAAAACCTTCGGGCTTTAACCTTAATAAATCCATAATCTGCTCCATATTTCCTGAAGCTTCTTTTACAGCAACGATATTCTTAATTTTAGCTAGTTCCAAGGTTGTACTTGCTAACATGTTTGAGCTTGTTCTACCTGGAACATTATATAAAATAATAGGCAATTCTGTACAATTAGAAATATACTTAAAATGCTCTATAATACCTTTTTGACTTGGTTTATTATAGTAAGGTGAAACAGATAAAATTCCATCCACACCTTTCGGTATTTTCTTAAATAGCTTCCCTACTTCTAACGTGTTGTTTCCTCCAACACCATAAACAATCTTTAATCGTCCATTATTTTGTTCAATAACCGTTTCCAAAACAAGGTGCTTTTCTTCTTGAGAAAGAACTGGAGACTCTCCTGTTGTACCCTGAACAACTAAATAATCGGTACCTCCTTTAATTTGAAGTTCTACTAATTTTTTCAATGCTTCGAAATCAATCGTTTTATCTTGATTGAAAGGAGTAACTAAGGCAACTCCAACGCCTTTAAAAATATTTTGCATATACTAATAAATCTTATCCAAAGTATTCTTTGTAAAAAACACCTGTTCTTTAACCAGTTTACTTGTACTCTGTAAATTTAAATTAAATGTTTCTAATCCTTCTGAATTAATCCCAATTCTTTGCTGAATTTGAATTTTTAATATCCATTTTAAAACTTTTTTAGTTGGTTTACCAAAACAAAGCAACAAATCAAAAACAGTATGCCTTGCTATGTCTAAATGGTAACCCAATTCATTTTTTGCTTTCTTTTTTAATTCAAGCGTAAAAAAATGAATATCCTCTTCACTTATATAGGAAAATAACGAATGCCTCAATACTTCCTGATTTTTATCTTCAATTAGAACTATAATTTTTATTCTTTTAATATTGCTTTCATTCAAAACCAAATCTAGAGCACTTCTGAATTCGTTAAATTCTTTCTCGGTTTTAAACACATAAAGAACTAACAAACTTTGACTTCTACTCCAAATAGTTGAACTAGGCATTTGTTTCTTTTAAAAGTTCAATAAACTTATTTTCATCTATAATTTCAATTTCTAAATCACTTGCTTTCTTCAATTTAGCTGGCCCCATATTCTCTCCTGCAACTACGTAAGTTGTCTTTTTAGAAATTGACGATACATTCTTACCTCCATGATTTTCAATTAATTCCTTCACTTCGTCTCTTGAAAAGCTTGAAAAAACACCAGAAACAACAAATAGTTTACCTTTAAAAATTTCGGAACTAGCTTCTTTTTCTTCTATTTGGAAACAAAGTCCTTTTAACTTTAATTTTTCAACAAGATCAATATTAGATTGTTCTAAAAAAAACTGTTGAACAGAAATTGCAATCTTTTCTCCTATCTCATCTACATTAACTAAATCATCGTATTTAGCCTCTTTAATCGCATCTATATTTTTAAAACTTTTCGCTAGTTTTTTTGCAACCGTTTCCCCTACAAATCTAATACCTAGAGCAAACAAAACCCTTTCGAAAGGAATATTTTTAGAAGCTTCTAAACCTTTTATCAAGTTATCAGCAGACTTTTCAGCCATTCTATCCAAAGTCAATAACTTATCAAAAGTTAAATTATACAAATCAGCGTATGAATTAATCCAACCTTTTTCTACCAAAAGATCAACCGTTTCGGAGCCTAAACCGTCAATATCCATGGCTTTTCGACCTATAAAATGATCAATCCTTCCTTTTATTTGAGGAGAACAACCAAAAATATTTGGACAATAATGTTGTGCTTCTCCTTCCCTTCGAATTAATTTAGTACCACACTCTGGACAATTATCAATAAAACGAACCTTCTGAGCTTCAGGATTTCTTAAAGCTAAATTAACACCAACTATCTTTGGGATTATTTCACCACCTTTTTCAACTTGAACCGTATCGTTTTCAAATAAACCAATCTTATTAATTTGATCAGAATTATGTAAAGATGCACGTCTAACAGTCGTTCCACCAAGTTGAACCGCTTTTAAATTAGCAACTGGTGTTACTGCTCCTGTTCTGCCAACTTGATAAACTACGGATTCTAATGCAGTTTCAACTCTTTCTGTTTTAAACTTATAAGCAATAGCCCATCTAGGAGATTTAGCGGTAAAACCTAATTCTTCTTGGTTTTGATAATCGTTTACTTTGATGACAATGCCATCTATTTCAAAAGGTAACTTATCTCTATTTTCTCCCCAATAATGAATAAAATCCATTATTCCTTCAATAGAATTCACTTTTTCTATTAGCCTTTTTTCCACCTCTGGAGATTTAAACCCCCAATCTCTAGCTTTGTTAACAGTTTCAAAATGCTCTTCTAAAGGTAAGTCATCTCCATAAATCCCATATAAGTAACAATCTAAACCTCTTTCTGCAACAATTTTTGAATCTTGAATTTTTAAAGTCCCTGAAGCAGTATTTCTTGGGTTTGCAAATAACTCTTCTCCATTTTCTTCTCTCTGATCATTTAATCTTTGAAAATTCTTTAAAGGAAAAAATATCTCTCCTCGAATCTCGAAATCTTGTGGATAATCCCCTTTTAATTTTAAAGGGATCGTTTTGATCGTTTTAACGTTAGTTGTAACATTCTCCCCTTTTGTTCCGTCTCCTCTAGTAATTGCTTGTTTTAAAATTCCATCAACATATTGAATACCAATAGCCACGCCATCGTATTTCAGTTCACATACGTATTCAGTTTTTCGTTCTAATAATTTATGAATACGGTTTTCCCATTCTATAATTTCCTCCTCCGAATAGGTATTTGAAAGCGAAAGCATTGGGTATTTATGTATAACAGCTTCCATTTTCTTGGTGATATCTCCCCCTACTCTTTTCGTTGGACTATAACTGTATTCAAATTCAGGAAATTGTTTTTCTAACCTTTGAAGTTTCTCCAAAAGCATATCAAAATCATAATCCGAAATCTCTGGATTACTTTTTATGTAATACAAATCGTTGTGTCTATTGATTACTTCAGACAAACTTTCAATTTCTAATTTAGCTTCTTCTTTGGTCATTACTAGTTATTATCTTTTAACCGCTTTTATCATTCTATCTTTTCCTTGTAAGTCTTTTCTGAGCTCAACATCTTTAAATCCTAAGCCATTCAACTCTTTATTTAACTTTTCTCCATAATTTTCATGAATTTCAAAGTACAAAGCTCCTTCATTTTTCAAAAACACTAAAGCATCTTGCGCAATTTTAAGGTAAAACTTTAAAGGTTCTTCATTTTCAACAAATAGAGCCATTTCTGGTTCAAAATCCAATACATTCTTTGCCATACTCTCCTTTTCACTTTCGGGAATATATGGTGGATTAGAAACCCAACAATCGTAAGATTCTGGAAGAAATATTCTTGGAGAAAAAGCAGACTCACTTAAGACATCTAATTGTCGAAAGTTTAAATCCAACCCTAAAGCATTGCTGTTTTCTTTCGTTAAAGTTAATGCGTCTAATGAAACATCTATCGCATCAATACTAGCTGATTTAAAAATGGATTTTAATGCTAGCGCAATACAACCAGTTCCAGTACATAAATCAATCATTCTTAAACCGGATTCACCTTGGTAATCCTTTACTATCCAATCCACCAATTCTTCCGTTTCTGGTCGTGGAATTAACGCCCTACTATCTGTTTGTAACTCTAAACCGTAAAAGAAAGTGGAACCAATAATATGCTGAAAAGGCTCATCGTTTAATAAACGTTTTGAACAATTCCTAAAAAACAACAAATCAGATTCTGAAAGAAGTAAATCCCCTGAAGAAATTAAATCCGAACTAGAAAGGTTTAAACGAGCTTTGATGAACTCATTTGTCATTAATTTAATTTCAGTTACTGAAAACTTATCCACTAACTTTTCTTTTAAGTAAGTTTTTATAGCATTAACAGTATTATTCTCAACAAACATATTCTCTTTAATTAAAGTAATGGGTATAACCAAATCCAACCACCAAATAACTCAATGGGTTTGAAAATTTCGCAGGATCATACCCTGATTTTGTAGATAAACCTAACCTACTTGGTGAGTACGAGACTCCTTGAAAATGGTATCCCAGTGTAAATCTGTAAGCATTATTCTCTTCTGTATCCCTAAAAACAAACCCCAGTGTTGGAGCAACATGTAAACTTTCTACTTGCTGATTTCCTCCATACAATGAATCGTTTATATCTGTGTTGAAATAAGTTTTAGAATATCCAACCTTTACTCCAAAATCAATTCCAAAAAAATCAGAATAATTCTTTTCATAAGACGGTTTTAAATAAACACCAATGTTATGTATACCTCCTTCTACAGGTTCCGTTACTGGGACTTTAAATTCATTTATTTGCCAATAAGTATGATGAATACCCAATCCTAAAGCAAAATCTCCTTTAATTTTTCTCTGATAAAATGGCGACAAATAAACAATTGGCTTTACAATACCTTTGAACGACTCGTTACCAAAAACGGGAGGTATACCTACTTCAAATGTGAAAGAAGATTTATTTTGGCCTCCTTGAGAAGACAAGTCATGACCAAAAACAAACAAGATGAACAGAAATAATATATACTTCATGATTAAACCTTTTAACGAATAAAGATAATAGTTATTAGCCTATTCAGAACAAGATTAAAAGAGAATATATCAACAGTTTATTGAGATACAAAAACATAAGATATAGTTCCTGATTGTATAGAGGCTCTTGAAGCATTAAATCGAGACATTTTCGCATACTTCAGGGCTTGTTCCAACATACATGGAGAAGAGATAGAACTAGCTGATTCATTGCAATTCGCTGATTTTACCCTTCCATCTTGACCAACTTTAATATCCACCACTACCCTTCCACTAGCTCCTTTACCACATTTATATCCAGGATTACGAATGTGCCATTCATCGTTCAAATGAGGCTTTCTATTTTTTAAATTCCATTCGACCATCACTGTTCCTTCTGCAGCATTTGCGTTACTTGAAGTCTTACTTTTAGTTGAATTCGCTTTATCTTTATCTTTATTTTTTTCTATTGCTTCTTTAGCTTGATCTAATATTGCTTGTCGCTTCAAATCTCCACCAGCTTCCTCAAACATCTTTCTTTCTTCTTCCCTTACTTTTTGTTCCACCTCTTCGTCAGTAAAAGTAGAACTCCATTCTTTATCAGACCTTTCCCTTTGATCGTTTACATCTCTAGCGGTATTGGTTACATTTCCTCCTTCAAAATCAGATGGAACTTCGATGTTATCTTTATCAATAACAACCTCTTCTTTAGGTGTTTCAATACGAGCACCTTCGTTAAAAGCTTTAATTTCAAAATAATCAGGTACAGAAGTTAATTGTAAATACATAAATATCCCTATGTAGCTAATTAAAGCAGATATTATTCCATATTTATATTTCTCAATGAAGTCAAAAAAACTATTCATCCTCTTCTTTTAATAAATAAATAATTTCATCAGTAGGAATATGATAATAACTCATCTGCTTGTCTTTTAATAACAAGATAACATCCTCTTTCAAATACCTAATTTGGTTATATGCTATCGGGACCAATTCGTATCCGCAAACATCAATCAACCCAACTTTATTAGAATCAGTAACTATAAATGCAAAATCTAACATTCTATCTACTGTTTCGTGTTGTGTTGGTATTATCTCTAATCCTGAAGTATCAATTACCCCCCATTTATTATCTTTTTGTACAATCGCAAATCCTTCACGGAAACTTTCTGCATAATCAAATGATGGCTTGATTTTAATATCATAAGCTAAATCAAAAAATCCCCAACCTTTCCCTTTAGTGAAAGCAGTTAGCGTTGAAATCTGCCCAATCTTTAAATACCTAAAAGGTAAAATCTGATTACCATCTTTTCCAATGACCCCATATTTGCCTTTTTTAGAAGCGATAGCCATAGAAGCTTTAAAAACTCCTCTTTCCATAAAATTCGGAAACTCATCGTAGACCATTTCTATAACAAGTCTTCCGGTAGAATCTATATAACCGACTTTTCTATCCGAACTTACAATTGCTAAACCATCGTTTAACTCCCCTATAAAATCGTATTGAATAGAATCAATTGGGCATAAATAAACATCTGCAATTCCAACTTTTCCTTTTTCTAAATAAACGACTAAAGAATCAGAAAAGAAACGAACTTTTTCATATTTCGGTTCAACTACATAGGTCCCATAAACATCAATATAAGCCTGTTTTCCCTCTACTTGAACTTTTGCGACACCTTTATTAAAAGAAAAAGCTTCTTCAAACCTTTCTCCTATTCTTAAGGAGCCAGATTTATCAAAATAACCATAAAGGGAATCTTTTAAAGCATACGTTAAACCATCTGAAAAACCACCGACATCTTCAAATTCAATTGGCAATACAGCTTTTCCTGTTCTATCTATCACTCCTAATTTATCATTTAAAGAAACAATTGCTCTTCCTCCTTCAAAATCAAACGCTTCATCGTATAAGAAATCAATTATGACATTGTTTCCTTTATCTATAAATCCGTACCTACCTTTCCTTACAGCAACCGCAAGTCCTTCGTTGAAAAAGCCTAAATAATCATAATTTGCTTCTAATATTAATTCTCCCTGGTAATTCATCGCTCCGAATAAGTCACCTTTTTTAATTGGTAATAAATTTCTCTGGGCAAACTTAATATCTTGTTCTAACTCATATTTGAAAGGATATTTTGGAAAGTCTTCTTTAAACTGAACAGCTCTTTCGTCCGAGTAATTAATCATATAAAGCTGATAAAGCTTTCTCCAAGCATCCTTGACATTCCTATTGTATGGAAAACGTTCGATAAAGTACTTAAAATCGTCTACTTCATTTCCTATAGTAGAAAGCCTATATACTTTATCTTCTGCATCTTTAACATACCTGTTGTTTGGATGAAGACGAATAAAATTTACATAATCCTCTAACTCTCCAGAAACAGTCATTTCCTTAAACAAACTTAATTCGTATTCCGTTTGCGCTAATCTTACAAAATGACTACTTGGATGGTTATCTATAAACTCTTTATATAAAAAAGACTTATTCTTTTTTTTCAATTCTTTGAATACAATAGCATCTCTTTTATAAATTGCCCGAAACTTTTCTTTAGCCCAGGGATGGAGTTCAATAAAATTATCATAAGATAAAACTGTATTTTTTTCAACAGCTTGATTAAAGAATATAGTACTAATAGAATCCCTTAAACGTACAATCTCAATGTGTTCAAAACCATAAGAAAATAATTTATCCCTCGTTTTAACAGGTGTTATATTGTAATTTCTTTCAGCAACCTGAACGTATAAAAAAGCAGAATCTAAAGAATGAAATGGATTATCTTTTCTGTAATAGATTATTGCTAAACCAAAAGCCGCACTGGAAGAATCTTTTTTTAAGCTCTTGTGAAAAATTCTTTTCGCTTCAAAATAGTTATATATTTTTAGCGCTTTATAGCCGTTCTCTATATTCGCAGCGTTGTTGAAAAAAGCAAATACCGATAGAAATAAAAATAGTAAAATTGAATTTAACAAAACCTTCATAGTGTATCTTTAGACTTTTAATCTTCAGTTAGGAAAACGAATATAAAAACTAAAATATTTTCCTAATCAAAGATAAATAAATTGACAAAGACTACAAGAATAAATTATACTTTTGTAAAATTGAATAAAGTATTAACTTTTTGGTTAACTTTTACTCGTAATTAAATCATAGAAACCCAATTTTAATGAGTTATTTAGACGAATTAAACAAAAGTCAAAGAGAGGCTGCTGAGAACATACACGGACCTACAATGGTTATTGCTGGTGCCGGATCTGGAAAAACAAGAGTTTTAACTTTCAGGATTGCCTACATGATTGAGCAAGGGATTGACCCTTTTAATATCATGTCGCTTACGTTTACCAACAAGGCTGCTCGTGAAATGACAGAAAGAATTGGGAAGATTGTTAATTCATCTGAAGTGAAAAACATTACAATGGGTACTTTTCACTCTGTTTTTTCTCGTATTCTTCGATACAATGCAGAACGTTTGGGTTACCCTACCAATTTTACGATTTATGATACACAAGACTCCAAAAGTTTAATCAAAGAAATTGTAAAAGGTTTTAATTTAGACGATAAATTATACAAACCTTCTGCAGTATTAGGAAGAATTTCTTCGGCCAAAAACATTTTAATTTCTCCTGAGGCATACAACCAAAACAAAGAAATTTTAGCAGAAGATCAACAAACAAAAAGACCTGAGTTAGGAAGAATCTACACTGCTTATGCACAAAGGTGTTTTAAAGCTGGTGCAATGGATTTTGATGATTTACTATTTCAAACCAATGTACTTTTAAGAGACTTTCCTGATGTTCTAGCATATTACCAACAGAAATATAAATACATCCTTGTTGATGAGTATCAAGATACCAATTATGCACAATATTTAATTGTAAAAAAATTAGCTGCTGTTTACGAAAACATTTGTGTTGTTGGAGATGATGCGCAAAGTATTTATTCTTTTAGAGGAGCAAACATTCAAAACATTTTAAACTTCCGTAAAGATTACCCAGATTACAAATTATTCAAGCTAGAACAAAATTACAGAAGCTCAAAAAATATTGTTGAAGCAGCAAACAGTGTTATTGCAAAGAACAAAGATCAAATTCAAAAAAATGTTTGGACCGACAATGTGGATGGTGAAAAAATAACCGTTATTAGAAGTCTAACTGATAACGAAGAAGGTAAAATCATCACCAATAAAATATACGATCTTAAACAAAGTAAAGGTTTAGCATATAGTGATATCGCTATACTTTACAGAACCAACAAGCAATCTCGTGCATTTGAGGAATCCATGCGAAAACTGAATATTCCTTATAAAATTTACGGTGGACTCTCCTTCTACCAACGTAAGGAGATTAAAGACCTATTAGCATACTTCAGACTAACAACCAACCCAAAAGACGAAGAAGCTGTAAAACGAGTTATTAATTATCCTTTAAGAGGAATTGGAAAAACTTCTTTTGAAAATATTGTGATTTCTGCGAACCAACATGGTGTTAGTATCTGGGACGTGATTAGTGATTTCAATAAATACCCAACAAAACTTAACCAAAACACTAAAAACAAAATCTACGAATTCGTTACCATGATTAAGAGTTTCTCAGCTCAACTGGATACGATGAATGCTTTTGAATTAGCTAAGTTAATCGCTAAATCAAGCGGTATTTTAAAAGATTTACATGCAGACAAAGACAAAGGTCCTGAGGAGATTGAACGTTATCAAAACATTGAAGCTTTATTAGCGGGTATAAAAGAATTCACCGTCTCTAAAGAGGAAGAAGAAGGGAAATCGCTTTCTGACTTCATGCAAGATGTAGCACTTCTTACGGATGCTGATCACAACACTGACGATGATGAACAAAACTTTGTGACTTTAATGACCATTCACTCGAGTAAAGGTTTGGAATTTCCCCACGTATTCCTTGTAGGTTTAGAGGAAAACTTATTCCCATCTCAAATGTCTTTACATTCTAGAACAGAACTAGAAGAAGAAAGGCGTTTATTCTACGTTGCAGTTACAAGAGCAAAAGATTCTTGTACACTTTCTTTTGCAACTTCTCGATTTATTTGGGGAAACCTTGTTACAGCAGAACCGAGTAGGTTCATTGATGAAATTGATGAAAAATTCTTAAACTTTGTAACTCCTGAAAGACGAGGTGGTAGATCACTTAACAGTCGCCCTTCAAAATTTGACAAACCCTACGTAGGCGTTTTAAACAAAACGATGCAAGCTCCTTCTGGAATGAAGTCTGTTTCTAAAGCTGCTTCATCTTCTAATAAAGGTGCTATCGGTTTGGATTTAAAGGTGGGTTATAACGTTGAACACGCCCAGTTTGGAAAAGGAAAAATAACAGCTATAAATGGAACTGGAGACGACAAAAAAGCAACAATTTTCTTCTTAGGAAAAGGTGCTAAAACATTATTATTGAGGTTTGCGAATTTGAACGTGTTGGAGAACTAGATAGATTCAAGACTGAATATTCATAAAAAAAAACAAATAAAAATAAAAAGCAATTTATACCCAATAATTGGCGTGGCATTCGCAACAATAGTTCTACTAGTAATAAATGAATTTACAAACAGTCCTAATCTTAAAAACTATTCAATACCATTCATAATAGCGGGATTATATATTGGTAGAAAAGCAGGTAAATATTTTAGATAGAAATATTATCAGAATTGTGATTTCTTTGATTAAGATAATTAAAATGACTTTATACAACAATACTTCAAAAATCATTTAAAAAAAACAGTTCAGAAATTTTGCCTTACCCATCAGTCTTTAATCTTGAATCTTACAGCCTTTCTTCTCATGCCCCTTCACCTCCAAAAAATCTCTACATCATCGACATTAATAGGCTCTAATTTATAATCCAAAAACAACTCATAAGTTCCTGGTAAAAAATCTCCTCCATTTTCTTCAAAGTGAATACCAGTTTTATTTGAAGTAAACCAAACATCTTTTAGAAACTCAGATGTAGTAAATTTTATTTCCATTGTTTTACTAACGGAATCAACTTCTTCTATCTCAAGATTAAAAGATTTTCTACTTGCTTTTTTATGGTGTTCAGGAAGACAACTAAAAGAACGAGTAGAAATTGAGGAACTATCTAATTTATGCCAAGAAAACTGTAATACACCCCCTTCTTTTCTGTAAGAAGCTAATAAAACTCCAGATTCATTAGGGAGAATTAGCGTATCCTTTGATTTCAATAAATTTCCTTCCAAATCTAAAACATCTAAATTCACTAATAAACTATCTTTATTTTTTGCATCAGAAATAAAGTAATACTTTTCTTTACCCAACTCTTCCACCCTTTCCAATACCGTTTCATCTTGATAGTCTTTCTGAACTTGATATTGCGCTAACTTCCAGTTTGCGTTATAATCTAAACTTGACCAAGTTGGAGCTTGCCAGCAATCATTTACTTGCCAAAACAATGTCCCCATACAAGTTGGATAATTTGTTCTGTGACTTGAAATAGCAATGCTCAACGCTTTTGCTTGTGTTAACTGTGAAAAGTAAACGAACTCGTCAAAATCTTTTGGTTCTCCATAAAGTCGCTTGGTTTGTTTTAAAATCATCTCGTTTCCAACGTAACTCTTTTGGTGATGCTTCATCACCTCGCTATCCACCTCTAAATCATCCTCGTTAGCAAACTCTTTTAAAGTGGATAGCTGAGGAAACGATTGAAAACCATATTCAGAATTGAAGCGACCACTTTTTTTACCAAAATCTTCTATCGGATCTTTTCCATGCCACACTCCCCAATAATGCATTGTTCCGTGATTAAAACCTTCATGTTTCCCCCAATTACTCAAAGGAGAAGTGTGAATATATGGAATCGTACTATTGCTTTTTATAACTGAAGGAGCAATTTTTTTAAACAAATCATCGTATGCTTTCTCTACTTCATCTGCATCTTTTCCAAAGATCCCATATTTTAGTTGAAAACCCCAATTTTTCCAAGCAACATCAACTTCATTGTTTCCATTAAATAAAACCACAGACGGATGACTACTGATTCTCGGGACTTGATATTCTAACTCTCCTTTTACAGAATTTAAGAAAGTACTATCTCCAGGATACATGGAACAAGCAAACATTAAATCTTGCCAAACCATAATACCTGCTTTATCACAAGCTTCATAAAACACATCATCTGGGTAATAACCACCTCCCCAAACTCGAACCATGTTAAAATTAGATTCTTTTAAATTTTTAACCAATTCAATAATATCTTCATCTTTTATTCTTGATGGAAAAACATCTTGTGGAATATAATTACCTCCTTTACAAAAGATAGGTTTTCTATTCACAGTAATGGTATAACTTGTCCCAACACTGTCTTTTTTTTGAATTAATTCTGTTTTTCGAATTCCAAAATTTATTTCATCCTCAATTACAAGCTCACGAGATTCATCGTTAAAAATCCATTTATCAGAATACAAATAAGCTTCACCATGACCTCTTGGCCACCAAAGCTTTGGATGGTTTACAGTAACCAAAGTTGAGATCTTGTTACCTTCAATTTTAAATTTTTGATTTTCCGAAAAGTAATCACTCTTCCAACTAAAACTATCCTTAATTGGATTTGAAAATAGAGCAACAAATTCAATCAAGCCTAAAGAATCACTTATATCAATTGTGCTTATTGATTTATTTATTAATAAGTTAGCATTATAAAAAGTGAGATGAACAGGCTTCAATAAACCTATCGTATTCATTCGGATTGACCAGTCCCATCCAAATTGATACTGCGGCTTTCTAGTATAAGGAGCGATCTTTATTTCCCCTACATCATTTGGTGTTGGGTAGTGAAACTTTTCATTTTCAAAACGTTCTTTATGGTAATTAATCGGTGAAGTAAAAACAACTTTCAATTTATTAGCCCCTAGCTTTGTTCCTTTTTTAATTGAAAAACGATAAGGTCTAAAAAAATTATTTGTTTGTCCTAAAAGAGAATCATTCAAATAAATACTAGCATATGTGTCAACCAATTGAAAATCTAGTTCTAAATACTCATTCGAAAGATGATCTTCTGTTACATTAAAAGTGGATCGGTATTCCCAATAATAGTTTTCAACCCAAGTATATAGCAATTCATTTTCTCCTACAAAAGGATCTGGTAAATCCCCTCTTTGGAACAAAACTTCTTGAACACTCATTGGACGTTCAACAGAAATCCAAATACTATCAACAGGATGAAATAGTTCCCATTTCAGTTCTTCCTTTTGACTAAAAACATTTAGAGAGAGGAAAAGAAATACAAAGAAAAAGTAATGCTTCATCTTTCTCACTTTTGATTTTCAGGTCTTGCCTCCCAAATTCTCAAAAACTGTCCGGTAGCCATGTTTCTAGCCCTATTTTTCGCATGCTCCGCTACATCTCCTTTGTAAAGCGAATTTACAGTAGAAAACCATAAATTCAACCACTTTGAAAAATGCGTTTGATCAATAGAATGGTGTAACTCTTTATCTACATTTCGATGTGCTTTAACAGGATTACCTTTAAAAGCAGGAATACCAAACAGCTGACTTAACCAAAAATCAGTTAATTTTTCTAAGTGCTCATCCCATTCATCAGCCTTGATAAAACGATTAAATATAGGACCTAAAGTTTCGTCTAACTTTATTAAATCGTAAAATACACCAACCAAATAACGAATATCCTCACGAGTTTCAATATCTCTGTCTTTCAACATAGAGATTAGTTATTACCTTCTATCCAACTTGTTATTGAAGGATCAACTGGAGATGTTTTAGGACTAATAACTTTTACTAAATATCCATTTTCATCAATTAAGTATTTTTGAAAGTTCCATTTAACATTATTATCCTGTAATCCATTTCTACTTTTTTCAGTTAAAAAGTGGTAAACTGAGGACATATCCTTTCCTTTTACAGAAATTTTACTCATCATAGGAAATGAAACTCCATAATTTTTCTGACAAAAACTTTTGATTTCATCATTTGAGCCAGGCTCTTGACTCATAAAATCATTTGCAGGAAAACCTACAATCACAAAACCTTGTTCTTTATACTTTTCATATAAAGCTTCTAATTTTTCATATTGTGGAGTCAACCCACACTTTGAAGCTGTATTGACAACCATTACCTTTTTCCCTTTCAGAGAAGAAAAAGCAAAATCATTACCTTCAATATCTTTCACAGTAAACTGATGTATAGATTCTTTAGTTGAGCTAACTAATGAAAAGGTTAAAAATGCTAGTGATATAAATAATATTTTTTTCATGATTTATGTTTTTATTAATTCATTTTTAAAATTAATCATTTTATCCATGACGATTTTATTTTTAAGAAAATTTAATATTTCGGAACATTTTTTGGTGTTTTACGAATAAAATAGAATGATGTTAAGAAACTGCTTATTTTTTTCGCTGTTAATTTGCTCCTTCGATGCTTTTAATCAAGTTGATTTTAAAGGCTTGTGGCAAGGTATAATAGTTATGGACGGTCAAAAAACGGAGCAAGGAAACATTATCTTTATCAATATCCCATCCAATGAAAATGTTTTTGAAGGGAAAATGAGGGAAGAAATAAACAATTCTCCTTATTACGCAGTGAAAAGTTATAGAGGTAAAGTCAATCACAATAAATTAAGTTTTGATCAAGTCCGAATTTTAAAAAAAGAATCTTCAAGTAGAACTAACTGGTGTTTATTTAAATCTGAATTAGTTTACAACGATAGTACAGGATATCTTGAAGGTAGGTTCTTCAGTACAAATTGTAGAAACTTTTCAGGTAAAATTATGTTTTATCGTTCTAACGCAACTTTCTCTGAAGACGTCACTCTTATTCTTCACCACAGTTGGATAGAAGACTTTAAAAGCGACTTAGCAAAAGGGTTTAACGCTCCAGAAATTAGAGCTAAGGAAATGAGTGAATTTCAATTCAAACCCATCTATTTTGACTACGATAAAGCTGAACTAAAATCCGAATTCGAAGCATTTTTGCTAAAAATGATACGTATAGTAAATAGTCATCCAGACTTAAGGGTACAAGTTACTGGAAATACAGATTCTGACGGTACAAACGAATACAACATTGATTTGTCTAAACGAAGAGCTGAAGCAATCATCCATTTTTTTGAAGCGCAAGGAATAGCTGTGGATCGTCTTATTATTGATTTCAAAGGAGAAAATAATCCTGTAGATAGTAACAAAACAAAAGAAGGAAAACAAAAAAACCGACGTGTAGATTTTTCATTTATCTATAAATAATCAATTCAATCTATTTACTTTTTTTAACAAGCTTAAGCTATAATTTCATTACATTTGAAGTGTAATCGTAAATGAATTAGTATGAAGGATTTATTTGATTTAAACGTATCAAACGAAGTTATCGAAAGAATAAATAAATTATCCAATACTTCTACTCCATCTTGGGGAAAAATGGATGTTGAACAAATGTTAGCTCACTGCAACGTGACATACGAGTTTTTATACGACGATAAACATCCAAAACCTAAACCAATTGCAAAATTCTTTTTAAAGCTATTCGTTAAAAGTATAGTTTGCGGAGATAAACCTTACAAGAAACAAAGTCAAACGGCACCTGCTTTTTTAATTAAAGAGAAAAGAGAATTTGACACAGAAAAAACGAAGCTAATAGAAAACATTCTTAAGACTCAAAAACTAGGAGAAGACTATTTTTCCAACCGTGAATCACATTCTTTCGGGAAACTAACAACTCATGAATGGAACAATATGTTCTATAAACATTTAGATCATCATTTAACTCAATTTAATGCATAATTAAATCAACAATCATGAAGAATATTACACTTTTTATAACCGTTATATTATTTTCTCTAAACAGCTTTTCCCAATCAGAAACTAAAGTAGACTCTCTTGAAAAAAAGGTGGTTTATTTAATGAACGGTAAAAAATATATCGGATCTATAATAAGCGATGATGGTAGAGAAATCTTATTTAAAAGTGAAAAAATAGGGAAAATATACATTTCTAAAACCGAAATAAAAGAAATAAGTACCGTAAACAATAACCTTGTTGAAGTAAATGGAGAAATAGAAGTTGAAAGTCCTTTCACTACTCGATATGCCTATACTTCAAATGCTTTTCCAATCAAAAAAGGAAGTAACTATGCAATGGTTAATCTTTTTGGACCAGAAATACATTTTGCGACATCTGATCGTTTTTCTCTTGGAGTAATGACTACATGGATTGGGAGTCCTCTAGCTTTTAACGCTAAATACAGTTTTAAATCTAAATATGAAAAACTCAACTTTGCGGTTGGAAGTATAATTGGAACATCTGGATATATAGGAAGTGGAAATGGCTATGGAGGTTTATCATGGCTAACAGCAACTTATGGGGACAGAATTAATAATTTGAGCTTATCTGCAGGATATGGAGGTGTTGGTTTTATAAACAATACTTCTAGAAATACTGGCGGACCTTTATTTTCAATTGCAGGAATTCACTCCATAGGAAAAGGCATTAGTTTCATCTTCGACTCTATGTTTTCAATTACAAAAAGAACTCAATCTACACCAGTTTACAGTTCAACATTAACTGAAGTGGATTATGGAAATGGTTTTATAGATTCTTACTATGAAATCACAAGCTATGAAGAGGAATATAAAACAAACTTAGCTTTCTTTTTAATGCCAGGTATGCGTTTTCAAAAAACAGATGATAAAGCATTTCAAGTTTCCTTAGCAGGAGTAATAAATATTTTCGGAGATCAAACTAATTCATTCCCTGTTCCTATGTGTTCATGGTTTTTCAAATTATAAAATATTATGACAAACAATAATCCATTATTAATTCCTTTTGATTTAGCACCTTTTAGCAAAATTAAAAACGAACATTTTTTACCAGCTTTTAAGCAATTAATTAAAGAAACAAAGACGGAAATCGATGCGATTGCTGAAAATACATCTGAAGCAACTTTTGAAAATACAATTGAAGCTTTAGAATTTTCAGGAAATCAATTAGATAGAGTATCAAGTGTGTTTTTCAACTTAAATTCAGCTGAAACAAATCCTGAATTACAAAAGTTAGCTCAAGAAATATCACCTCTTCTTTCTGAATTTGGAAACGATATCACCTTAAACGAAAAGTTATTTCAAAGAATTAAATCCGTTTACGACACTAAAAAATCACTGAATTTAAACAAGGAGCAAGAAATGTTGTTAGACAATAAGTTTAAAGGTTTTTCTAGAAATGGTGCAAACTTAAATGAAACGGATAAAGAAAAATTAAGAGCCATAGATGCAGAACTTTCTAAATTGAAATTAAAGTTTGGTGAAAACGTTCTTGCAGAAACAAATAAATATGAACTTCACCTTATAAACGAAGAAGATTTAGCTGGTTTACCAGAAGGAGAAAAAGAAGCAGCTGCAAGTCTCGCTAAAGAGAAGGGGAAAGATGGTTGGTTAATCACATTAGCCTACCCGAGTTACATTCCTTTCATGAAATACGCAAAAAATCGTGAACTTCGAAAAACGCTCGCTTTAGCTGCTGGTTCACAGTGTTTCAAAAACGATGAATACAACAATGAAGAAATTGTCTTATCAATTGCTAAACTTCGTTTTGAAAGAGCCAACCTTTTAGGCTACAGTACGCATGCCGATTTTGTTTTAGAAGAACGAATGGCTGGTTCATCCGAAAAAGTTAAATCTTTCTTAAACGATTTATTAGATAAAGCTTTACCTTTTGCAAAGAAAGAACTAGAAGAATTAACTCAATTTGCTAACGAATTAGATGGAATTGAGAAAATAGAGAAATGGGACAGCGCTTATTATTCAGAAAAATTAAAGAATAAACGTTTCAATTTAGAAGATGAAAAACTGAAACCTTATTTTCAATTGGACAAAGTTTTAGACGGTGCATTTCAAGTTGCTAATAAACTTTTTGGCATCACTTTCAAAGAGGTTAAGAATGTTGAAACTTACCACGATGATGTAAAAACATTTGAAGTAAACGATGAAGATGGATCCCTAAAAGCAATATTTTATGCTGATTTTCATCCTAGAGAAGGAAAAAGAAATGGTGCTTGGATGACCTCATTCAAAGGTCAAATGATTAAAGATGAAAAAAATGATCGTCCACACATTTCAAACGTTTGCAATTTCACAAAACCAACAACATCTAAACCTTCGCTATTAACGTTTAACGAAGTGACGACTTTATTTCATGAATTTGGTCATGGTTTACATGGAATGCTAGCAAACACAAATTATCCAAGCTTATCAGGAACAAGTGTTTATTGGGATTTCGTTGAATTACCAAGTCAAATTATGGAAAACTGGTGTTTTGAAAAAGAATGCTTAGACCTATTTGCTAAACATTATGAAACAGGTGAAAATATTCCAATAGAATTTATTGAAAAAATTAAAGAGTCAGCAAACTTTCTAGAAGGAATTGCAACTGTTAGACAATTAAGTTTTGGCTTATTAGACATGTCTTGGCATGGAGTAGACCCTAATTCAATTTCAAGCGTGAAAGAAAATGAATTAAAAGCATTTGAAAAAACGAACTTATACCCTGATGTACTTGAAAACTGTATGAGTGTATCTTTTTCACATATTTTCCCTGGTGGTTACTCTTCAGGGTATTACAGCTATAAGTGGGCTGAAGTGTTGGATGCAGATGCCTTTGAATTGTTTCAAGAAAAAGGATTGTTTAACCGTGAGACAGGGAAATCTTTTGAAGAAAATGTTTTAAGTAAAGGAGGTACAGAGCATCCAATGGAGCTTTACAAACGTTTTAGAGGACAAGAACCAAAACCTGAAGCATTATTAAAAAGAGCAGGGTTATTTTCATAAAAGACGTTTAAATCTGATAATATCGAATTGAATTTCTTAATTTTATACTATAAATAAGGTAAATGAAAAGAATATTTATTAATAAACATGTACTTTTAATTGTACTATGTTTCTGTGTATCAAACATATCTTTTGGTCAAGAACTAAATAAAGTAGAAGAAGTAGATTCTGTTTTTGCTAATTATCTATTAGTTAACTCAACAAATCCAAAAAAGATAATTGAATTAAAAGACAACGGGCCTTATAATCTGGCTTACATTCAGAAATTAAACGACAGTTTAAAAGTTGAAAATATCTTCTTACTAAGCGGAAACATTCGTTATCTTAATGAAACAGATCTTGATTTCGACATCAGAAACGAAGCAATTGAGCAAAATTTCAAAGATGGTTCTATCATAAGTACCCAAAATGATTATTCAAGTTTTTACTATTCAGGAAATCAAGACCCAAGAAAAATAAATTTAGGAGATATTAAATATGTAAACTACTCCTCTCCTACTCGCTCTGTATTGCATTCTATTGGAGTAAGTACAATGTTTATTTCTGCAGCTACTACTTTAATTTTAGCTCCTATTCTAAACATTTCATTCCCTAAAAATCAAGAGTCAGGAAAACTTGACTTTGGGAACCCTAGTTTTAATTCTAATGGTTACATGAATGTTGCTAAAGTAGGACTTATTGGATTTGCAACTTCCATTCCAATTACACTTTTGACAAAAACAAAACAATACAACATTACGACTAAAGGCAAAAAAGAAGTTGATTCTTGGTATTTAGAAAAAGTTGAAAATATTTCCAATAAATAAAGTGGATCTTAATTTAAAGAAAATGGCATTTACATTAAACACGATTGAAGAAGCAATCGAAGATATAAAACAAGGAAAAGTAATCATTGTTGTTGACGACGAGGATAGAGAAAATGAAGGTGACTTCTTAACAGCTGCTGAGAATGTAACACCTGAAATTGTAAACTTCATGGCAACTCATGGTAGAGGACTTATTTGTGCTCCGCTTCTAGAAAGTAGGTGTGATGAGTTAGGTTTAGAATTAATGGTTAAATCAAATTCTGCTGCTTACGAAACTCCTTTCACAGTATCTGTTGATTTAAATGGTCACGGATGTACAACTGGTATTTCTGCTAGTGATCGTTCGAAGACTATTCAAGCTCTTATCGACCCAGAAATAAATCCAGATGAACTTGGTAAACCTGGACATATTTTTCCTCTTCGAGCGAAAAAAGAAGGAGTTCTAAGAAGAGCTGGGCACACTGAAGCTGCAGTTGATTTAGCTCGTTTATCTGGATTCAAACCAGCGGGAGTTATTGTAGAAATCTTGAATGAAGATGGAACAATGGCAAGACTTCCTGAATTAATGGAAATTGCTAAAAAATTTGATTTAAAAATTGTTTCAATTGAAGATTTAATTGAATATAGAATAAAAACGGAATCGTTAATCGAACGTTTAGTGGATGTAAAAATGCCAACTGAAGATGGTGAATTTCAACTTCACGCTTACAAAGAAATAAATTCAGGTCAAGAACATTTAGCACTTGTTAAAGGTACTTGGGATAAAGATGAACCAGTATTAGTTCGTGTTCACTCCTCTTGTTTGACAGGTGATATTTTTGGTTCTTGCAGGTGCGATTGTGGACCTCAACTTCATGCTGCTATGAAAGCAATTGAAAAAGAAGGAAAAGGAGCTATAATCTACATGAATCAAGAAGGTAGAGGGATTGGTTTAGTAAACAAACTAAAAGCTTACAAACTTCAAGAAGAAGGTTTAGATACCGTTGAAGCTAACTTAAAACTTGGTTTCAAAATGGATGAAAGAGATTATGGTATCGGAGCTCAAATCATTAGAGATTTAGGTATTTCTAAAATGAAATTAATGACTAATAATCCAACTAAAAGAACAGGGTTAGTTGGTTATGGTTTAGAAATCGTTGAAAATGTATCTATTGAAATTGAAAGTAATCAACACAACGAAAACTATATGATTACAAAGAGAGATAAAATGGGACACTCTATAAAAATGAAAAAATAATGCTTGAAGCGACTGGTTTAACTAAAAGATATGGCGACCTTGAAATTTTAAAAGGAATCAACCTGTCTGTTAAACAAGGTGAAATATTATCTATTGTTGGTGCATCTGGTGCAGGTAAGACTACCCTATTACAAGTTTTAGGGACTCTAGAGAAACCTGATTCAGGTGAACTATTGATAAGTGGGGTAAATCCATTTCAATTAAGTTCGAATAAATTATCCAACTTTAGGAATACCCAAATAGGTTTTATTTTTCAGTTTCATCAATTACTTCCAGAATTCACTGCAATAGAAAACATTTGTTTGCCTGCGTTGATAAAAGGTTCAAGTATGAAAGATGCTCAAAAAGAAGCATACAAATTATTAGAAATACTTAATTTAACAAACAGAGCGGAACACAAGCCAAACGAACTTTCTGGTGGTGAACAACAACGCATAGCAGTAGCTCGTTCATTGATAAATAAACCCAAAGTAATCTTCGCTGATGAACCTTCAGGTAATTTAGATTCAAAAAACTCAAAAGAATTACATCAATTGTTTTTTGATTTAAGAGACGAGTTCAATCAAACTTTTGTCATTATTACGCACAACAATGAATTATCAGAAATGACAGATAGGAAGTTATTGATGCAAGATGGGAATTTAATCGGATAGAAAATGTACAATTTTGATAACGAAAGTCAACTTATAGATTTTCTCAACGAAAAAGTCATAAAGTATAACACTAAAGATTTTATCCCAACAGACCCAATTCAAATCCCTCACCTTTTTACAAAAAAAGAAGATATTGAAATATCAGCGCTATTACTAGCTACGATTGCATGGGGAAATCGAACGAGTATTATCAATAACGGTAATAAGCTAATGGAAATCATGCAAAACAAACCGCATGAATTCATTATCAATTATGACGAGGAATTGGCTAAAGATTTGAAATTTGTTCACAGAACTTTTAACGCTCAGGATTTAGACTTTTTCTTTAGAAGTTTAAATAATATATACCTGAACAAAGGTGGACTTGAAAAAGTATTTGAAAAACACCCTACTGTTTTTGGAGCAAATGGAAGAATAGTGAATTTTAGAAAGCACTTTTTTGAAACAGAACACGACTCAAGGTCAGAAAAACACGTTTCTAATCCATTGAAAAATTCAGCCGCAAAAAGGTTAAACATGTTCCTCCGATGGATGACTAGAGAAGATCAGAACAGTGTTGACTTTGGAATATGGAAAAGCATATCCATGAGTGAATTAAACATTCCACTAGATGTCCACACAGCTAATTCGGCTAGGAAATTAGGATTAATCACAAGAAAACAAAACGATGGAAAAACATTGGTAGAAATAATGATTCAACTGAGAAAATTTGACTCAAAAGATCCTTCTAAATATGATTTTGCTTTGTTTGGTATTGGAGCATTTGAATAAGTTATTAAAAGTTAAATAATTATACTTCTTTTATGGACTTATCTATTTTATATTATTTTTGATAAATGCAATATTTGAAATTACTTCTTCTTCCTTTTTCCATACTTTATGGCATAATTACAGGTGTAAGAAATTTCATGTATACAATAGGTATTCTTAACACTTTTAATATTCCGAAAAGATCAATTTGTGTTGGAAATTTAGAAGTTGGTGGCACGGGAAAAACACCACACGTTGCTTACATTTCAAAGTTTCTTATTCAAAACCATTCAACTACAATATTAAGCAGGGGTTACGGACGAAAAACGAAGGGGTATGTTGAAGCATCCATAAAAAGTACAAGTACAGAAATTGGAGATGAACCTAAACTTTACAAACAGTTTTTTAAAGAAAAAATAAACGTTGTCGTTTGTGAAGAACGAAAAACAGGTATTCAAAACATTCAAAATGACTACCCAGATAACGAAGTGATTATATTAGACGATGCTTTTCAACACAGAGCGGTAAAAGCTGGAATAAATATATTAATAACGGACTTCAATAAGCCTTACTACAAAAATCAGATGCTTCCTTTTGGAAGGTTAAGGGAATGGAAAACAGGCAGAAAAAGAGCAGATATCATAATCGTTTCCAAATCTCCAAAATCTCTTGATGAGTCGATCAAAAATAAGGTTCGTGAAAAACTAAAATTTAATAAAGAAAAAATCTTCTTCTCCTCTATTGAATATGGAGAAATCAAAAGTTTTTCAGATCATAATTTTAAAGCTAAAAACATTCTTTTAGTCACAGGAATATCCAACCCTAAACCTCTAGAGGAGCACCTCAAAAAAAACCATCGCGTTGAAAGCTTAACGTTTTCTGATCATTATAATTTTACTCAGGAAGACATTAAAAGAATTCATCAAAAATTTGATACATTTGCATTAGATAATAAGGCGATTGTTACTACAGAAAAAGATTACATGCGCTTAGGAGAACTAGGTGAAGAAACCAATATAAAGAATTACCCTTGGTTTTATCAATCTATAACTGTAAAAATAGATAGAGAAAAAGATTTTAAAACATTAATAGACAGATATGTTAACGCAATTTAACGAGTCGGTAAAATACATTCATTCTAAAACAAATGTAAAACCAACTTTTGGAATTATTTTAGGAACAGGATTAGGCGGTCTTGTAAATGAAATAAATATCATAGATGAAATAGAATACAAAGACATTCCTCATTTTCCTGTTTCGACAGTTGAAAGCCATTCAGGGAAGTTAATTTTTGGAGAACTTGGCGGAAAACAAGTGGTTGCTATGCAAGGTCGTTTCCATTATTACGAAGGATACGACATGAAGGAAGTGACTTATCCAGTAAGGGTGATGAAGCTTTTGGGGATTGAAAAGCTATTTGTTTCCAATGCTTCTGGTGGAGTTAACCCTGATTTTGAAGTAGGTGAAATCATGGTGATTAACGATCACATCAACCTCTTCCCTGCTCACCCTCTTATAGGCAAAAATTTCGATGATCTTGGTCCTAGGTTTCCTGACATGAGTGAACCTTATGATCCTGAAATGATTGAGTTAGCTGAGAAAATTGCTATTGAAAATAACATTAAAGTTTCTGTTGGAACTTATTTAGGTTTAACTGGTCCAACACTTGAAACGCCAGCTGAATATAAGTACGTAAGAACAATTGGAGCAGATGCAGTAGGAATGTCAACTGTACCTGAAATTATTGTTGCCCGTCACATGGAGATTCCTTGTTTCGCTATTTCTATCATAACCGATTTGGGTGTTCCTGGAAAAATTCACAAAGTAAGTTTACAAGACGTTATTGATGTAGCTACTCGTCAAGAGCCTAAAATGACACTAATTATGAAGGAGTTAATCACTCGACTTTAATTCAAAATAAAGAAATTTAAAATGGATCAAAATATTAGAGATAAATACGAAGTAGTTATTGGTTTAGAAGTTCATGCTCAAATGCTGACTAAAACCAAAGCCTACTCCAACGATATAAATGAATTTGGTGCATCCCCAAATACTAACGTGAGTGTTGTTTCTTTAGGTCATCCTGGGACTTTACCAACGATGAATAAAAAGACAATTGAAAATGCTATTAGAATGGGGGTTGCTTGTAATTGTGAAATTGCTAAAGATCAATATTTCGCCAGAAAAAATTATTTCTATCCCGATCTTCCAAAAGGATATCAAATAACTCAAGATAAAACTCCAATCTGTACTGGTGGGGCTGTAATTATAAAAACAGAAGATGGTTCTGAAAAATCGGTAGGGTTAACAAGAATCCACATGGAAGAAGATGCTGGTAAAAGTATCCACGACGTTGATGTTTATGACACCTTAGTGGATTTGAATCGTGCTGGAGTTCCTTTGATTGAAATCGTATCTGAACCAGAAATAAGAACTTCTCAAGAAGCTTACAACTATGTTTCTGAAGTTAGAAAACTTGTTCGTTACTTAGATATTTGTGATGGTAACATGGAAGAAGGTTCGTTAAGATGCGATGCAAACGTTTCCGTCATGCTCAAAGGAGCAAAAGAATTTGGAACAAAAGTAGAGGTCAAAAACATGAACTCTATTAGAAACGTTCAAAGGGCTATTGAATTTGAGATTATTAGACAGATTGAAGCAGTTGAAAAAGGAGAAACATTATACCAAGAGACTCGTTCTTTTGATGCGTTGAAAGGAATTACCATCTCTATGCGTTCAAAAGAAGCAGCGAATGATTATAGGTATTTCCCTGAGCCAGATTTACAACCTTTGTTTGTTGACGAAAAACAGGTGAATCTGATAAGAGAAGACATGCCAGCACTTCCAAGAGACTTATTTTTGAAGTACACAAAAGAATTAGGATTATCCGAATACGACGCATACATCATCACCGATTCAAAATCTATTGCTTTATTTTTTGAAGATTTAATTCAACATACTAAAAACTATAAACTTGCTGCCAACTGGTTAATGGGAGACATTAAATCTTATTTAAACCAAAAAGGAATTGAAATGGAAGACTTCCCTATTTCAACAACTAAAATGGCGGATTTACTGACATTAATCGATACTAAAAAAGTATCTTCTACTGTTGCCTCTCAAAAAGTTTTCCCTGAAATGTTGAAGACTCCAGAAATGGATCCCCTTAAGATTGCAGAAAACTTAAATGTAATTCAAGATTCAAATGAAGATTCAATAATAGAGTACATTAATCAAGTCATTACGAATAATCCAAATGAAGTGGAACGCTATAGAAACGGAGAAAAACAACTGACAGGTTTCTTAATGGGACAATTAATGAAAATATCAAAAGGGAAAGCAGATCCAAAAGCTGCAAACCAATTATTAAGAAACGCTTTAGATAAATAAAACATGACAAAAATTAATATTATTGCATTCTCCTTATTGCTTACTCTTTTTGCTTGTAACAATAAAGACCACAAAGGAATTCAAGATGATCCTGACACAGAGGTGGTAGAAAACTTTTTAATTAGCGGGAAAATTGAAGGTGCTTCTGAAGCAAAACTATACTTTGAAGCAATGAGTCAACAAGGAGTAATTGCTGTTTCAGAATGTACAACTGACGAAAATGGTGAATTTGAAATGTTGGGTAATATTCCTGACATGGGGATCTACCAATTGCGTTTAGGAGAATCAAAAGACAAAATCATTGCGCTTTCTCTTTTACCGATGGATGAAGTAATATTGAATACAACTTTTGAAGACTTTCAAACTGGACCAACATTTGAAGGAACAGAATGGGCTGCTACACTTACAGAATACATTAAACTTTTCAATAACTTTGCTGTTCAACAAGAAGAACTTGGGAAAATGCAAGGATCTATTCCTGAAGAAGAACTAATGTCGCGTTACTTTGCCTTAAGAAAACCAATTGATGAATTTTGTAAATCAACTATTCGTAAAGATGCGGACAACCCAGTAAACTTTTTGTTGACCTCTTTTTTAATGCCAAGTATGGGGTTCCAAAATTGGGATGCTGAAAACTTAGAGGTCTTAAAAATAATGGGAAGTGCTTACAAAGAACGATTTAAAGATTCTCCAATTGTGAAAAACATGGAAAGTCAAATCAATACCATTGAAAGCAACTACAACCAATTCGCAGCAATGAATTCTGGAAGTGCAACAGCTCCAGAGATAGCATTAAACAATCCTCAAGGGAAAGAAATTAAACTTTCTTCCTTAAGAGGTAAATATGTATTGATTGATTTTTGGGCTTCTTGGTGTGGACCTTGTAGAAAAGAAAATCCAAACGTAGTAAGATTATACAATCAATACAAAGATAAAGGGTTTACTGTTTTCTCCGTTTCATTGGATAAAGACATTTCAGCTTGGCAAAAAGCAATTGAAAGCGATGGATTAGTTTGGCCAAACCATGTGAGCGACCTATTGGGTTGGGAATCTACAATGCCAACATTATATGGTTTCCAAGGAATTCCTCATACCGTACTAATTGATAAAGAAGGTAAAATTCTTAACGTAGGACTAAGAGGAGCTACTTTGGAACAAAAATTGAATGAGTTATTTAACTAAAACTAAATAAAATAAATAATGATAAGATTAACACTAGCATTTTTCGTACTAATAGGTTTAACCGTAAGCGCACAAGAAGCTGTAAATTTTAAAATTTCAGGAAATATATTTAATAACTCAGAGGATAGTATTTATATTTCACAATTTTATGGTACACATTATGTCGATTTAATTAGCATCCCTTTGGATGAAAAAGGTGACTTTAATTTTTCAGGTAGTATTAAAAATCCAGACTACTACGCTTTAAAAGTTGGAAAAAAACATATCAACCTTATCTTAAGAGAAGGTAGTGATATTAAAGTATATGGAGATGCTTCTAAAATTGAAGATTTCTCTAATATTATTGGCTCAGACGAAACTGTAAAAATGAATGAACTTGTTAAGCTTCTTTCAAAATGGTCATCTAAACAAGACTCCGCAAAACAGTTACTAGAAGAGTTTCCTGAAAAAGAGGTTGAAATAAATCAATCTATGAAAATAGAATTCACTAACTACCAAACAAATATTCAATCTTTTGTTTCTCAGAATCCAAATTCAGCAGCTTTACTTCCAGTGTTATCTCTAGTAAACATGGAAAACGAAACTGAGACTTATGGAAATATTTTAACTCAACTTGCAACAGGTTTTCCAGAATCAGGAACAATAAAAGAAATTCAGAAACAATTCAACGCTCTCAAAGCAAAAAAAGAAAAAGAAAATGTTTTAGGTGTTGGAAAAGAAGCTCCAGATTTTACAGAAACTAAAATTGAAGGGGGAACAATGAGCTTGTCTGATTTAAGAGGAAAAGTTGTTTTACTTGACTTTTGGGCTTCCTGGTGTGGACCTTGTAGAAGAGAAAACCCAAATGTGGTGAAACTTTACAATGAATACAAGGAAGATGGTTTTACGGTAATGAGTGTATCGCTTGATAAAGAAAAAGCTAAATGGGCTGCTGCCATAAAAAAAGATAATCTTTCTTGGCCAAACCACGTAAGTGATTTAAAAGGTTGGTCTAGTGCTGCTGCAAAAAAATACAACGTAAGAGGAATTCCATTCACTGTTTTAATAGACAAAGAAGGAAACATCATTAAATCGAATTTAAGAGGAGAAGAGTTGGAAAATACGCTTAAAGAAATTTTTGGTCACTAATATGTCTGACTCTGAAAAAAATATATATTTTGCATCTGATTTTCATCTAGGCGCTCCAAACTACGAAAAAAGTTTAGAGCGGGAAAAGAAGATCGTAGCGTGGTTGGACCACATCACCCCTACTGCCAAAGAAATATATTTAGTTGGAGATATTTTTGACTTTTGGTTTGAATATAAACATGCAATACCGAAAGGATTTGTTCGCCTGCAAGGTAAAATTGCCGCTTTAACGGATGCAGGAATACCAGTTCATATATTTACCGGTAACCACGACATGTGGATCTTTGATTACATACCTAAAGAATTGGGAGTACAATTACACCGCAAACCAATCACAAAAACCTTTTTTGGTAAGAAATTATACATTGGACATGGAGATGGTTTAGGACCTGGAGATTATAGCTACAAGATATTGAAGAAAATTTTTGACAACCGTTTCTGTCAATGGTGTTTTGAACGACTTCATCCAAACTTTGGTATTTGGCTAGCCAATTCCTCCTCTAGAAAAAGTAGGGCAAAATCTGGTCACCACGATGAAAAATTCTTAGGTGAAAAAGAAGAATGGTTGGCACTGTATAGTAAAGAAGTCTTAAAAGAAGAACATTACGATTATTTCATTTATGGCCACAGACACCTTCCGTTAAGCATTGATTTATCCCAGAATTCAACCTACATTAACCTTGGAGATTGGCTCAACTACTTCACCTACTTAGAAATGAGCGAAAAAGAAACCACATTAAAAACTTGGAAAAACAATCAACCAGAAGTTTTCAACTTTAATTAAAATAAAACTTTTTCAAAATAAAACATAAAAAATTAGTTGGTTCTATAAAGAATGTGTAATTTTGAATAAATTAAATTATTATTATGAACAAAGGTATTGTTAAGTTTTTCAATGATTCAAAAGGATTTGGATTTATTAAAGATGCAGAATCAAATCAAGAGTATTTTGTACACATTTCAGGTCTAGTTGATGAAATTAGAGAAAACGATGAAGTTACTTATGAACTTCAAGAAGGTAAAAAAGGATTAAATGCAGTAAACGTAAAACAAGCGTAAGCTTTTCACGATACATTAATTTATGAAATTTAAAGTCTTGCAAAATTTGCAAGACTTTTTTTTGTTTAAATAGTTTGGTCTACTACTCTATTTTTAAATTAGATAATCTTTTTCAAGAAGCATTCTATTTTTAAGCGATTATAGAAAATTACGCATAATGACTCTTTAAAAAATAATTGAATTCTATTTTTTACAGTTTATAGATGTTATATTTATAGGATTAAATAATTATTTTTAAATTTTAGAAAAGAAAACATTAACACTAAAAATGATTGTAAATGTCTTAATACGACATACAAACGACTAAAACCAGGTATATTATTGATTAATAATAAAATAGAAACATTCAACTATATTGAGTATAAACGCAATTGCGTTTATTAACTTGTTGTGTTTCATTAAGAAAAACTAAATATGAGTGACATAAAAGAAATAACTGAAGCTCTGATTAAATTCAGAAATGAAAGAGACTGGGAACAGTTTCACAATCCTAAAGATCTTGCTGTTGCTCTTAATATTGAGGCAGGAGAACTTTTAGAAAACTTCTTATGGAAATCTCATGAAGAAGCAGATAAGGAAAAAGTAAAAGAAGAATTAGCCGATGTTCTTGCATACTCTCTTCTGTTGGCCGAAAAATATGGATTTAATGTCAAAGATATTCTGCTCGATAAAATCAAAAAGAACGGAGAAAAATATCCAATAGAAAAAGCAAAAGGAACTGCTAAAAAGTATAATGAATTATGATTTCATCTTTTGAATTGTCTGTTGAAGTTTCGGAACCATATGATTTTAATAAAAGTGCATTAGAAATAATAAATAAAAATCAATGGGTAAACAACCAGTGGCCTTTAGTTTATTTTATCCAAAACGATTCTAAGCGAGTTGCATATGTTGGTGAATCAACAAACTTTTCGAACAGAATAAAGAATCACTTAGCTAATCCAAAAAAAGCCAAAGCTTTCAATCAAATATCAATTATAGGATCTGATAAATTTAACAAATCTGCCACGTTAGACATTGAATCAAAATTAATCCAGTACATCTCATCAGAAGGCACTTACGAATTACAGAATGGTAATCATGGCTTGATTAACCATAATTATTATCAACAAGATTTATATAAGGACCTATTTATAGACATTTGGACTAAACTAGTAGAAAAAAAAATAGTTAGTAGGTCTCTTGAAGAGATAGAAAACTCTGAATTATTTAAATATTCTCCATATAAATCACTAAATGAAGATCAATACAACTCTGTACTAGAGATAATACAATCACTATCAGAGAAAAAAACGACCCAAATCTTCATTGAAGGTAGTGCTGGAACTGGTAAAACAATTCTTGCTACTTACTTATTAAAGTTACTTGATTCTGATGTTTCAAACACCAATAGTGATGATTTTAGTGAAAATGAAATTCAGGAATTAAACTTAATACGAGACTTTCAAATAAAATATCCCAAAGCAACAATTGGTTTTGTCGTTGCAATGAGTTCCCTCCGTAAAACACTGCAAAATGTCTTTGCAAAGACTCCAGGTCTAAAAAAATCAATGGTGATTAGTCCAACACAAACCTTTAAGAAAGAATATGATTTACTTATAGTAGATGAAGCTCATCGATTGCGGAAATATAAAAATATTAGTTGGAGAGGAGCTTTTAAAAAATGTAATCAAAGGTTAGGATTAGATGACTCTGGGACTGAATTAGATTGGATAATTGCTAATAGTAAAAATCAAATATTTTTTTATGATTCAGCTCAATCCGTAAAACCTTCTGATATTGACCAATATCGATTTGATGAGTTGATTTCAGCAAAAGATTCTGTTTCAATTGAATTAAAATCACAAATGCGTTCACAAGGAGGCAATGACTACATAACCTTTGTTGATGATTTATTGAACATAAAACGTGGCACAAAAGAATATTTCGCTCCTGAAAATTATGATTTATTAGTCTTTGATTCCTTACAAGATTTATATTCAGAGCTTAAGGTTAAAGAAGATGAATTTAAATTGTGTCGACTCGTTGCTGGTTTTTCATGGCCATGGATTTCTGACGTAAGAGGCACAACCCCTGAAGCCATGGACATTAAAATAGATGGCTTAGAATTTCAATGGAATAGAACCCCTGAGGATTGGGTGAACTCACCGAATGCATTTGATGAAGTTGGCAGTATTCATACTACTCAAGGTTATGACTTGAACTATACTGGAATAGTATTCGGTGAAGAAATAATATACAATAAGACTAGTCAAAAAATTGAGATTGTAAAAGAAAAGTATTTTGATAAATACGGAAAACAACAAGCGACTGACGAAGATTTAAAAGCTTATATCATAAATATTTATAAAACTATAATGTATCGAGCCATTAAAGGTACATTCATATATGCTTGTGATAAAAACCTACGCGAATATTTTAAAGAGCATATTCCAACATTTAAAAAACAAGGCGCATTACGAATTTTAAATTTCGAAGATGTTAGGCCATATGTAAATGCTGTACCTCTTGTCGATATTTATGCTGCAGCTGGTAGTTTCAGTGAAAAACAAATTTCTTACGAGGATTTTGAATGGGTTGAGTTACCAATGAATATATCTGCCAAAGAGGGTTACTTCGTTTGTCAGATTATTGGTGAATCTATGAATAGGAAAATTAAAAATGGAGCTTGGTGTTTATTTAAAAAAGACAGTGGTGGGACAAGAGAAGGAAAGATTGTTTTAGTGGAAGATTTCAATATTCAAGACTCAAGCTTTGGTGCAGGATATACTGTTAAAACATATCACAGTAAAAAAAACATATCAAATGAAAGTTGGTCTCATGAATCTATTATTTTAAAACCTTCTTCATTTGATTCTAAATTTAAAGATATTATACTTGAGGGGGATGAGATTAATTCTCTGAAAGTAATAGGAGAATTTGTCACAACATTAGATGTTTAAAGAAAACATAAAAAATAATAAAACGAAAACACAACAATGTGTATAGTGCATAGCACCCTTCGGGATGCTACGACACCATACACGGAGACCGTTAGAGAGCATTTGAAAAAAGATTATGAAATTTCTTAACAAACTATTTAAACGACAACAAACTGAAAGCAATCTGAATGATTCTGAAAGCAGTAATAATGTTGTTTTTTCTGAAGATATTCAAATGGAAGAAGCTGGTCGAATTATTGTGAAAGCGACAAGTTTGAAGGATACAAATATTGGTGAATCAATTGAATTGATAAAGAAATCAATATCTATTTTTCCTGATAATTCTAGTTATTTCAAGCTGGCAAACTACTTGTATGATGCAAATCGAAAAGAAGAATGCTATGAAATATTCACCGAACTAACTATGAAATACGACTTCAATGATTTTACTTCAAACAAAAATATGTATAGGAGTGAAATATTTAAGAAAAAAGCCATTATTGACTATAAAGAAGGAAATTATAAAGACTACATATTAAATTCTGGATTATCATTATACAATTGGTGTATAGGTTTATCAATCCAAGGAAGAATTGACGAATTAAATTTCATCCTTGAATCTGATGATATTGCTGCACATATGACAAAGACAAAATTAAAAAAATCATTTGGACAGCTTGAAAAGCTTGAGGAGTTTGACTCATTTGTTCAAGGATTTGTTTCATTACTTAATAAAGATTCAAAAATATTTACAGCTTTGGCAACTATCTACAATAAGACAGATTTTAATAAACATAAAGACTTTGAATTTAATGAGACTGTTGGTGAACGAGAGGTTGAAATTTTATTAAGAAATCAGGAATTTAAAAACTTGTATTCTATGTTTTCAGAATCTAAAGTCGAGAAATTTACAAACGAAATAATATAAAAACGCTCTCTAATCGAGTAGACGGCTGACAGTCGAATAACTGCCAGTTCACCTCTCACACCACTACTTTTATATAAAGAAAAAAGTGCGTACGGGGCACATACACGGCGGTTTCCCTATAAAAATCGGTATAAACTGTAAATTAACTGCGTTGCTGCTTCGCGGGGATGGGTTAAGTAAAATGTAAACGTCTAAAAGTGAAACATATCCACGTTTTCGTAGTCGTTCCAGTGTAATGTAATTATTAAGATTGGACTTTTTTCAAAAGATTATTATTTTTTAATGTTATGAAAGCATATTGCATAAGTGTATAACTACCCATCCTCCTTTTTACGAATGAAATGTATTTTTATTGGAATTTATACATGATTGAAAAATCACATTACCAGAATCTCTGTAAAGTACATATTTACTTTACTCACTTTTACAGGACTGTATTAGATTATATAGTCCTTGCGGGACTTTAACACTATACTATTATTATAAACATCGGGCTATAACCCGATGTTTATAATATATCATCCTTACAGGATTTTTTATTAGAACTTTTTTTAAAAAAAAATTTAATGTTTCAAAAGAAATAATTCTGATAGTTTGAAATAAATAAAATTTATCAATACCAGTATTAAAATATGGATTTTGTAAACATTAATTATATTCGATTAGGTACTAATTACCTTACTAAAAACCATCCACCCCTTCCCAAAAACTTGGAAACCTAGCTTTTACAATAATTTTCTTCTCTGAAAATGGATGAATAAAATTTAACTTATAAGCATGTAAAAATAAATTTGGAGCATTCAATTGTTCCTCAAACATCTTATTGTGGTGTCTATTTCCATATTTGTGATCTCCAATAATTGGGTGACTAATTTTATTAGCATGCATACGCAATTGATGCATCCTACCTGTGTGAGGCTTAAGCATTACAAAACTATATCGAGAAACAGGATAGGGTTTTACCGGAATATTTAAAGTAAATTGTTTGATATTTCTGTAAGTTGATAAAGCATCCCTATAATTTCCTCGCTCATTTTTCACTGGAGAATCAATCACTCCTCCCCCATTTACAAAACCACGCAACAAAGCAACGTAACGTTTATCAATCAAGTTGTTGTCAAATAATTCTTGAAAAGGTTTTACAAATTCTGTTGATTTAGCTAACAATAAAACTCCTGAAGTTTTTCTGTCCAAACGGTGAACAGGAATTGGATGGTCGTAACCTTGTTTTTTCAATAACTCCACTAAAGATTCTTCCTCAACATTTCTAGAAAAATGAGAATGGTGAACTAATAAGTTATTTGGTTTGTTTACAATTAGACAATACTCGTCTTCGTAGATAATTTCTATCTCCTTTTGATCGCTATATAATAATGGTTGCATTTTATACAAGTTATATAAAACAAAAAACGCCCTTCACAAAAGAAGAGCGTTTTAGAAATATTAATATCAATTATAAATCGATTTTTGCATATTTTGCATTTCTCTCAATAAATTCTCTTCTAGGTGGAACATCGTCCCCCATTAACATTGAGAATATTTGATCGCACTCTGCTGCATTTTCAATCGTTACTTGTCTCAATGTTCTGAACTCAGGATTCATAGTAGTATCCCATAATTGCTCAGCATTCATTTCCCCAAGACCTTTATAACGTTGAACACCCACAGAAGATTCACTACCTGCACCTTTCATTTCTTGAATCAATTGATCTCTTTGAACATCGTTCCAAGCATAGCTAGACTTAGCACCTTTTTTAACAAGGTATAAAGGAGGAGTTGCAATGTAAATATATCCGAATTCAATCATCTCCTTCATGTAACGGAAGAAGAAAGTTAAAATTAAGGTTTCGATATGAGAACCATCCACATCGGCATCACACATGATGATTACCTTATGGTAACGAAGTTTATCTAAATTTAATGCTTTAGAATCTTCTTCTGTTCCAATTCTTACACCCAAAGCAGTGTAAATATTTTTAATCTCTTCGTTTTCGAAGATTTTATGTTGCATTGCTTTTTCAACGTTCAAGATTTTCCCTCTTAAAGGCATAATTGCTTGAAACATTCTATCACGACCTTGTTTAGCCGTTCCACCCGCCGAATCTCCCTCGACAAAGTAGATTTCACACATTGCAGGATCTTTTTCAGAACAGTCAGAAAGCTTTCCTGGTAAACCCGAACCTGTTAGAACATTTTTACGTTGAACCATTTCACGAGCCTTACGAGCTGCGTGTCTTGCTCTCGCTGCAAGAATAACTTTATCAACAATTAATTTAGCTTCGGTAGGATGTTCTTCTAAATAAATAGACAACATTTCAGAAACCGCCTGACTAACAGGAGCAGTAACTTCTCTATTTCCTAATTTCGTTTTTGTTTGTCCTTCAAATTGAGGTTCAGCAACTTTAACAGAAACAACAGCAGTCAAACCTTCACGGAAATCATCACCATCAATTTCAATTTTTTCTTTAGCTAACATCCCCATTTCAGTAGCATACTTTTTCAAGGTAGAAGTTAAACCTCTTCTAAATCCTGATAAGTGAGTACCACCTTCGTATGTATTAATGTTATTTACGTATGCTTGAATATTTTCAGTGTAAGAAGTATTGTAAGTTAAAGAAACTTCCACTGGAATACCATCTCTTTCCCCTTCAAAATAGATTACATCCGAAATGATTGCTTCTCTATTTCTATCAAGATATTGAGCAAATTCTTTTAACCCCCCTTCAGAATGGTAAGAATTGAATGCTGGTTTACCATCATCGTCTAAATTTCTTAAATCTGTCAAAGTAATCGTGATACCCTTGTTCAAAAATGCTAATTCACGCATTCTTGCTGCTAAAGTATCGTAATTATACTCTGTATAATCAAATATTGTTGGATCTGGTTGGAAAGTTACATGGGTACCATTAATATCTGTAACACCAATTTCTTTTACATCGTATAAAGGCTTACCTATATTATACTCTTGTTGAAAAATCTTACCTTCTCTATGAACTGTTGCTGTAAGATGAGTAGATAAAGCATTTACACAAGAAACACCTACACCGTGTAGACCTCCTGAAACTTTATAAGTATCTTTGTCAAACTTACCACCAGCGTGTAAGACAGTCATTACAATCTCAAGAGAAGATTTTTTCTCTTTAGTATGCATCCCAGTTGGGATACCACGACCATTATCTTTTACTGTTATTGAGTTGTTTTCATTGATAAGTACATCTATCTTATCACAATGACCTGCCATTGCCTCATCAATAGAGTTATCTACAACTTCATAAACAAGATGATGCAAACCTTTAATACCTACATCACCAATATACATCGCTGGACGTTTACGAACAGCTTCTAAACCTTCAAGAATCTGAATATTATCCGCAGAATATTCACCCTTATTAATATCTTCACTCATAAATTAATCCGTTTGGAAATAATACTTAATCGTTGAACTACAAAAATAACAAACTAATGCACTTTTAAAGCGTTAAAATAGATGAAGTAGAAACGATTTATTAACATTCTATTAACTTTTTATTTAGTCTCCCCTCCTACTAATCTTTCATAAATTTCTTCATACATTGGAAGAACTTTCTCTATACAGAAAACTTTTGCTCGTTCAAAAGCATTTTTCCTCATCTGAATAAATAATTCATCATTAGTTAATATTTCAATAGCATTCTTCGCCATATCTTCCGTATCTCCAACTTTAGATAAAAAACCTGTTTCTCCATGAATATTAACTTCAGGAATACCTCCAGTATCTGATGATATAACTGGAACACCAGAAGCCATTGCTTCTAGAGCTGCTAAACCAAAACTTTCTGTTTCAGAAGGAAGAACAAATAAGTCGGATATTTCAAGTACATGAGCTGTGTCATTCACCTTACCAACAAAAATTACACTCCCACAAAGATGAAGCTCCCTACACAACCTTTCTAAGTTATTTCTTTCAGGTCCATCTCCTACAAATAAGATTTTTGAAGGTATTTGTTCTCTCACTTTAGCAAACATTCTTAATACATCTTCAACTCTTTTAACCTTTCTAAAGTTTGAAATATGACAAAGTATTTTCTCATCATCTTTAGCATACCTTCTCCTTGTATTAAAATCAACATCTTCTAATTGATTCTTTGTTTTAATAAAGTTCGGAATAACATTAATGGTACGTTCTGTATTGAAATGTGTGTAAGTATCTCTTTTTAAACTTTCAGAAACGGTGGTAATTGCATCCGACTCATTAATACAAAAAGTAATAACTGGTTCAAAAGAAGGGTCTTTACCAACTAAAGTGATATCCGTTCCGTGTAATGTAGTTACAAAAGGAATATTTAAGCCTTGAGATTTTAAAATTTGTTTTGCCATATAAGCTGCTGACGCATGAGGAATAGCATAATGTACGTGTAAAATATCCAACTCTTCATACTTTACTACATCCACCATTTTACTCGTCAAAATCGTTTCGTATGGTTGAAAATCAAATAATGGATAGTCACTCAAAGCAACCTCATGATAGTAAATATTTTCTCTAAAGCTCCCTAATCTAACAGGTTGTGAGTAAGTAATAAAGTGAACTTCATGCCCTTTTTTGGCTAGAGCCTTCCCTAGCTCAGTTGCTACTACACCACTCCCTCCAAACGTTGGGTACAATACTATTCCTATCTTCATTTTAATCTTGTTTTAGAGTCACCAACTGCATCGTAAATGACTTTTTGAATATTTGTTCTGACGTTTTGCTCTACTATTTTCCAGTTCTCCGCACTTGGGTAAACCCTATTGGAAAGAAAAACATAATTTATTTGATATTTTGGATCACACCAAACTAACGTACCAGTAAACCCTGAATGTCCAAAACTTGAACTTGAAGCAACTTTATCACACGTTCCTCCTCCATTTTTCTTAGGTCGATCAAAACCTATACCTCTTCTGTTTTTTTCACAAAACTGACAAGAAGTATATTTTTCTACAACTGAACTATCAATAAATTGAATGTTACCATATCTACCTTTGTTCAAAACCATCTGCATTAAAGCACCTAAATCAGTTGCATTAGAAAATACACCGGCATGTCCTCCTACTCCTCCTAACATTGCTGCTCCAGGATCATGAACATAACCACGAACCAATTGTTTTCTGAAAACATCGTCTTTTTCTGTAGGTATAATCTGTTCTAAAGGATAAAAATCTAATGGATTATATGTAATATTAGATAAGCCCATCGGTAGATAAATACTATCTTTCAAATAAACATCAAAAGGTATTTCAGTAACCTTTTCTACTATTTTCTTAACAAAATAATACCCTAAATCAGAATATTTATAAGAATGCTCTCTTAACCTAGAGCTCAATATTCTTTTATAAATAGTATCGGTATAATGATCTAAAATCCAAATACTATCTGCTACTTTTGTTTGGTAACCTTCTTTTTTAACATTTGAATACAAGGTAGAATCTAACTCTCCTTTTTTAATTGTTTTAAAATAAAAAGGGATCCAAGATGGAAGACCAGCTTGATGGGTCATCATATCTTTTAAATAAATATAAGACATTTCGCTTCCAATAACTAAATCAGGTATGTAATCGCCTAATTGTTTGTTCATATCAATTTTCCCCAATGTTTCTAAACGCATTAAAGCAATTGTAGAGGCAGCAACTTTGGTAACTGATGCAATATCGTATAAATTTGAGTTAATAACCTCTACTGAATCCTCATAAGTAGGTTTTCCAAAACTTTTATTATAAATAACAGAACCATTAACTGCAGCAAAAACCTGACAACCTGGAAAAACTTTGTCTTCTATACTGTTTAAAACAATTGAATCAATTTCTGACAGGATTAATGAATCAATACCAAGCTCCTCTAAATTAGAATACTTCAACCTTCCACCTGTTTCCACTTTTACTCCAAAACCTCTTTTATATTTATCGGAAATGGTAAAAGTAAATACCCCACTAGATGAAACTGCCCCACCAACTAATTGCGATAACCTTTCTTGTGAAAACTTATTGTTATCAAAACTTAAAACAAACGCATCGACATTAGATAAGTCTAATTCTTTTTTCAAATTCAATGGAGAAGAAAAAGCAATTACTGTTTTTACTACAGAACTATCGCAACCTTCAAACAATGAACTCCAGTCTTCATTCAAAATGCTTTTATCAGGATTTTGGTAATTATTTTCGTGAAGGGTTAATATAAAATGATCAACACCTTTTAATTCATTCTTAATCTTTTCTTTAGCTTCTTCAACAGAATAAAAATGAAAATGATCCATCTTCTTAAACCTATCCATCCCTTTATCAAAAGCAACTCCATAAGGGCCAATTGAAATATGTGCATATTTTTTTGTCAAATCTCTAATTGCAAGTTTGTTGTCCTTATTTTTAAAAACAATCGCTCCATGCTCATAAGCTGATTTTTGATAAGACTCTTTCATCTCTGAACTTAGCTCTGATATTTTTTCAGGATTAACTAACGTTTTATATTTATAGCGAAGTATTTCAATACACCTTTGTTAA
>Ga0228635_1000130_pt1 | contig 54898 bp, 52 predicted proteins | sample 44DmetaG_FD_182699 | JGI IMG/M metagenome (GOLD analysis project Ga0228635, IMG submission 182699) | Seawater microbial communities from Monterey Bay, California, United States - 44D | ecosystem: Environmental > Aquatic > Marine > Coastal | place: USA: California | collected 2016-09-30 | reverse complement strand
GCACTGACGGTATTTTGCCTGTGTTCCCTAAGGCAATCTTCCGTAAAGAGTATCACGAATGCCGTGGCCGAGCTCAATTTAGTCTATAGAGCTCAAATTTCCTCCTAAGGTCATGAGCGCATTCGAGTGACCCAATATTCGTATCTGGCCAGTTTTTAAACACGGTATTTATTTTGCGCAAAATCCGGCACCCGAAAGAAAATCCGATATTTCCGGCGATAAGCCTGCGAGAATAATACCAATAATGAAGAAGATAACGCCCCACCAGTCGATGTGAATATCACCGATGAGGGCCCTCTCAAGCTGCTCCTCGAAGCTTCGATGTGCTGCCTTTCTTTCGGCTATTTCTTCCTTGATCTTAAGTGTTAATTCTTTCGACTGTGCTCCGAGATTGGTTTCGAGTTTCTCAACCAAACCAAGAAGGTTTTTTGTTTCCTCCTCCAATATTTCCACGCGTCTTTTGAGGGGGGTATCTGGGCCGGGTACAATACTTATCTTAGCTTTCCCAGCACTGGCCGCCATGGAAATTCCCTGTGCCGCAATTATTTGGTTTGCAACCCGGCGTCGGGGGAATTTCTTGAAATAAGTCGAAACTCTTTCTCGAATAGTTGGCTTTTTGAAAAGCCTTTCTGCGCCTCTCAATCGTATGGCGACCGTTATGACTCCGCTTATTTGCAGAGCCGTTCCAAGGAATCTGAAGTAGTTTTCCCCGCAGCCGAAGCGAACAAGAATTATCCAAATTGCGACCAAAGAAAAGATCACGACCCAAATAGGCCAGAGGGCGCATATGCCGAGCCACAGATGCGCGACGCTCTGTTTAAAGTAGACCCAGAGAGGTTTGCGGCTCTCGGTCCTAACCTGAGTTTTTGGGGTCATCAGTCATGATGGCAGTTTGTCCAATTATGCCGCTACCGCAAGCTGAACCAGCCATTCTGATGTTGGCTGGTAGGTTTCGTCCTAAGATCAGCCGTGCGAGACCTAAATTGAATGTTCGTTTCGAGGCTAGAACCGGTCGAGAAGAGGCCTGCTATAACTTGCACTTCGGCTTCGAAGCGTATCACTACCTCTTACTTACCCTTCAAAATAGCAGCAATGATCAGGCCAAAGGGCCCGAGGATTGCCCCCCAGAGCGCACCTTTGCCACCATCGACGAAGAACCCGATGATGCCGAAGACGATGGCACCAGCGATGATGAATTCCATTATTTCGCTTCCTTTCTTGTTGCGGCCGCGTGCTCACGACACCGCCCCACCATGTGGGCCGCGCTGATGTGATGGTTCTATTCGCTAGCCTGAATGCCCAATGCCTCGAGCGTCGCGCGGTCAGGCGCTCCAGTGGCCGCTAAGCCGTTTTGTTCTTGGAAGGCGCGCATCGCGTTGCGCGACCCGTTCCCCCAAACGCCGTCCGGTGTGCCGGCATCAAAGCCTCCGGCGTTCAGCATGGTCTGGATGGCACGGTAGTCGTCGCGGGAGAGATCGAGCGTGGACCAGCCACACGCGCCAGCTACTGCCTCGACCGCGTCCTGAATGCCGGCCAGGTCGAACTCCGCGTCATAGCGGCGGCCATTGCCATCGGTCAGCCGGATGAAAAACTCTTCGGCATCGTAGAGGCCGCGCAAGAAGCCTTCGGACGCAGATCCAAAGAGCCCAGCGCCTTTGTTGTTGGTCAGTTCGTTCCAGCGGGTCGACTGCGCTGGTGCATCGTCGATCCGGTAGTTGATATCGAACGAGTTCCGCCGAATGGCGCTCATCAGATAATCGTCTTGGACAAAGACGATGGATGTCTCGCCTTCCCGACACTGCGCGAGAAGCGCGGTGATCCCGCTGAAGCTGCGCGCATCATAGGCTGAGTAGTTAATGGCCACGACGGATGGGCTGTCATCGATTGCAGCGCGTTCCTCGTTGATGACCCACCAGCCCGAAATCCGATCCCCTTCGTTGTGCGCCTGCTCAAACGGTGCAAGGCTGTAATCGATGTTCGGGTGGTCGGGATCCGCCCAGGGTAGGGCTGCAGTCACCTCATCACCATCTGCCGTGGCTGCGGGCGATGGTGCGTCCTGGCTTGGCGTCGATGGGGCGACTGCTTGTGGTGTTACCGGAAACGCGATGCCATAGCGCGCCTGCAAATAGGCCATATGCAACTGGGCGAGGGTGAGCTTCTCGGTTTCGACGCGGCTTAGCGCCACCGCTTGTATCAGACCGCCGGCGGATGCTGCCTCTTGTTCGGCCGCTTCGACACGCTGTTGCTGCGCCGCCATTTCGCCAAGAAGCTGCTCTGCACGTTCGGGATTAGGTTCTACGGCTGGCACGGTGACTTCGATGGTCGCGCCTGCGGCCTCAGCCTCTTGCCGGGCCTCAACGATAGTACGCAGTAGCAGCAGTGCTTCTCTCCGGCCTTCAGCGAGCATGCGGATCAGCCCACCATCGTAGCGGGCGATTGTGGCATCCACTTCGGTGATCTGGCTGTCGATGGCGGCGATCTCTGCATCGAACGCTGAGCTTTCCTGGGCCATTGTATGCCCAGCAAGGCAGGTGCTGATCAGCAGCGAAGCGGTGAGCGTGCGCAGTTTCATCATGTCGAAGGTCCTTTCAGCAAAGCGCCTTAGCCGCGGCCAATGTCGTTTAAGATCGTGTGGCCGCGTTCAGCCATGCAGCGATCCACGACCCGGCGGGGGCCATAGGTCACAAGATCATAGGAATAGTCATTCGCCGCTGCCCCGGCCGCCATGCCGGAAGCTGCGCCATAGGCGGCGAGTTCGCCCTGATAATCAGAGCCGCTGCCGACAACGGCGCCGGTGATGGCGCCGACCAGAAGCCCCGCCATAATATTCGCGCCCATCTGTTCCTGCTGACGCTGGCGATAGTCGGCCTCGACCTGGACCGCGACCGCACGGCAAGCCTCAAGGTCACGCTCAAATCGCGGCATGTTTGTACGCTCTGGATCCACAACGGGACGATACTCAGTCAAGGGCTCGAGCTCTGCGCAACCGGCCACGGTCAAGACTGCGATCAAGCCAAAAGCCTGGGTTTTCGTAATAAAATTCATCCAGCAGCTCCTTTTCCCTTCCCGAGAGCAGAACGGGAGGGTTATGCTGGGGTGAGCCCCCAGGTTTGTGATACGTCTAATAACGTGACGGGCTTGTCACGAATCGGCATTCTGGCCTGTTAAGGGTCTGTCGGTCCGGTTGGTGAGTCAATCAAAAAACTAGACGCATGTATTCGTGCGACATATAAGTGAGGGCGCAGGGTGACTCGCAAGAAGGGCAAACAGCTGAACTGGGGTGTCGAACGTCGATATGAGTTTATCGAGTTTCGCCTGTTTTGGCAGGGGCGGATAAACCGGGGGGACTTGATGGACGCGTTTGGGGTTTCGACACAGCAGGCATCGCTGGACCTGAACGCCTACATTGAGCAGGCCAAGCGCAACCTTGTTTATGACAAGAGCCTGCGTACGTATCTGCGCGGTAAGCATTTCAAGCCCAAATACCTCAAGCCGGACGCTGAGGAGTATTTTGCTCAGCTGCGCGCGGTTGATCAGGGGCTGGTAAGCGCCGAGCAAAGCTGGATCAGCTTCTTCCCGAGCTTTGGTGCAACGCCGACGCCCGCGCGGGGTGTGTCCCCGGAAACCCTGCGTGACGTGCTAGCAGCGATCCGCGAGCCATCCGCCTTACAGGTAACCTATCAGTCCATGTCGCGGCCGGAGCCCAGCGCGCGCTGGATTGAGCCGCACGCCCTGGCATTCGATGGGTTCCGCTGGCACGCCCGGGCGTTCTGTCAGAACGATCAGGTGTTCAAGGACTTCCTGTTATCCAGGATCGTCGAGGTGGGTGAGCAGGGGCCCGTGACCGCTGAGCCCAGCGCAGATGAAGCATGGCACACCGAGGTCGTGCTTGAGATCGGCCCGCATCCGGACCTGTCTGATAACCAGCGCCGTGCCATCGAGATGGACTACGGCATGGAAGAGGGCAGGGCCCAAATCGCTGTCCGCCGTGCGCTGTTGTTTTATGCACTGAAGCGTCTTGGCCTGGACACCGACCCGGCAGCGCGCCGCCCCCAGGACCAACAGATCGTTTTGCTCAACCGTGACGAGGTCATTGGATGACCATGGCGGCACGGAAAGCAGAATTCGGGGCAAAGCAGCCCTACAAAATGTCCTTCACTTCCGGGGGGCTTTTCTTGACCGAGAGCGTGGCAGTCGCCGGGATGCATCGCTCGGGCGAAGATTGGAAAGACACGCTTGAGCGCGCCCTGCACGAGGGTACGACCTCGCTCCCAAAGGCCGCCTCTAACCGCCGTACGCTGCGGGAACTCGTCAATCGTTTGATGATGCTGAATGACGATGAGGTTCGTTTCCTGATTGAAGAGGCCGGGCGGCAAGAGCAGCAGTATCTGCTTTGGGTGGCGGCTTGCCGTGCCTACCGCTTCGTCCGCGAGTATGCGGTTGAGGTCATTTGTGATCGGTTTTTGGCGTATCAGCTCGATCTGCCTCTCGAGAGCTTTGACATTTTCTTCGAGGCTAAGGCCGACTGGGATGACGGGCTAGCATCGATCAGTAACAGCACGCGTAACAAGTTACGCCAAATCCTGTTCCGAATGATGCGTGAGGCTGGCGTCGTTTCTGACGATCACCGGATCCAGTCGAGTTATCTCTCGCCTCAGCTGCGTCAGTTGCTTGAGGCGACCAACCCAGCTGATCTGGCTGTGTTCCCGGGTGTTGTTATTGAGGGAGGTCTGTCGTGAGCCTGCAATTGACGCGCAAAGAACGCGCCGAGCACCTGTATCGGGTCATCACCAGCGAGCGTTTCTTGACCAAGCAGGGCCTTGGCAATGAGGTACCGTTTTTCATTTGCCCGTTCCCGGCAGAAGAAGGCCTCACGATGATCGAGGACCGGCTCGACCTGATCGAGCGCATTGGACATGCGGGCGTGGCGGCGCTCGATCTCAGCCTGTACGATATCGCACTCGGGCTCTTGGAGGAGCGGGGCATCCTGGAGGATGTCTTGGCCGCAGAGCCTGAAATGGAAAAGTCAGAGCTGCGCGAGCTGTTGCAGGGCGTTCTCGATGTCCATGAGCACCTGATCCCGAAAATCGCGGAAGCGATCGCCGCCCAGCCGCATGACGTGATTTTCCTGTCTGGCGTGGGCGAGGTCTACCCGTACATCCGCTCGCACAATGTGCTCAACAACCTGCAGAGCACCGCCAAGGACAAGCCAACGGTCCTGTTCTTTCCAGGCAACTACACCCACTCCACAGCGACGGGGGGATCCCTCGATCTCTTTGGGCTGCTGCATGACGACAAATACTACCGTGCTTTTAACATTCTGAACTACGAGGTCTGACCCGATGACCACCGCTTTGAGAAACATTTTCGCCAAGCCTGTCGACCGCCCCATTGATGGCGTGATCAAGGCTGACGATGAAGCGAGCCTGCGCATCGAGCTCGACGAGTACGTCATCACCGATGAAATCGGCAAACGCCTCGAGACCTTCCTCGATGCCTATAACAACTATGACACCGCCAATGGGGTCTGGATTTCTGGCTTCTTTGGCTCGGGTAAGTCGCACCTGCTGAAGATGCTGGCCCTTCTCATGGAAAACCGAGAAGTCGATGGCACACGAGCTTTTGACATTTTCGAGGGAAAGCTGACCGATCAGCCCATGCTTTTGGGCGCCTTGCGAAAAGCGGTTTCGGCTCCGTCTAAATCGATTTTGTTCAATATCGATCAGAAGGCTGATGTCATCTCAAAGACCGACGTCGATGCGCTGCTCTCGGTATTCCAGAAGGTTTTTGATGAGGCGTGCGGTTACTACGGCAAGCTGCCCCATATCGCGCAGTTTGAGCGCGACCTTGATGATCGAGGCCAACTGGCAGCGTTTAAGGACGCTTATGCGGCGGCCGCTGGAAAACTTTGGGAGCGCGGCCGTGAGCAGGCAGCGCTCGAGCGCAAAAACATTGCGACAGCCTTCGCCTCAGTAACGGGTGGCGATCCTGCTGATGTCGCAGATATCTTGGGGCAGTACCGCGCCGATACCCGGGTCTCAATCGAGGATTTTGCCAATAATGTGAATGTTTGGCTCGACAAACAGGCACCGAAGTTTCGATTGAACTTCTTTGTAGATGAAGTCGGGCAGTATATCGCCGAGAACGTCAAGCTGATGACGAACCTGCAAACGATTGCCGAAAGCCTGAATACAAAATGTAAGGGCCGCGCCTGGGTCATCGTCACGTCACAGCAGGACATGGAAGCCATTATTGGCGATGGAAAAGCGTTCCAGTCGCAGGATTTTTCGAAGATCATGGCGCGCTTCGGTGTGAAAATGCCGCTGAACTCTGCCGATGTTGCTGAGGTTATCCAGCGCCGCCTTCTGTCGAAGACCGACGAGGGCCAGGTACGGCTTGGCAACCTGCACGACCGCGAGGAGAACAACCTCAAGACCCTGTTTGATTTTACGGATGGGTCGATCAAGCTGAAGAACTTCGATGGGCGCGCCCACTTTGTCTCGAGCTACCCATTCCCGCCCTACCAATACATGCTGTTTCAGATGGCGATCACGTCGCTTTCCCAGCACAACGCCTTTGAAGGGAAGCACAGCTCGGTCGGGGAACGCTCGATGCTGGGCGTGTTCCAAGAGGTCGCCAAGAAGATGGCAGACCAACCCGTGGGCGGTCTTGCCACCTTTGATCTCATGTTCGAGGGTATCCGCATGGCCCTCAAATCTGCTGTACAGCAGTCGATCCAGATTGCCGAGAAGGAAATCCAGGACATCGATCCCTTCGCGGTTCGTGTGCTGAAGGCGCTCTTCCTCGTGAAATACGTCAAGGAGTTTAAGCCCACGGTGCGCAACATCAGCGTGCTGCTGCTCTCCGAGTTCGACACCGATCAGGTCAAGCAGCGGCGCAAGATCGAGGAGGCCCTGTCTTTCCTCGAGCGCAACACGCTTATTCAGCGCAATGGCGAGGTCTATGAATTCCTGACGAACGAGGAGAAGGACGTCGAAGCCGAAATCAAGGCGCTGGATGTCGACCCGTCAGAGCTTTCGAAGGAAATGGAAACGCTGGCGTTCGACACGATCCTGAGGCATCGCAAGATCAAGCATCTGACCACCGGCAATGAATACAGCTTCAGCCGGAAGCTCGATGACCACCTCTTGGGCCGGGAATACGAGCTTTCCATCAACGTGATCAGCCCGTTCAACGATGATGTCGCATCACCTGAAGCCGTGCGCATGCGGAACATGAGCCGAGAAGAACTGGCGGTGGTGCTGCAGCCCGATGTGCGGTTCATCCGCGATCTTACGCTCTTCAAGCAGACGGATAAGTTCATCCGTCAGGCCCGTGCGGGTTCCCAGCAGCCAGGCCGTGATCGCATCGTGGCTGAGAAGGGCGATCAGAACAGCCGTCGCTATAAGGATCTCGAACTCCGCCTGCGCAAGCTGATGGCTGAGGCGCGGATGTTCGTGCGGGGCGATGAGCTCGACATTGGTGGCGAAGAGCCCCAGGACCGGATCGTGAAAGGCTTCCAGGGCCTTGTCGACAAGGTCTATGTTAACCTGCCAATGCTGCGGGGCGTGACCTATGCTGAGGCCGATATCCTGAAGGCAGCAACGCCCGAAAGCGGGCTCTTCGGCAACAACGGTGAAGGGCTGACCGAGGCGGAGCAGGACGTTCTGAACTACGTCCAGTCTCAGGCTCGGAATGGCGTGAAGGTCTCGGTGAAATACCTCACCGAACGCTTTGGCGGCAAACCCTACGGTTGGCCGACGACGGCAATTCTGTGCTTGGCTGCCAGCCTGTCAGGCAAGGGCAAGGTTGAAGCCCGATCCGACGGCACCGTGCTCGAGCGCGCAGAACTCGCCAAGGCGCTGAACAACAGCCATGCTCTTGCCAATATCCTGCTCACCCCGCAGACCGAGTTTACCTCTGCCCAGATCCGGAAGGCGAAAGAGCTCTACAAGGAGCTGTTTGATTTGCCATCGGATGGGACTGACGCCCGGACCATCGGTGCGGAATGGCTGGAGAGCACGCGGACGCTGTCAGAAGATCTGGGTAAGATGCTGGCGCAGAAAGCGCAGTATCCGTTTGTCGTGGCGCTCGAGCCCCTGGCCGCGAAAATTGCCGCGATGGTGGGCAAGCCAGCCACTTGGTACATCACCGAGCCCGCGGCACAGGAAGATGACCTGCTCGACGCCAAGGAAGAAGTCCTCGACAAAATCCGCAGCTTCATGGGTGGTGCCCAGCGCGAAATCTATGACGACGCCCGGGATTTCTTGCGGGACCAGGAGGCCAATATTTCCTATGTGGATGCGGCCGCCGGCGAAGCACTGGCCCGTGCCTTGGCCGACCCTGCTTGCTACAAGGGCACGGCCATCCAGTTCCTGAAATCCGATCTCTATGGGTTGAAAGACCGTGTTGAGCTGACCGTGCTTGAGGAACGCAAAGCTGTCATCGCAGCGGTCGAGGATTGCGCGGCCAAGGTCACGCAGACGCCAGAGTTCCAGGCGCTATCTGAAGATGACCAAGCCCACATCAAGCGCAATATCGATAGCCACAAATTAGGGCTCGACAGCGTGAAGATGATCCCGATCCTGCGCGATCGGGCGAATGGCGCGAGGCTCGATCTTCTGCCGCGCATTTTGGCAGAGGTTGAGCGACTGAACCGACCGGTTGTCGATCCAAAACTCGTCCCGCCCGGGCCGCCGCAGCCAGAGCCCCCGCAGACCACTTACGTCAACGCCTCTGAAATCAAGGTGGGCTTCGCCAAGCCCTACCTGACCGAAGAGGCTGACGTCGAACAATACGTCCAAGAAATGAAAAAGACCCTTCTGGTGCAGATCCGCGCGGGCAAGAAGGTGATTGTCTGATGGACACGAACGCGCTGAAGAAGTTTGCCCAGTCCGCCCGTAATCTGCTGATCGATCAGGTGCGATCCAAGCTGGATCTGGTGCTCAACCCTTCATCGCCCGCGCGGCGGGAACATCCGCAGGTGATGAAGGAGCTCGATGCTGCGATCGCGCGGGATGGCAAGGCGCAGGTTATCGAGCAGGTGGCCTACACCTGGTTCAACCGCTTCACCGCGCTGCGCTTCATGGATGTGAATGGCTACACGGCTGTTGGGGCTGTGTCCCCAGCAGAAGGGCAGACACGGCCAGAAATCCTTGCCGAGGCGATGGCGGGGAACTTGACCGACGGCGCGCCTAGCAGCATCGCGGCGCTGCTTGATGGCCGCACGCCGTCCTCTGATCCGCAGGGTGAAGCTTATCGACAGCTCTTGGTGCATGCCTGCAACCAGTGGCACGGGCCTATGCCGTTCCTGTTCGAAGAGCTGGACGATTACACCGAACTCCTGATGCCTGAGGATCTTCTGTCGCAATCCTCGATCCTTGTCGAGCTGCGCAAAGTGATGACCGAAGATGCCTGCCGCGAGGTCGAGATCATCGGCTGGCTCTACCAGTTCTACATCTCCGAGAAGAAGGATCAGGTCTTCGCGGGCCTCAAGAAGAACCAGAAGATCACGGCCGATAACATCCCCGCCGCGACGCAGCTGTTCACCCCGCACTGGATCGTCCGCTATTTGGTCGAGAACTCGCTGGGGCGCCTCTGGCTGCTGAACCGACCGGGCAGCCGTCTGGCCGAGCGGATGGACTATTACATCGCCCCCGAAGAGCCCGAGACGGAGTTCCTGAAGATCACCAAGCCGGAAGAGATCCGCATCTGCGATCCGGCGGCGGGCTCGGGGCACATGCTGACCTATGCTTTTGACCTGCTCTACGCCATCTACGAGGAAGAGGGATATGACGCGACCGAGATCCCCGCGCTGATCCTGACGCACAACCTGACCGGGGTGGAGATTGACGACCGCGCGGGGGCGCTGGCGGCCTTTGCGCTGGCGATGAAAGCGGCGGCCAAGCTGGGGCGGCGGCGGTTCCTGCGGATGGGGGCGAAACCCGACATCTGCGTGTTGCAGAACGTGGCCTTTACCGCCGAGGATGTCCGGGACGTGGCCGCCGTGGTGGGCAAGGATCTGTTCACCGATGAGCTGCGCGAGACGCTGGGCCAGTTCGAGCAGGCCAAGAACTTCGGCTCGCTGATCGTGCCGAAACTGCGCGATCCGGCAGAGACGCTGCGGGTGGTCGAGGCGCGGGATTTTGGTGGTGACCTGCTGTTGAATGAGGTGCAGGCGCGCGTCATCGCAGTGCTGCGCAGGGCCGAGGCGCTGTCGCCGAAGTATCATGTGGTGGTGGCCAACCCCCCGTATATGGGCGGCGGCGGTATGAACGGTGTTCTTACAAATTGGCTAAAGGACGGATATCCATCGACAAAAAGCGATCTGTTTTCGGCATTTGTTGAAAGGCTGTTGGGCATAATAAAGCCAGATGGGTTTGCGGGCATAGTCACGCCCTTCACTTGGCTATACATTTCAACATTTAAGAAACTGCGGCGTCTAGTTTTAACAAGAAGCCATGTCCAGTCTTTCGTTAAGCCGTCATATACAGCTTTTTACGAGTCAGCGATCGTTCCACTCATGGCATTAGTCCTTCGTGAGGGTTCTGCGCCCAACTACAAAGGAAAATTTTACGATCTTGGATACTTGGGCACTGGCGCTCAACAACCTGGCCTTTTCTCATCCAAGATCGAGCAAAATGACTACGTCCTAAGGAGTGCTTCGCAATTTCTGTCCTTCGAAGGCAGCGAAATGGCATACAACCTACCTACCGGATTGGTCGAGCGCATTGAGAGCCGAACAAAGTTTGGGGAAATATGTAGCATCTCCGAAGGCTTGAAGACTGGTGAAAATGACCTTTTTATACGCTTCTGGCAAGAAGTCAGTTATGCAAAGACTGAAAAATTTGGAGCGGGTGAGAAGTGGGTTCCGCATGCAAAAGGTGGTGACTTTCGCCGTTGGTATGGAAACCTAAGCTGGGTGGTAAATTGGGAGAATTCCGGCTCGGAAATGCGAACGACAGGAAAAGCTGGTTTTCAGGGTCAATCGAACTACGGAAAACAGGGCGCTGTCTGGTCAAAAATCTCCACCAGCTATTTTAGCGTGCGATACCAACCTGATGGGTGCATATTCGACTCTGCATGTCCTGGTCTCTTTGTTAACAAAACTTTAACGCCACCACAGTCCGTCGCGGTTCTCTGCTCGAAAGTCGGCCAATCGTTCATCAAATCCCTTAACCCAACGATGAATTTTCAAGTTGGAAACATAGCAGGGATGCCACTTTCGGATGATCTTTCATGGCGCGACGAGGTCGAAAAGATCGCCACTAAGGCGATTAGCCTGACCAAATCTGACTGGGACGCCTACGAAACCTCCTGGGATTTTGCCACGCTCCCGCTGCTTTCGCCCGATCATCGCGGCGAGACGCTGGAGGACAGCTACGCTACCCTCCGCGCCCATTGGCAGTCCAAGACGGACGAGATGGAGGCCTTGGAGGAAGAGAACAACCGCATCTTCATCGACGCCTATGGTCTGAAAGACGAGCTGACCCCCGAGGTGCCGCTGAACGAGATCACCCTCACCTGCAACCCCGCCTATCGCTATGGCATCAAGAACGACGTGGAGGCCAACGAAACCCGCCTTCGCGCCGACACCATGGCCGAGTTCCTTTCCTACGCCGTGGGCTGCATGTTCGGCCGCTACAGCCTCAACACCGCCGGCCTTGTCCTCGCCAATCAGGGCGAGACGCTGGCCGACTACCTCGTCCGCATCTCCGAGCCGAGTTTCATGCCCGACGAAGACAACGTCATCCCCGTGCTCGACGCCGACTGGTTCGCCGACGACATCACCGAGCGTTTCCGCCTGTTCCTGCGCACCACTTTTGGCGAGGCACATTTCCGCGAGAACCTGCGCTATATCGAGGACGCTCTTGGCAAGGACATCCGCAAATACTTCACCAAGGATTTCTACGCCGACCACGTGAAGCGCTACAAGAAGCGCCCGATCTACTGGATGTTCGCCAGCCCCAAGGGCACATTCAACGCGCTGATCTACATGCACCGCTATCGGGCCGACACGGTGTCGGTCATCCTCAACGACTACCTCCGCGAGTTCATCAGTAAGCTTGAGGGGGAGCGCGGGCGTCTGGAAAAGCTATCGGATGACCCCAGTGCCAGCCAGGGCCAGCGTACCAAGGCGCTGAAAGACATGGCCATCATCGCCAAGCAGATCGACGAGCTGAACGAGTGGGAGCGCGATGTCGTCTTCCCACTGGCACAGGCCAAGATCGAGATCGACCTCGATGACGGGGTGAAAGCGAACTATCCGAAGTTCGGCACAGCGTTGAAGAAAATCACGGGGCTCAGCTGATGGACACGAACGCGCTGAAGAAGTTTGCCCAATCCGCCCGCAATCTGCTGATCGATCAGGTGCGCTCGAAGCTAGATCTGGTGGTCGATCTTGCCTCGCCCGCGCGGCGGGAGCATCCGCAGGCCATGAAAGAGCTCGACGCTGCGATCGCGCGGGATGGCAAGGCACAGGTGATCGAGCAGGTTGCCTACACCTGGTTCAACCGCTTCACCGCGCTGCGCTTCATGGATGCTAATGGCTACACGACGGTCGGGGTTGTTTCGCCGGCTGAGGGGCAGACACGGCCCGAGTTATTGGCTGAAGCGATGGCGGGCAACTTGCCTGAGGGCGCGCCGGGTAGCATCGCGGCGTTGCTGGATGGCCGCACGCCGTCTTCTGATCCGCAGGGCGAAGCTTATCGACAGCTCTTGGTGCACGCCTGCAACCAGTGGCACGGCCCCATGCCGTTCCTGTTCGAGGAAATCGACGACTACACCGAGCTGCTGATGCCCGAGGATCTGCTGTCACAGTCCTCCATCCTGTCAGAGACGCGCAAGGTGATGACAGAGGACGCCTGTCAGGATGTCGAGATCATCGGCTGGCTCTACCAGTTCTACATCTCAGAGAAGAAGGATCAGGTCTTCGCGGGCCTCAAGAAGAACCAGAAGATCACGGCCGAGAACATCCCCGCCGCGACGCAGCTGTTCACCCCACATTGGATCGTCCGCTACCTGGTCGAAAACTCGCTGGGGAGCCTCTGGCTGCTGAACCGACCGGGCAGCCGTCTGGCCGAGCGGATGGACTATTACATCGCCCCCGAAGAGCCCGAGACTGAGTTCCTGAAGATCACCAAGCCGGAAGAGATCAAACTTTGCGATCCGGCTGCGGGCTCGGGGCACATGCTGACCTATGCCTTTGACCTGCTCTACGCCATCTACGAGGAAGAGGGGTATGACGCGACCGAGATCCCCGCGCTGATCCTGACGCACAACCTGACCGGGGTGGAGATTGACGACCGCGCGGGCGCGCTGGCCGCCTTTGCGCTGGCGATGAAGGCGGCGGCGCGGCTGGGGCGGCGGCGGTTCCTGCGGATGGGGGCGAAACCCGACATCTGCGTGTTGCAGAACGTGAGCTTTACGCCTGCCGAGATGCAGGACGTGGCCGCCGTGGTGGGCAAGGATCTGTTCACCGATGAGCTGCGCGAGACCTTGGGGCAATTCGAACAGGCCAAGAACTTCGGCTCGCTGATCGTGCCGAAACTGCGCGATCCGGCAGAGACACTGCGGGTGGTGGAGGCGCGGGATTTTGGCGGCGACCTGCTGCTGACGGACGTTAAGGCGCGCGTTTTGACCGTTCTACGCATGGCAGAGGCGCTGTCGCCGAAGTATCATGTGGTGGTGGCTAACCCGCCGTATATGGGGCGAGGTGGCATGAACCCCACTCTTATGACGTGGACCGAAGCCAATTACTCTGATTCAAAGTCTGATCTCTTCGCAATGTTTATGGTTCGCTCGCTCATGCTGAATGTCCAAGGCGGGTTCATGGCCATGATCAACATGCAGTCTTGGATGTTTCTCTCGTCCTTTGAGAAAATGCGTGGATGGTTGCTTGCATCGTCTCATCTTACTTCGATGGCACACCTTGGAGAGAGAGCATTCGATACAATTGGCGGGTCAGTCGTGTCGACAACTGCTTTTGTCTTCGAAAAGTCTCGGAAAGCTTCCAGTGCTGGGTACTTTGTTCGCTTGGTAGATGGGCGGAACGAAAATGAAAAACTGGAGGCTTTAAAAAGAGCCGCCTCAGGAGCGGATGACGAAGTTTACAAAGCAAGCACCACCGAGTTTGAACGGATCCCGGGCTACCCTATCGCATACTGGATATCTCAGACTGTCGCAAATGCATTCCTTGAGGATAAGCTCTCTTCAGTTGGGAGCACGCGCCGAGGACTTCAAACTGGAAACAAGGACCTTTTCATCAGGCAGTGGTCAGAGGTTAGCTCTGAGCAAACAGACTTTGATAGTCGTAACCGCGTCGAGGCACTTCAACGTTCCGAAAAATGGTTTCGATTCAATAATGGTGGCGACTTTCGGAAGTGGGCAGGTGGTATTGATCTAGTAGTGAACTGGCAATCGGATGGACGCGACATTAAGGCTAGCGGTAAGGCCATTATCCCCAGCGAAGACCTGTATTTCAAAGAGGCCGTTTGCTGGGGGCGAATTTCAAGCGGTCCAGAGGCATATCGCCTCCATGAGGGCGGACTGCTTCCGGGAGACCTCTCGCCATGCTATTTCTCCGATGCCCCCTACTTTTCATTGGCTTACTTCAACTCGCCTGTCGCGCGCACGTTCAAAAACGTTGTAAATCCTACGATCACCAATACAGTTGGAGATCTCGCCAAGATTCCGGCTCCCACGCGCGCGACCCCACAGAACGCAAGTGTTGAGCGCGTCGTCCGGCAGCTTGTGGCCTCGCATACAACCGACTGGGACGCCTACGAAACCTCCTGGGATTTCACCACGCTCCCGCTGCTCTCGCCCGATCATCGCGGCGAGACGCTGGCGGATAGCTACGCCACGCTCCGCGCCCAGTGGCAGTCCATGACGGACGAGATGAAAGCCTTGGAGGAAGAGAACAACCGCATCTTCATCGACGCTTATGGTCTGCAAGACGAACTGACGCCCGAGGTGCCGATCGAGGAGATCACCCTCACCTGCAACCCCGCCTATCGTTATGGCGTGAAGGGCTCCGAGGAAGCCAATGAGGCCCGCCTGCGCGCCGATACCATGGCCGAGTTCCTGTCCTACGCCGTGGGCTGCATGTTCGGGCGCTACAGCCTCGACGCGCCGGGCCTGATCCTCGCCAACCAGGGCGAGACGTTGCAGGACTATCTCGCCCGCATCCCCGAGCCGAGCTTCATGCCGGACGAAGACAACGTCATCCCCGTGCTTGACGCCGACTGGTTCGCCGACGACATCACCGACCGCTTCCGCCTGTTCCTGCGCACCACCTTCGGCGAGGCGCATTTCCAAGAGAACCTGCGCTACATTGAAGACGCGCTTGGCAAGGACATCCGCAAGTATTTCACCAAGGATTTCTACGCCGACCACGTGAAGCGGTATAAGAAGCGCCCGATCTACTGGATGTTCTCCTCACCCAAGGGGACGTTCAACGCGTTGATCTACATGCACCGCTACCGCGGCGACACGGTGTCGGTACTGCTCAACGACTACCTGCGCGAGTTCATAAGCAAGCTGGAAGGCGAACGCGGGCGGCTGGAAAAGCTGTCAGACGACCCGAGCGCCAGCCAGGGCCAGCGCACCAAGGCGCTGAAAGACATGGCCGTGATCGCAAAACAGATCGACGAGTTGAACGAATGGGAGCGCGATGTCGTCTTCCCGCTGGCGCAAGCCAAAATCGAGATAGACCTCGATGATGGTGTGAAGGCGAACTATCCCAAGTTCGGAGCCGCGCTGAAAAAGATTGTTGGGGTGAGTTGATGTCGGATCGGATCACCACCAGCCTGGAACGCCTTTTTGACGAGCATCGTATCGTCTTTTGGTATGACGCAGCACGCGACATGCGGGGAGAGTTCGAGGCAGTCGATTTGGCTGGTGTGACAAAGGTGGAAGTCGCCAACAACCAGTTTGGGCTGAAACATCGGATGCTGCGGCAGGAGCCGACGGCAAAGTTTCTGGTGTTCCATGATGGGCCTGAGCCTGAGAATGCCGCGAACTGGCTTTTGGACGTGCAGTTGGCAACGGCAGTTTTCAAGGCGGATCAAGCCGGCATCTGGCTGGGTGAGCTGGGCCTGCCGCCACAGTTCGAAAGCGTCGTGCGCGATCACCTGGAGTTTTATCGCTCTAAGGTGCGCGTGGCGGAGCTTAAACGGCTATTGCATGCGGCAGATACGCAGTCCCAAGTGCGGCTGCGCATGCTCGCCGTCTGTGCCGGTGCTGAGGGTGGGCTTGATACAGTTGTCGAGGCACTCCTTGGCGAATTAGCCGATGGCAGTGAGGATGCGATGCGGCTCATTGAGCGATCCGGCCTGACCGAGGTGTTTTGGAAGCAGGTTGGAAACGCCTATGGCTATCAGCCGGACCAGCCTGATCTGGAGGATTTTGCGATCGCGCTCTTTCAGTCGGCGTATCAGCGGGCGTTGGGCGAAGATGGCAAGCTGAGCGCTGAGGCTCTTCTGGTTTTCCGGCGCTGGAAGAACAATCGCCACTGGGAAGTGGCGTTCGAGACGCTTGCTGCTCGCTATCAGGCCTTGCTGAAGATTCCAGAAGATTTGTCCAAGCGCGACTTCCGCGCAGTCATGGCCATCGATCATTTCGAGGAAATCGACCGCCATATCATCCGCCAACTGGTGCACGCGATGTCGACGCAGACGGTCAGCGCGTCTGAGGTCCTGAAATGGGTGCGCGAACGCCGGCAAAGCCATTGGTATGGCACTTATGAGGACATCTATCAGGCGATCGGATTTGCCACAGAATTCCAGCAGGCGCTGGCAGAGGCCAACTTGGGGATGACGAGCCCTGCCGAAGGGGTGAAGCGCTATGTGAGCAGCTGGTACAAGCTCGACCAGCTCTATCGCAAATTCATCTACCATATGCAGCGCAGCGGCCATGCCTCGCTGCTTTCGGAACTCTACGAGGCGGTTGAGAACCGGTATACTAATAGCTTCCTCTTGAAGCTGAATGATGCCTGGCAGGATCAGGTTGCCGGACTGACCGACTGGGCAATCCCCGGCTACGCAAGCCAAAGCGCCTTTTATATCGAACAAGCCGCAGAGTTTCGCCGTCGCGATCAGAAGGTCGTGGTCATCGTTTCAGATGCCTTACGTTTCGAGGTGGCCGAGGAATGCCTACGCCGCATCCGGGCATTGAACCGATTTGATGCGGAGCTGAAGCCCATGATCAGCGCGCTACCCAGCTATACCCAGCTCGGGATGGCGGCACTTTTGCCAAACCGTGACCTGTCTTTCGCGCCTGATGGCGGCGGATCGGTACTTTCGGGAGGCGAAAGCACACAAGGCCTTGCCGCGCGCGAAAAGATCCTGGCAACGGGACGTGCAGGCGATCGCGCCAAGGCTCTATCCGCACGGGATGTTCTCGATATGCGGGTCGATGAAGGCAAAGAGCTCTTCCGCGACAATGACGTGGTCTACATTTATCACAACCTGATCGATGCGATTGGCGACAAGCTGCAGACCGAGGATCAGCTGCCCAAGGCTGCCGAAGACGCGATCGAAGAGCTAACCAAGCTCGTTCGAAAGCTGACCTCGGCGAATTTCTCGAACATCCTGATCACGGCAGATCATGGCTTCCTTTTTCAGCACCGAGTGTTGGATGAGAGCGACTTTGCTGTCGCCGATCCCAAGGGCGAAGAAATCCTGCTTCGTAATCGCCGCTTCGTCATCGGTCGTGGTCTCGAAGAAACCGCGGGCATGAAGAAGTTCAGCTCGGCGAACCTGGGCCTGGCGGGCGACCTCGATGTCCTGATCCCAAACTCGATAAACCGCCTACGCGTTAAAGGGGCGGGCAGCCGATTTGTGCACGGTGGCGCCTCACTGCAGGAAATTGTTATTCCCGTCCTCCGTGTCGGGAAACAGCGCGAAGCGGATGTGAACCAGGTTGAGGTGCAGATCATCGTATCTGGCCGCAGCCAGATCACTTCTGGGCAAACGGCTGTCATCTTCTACCAAGCGCAACCGGTGTACGAGAAAATGCAGGCGCGTGAGCTGGTCGCGGGGATCTATGCTGCCGACGACACGCTGATTTCAGACGAGCATGTTCTGCAGTTTGATTTTACCTCGGACAACGCCCGTGAACGCGAAATGCCTCGGAAGTTCCTGCTATCGCGTGAGGCGGACAAATTCAACAACCAAGACGTATTCCTTAAGTTGCGTCAGCCATACGGCAAAACGAGCCGCTTTGAGGACTACACAAGCCACCGCTTCCAGTTGAAACGTGGCATAACAACAGATTTTGACTTTTAAGGAGCGGCCCCATGAGCGATCTCGACGCTAGGATCAATGAACATTTCGCGGGCTTTGTCGTGCGCAAGGACCTAGTGAAGGCGGTCAAGGGCAACGCGATCGTTCCGACCTATGTGCTCGAGTATCTCTTGGGTCAGTATTGCGCCACCGACGACGAGGCGTCGATCGCGACTGGAATCGAGACCGTCAAAGAAATCCTGCGTAAACACTACGTCCACCGCAGCGAAGCGGGGCTTACTCAGTCGACGATCAAGGAAAAGGGGCGCTACAAGGTCATCGACCAGATCAGCGTGTCGTTGAACGAGAAGACGGATAGCTATGAAGCCACCTTCGACAATCTCGGCATCAAGAAGGTTGCGGTCGACAGCGGCACGATCAAGGCGCACCCGAAGCTACTTGTGACGGGCGTCTGGTGTATTGCAGACGTGCAATATGAGTATTCCGAAGATGCGCGCATTTCGCCTTGGATCCTTGAAACCATCAAACCCATCCAGATCGCCAAGGTTGACTATGAGGGCTACCGGGAGGCGCGGGGCAGTTTCAACACTGACGATTGGATCGACCTGCTGATGCAGAGCATCGGGTTCAACCCGGAAGCTTTTGGGCGTCGGGCGAAGCTCTTGCAGTTGATGCGCCTGATCCCCTTCGTGGAACGGAACTACAACATCATCGAGCTTGGGCCCAAGGGCACGGGCAAGTCGCACATCTATTCGGAGTTTTCGCCGCACGGTCAGCTGATCTCGGGTGGTGAAGTGACGATCCCTAAACTCTTTGTGAACAACTCGAACGGGCGCATTGGCCTTGTCGGCTACTGGGATGTCGTAGCCTTTGATGAATTTGCCGGCCGCGAAAAGACAGCAAACAAAGCGCTCGTCGACATCATGAAAAACTACATGGCCAACAAGACCTTCTCTCGGGGTGTAAATCCCATGGGAGCTGAGGCCAGCTTCGCGTTTGTGGGCAACACAGACCACAACGTGCCCTTCATGCTCAAGAACAGCGACCTCTTTGAAGCCCTACCGCCGCAATTCCATGACTCGGCCTTCATTGATCGCCTGCATGCCTATTTGCCAGGCTGGGAAATTGATGTGATCCGGGGTGAGATGTTCACAAGTGGGTATGGTTTTATTGTAGATTATCTCGCTGAAATGTTGCGCCATCTGCGCCAGGAAGATTTCTCCAACCGGCCGGACCAGCATTTCAAAATCAGCGAGAAGATTTCAACGCGGGATCGGGATGCGATCTACAAGACGATGTCGGGCCTGCTAAAGCTGATCTTCCCGAATGGCGGTGAGACGGCGGAAGATGTCGAAGAGCTGATGCGCCTGGCAATGGAAAGCCGCAAACGGGTCAAAGACCAGTTGGCGCGGATCGACAGTACATATCCTGAGGTCGATTTCCACTACCTTGGCACAGATGGGACCAAGCGCCGTGTGACTACGGTCGAGGAAGAAGAATACCCGCAGTTCTACCACCTCAAGCCCGCGCTGGATCCCAAGGAGCAGGAACAGTCAGAGATGTCAGGTGGTGGGGCCACATCTGTCGCTGAAGAAGGGGCCTCGAAGTCTCGCCCCGTTTCGGAGGGGGCGCGCCCTGACAAAGCAGAGGCGAAGCCCGTTCTCGAAGAAGGCCACCATGTCTTCACAGAGGATCGCAAGGGGATCAGCTACGATCGGCTCTTTGGCCCTTACATCGAGGGCGCGTCAAAGATCATTGTGACGGACCCTTACGTTCGGTTCTTCTACCAGATCCGCAATATGATGGAGTTTGTTGAAATGGTCATTCGGCGAAAGTCGCCTGAGGACCAAGTCAGCGTTCATCTCGTGACTGGGCCAGATGACGGTAATGTAGGCAAGCAACGCGAATTGCTCGACTCGATCGTAGACGCATGTGTTGGCTCGGGTGTTGAATTTACTTGGGCCTTTGATGGCTCAGGAACAGCGCATGCGCGCGATATCATTACGGATACTGGGTGGAAAATCGTTCTCGATAGAGGACTTGATATCTTTCAAGCACCTTTGAAAACTGGTGGGTTTTCGCTCAGTGACCGATTGCAGGAGCAGCGGATTATCAAGGGTTTTTATGTTACTTTCGTTAAGAACGAAACGGGTGACGTCTCGAAACACTCACAGTAAAATTAAGCCTAAGGGCTGCTTTAAGTGCATTACCGTAAGAGAGAATTGATGGAAGAGATACAACGGTCCCAAAATTTATCGGCACTCCTCGATGATGCGCGTCGTCGCCTCGTTGAAACAGGAACTCGTAACCGATTGGTGCATGTGAATAGATCAGCTAAGCGGGCCAATGCGCTTGATGTTGTAGAAGAGCGCAGTGCTGACATCTACAATCTGCTAAAATCTAATGGCAAGCGCATGCGCTTTCTGGCGCGTGACGAAGAAGAGCCCGATGAAGAGGTTGAAGTCGACGGTCCAATCTTAGCCTTAGATGAAGACGACGGCTCAGATCGTGAGGCTAGGTACCTGGATCTCTTTCTTGAAACGCGTCTGGGCCAAGAGGCCTTACAGCGCCGTCTGTTGCGTTTGTTCACAGATGCTAGGACTTCCGAAGAGGAGCAGGGTGTTAACATCCTTTATCTGGCAATGGGATTTTTACGCTGGTTCGAAAGTGACAATTCCGAAACCCTAAGGGAGTCACCGTTGATCTTACTGCCGGTAGAGTTGGTGCGAGATGAGCGTCGGGCAACGTTCAACTTACGGGCACGTGATACAGAAATTGTAACCAACTTGCCGCTGCAAGAGCGATTGCGGTCAGATTTTGGGCTCGAATTGCCGGAGATTTCTGAGGATGAAACGTTTTCCCCTGAAATCTATTTTGACGAGGTTGCAGCGCGCATCGAAGGTCGAAACCGTTGGACGATTGATCGTGATGGTATGCAGCTTGGATTCTTCTCGTTCTCTAAGCTCTTGATGATGCGAGACCTTGAGCCAGAACAATGGCCAGAAGGCGCATTTGAGGATCACCCAGTTCTCGGTGGACTTCTTGGGGGCGGGTTCGAACGGTCTGAACCGCTTTTTGGTCCTCAGGAGCCGCTTGACCCTCGGCTTGCTCCGTCTGATTTGCTGCATGTCGTACCAGCGGACGCGTCACAAACTCGCGTTATCGAGGAAGTTCGTGCGGGACGAAATCTCGTTGTTCAAGGACCGCCAGGAACAGGCAAGTCGCAGACAATTGCGAACATCATCGCGGGCGCTGCCCATGACGGCAAGACCGTGCTTTTTGTCGCCGAAAAGATGGCAGCGCTTTCGGTCGTGCATGATCGATTGCAGAAAATTGGCTTGGGCGACCTGTGCCTTGAGATTCATTCACGCGCTGCAAACAAGAAAGTATTTCTAGAGGAACTCGCTCGAACGTTAAATGCTGGGCGAGCAATTCCTGAACTGCCTGAGGCGCCAGATGCTTTGCGTGAGGCCAGAGATAAGCTGAATAGTGTGAGCGCTCAATTGCATGAGCCCGTCTCTGGGCATGGATTTACACCGTATAGGGCGATGGCAGAAATCGCACGTTTTGTAGGAATGGAGATGCAGCCACCAAGGCTTGCACGTGGCGGGTTGGCCGATCTTGACGATGCAACCCGAAAAAATCTTGCAGAGCGTGTATCAACCTATGTGGACCTACTTAAAACAGCTGGTCCTCGGTTGAACCACCCATTTGCGGGTGTTGGCTCAACGAGATTGCAGCCAACCGACCTTCAACGGCTGGAGCCTGATCTGCGTCAAGTGTCCGAGGCAATAAAGAAGTTGCAGGCGACGGCCTCGCATGTGGCAGTGTTGGCGCATCGACCGGAACCCTCCACACTTTTGGAATGCATCAGCTTGCGAAACCTTCTGCGCGCGGCGGTGCAAAGGCCAGCAGATGCCCAAGAGGCGAGCGCGGCGCTGCTGTCGCAAGTGCATGATGCTCGGCTTCAAGAAGCTCTTGGCGCGGGCCGCGCCTGGATCGAAGCGCGGGAAGCGGCAAGCACGCGTTTTGAGGAGCCGGCGTTTGGGATACCAGCCGATACGTTACGAGGCAAATTGGCACCTGGCGTGAGTTCGGTCTGGGCGAGGCTCTTCGGCACCTATCGTGGTGCCAGCAAAGAAATCGCTACGGTTTTAAGTGGTCCCTTACCCAGTGCACCTGCAGATCGTCTGCAGCTTGTTGATGAATTACTTAGCGTTCAGCAACGCCGCAAAGAGTTGTCCGATGAGGAAAGCTGGCTGAAAGAGGTCTTGGGGAGCGCGTGGCGTGGCGAGCGAACCCCTTTCACAGCGCTCTTAGCACAGGCTGAATGGCTTGGCCAAATGGCTACGATCGTCCCGTCCGCTGACGCTGAAAGTCTTGAGCGCATTAGCGCTGCAGCAGACCGTGAAGCTGAATTGAGCGCAGCTTTGGATGGCTTGGGCTTGGTTTTGGACCCACTTGTTGCAAGGCTTGAGATCAAGTGGCCGGAAGGTGACGATATTTCCCTCAAAATGCTGGTGCAGCGGACAGATGCCATGTGCGTTGCTCTTGATCGTTTCGGCGAATGGGCTCGTCTCACACATCTTTCTGCTGAACTGCAGAGCAGTGGCCTTGGGTCCTTAGTTGCCATGTTGGACGCAGGCGAGCTTTTGCCTGAAAAGGCAGTTGACGAATTTCTTTATGCGACCGCTGAAGCGCGATGGGAAACAGCGCGCAATCTATTTCCAGGCCTAGACGAGCTGGCTTATCTTGATCGACACGCGCTAGTTGAGGCCTTTCGCGGTCTTGAGGTGGAACGTCTCGCCGAGACCAGACGACTTGTTCGTGCTAAACATTTAGCGCAACTGCCCACAGGCGCTGCAGGCCAGATGGGCTTCTTGCGCGGAGAGATGGCCAAGAAACGTCGGCATCGGCCTATCCGTCAAATGATGAAAACTGCCGGGCAGATGGTTCAAAGGATTAAACCGGTTCTTCTCATGAGTCCTATTTCTATCGCGCAGTATTTGCCTACGGGGGCCGCAGAATTCGATCTTTTGGTTATCGACGAGGCCAGTCAGGTGCGGCCAGAAGAGGCGCTTGGCGCGATTGCGCGTTGCAACCAAATTGTTGTGGTCGGCGATCAGAAGCAGCTTCCTCCTACCAGCTTTTTTGACAGGGTCGCTGGCCCTGATGAAGCGGATTTAGACGAGGAGGCAGAAGATGAGGTTCGTACGGCGACTGCGACGGAAATGGAGAGCGTTCTGACGCTCTGTGAAGCCCGCGGCCTCAATCCAGCAATGCTAGAATGGCATTACAGGTCACGCGATCCATCACTCATTATGGTGAACAACGCTGAGTTCTATGATCACCGTTTGATCCTTCCGCCGTCGCCAGTTCAAAATGATCCGGAGTACGGGCTCGCCTTCCAGCGCGTGCCTGGCGTCTACACGAGCCGGTCTCGCGGATCAGGTCGGCCAGGCACTAATCGGATTGAGGCAGAGGCCGTGGCAAAGGCGGTCGCTGAACATGCGCGCAACCGTCCAGACCTTTCCCTGGGTGTGGTCGCCTTCTCTAAGGCACAATCTGACATGTTAACTGAGGTGTTCGAAGTCGCCCGGCGCCAAGACGAGATCCTAGACGACTTCCTACGTGAGGGACGTGCCGAGGACGTGTTCGTCAAGAACATCGAAAACGTGCAGGGCGATGAACGCGATGTGATCCTGATTTCGGTGGGGTATGGTCCGGCCGAGCCAGACGGGCGCCTTACGTCGATGTCGTTCGGGCCCGTGAATGGTGAGGGCGGTGAGCGGCGCTTGAATGTTCTCTTCTCGCGCGCCCGGGCGCGCTGTATCGTCTTCTGCTCTTTTGATCCCAACGACATCGATACCAGTCGAACCAGTCGTGATGGGCCAAGAGTCCTCAAGCGGTTCCTCGAATTTGCGCGTAGCGGGCAGATAGCCCAGCCACAGGCGACAGGTGAGTTACCTGACAGCCCGCTCGAGTCCGATGTGGCTAACGTAATTAAGGGTCTTGGCTATCCTTGCGATTACCAGGTCGGAGCTGCCGGATTTCGGATCGATTTAGGAGTGCGGCACCCTGACCAACCTGGCCGCTATATTCTCGCCGTTGAATGCGATGGTGCTACCTATCACTCTGCACTCTGGGCCCGTGAACGGGATCGCCTTCGCCAGGATGTCTTGGAGGGTCTTGGTTGGCGTTTTCATCGGATCTGGAGCACGGATTGGTTCCACCGTCGGGGGGCAGAAATTGACCGCCTTAAAGCGGCGCTTGAAACTGCGGCAAATGCTTCGGGGCCAGAATCATCTGGTGCTAACGCTGGAGGGCTAGCGGCTCCTGTTGAGGAAGCTGTGACGGATAACTCACCCACAGCAATATTACCGCCACCACCGGAGCATTTTGCTCCAGCTTATGAACTGTCGAATGCAAATGTGAATATGGACGTGGAACCTCACGATGCACCAATCAATGTGTTGGTCGATCTGGTGAATAAGATTGTCAATGATGAGGGGCCTATCCACAGGGCATTGATCGCGCGCCGGGTCGCTTCAGCTTTTGGGAAATCGAGAACAGGAGGGCGCATACAGGATGCATCAAATCAGGCTCTCAACCGAGCAGCAAAAACTACAGGTCTCATAATGGATGGAGACTTTGCTATGACGGATGCCCAGCGTGACGATTGCCCGGTAAGAGATCGATCAGGAGAAGGTGCACCGACGAAAGCTGATCTTATCCCTCCACTTGAGATACGTGCTGCGGCTGCTCAGGTGATTGCCGAAAGTGGGGAAATGTCCCGCGAAGATCTCGTTGTTTCGATAGCACGCACTCTCGGCTTTGCTAAGACTGGTAGGGAGCTGCAAAGCTACATTGAAAAGGCGCTTCCCAAAGGGTCATTGTAAGCACTCGGTTTCGAAGGAGAAATCTCTGAATAATGTTTGGCTTGGGCAAGAAAGACGAAGACGGAAAACAGGTTCGGATCGAACATCGCGGCAAATACACGCGCGCGTCTCGGACAGGTGGCGTTGCAGTGCGTGTGGAGAAAGAGGTCGGCCCGCTCAACTTGACGGCCAACTCGTCGAAGGGCCTGCGGGCGTCTACACGGATTGCAAATGGCACGCGCGTCGCCCTTCAAAACGGGCGGCTTCAGTTAATCGGCCGATGGCGGGCGGGTCCGCTAGGCTTCAATCTGTCGAAGACAGGAGTAAGCGCATCTTTAAAGAACAAGGCCGGCACTTTTAACTTTCTGAAGCCGCAATACTCGTCTTTTAAGTTTGCGGGTGTTCAACTTCGCGGTAAAAAAGCGGCGCAGCTACAGGTAATTTACATGCTGATTATGGTTGCTGTTTTTTTGATGGCCGCGATATCACGAGCTTTTGTGTTTGTGCTGTGGCTTGCAACTTTGCCCTTACTATTGCTCTGGGACATCCTTGTTGGCTTTGTGCGGGGGCTGCGTGGTTCATAGTAGGATCGTCATCCAGGGCTCCGCCAAGTGGCATCAATCTAGTTGCTCTACCCCAACCACCACCATCCCGGTCAAATGCGACACTGCCGCCATCATGATCCCCATATTAAACGCAAACTCGTTGGCGCAGCTTTGCTTGAAGAAGTCGCCCTCGAGGAACATGCAGGATCCTTTGCAGAGTTGGACGACGGGGCACGACATGCACTCGTCTCGGAAGGCAAAATGCGTCGCGGTAGTGAGTGCGATCGCATCAATGTCATCAACATGGCCGATCTTGTGCTCACCCTTCGCCCCTGTGTTCTGGCAGGTCATGACGTTGCCGCGCAGATCAACGGCGATCGTGTCTTCTCGATCCATACCGCACTTTTGGCCTAGCGCCTCAATGGGTCTTTGCCGCTGGATCGAGGCGTAAAATTCGTCGATCCGCTCGCCCAAGCCAAAAGCATTCGGGTCCTCAACCAGGGCTTCAAAGATTGACCGGGTAAGTCTGTTTAGCTCAGTTGTTTCAAACCGCCCTGTGCCAATCGCGGTCGCAGCATCATAGACGTTCACAACGCCCTCGAGGCCGACGTGGATACCCGATCCCACCCGATCCGCAAACCAGGCCTTCAGCGCCTGTAGATCATGATGCTCCCGTGTCAGCACCGCGTTAAAGCCTACCTGGTCTGCGCGCTCGGCCAACAGGGCTTCAATCCAAGCGCGCGTTTCGGGATCATCGAACGGATCGGGCCCGCGCAGATGCTGACCGGGCCCGTCATGGGAGATTGTTATTGCGATGTCATGCGCGGCAATGAAGTCCAGCTTTTCGCGGTTGAGAAGAGAACCATTGGTAATGATCGAGAAGCAGGCACCGGGAAAGCGCGCGGCCAGAGCCGGCACTAAGCGTTTAATCTTGGCCCAATACAGAAACGGCTCGCCGCCCCAGATTTCAATTTGCTCTGGGGCTTGCGTGATCCAGCCGTCAAGCTGGGTTAAGAAGTGTTCCACATCGGCAAGCTTTGAGACCGTCGCATCCTCAATCTGGAAGGCCTGACTGCAATAGCTGCAGCTATAGTTGCACGAGAGCCCGAGCTGGATTTTCAAAACACGCGGTGCGCGGGATTTGCCCAGGGGCTGGTCTTTTGCCACACGCGGGACAGACGCGAACTCTCCGGGATCGACAGGCAGGGGCAGCCCTTCGCATTCTGAAGTGTGGGTGTTGTAGCGCAGAGTTTGCTGGGCACCGTCACGGGCCTCTAGGGTCAATTCAAACCACATCAGTCAAAGAGCCTTTCTTCAAGCGCGTCGGGCAGGTTGACGCGGAAGTTCGCGACGACCTGCACGTGGGGCGTGCTCCCCTGATAGGGGTGCTGGTTGTGAGGGATATGCGACGGGAAGAAGACCGAGAGCCCTGGTCGCGGATTAACCGAGAAGCCATGCCGCGCCTCGAAGGGCAGCCGTCCTTCGTCGAAGTAACGCGATGGGTCCTCGATCACGAAGCGGGGATTGCCAACTGAGTTCACCAGTTGCCCCGCACCACTTCCCGTCAGGAAGTGGACGCAGGTGAGATCCCCCTCGCGGCTGTCCTTGTGGGTCGAGATGAAGCCACCAGGCTCGATGACGAGGGCGCGGTTTTCGCAGTGGTCGGGGTCTAGATAAGAAGCCCATTCACCAAGGAAGGATCGAGCACAATCAAAAAGGTGCGCCTTGAGCGCCTGGCCTGCCGCGCTCCAATCCAAAATCCCGCGGACCCGCCGCTTGGACGCGCTGCGCGCGTCTTTGGTGTCCATCTCTCCAACGGCTGCTATCGCTTCCTCCGCCAGTTGGCGGTTCACCTCCCAATCCCCGGGCGTTTCAAAAAAGCTGATATGGGTGGGCCATAGCTCACAGCTGGTCTTGCACACCTCCATCCTCAGCACCGGCAATTGCAGTTACAATTAAAACTATAGCGATTGGCTGTAACGGTCACCGCCCCAGAGGAGCCTCCGCCTGAGAGGCTATGAACCGTACAATTCGCCACGCAGTTACAATTTCCACCGTGCTGGTAAATGACTCTCGGCCAAACTGACCCTCCAGATGTTGGGCTGCCGTTGCTTACCGTCACAGAGGTAATATCGCCTGTCCCAATGGCGGGTTTGTTTTTGATGCGCGACCAATCCACTCGACCGCTGTCATCGATCACGATGGTCGTTCCAACCTTATAGGCCATGAGGGCCTCCTTGTGCCTGATGGGCCAGGATCTCGGTGAGCCCCGCCTTGCAGTGAGAATTAGGAAGATCGAGGGAGCAAAGGACCGGAATGCACATCCGCTCCTCGCCCTCAAAATACGTGCTGTCATGGGGCACATGGCCCTCGAAGACAATCATGGAGCCCGTCTTGGGCTCCACCGCATACCAGCCGCCGACATAGGCGTCGGGGTTGTTGCAGGGCCACAGCCGCTTGCCGACGTTTGCCGGATCGTAGAAGCGTACCGAGCCCCGATGGAGCGAGGTCTCCGGGCAATCCGCATCCAAGACCACTCGTGGATAATAAGTGCACACGATATCGGTCTGCATATGGGTGTGGGTGTTAATCCCGACGTTTTCCTTCTCAGCCCGGCGCTGCCAAAACGTGTCCGACATCATCGAGATATCCCCGGTGTGTTCGTACCCATAGGCCAGTTGCAGGTACTCTCTCACCGCAGCCGCAACCATTTCAGCGAGGGCTGCAAGTGCAGGGTCCTGCCGGTCCATCAGGAAGTTGTGGCGCAAATGACCGAGGTGATTGGTTTGATCGCCCACATTGCGGCCGTCGTCCGCGTCATTGATGCGGTTGGCCACCGCGTCCTCGGCCGCCAATGCGTAAAGCCGGTCATTGAACCCCTCGGGCATTTCCCAATGCTTGTGCATCACGAAGGCCGGGTAGATCATCTGCATCTCAGTGGTAGTTTCGATCTCCATCAAACGACCTCCAGGAGGATCTTGCCGATGGCTGTGTAATGTTCGGTGTTCACCTTCACGGCGATCTGATCGCCGGGGCTGAGGCCAAGCGCTTCAATCGCAAAACTGCTCACACCCTGCTCATCCGTTACCAATCGTCGTTTGGGCAAATAGCCTGCGTCGCTCTCTAGCTTCAGCGCCAGTTCATAGGCGCAGGGCGCGCTATCCCCATTCCAGAATAGCGCAATCGGCACATCAACCCGGCCGCCAGCAGGCACTGAAAGAGGCGCCCCACCTGATGCATCTGCGTGGAAGTAGAACTGTTTAAACCACTGTCCGTCGTTTGGGATCGTCGCATCATCAATCCGCCCCGCTACACGCGTTCCGTTCAGCAGGATTGGTTCCTGCTCACACAGTACTTCCACACGTGCGTTCGACAGGGTACCGGCGATGGGCATGAAGACCACCAAAGCGTTGGAGCACTGTGTTCGGGCCCTATGCCGAAAGGAAAAGTCCACTTTTTCGCGCGCCGATTGTGCAAAGCGGTTCCGCCAAGGAAGTGGAAACCCCGCCTCGTTGGTCATGATGTCGATGAGCGCATAGTGGGTAATTTCATCATGGCCGATCATTCCATCCAGGAACACGTAGGATCGGCCTTTATAGATCGCGCCATAGTTCAGGCCCGGAAGGTCTGGAATAAATACGCCGTTCCCGCGCATATCGACAAAGCCTGCTGCATTTGAGCGATCATAGGGTATCTCAAGTTCGGTTTTCAGCTCTGCCCATGGCAGTGGCTCGATACCAACGCGCTGTCCTTCGCCATTCTCGCAGGGATCGAAGACGGCGATACCCGCATAGCTGTCTTGGACATCGACGGCGTAATGCAGGCGCGAGCCTGTGTTATAGATGACATGCAAACCTGTCTCGATCATTTCGCGGTCCTTTTGAGCTGCTCGACCTCCTCCGAGAGGTCTTTGATTGCTTCGACGAGAAGCCCGACGAGGTTGCCGTAAGCCAGGCGCAACAGGCCTTCTGCCTCGACGACGGCCTCGGGGGCGACAGCCTGCACATCTTGGGCGATCAAACCCATTTCTCGGCTTCCGCCCTCGATCATGTCATAGGTAACGCCTCTTAGAGCTTGCACCTTTTGAAGAGCGCCAGAGATTGATGTGACCTTTGTTTTCAGCCGCGCGTCAGAAGACGACACAAAGTTCGGTGCTGTGACAGTGCCCGAGAAAGTGGCGCCTGAAAGCCGAGCAAACGAACTCGCGTGCAGGCCATCCAGCTTGTCGGCATCAATGCCCGAACCAGACCCATCCACGGTTTTGAGTTTGTCGCGCACTTGCGCGGCGGTGTCGGGTGATCCGTTAGCCCCGGCGGGTCCTTGAGGCCCAGCCGGGCCGGTGGCACCAGTTGCCCCCGCAAGCCCTCGTGGGCCTGTTGGTCCTGCGGGGCCTGTGGCGCCTTGGGGACCCGCTGGACCCGTGGCACCGGTATTACCAGTGTTACCCTTGGGACCGGTAGCTCCTGTGGCCCCTTTGAGGTTCACATACGACCCCCAGGCCGTTCCGGTGTAGAACCGCAGACTTGTCCCAGACCACTGATGCGCAGGCGTTGGACCAGTGGCGCCCGTAGCACCTTGTGGCCCGGTGCTCCCGGTGTTGCCCTTCGGACCTGTTGGACCTGTTGGACCTGTTGGACCTGCGGGGCCCTGTGGTCCGCTAGGCCCGATCTCACCCTGTAGTCCAGTAGCTCCTGTCGCCCCCGTATTTCCTTTGGGCCCTGTTGGCCCACGCGCACCCGTCGGCCCCGCTGGTCCTTGTGGCCCAGTCTGTCCCAGCTCCACCACGCTTTCCGACCCAGAAACGCGTTTCAAGAACAGCTTTCCGTCGGTGACATTCATTGCCAACTCACCTGGGGCCAGCTGCGCCGTGCTCGGCACCCGGCCCGCGACCGTCGTGCGTTTGACCAATACGGTATTCGCCATGATCAGAAGGTCCCCCCATCCAGAGCAATCCCGGTGATCGATCCACCGGTGATTGCGACATTGCTGGAGGCTTGCGTGGCCATTGACCCAAGCCCAAGGTTTGACCGGGCTGTCCCCTTATTGGGTAGATCAGACAGGTTTGAGCCCGCCGCCAGTTTGCCCGCCAGAGCATTGGTCACTGAGCTCGCAAAGTTTGGATCATCGCCCAGGGCTGCCGCCAATTCATTGAGCGTGTTCATCGCACCGGGGGCAGCATCAATCAGCGCAGCAATCGCTGCGGCGACAAATCCCGTGGTCGCAATTTGCGTCGTATTCGTCCCGGTAGAGGCCGTAGGCGCCGTTGGGGTGCCGCCAAAGGCTGGCGAGGTCAGTGATGACTTCCCATTAAGTGCGCTTTGCAGCCCGGTGACCTGCGCAATCGAATGGCTATGGCTGGAGGGCGTAAAGCTCGTAGGCTTACCGGTGATGCCTGACCAAGGCACAGCATCGGCCACTTCTGCGGCATCCACCTTACCATCACTGTCACTATCATAGGTGGAACGGGCCATATCGCCGGCCCCAAAGCCCACAATTGCGTCATTGACGAAGGCGGTGGTTGCGATCTGCGTGGAGTTGGTGCCGGCCACTGGGGTTGGCGCTGTCGGAGAACCGCTAAACCCAGGCGAAGCCAAAGGCGCTTTGCCTGCGAGTAAAGCATCGAGCTGGGACTTGCGCACAAGGTCCGTCCCGTCGCTTGCGTCTTGGCTCGACTTTGGGACCAGTGAGAAAGTCTTGGTCCCAGCGATGCTCTGACTGCCCACACGGGTGACAAACCCACCAGAGCCTGCCATGGGCACAATCGACGTGGCATTGCCTGCACCATCATCGCCTTTGCCGACATAGAGCGTGTCATCAACCTCGTTATGAGCAAGCTCGCCCGATTTTAGGGCGGCCGGCGCGCCGGCGACGCCCGAGACGCGGCGCTTGAGTTGAATGGTATTGGCCATCAGAAGAAGCCTCCGTTGATAGGTGTGTCTGTGGGAAGAATGGTGATGCCAGGATCGCCTTGATCGCCCTTGTCGCCTTGAGGACCGGTTTGGCCGTCCGGACCTGGGGTGCCCAAAAGCCGGATGCGTATGGCCCCCGTGGCAATGCGGATTTTGATGGGCGCGGCGCCGGAAGACCCACTGGGCCCCAAGCTGGGGAATGGCGCGCGCGCGCTCTGTGTAGGACAAGCACTCATGGTAGGCCTCTGGTTACGGGCAGCATCACGGGGATCTCCAAAAGAAAGCCTAAAGGCAGAGCGGGACGGACATCGACGCGGACCATGTCCAGCACAACAGAACCTGGCTCAAAGTGGCTCGTGTCTTGTGCCGGGATAGTCAAAGACATCAGGCAATCGCTTTGGCGGACTAGCGTGCCCTCTGCGGTTGTGAGGGTGGCCAGGATATCAGTGGCCGACGGTTTGAGGCGGACCTGCGCGACCATCTCGGCCAACGCTGGAAACAACAACGCCTCGCTTTCCACATCCAAACGGTAGGCATAGCCAATGAGAATGGCGGGACCTTCCACGATCGCAACGCTCATGGCGCCCACCCGCAGAGATCTGCACCCAGCTCATTATGGGCCAGGATTTGGGCCAGTGTAGGGTCCGTGAGCACATCTTCGCGCGAGGGCTGGATGGGCGCGGCCCAATCGCAATCTGCGCGCAGCCCCCGCGGATCAATCGCGCATCCAGCGGTCAACCCGGCGCTCAAGATCAGCGCGGTCAGCGTTGTGTACCTCATGGCGGATCTCCTGTGATGTTTGCAGTGCCCGGATGCGCGCATCGGCGCGGCGAATGGCGAGGTCTGCCTCTGCGGCGTGGCGGCCCTGGCGGAAGGCAATCCAGAGGGCAGCAAAGAGGGCAAAGACAATGGCGCCGTAAAAGGCAGCCCGACGGCTCAGGCCACCAAGCAATGTGCCTAAGACATGGATCATGGTGTTTTTCCGGTGCGGTGGTCTTCGATCCGAGCAGCTTTAGCGCGCAGGGCATAGATGACGACGCCGGCAAACACGGCCGCGCCAATCCAGGGCAGAGCGATCGTGAGCCAGGCCTCGAGACCAGTCAGTGCGAAGATCCGAGACGCGGTGTCTTTCGCGCGCTCCGCTTCAACGAGAGCCGGTGCGATCTGAGCCCCAACAGAACCCGCCGTCCCAAGAACCCCGAGGCCAATCTGTGCATTGGATGCCGTCACGATGCGACTGTCTATTGGTACACCGGATGCGCGCTCAGGGACGATTGCACGCGGCGCGGCAGCCTCAAGTTCTTCGGTGAGAGCCACATCGATGATGGGGACAAGCGGCAGGCTGTTGTCATTGCGGAAGGCCAAAATCGCAGCGCTGGTTCGAGGCCCAGCAATCCCGTCGATGTTGCCGACCTCGTGATAGCCGAGATCCTTCAGCCGCCGCTGGACCGCCTCAACGGGCAGCGTCACGCTCGGTGCAACATTGCCCGCACGCCTCACTCCGAGCAGCTTTGAGACGGGATAACGTTTGATGTTCACGGCATCACTCTGATTACCGCCAAGCCCCCAGACCCAAGCACCCTCAATCCGATCGATGAAGAAGACATGCCCCTGCCAGCTGGACCTACCGCGCGGGATCACACCGATGTCGCCTTGCTGGGCATCCGCGATCTCGATGGTGATGCCCCAGTTGAGATAAGACCGGGCGGTCAGCTTGCGTGTAGAGCGAATGCCAGCCTGCTCAAGGCAGTGCCCGACGAATGCCGCGCACCAAGCGACGCTATCATGCTCGACCCAGTCGTGGCCGACCGAGGTGTACATCTCCAGAATGGCCGGATTGTCGGCAGGGCCCGGGCCCTCGCTCAAACCGATGTAGCTGCGGGCAATGTCGAACGGTGTCATATGGCGCTCCTTTACAAATGCAAACAGCCGCCCCAAGGGGCGGCTGCGATCATAGTGTTAGATTTTTGGGCTTCAGGCGGGCGTTCTTACCCTGTGCCGGCGGCTTCAAAGACCGCGTCTTTGGCCTGCATCAGCCAATCATCCACGGCGGCGGCAACAGACGGGCCTATACCCGCCAGACCCATGAGTTGGATTTCAAAGAGGCCTTTGGCATTCTCTGGGTCACACCACTGCCCGCCGTGTGCGAGAACTAACCGCTTGACTGCTTCTACGGGATCTTTCGATTTCTGGATTTGCGCTAAGATAGCTGCGATCTCAGTCATAGTTTCACCCTCTGTTAGTCATTTCTTGAGCCCTAAATGGGCGGCATAATTGGCCGCTTCAAGTGCGTGCATACAGTCTGCACCGCTACTTTTTGCGACCAAGCCAGGTTGCGAGTAGCGCTTCAGCTCCGCGCGGACCCAAATAGGCAAGCGTGGCCACAAACCCGGTGGAGACGGGCTGCGAGAGCCCAATGTAGCGCGCCGCAGCCTCTCCAATCAGCGCCATGCCGACGGCCACGGGGATTTCCCAAAGGAGTTCTTTGCCAAAGAAGCGACGGTTGCCGAGCTTGACCTCACCCGAATGCCACATCAGTCGCCCCGTAAAGGCGCCGATTAGTGTGGTCACAGCGCCTCCAAAAACCGAGTTGATCATCTCAATAAACCCACCGTCATTCATGAGCGCGCCTCCTCTAATGCCGCAACACGGGCGGTCAGTTCTTTGACGGCCTCAATCAACAGACCGATGATATTGCCGTAGGCCACCGAGAGCTGACCGGTGTCCACATCCGCCCGCACCACCTCGGGGAGCACCGCCTCAACCTCCTGGGCAACCAGCCCAATCTGTCTGTTGCCATCCATCGTAAAGCGCACGCCGCGCAGGGCCGAGACGAGAGCCAGTGCATCCGCAATGGTCTCGACCTCCGACTTCAGCCGGGCATCAGACGAGGAGACGAAGTTTGGGGCGGTCACCACGCCAGTAAAGCTCGCCCCAGACAGTGCCGCCTTGGCCGCGATTGCTGCGTCATAATCGGCGGCGGATTTCGTGGCCATTGTCCCGAGGCCAAGGTTCGTTCGAGCGACGGCGTTGTTTGCTAGCCCGGCTAAATTGCCAGCTGCATCAAGAAGCGCGTCCCAGCCGGTGTTCGTGGCGTTCCTCCGGCGAAGAACTGGTGGCGAGACCGAGGTATCAACCCAGAGCATGCCCGCCACTGTCGCGGATGGCGCCGACGCCCCAGCATTCGTCGATTGTAGGGCCGCGATCACCTCATTGATCCGCGCCCGCACCGCGGCGCCTGCGTCGTTCGCAATTGTAAAACTCGCTGTCTGGGACATTTCTGCGCTATCCGTTTTCAATCAATTAGATATGTAGCCATTTGCGCTCAACGCAGAGCCGTGAGGCAACGAAGGTACGCGCCTCAGTCATGGAACGCGTCTTCAGGCGACCTCATCGGCATAAAGCCGCAATTGGCTGACGATCGGCGTGTAGGACGCGTCCTTCGTCATAAGATGCGCCCGCGCTTCCACCGCGCGGGCTTCGATTTCGTGGTTGTCGAGCCGGCCCCAGGGACCCCAACTGGGGGCGCCAGCCGGATCATCGTCGGTTTCCCGGATCTCAAAGAGCACGTCGATTTCTGCGCCAGCGGACCCATCAAAATCGGCCCAAGTGTCCATGAGCGCCGTGCGCGCATCGATCCGATCGTTGAGTGCCAGTGCTGCAACGCCGATCTCGGAGCGAAGCCGCACGCGTGTTACAGCGCCAAGATCAAGCCCGGCGGCGAAGGCGTATTGCCCCTCCATCGCTGTCACTTGCGTCACACCATTTGCGGTTGCTGTGCCAAGCGTCAGGTTTGACCCTGTCACTTGAAGACCGTTTTTTGTGCCAACAAAGCCAGGATCGGCTTGCAGAAAGTCCAGTGTTGAGAAGGCCAGTACTTGCGCGCCCTTGGTCGTAACGCGGGTTTCAGGCCCGGCGCGGCCGCCGCTGTCCTCGGCGCGCACCAGATAGGTGCCAGGTTTGAGCGGCACGACGGCGATGGCCTCCCCACCCGAGACCCGATCCATCGAATAGCTGTCGGCCCAAGTGGCGGTTGCCTCCTTGGAGTGCCGGATCACGATGTTGCCGCCCACGCGCACATCTGGATCGACCGAGCGGGACCATTTCAGGATGGCGAGGCCACCGGCCGTTTGCAGCGTCACATTCTCAAGCCCCGCCGGAGGGGCGGTGAGCCCGAGGATTTCGACCGCTGTCTCCTGCCAGGGCGAGGAGACGCCCAAGACCGAGATCGCTTTGACGCGAAACGACCAGTTGCCAGGAGCAATGTCACGGATCTCAAGCGTAGTGCCGTCGGTGCGGCCATAGTCGATCCAGTCGACCGCGCCAGCAAGTCTGCCTTGCAGCTGATAGGCCGCAACAAATCCTGAAGGTGCCGCTTCCCAGCTAATCTTGGCCAGAACCTTCAGCCCGCCGCCATCCCGCGTGACATAGAGGTCTTCAGTTACCTGCGGTGCGCCAGGTGCCGGGATGTTATAGGCATTCGGCAACGCCGTTCGTGGGGCGGCTGCATAGATTTGCTCCTCACTTGCTGACCAGTCAAAGACCAGAGGCGAGGTCTCACGCAGAACGAGCTCTGGCAAGAGGAGCGCACCGTCCCCAGAAGCCGTCAGGTCAAGGCTCACTCCGTGCACCTCAAAAGGTTTCGCAGCAAAGCCCCAGCGGGCATAGGAGAGCGTTACCACATCGCCCACCGTGGCTGCCCAGGCCGACAGTTTCCCTGACAACCGCACCGTCATTTGTCGACGCGCGCGCTCAAGCTCGATCTTCGCAAGCCGTTGAGCCATAGACGCGGAGATCGTGAAGGGCAGCGAGATGTCGCGCCACTTTTGTTCACCACCATCCTCACCCACGTAAACAGCGCTCGCATAGGCCGGGAAGTCATCCGGCTGCCAGTCGTTCTCAGGACTGACGAACTGCCCGCGGACCCCGTTGAAGTTCGATGACATGGTCACGCGCGTGGCCAAAGTCAGCCCGCCCATCCGGACATGGTCGGAGGTGAGCGCGACATCAGGGGCCCGCCAGGCCCCGGCATGGATGCGCCAGGATCCAGCGGAGAAGGCACAGCGACCTGCGAAGGACGAGAGCATCCCCTCGATGATCGTTTTCGGAACCTCGGAGAGCGTAATCACCCCGTTGCAGGCGTAACGCGGCTCAGAGCCTCCACCGGCAAGCGGAACGGCCTCGTCGCAGATGTTGGCGGCTTCCACGAGCGACATCTCGTCAATCCCGTCGGGCTCGCCAATCCGTGCGCCGATGCCCCAGGTCGGATTGGCCATGTAATCTGCAAGGCAAAGGGCGGGGTTTTCCGAATAGCCTGCGGTTTGGGTCCGAGGGTCCCAGATGTCGTCCTTGCCCTCCAGATCCACCGTGATGTTCGGGATCCCGCCTGGGAAGGCATCTTGGTCATAGGTCAGCCGCAGCCGGATCGCGGCACAGCCCCGCAGCCGATGGTTCTCGTTCCATTTGTCCGGCAGCGCTGATTTCAGGCCCGCGAAAGCGGTTTGGTTGGCGTCGCCAAGTTTCTTCTCGACGAGGACCTTTCCGGCCCATCGGCCTTGGGCGGTGCCGTCCGCATCAAGGGCCATTTCCCCCTCAAAATAGATAGCCCCGATGGATTTGACCCGGTGCGTGGCCAGCACAATCACAAGATCAAGAAACTTATTCTCCGATCCTGAGGAATGCAGGAAGACGATGACGCCACCCTTGCGCGTGCGCCCATAGACGAGATCGCGGGGCACCACGGGCTCGCGGATCGTCACCGTCCGCGGCTGCATCCTGGTCTGTGGCTTTGGCATCAAGGCCTGTGCTGCGGTGGACAGCAAAAGCGTGCCGCCAATCCTTAAAAGCGCCGCGCCTATGCCGCCGGCAGCCAAGGTCGCACTGATCGCACCCGCAACTGCGGTGACGGCTGTCACGATGAAGGGCATGGCTTGGTTCCGAGGTCAGATGGGCCAGGAAAGGCGACAGGACGTCAACGGCACAGTCACGAGGCCTTCAGGGGCCATCCCAACCGCTGAGGCCCCAGTGCAGATACCGAAGCCAAGACCGCTGTCGGCGAGAACAAGATCACCGCGCTGCGCCAGAAGTACGGTTGAGCGCGGGTCTCCAAGGAGCGCCATGCCCATCTCCACAAGCGAGGCCCAGCCCAGACGGCGCATCACGCGCTGCCCGCCGAGCGCGGTGGTGTAGCGACCCCGCCAAAGAGCAGCGACATCCTCACCACCGGTCAGGATCATCCGCGTCTCGAAAGCAAAGGTTGGGCAGTCATGGACGCCCCAAACGAAAGGCTTAGCCCGTGCCGTATCGATGGCTGCGGCGAGAAGGCGTTCCCAGTGGTCAACGCGGGGGAGTATCATCCGCGCCCCCAGGTAATTTCGCGATCCTGGATCGCTGTGACGTACTCAAATCCAAGATCGCCCTGGAACAAGACCTGCTGGCTTTCATGGGTGTAGCGCCAGGTCCGCGCCACGGTCAGATCAATGAGACGGCTCTCATAGCTGATGGTGATCGTACAGGTGTCCGCATCATCCTTGATTTCTGGCACATCAAGCCGGCCCGAGAAGGCCTGAACCGGATCAGCAATGATGCTGCCATTCTCGGCCAGAAGCCCCAACCAAATGCGGCCCGGCAGGCCCTGACGTGCCTCCTCGATTGCCATTTGAACGAGATCGAGCGGCACGCCGGACAGCGACACGGCCGTGCCGCCGGCCACAACCTCTCCGGTTTCATCAAGCGAGCCGAGGCCTAAGAGCGATCCAGCCCCAGCCCAGCTTTGGCCGTTCCAACTCACCTCTCCCAGCCCCGACCAGATACGCACCCAGCCCGTGGCGAACTGACCCTCAAAGAAGATGACAGGCCGCAGGCTTTGATCGGCCAATGCGGTTGCGAAGGCGACGGTGACATCACGGCTCATCAGAGCGCCTCCCGCGCTGAGATCGTAAATCGGTGCTGATCCGCCCGGCCGATAACTGAGGGGACCGGGGCCGTCAGGCGTAACAGGACCGATGGAGCATTAAGGCCGAGCAGTGTTCCGACCGGTATGGAAGACCGAAGCGATGGCACGAATGCGAGTGTGGCCTCACTGCCCAAAGGCGTCACATCCGCCGTCAGCTGATAGAGTCGCGTGGTGGCATCACTGCCCAGCTGGAAGAAGTCACCAGCGCGCAGACCAAGCCCCCAACCTGCCGAGCGCAAGGTGGAGGCTCCCGCAACTTGCGCCTCGGTCACGTAGGGATTGCCCGCCGCCATCGGCACCTCGATTGAGGGATCAGGAAAGAGGAACCGACCCCGCAATCCACCAAGGGCGGTGAAGAACGCAGAGAGCCGCCGGGCCTTTGCCCCCTGGGTCACTGCCATCTCGATCTGGTATTCCCACCAGGACGCGCCCCAGTCTTGGATCTGGGACGTGCCGGTGAATGGCGAGCGTGCCTCTGCGACCGACGTAACCAGCCGCCGCTCGAGTGAGGACACGAGCGTCAGCGACAAGACAGGAATGCTCATCTCAGAACACCTGACCCCGTCGCCGGCCATCAGCCACGCTTTCCTTGGCGATGCGGGCGATCTCAGGCATGGCTGCACGAAGCCGTGCATCAATCTGCTCGGCCACGCCCATCTGCGCCCCGCGCGCATCGATATTGACAGTTACTCCCGCACCAGCACTGCCGCCGTGGCCATAGCTTGCGGCCTCGCGTCGGTTCAGCACCCGTTCACCCCGTTGCAAGATTGTTGGGACCTCGTCAGGGCGGAGACCAGCCCAACCGCCAGAGTGCATCCGGGGCGCTGCTGCGAACGACATGGCTGGTACCTGCCGCGTATGGCCCGACAGCCCAACGATGCCGCCCGCATGCGAGACAGCCGCCGCGACGGACCCGCCGCCAAAGATGCCCGAGAGCGCCGAGGCGATGGGCCCCAGCACAGTGCGCTTGAAGGACAGGACCGCGAGGTCTGCCATGATCGAGCGCACGAGGCCCTTGAAGTCGAACTTGCCGGTCTCAACAAAACTTCGGAACGCGCTTTCCGCGCCGCTGAAGGCACCGGTTAAGGTTTCACCAAGACCCTTGCCCCAGTTCAGGGCATCCGTGGCATAGGCCTGAAGAGACTCGGAAACCGCACGCCACCCCGTGGCGATCCGATCCCCGGCGCTGCCAGCCGCACTACCAGCACGGCCCATGGCATCTGACAGACGATCTGCTGACCCAGCCGCCTCATCCAGCGCAGCTGCACCTTCTTCACCCGTGCCCGCAACAGCGTCACGAAGCGCGCGCCAGGAGGTCAGTGGAGCAGTTGCGCCGTTCGCGAGATCGACCGCAGCCTGACGGTAGGTGTTCGAGGTGGCCAGCGCCTCAGCGGCAATCCCATCAAGTCCCAGATCGGGCGCTGTTAGCGGGTTATCTTCAAAAGCCCGCCGGAAGGCATCTGCAGCGGCGCTTCCAGCATCCGCTGTCGCCCCCGCGAAAGGATTATCGATATCGCCAAGACTGATGTCACCGATTTTGCCGAAGGTGGTCTCGATCCCTACAGCCGCGAGCGCATCGCGGATCTTGCCCGTAAAGGCATCAATCCGGGCGATTGCGCCATTCAGCATGGCCTCGATCCCGCCAAGCATGCGGTTTGCTGCCGCGTAAACTAGATCTCCGATCACGGCTGGTAGGCGGGACCAGATTTCTCGGACGGCGAGAAGCGCGCCCTCGAAGGTATTGGCGGTGGCGTTACCAAAGGCAACAACGCTCTCGATCGCGCCCGCCATGCCGGTGGCGGCATCAGCTTTCAGATTAAAGAACATCGCCGTGGCGCGCGCACCTGCGGCCGCGGCGCCCATCTTGATCCGGTCCCATACCTCGACGGCGACATCGTTCAAGAGGCCCATCGCCTCACCGAAGCCGCCAGCGCCAGAGGCCAGCCGGGTGAACCAATAGACCAGTTCGCCTGCGCCCACGATCAACGCGCCAATGCCGGTGCGGATCAACGCGCCCTTCAGAACCACAAGCGTTGTAGCCAAACCCCGCACCGACAGGGCGGCCGCCGCCATCGCCGCGACCCAGCGACCAGCGAGGAAGGTGGCGAAAGTCCCTGCATAGATCGCCAGCCGGTCGAGATTGGCCAGCACCGCATCAAAGGCTCGGGCAATCGGGCTGGTGCTGGACGCAAGGGCGACAAACGCATTGGCCACCGCCTCCAGCGACGGGGCGAGCGCCACGGCAATCCGGTTGCGCACCTCAGCGAAGACTTGCCCAATGCTGACCAGCGCGAGTTCGGATCGTCGCATGGCTGTAATAGCATCCGCATCAAGTACCGCACCCAACGCCTGCGCCTGCGCGCCAAGCCGGGTCATCTCTGCCCCGCCGTTTTGCAGAAGCGGGATCAGCTGCGTGGCGTCCGAGGCCATGGCCTCGAGATAAAAGGTCATCTCCTGTTGGCTGACGCCCGCGCGCTTAAGGCTTTCCACGTATAGTTGCAGGGCTTCAGGACCTGAGAGCCGGGCAAACTGATCGGCGGTGACGCCCACACGGGGTGCGATGTTTTCAAAGAAGTCCGCCATCGGACCACCACCCGTCTGCAGGAAATCCCCCACACGGTCATTCACGTCCTTCAGGATATCGGCGAGCTTCTCTTGCTCGACCCCCACCGTGGCGGAGGCTGCGGACCACCGCTGGAACACCTCTGGTGCCGCATTGGCAACCTGGGAGAGCTGATTGATCTCATTGGCGGCCATGATCGTCGACCGCGTCATTGCAACAACAGCACCGGCCAAAGCCGCCGCAGCAGCGGTGGCTGCGATGCGCGCACGGCGCGCGAAAGCTGCCATGCGCGCATTGGCTTGATCCAGCTCCCGGCTCAATCGCCCCATGCCGCGTGACCCAGCCGCACCGACGCCCTCTAGCTCGGCTCGCACTTGGCGCCCGCCAGTCGCGGACAGGCGGACGGATACTCGTTTTTCAGCCATTTTGATCTCTTGATTTATGTATCACGTCATGATACATGGACGTATGATCAATAGTACGCGTGGAAAGCTTGCCGCAGGAGCGGTCCAGGACCGCCTTGGCAAGGGCTTTCCAGCGGATATTGTGAAAAGCACGCGCGCAATGCTTTCGGCACTCGATGCCGCGGTCGTGCTGGAAGATTTAAGGTTTCCGCCAGGCAATCATCTTGAAGCCTTAAGCGGGGATCGCTTAGGACACCATTCGGTGCGCATCAACGGACAATGGCGCATTTGTTTTATCTGGACCGATCAAGGACCTGCAGAGGTTGAGATCGTGGACTATCACTAGGAGGGCCTGACATGAGTCTGATTACCAATCCATCCCACCCAGGCGAAGTTCTGGCTGAGCTGTACCTGTCCCCACTCGATATGAGCGCAATCACGCTTGCCGCAAAACTTGGCGTGCCGCGCACCCGGATTGAGCGTCTTGTCAAAGGCCAGACCACCATCACGGTTGACACCGCGATGCGTTTAGCACGCTTTTTTTCGACAACGCCAGAGTATTGGATGAACCTCCAGCGCGCTTGGGATCTGGCGCGTGCGCGCGAGACCATCGACGTCTCAGGCATCAAACCCCTCCAGGCCGCTTGAACTCGACTGCTCGCTCAACTTGCGCATCATCACCGCCTCAATAGGCGGCAAAAGCTCTGCTATGATCATGGGTGAGAGCCCGAGGGCTGCCCCAAGCTGAAGGGAAGCGCTCATGTCCCAACCGAGGACAGCGCCTCCGCTCATGCCGCCTGCAACGCGAACTTGCCCGCCAAGCCGCTGAACAAGATCCCAGATCTGCCAGCCCTCGAGGGTGAGCGGTTTGTGAAGGCTGCGTGGGCAGTCTGGACATAAGGAAGGGCATGCCGCGCAATACTCACCGCCCCCACCGAACTCCCAGTCGGCGAGAGCGGTCAGGCGTTTTTTTCCGCGTCCAGTATCAGCGCACCCGCGATGTATTTTGTCTGAAACGCCTCAAAGATTGGCCAGAGTTCCAAGAGCGCGTCGATCCCCTCAGGCGTCAGTGGCATAGGTTTTCCGTCCTCGTCTCCGACGCCTTCCCAGTCTTTTACAACAATGCGCGCGACAGCTTTGGCCACGATACGCGCAAGATCGTCGTTGGAGGCGCTGGTTTCAGCATCGGTTGCGGCGGCAACAATCGCCGGATCGCTGCGCGCCGCCAGCATGATGGCAGTGGTGAGGGGTTCGACAAACAGCCGTACGCCATGGCCAAGATCAAGCCATTGCGGCTCGGTAGACAGGTTCAATCGTAGCATCAGTAATCCTCGCGGTCGTTGGCCAGTGTGACGGTACACATGCGGCCAACCAGCGGGTCGCTGGCCGCCTGCCAATCAAATGTGGCTTGCACACCTTGTGGACCCGAGATTTCGATCCGTGGGCGTGGGAGATAGACGGCGTGCGCCGTGACGATCAGGTTCTCGCCAGTGGGCAGCGTATAAGAAAACGCAAGCTCGCAAGCCTCGCCATTGATCGCCTGCTGCACCAGTTTCTGGTCGGCGAAACGGACGACGACATTGCCCGTGAGCGCTGCGATCGAGGGATCCGCGCCATCAATCTTGCCATCTGCGCGGATCGTCTCGATGCGGTCAAGATTGTTGGCATAGGTCAGATCAGCGGAGACGACATTGCCAATATTCGCCCCGTTCCGTGTAATCGACCCGTTGAAATGCCCGAACCGTTTCAGCGCAATACTGGCGGGCATGCCTGCTGTGGTGCTTGTGGCGATCTCCTCGCCCTGCGCCACGATGCTCGCCGTGGCTGTCAGCAAGCCCGACCGTGCCATCTGCCAGTTGAGGCTGTCCACCATGCAGCCGGAATACATCGCAAAGCGCGGCACCTCCGGCATGCCAGTCTCGACCGAGAAGCTCGGCAGCGCCCAGTTTCCAGAGCGGAATTCATGGGTATAGGGTGCGTCAGTGTCGGTGGTTGTAGGCGCTCCAAACGCAGCCTTCAGCCAGAAGCCAAAGGCCTCCGCATCAATTGGGATCACCACATCGCCGTCTGCCGTCACGGCATCCTTGATCGGCGCCTGCGGGTCTCGGCCGTAGCCCAGGAGTTCCGAGGTCTGGAGCGGTTGCTCCGCCCCCAGAGACGTGCTGGCGAACGGCATTTTGGTATATTCGCTCGCAGGCGTCATGCCATACGTGGTCTCGAACGCAAGCGCCATCTGCGCCCGCGCCCCTTGGGCTCGTGCCATGGTGTCTCTCCTTGAATTGGTCTCGTCAATCCAGCGCGTCTCTGGTCGCGTAGTGAAGAATAATCGGAATGATCCCGGCTTTCAGAGAGGCGGCCCCCTCGACGGGAAGATCGACGGGTTCAGCTGCCTCTGGCTCAACCCAGTCGCATAATCCCCGCAACGTTCGGTCGGCGGCGATAACTGCGCCGACCTGAGCGGAGAGCGCGTCAAAGACGCTGTCACGGTTTGACGCCGATTGCACAATAACCTCGAGCTCAGCTCGGTGCTGGAAGTGATAGGTCAGCGGCGACAGCGTCACGCCGGGCTCTCCCGGGGTGCCGTCGCGCAGGATCATGAGGCCTGTGGGCGGGATGCGTTCTGGCAGGACTTCCCCGCGCAGAACAGGCACATGCGGGATCGTCCTGAGCAGGTCCCCGAGGGCGGTCAGGATGGTTTCGCGTCGGGTGGGCATGATGCGCCTTGCTGTTTGGTGTGTAAATTCGCTTATCTGCCGTCTGGCAGGTGTCAGTCTTGACGTGTACGGCGATTTACCGTACATAAGTGCTCGAAGGAGCCTGATCATGTTTGCCATAGAAAAAGCCACGCTTACCCAAGGTAAGATGGAAGCGCGCAAAGAGCTGCGCATGCATCGCACTGATGAGGAGCGGATCCGTGCCGCGGCTGCGGCCACCGGATTGCAAGAAGCCGACTTTATCCGTCAGGCGGCCCTTCTGCGTGCGCAGGATGTGGAGCAACGCATTGCGCTTTCCATCCTGCCGATTGATGCGTTCGAAGCATTCCGATCTGCCGTCGAGGCGCCGGGCAAAGTGGTGCCGGGTCTGGCGCGCGCCGCGGAAGCGTCGAAGGGCCTGTTAAAGGATGCCGGCTGAAGCCGCGGCGGAGACACCCGCCCTTGTAATCACTAAATTCGATAAGGCGCTGCATGACCGCAGCGCCTTTTCCTGTGGTTTTGCACCAATCGATAACTTCTTGAAGTCCTCCCTCTCAGACCAGATTAAGAATGGCATGGTCACCGCGTGGATTATGACGACTGAAGACGATCCTGCAGTGCTCGGCTTCTACACGTTGGGTGCAATGGTTGTCCGTGCGGATCTTGGACCAAAAAAATGGAAGCGCGCTAGGGTGCCTGATATTCCAGTGATCTACATCCGTGCTGTGGCTATACGTGAGGACATGCAGGGCAAAGGGCTCGGCAGGGCCCTCGTGATAGCCGCCATGAAGCGCTGCGCCGACATATCAGAACAGATTGGAGCCGCCGCTATCGTGCTTGACGTGCTCGAAGACGATCATTTCGGTCGCCGTTGGCATTTCTATGAAGAGCTGGGGTTTCAACCGCTCAAAGATCCCGACAACCCGCACCGCGTCTTCATTCCGATGTCGGATGTCAGGGCCACTCTTGGCTGATTTGAACCGCACAGTCACATTTTTCCGTCCACCCACTTCGCCACGATGAGCCCAGGCACCGCCGCCTGTGCCCGCTTAGCGTCCCATGCCAGCGAAAGCCGCTTCGCCAGCTTCACCTGCGGCATCAAAAGGAAGATGGGCACCGTCGCTTTGCCGCGACCTGTCTTGGACCGGGAGGCCACGCCCAGCCCACGAGTATTCAGCCGACCATCCGCTACCAAGAGGCTTGGTCCCCGGCGCCGATAGACAAGCCGCAGACGCAGCCCGCGCCGCCGCTCCCATTCGCGGGGCGTCAGCGCCTTACCACGGGCGCTTTTGCCTGCCGCTGGCGTTGGGATCGCTAGCCAGAATCCGTCCTTCGATCGGATCAACGGGCCGGTGTCATGGGCACCGATGATCTGAGGCGCATTCGACCAGACTAGAGCTGCCGCTTCCAGGCTTTCGCCCTTAGCAGGATAGGTCTTGGACCGGATCGTGTTGGCAAGCCGCTGGCCAAGTCGGGCGCGCGTGATCTGTGCGCGCCAGTCAGATTTCAGATTGCCGCCTGCTGCGCGCATTGTCGCGGTCACGGCCTTTTCACCAGCGAGAATTTCGGTGCGCATCGCATTGACGATTTCGCCGGTGACGGAGAGGTCGAGCTTCATAAGAGCCTGTCGGAACGCGTTTGCATGGCGAAACACTTACGTTATTGCGTGAGAACACAGGGAGTTTAAGCTTTCCAAAAGAAAAACCCTTTGGAGCCACTGATGCAGCCCCCTTACGTTGTATTCGAATTGAACTTCATGCCTGGGCTTCTCGAAGAGCCATTAGTGCTGACGCCACAGAACCCAAAATGGGAAGTCGTAATCCAATCGCTACAACGCATCGGTGTTTCAGATTGGCGAAAGCATTACGATAATCACGAAGTTTGCGATGGATTTTACTGGTCGTTGAAGATCAATACTCCCCAGCTCAATTTGAGGTCATCGGGCTCAAACGACGCCCCGGATACCTTTGAAAAAGTAAGAGAGCTTCTTCAAGCAGCTGCGGATGACGAGTGATGCTGTCCCGGGGGAAGTGGTTTCATGCAGGTGTGGCCTCGATGGTCCAGATCAGCCTGTCGCGATCGCAGATCGGCTCACCTAGGATCAGAAAGGTTTCGTCACCGATGAGGATCTGCTCATCGAGGCGAGGCGCAGGGAGCTCCGAGACGCGTACATCGAAGCGCATGGTCTCTGAGACCAGACGCGCGGCCCCAAACGTGGTCACATCATCACTGCGACGCACGATGATGCGGATGCGGGAGAACTGCCCTTCGCTGTCACGATGCCAGGCCTCGTGGGCGAGATTCGGATCAGCAAAGAGCAGATCGAGTGCGCCTGCAAACGCTGTCATGGGTCAAACACCTTAGTTGCCTGAGTGCAGGCGGATGGCCAACCGAGGGCGCTTGTTTACCGGCAGGATCGAACTTTCCGTCATCAGATCGATCCAGCGACCCTTGGCATCCAACATCTGCCGAGCATAAAGCGGCAAGCCGACGGTATTGACCGTTTCCAGAAGGTTGGCCGGCCCGCCATAGGTGGTGAAGGTATCAAACGTCCCAAGCGGAAAGGCGATCCCTTCGCCTGCGGGGATCAGGCGTTCTGAGGTGCCGTTCGAGAGCGTAACCGAGCCATTGTATTCCTCAAAAAGGATGCCTGCGAATGGGAAGGCGCGGCGCATGTCCTCGCGCAGCGGCTGGCCGCCCGTGGCCGAGAAGAACTTGTAGGCCTCTTCGGTCTTAGGATGGCTGATCAGCTTGTCGAAGAATTCGGAACTGACCAGCGCATGCGCGGTGGTCATGGTCTCGCCAAGAAGACTGTCCTCGATCCCGCGAAGAACGGTCCGGACCTTGCCCTGCACATTCGTTCCGGCCGTACCGAAGACGAAGTCGACCGAGATCTGTTCGATCCCGAATTCGGAGAAGTAGTTGTAGAGGGTCGTGCCCGCGCCATCCTTCACGATGCCCCGCAGCGCATTCATTTCCATATATTCGCGGGTCTGAGCATGCTTGCGGCGTATCAGTGTCAGCTTGCGATTCATGACATCGACGAGTGGATCGGCGGCATCAGAGACACCTAGAGCTGGCATGCCCTGAATGTCGGCGGGCAGGATCACATCGTCATGCGGGATCCAGGGCAGCGCAAAGCTGCGCATTGAGCGCTGCTCGCGGGTGCCAACGGTGGCTGGCGCGCCCAGCGGGACCGAGGGCAGGAGGCTGAGGACACCTTCGCGCTGTTCGATGACAATGGAACGTTGGGTGACGCCTTCAAAGCGGAAGAGGCCGATTTGGCCTAGGCGGGTGTAGAGATTGGGCAGGATATTGATGGCCTGCGTCATCTCGGCGAGCGAATAGCCGCCTGCGTCAAACGGATTGCGGGTGAGGGTCATGGAGAACTCCGGGGAATGAGAGGTGATGCGTCAAAACGCGACGAGAAGAACGGGCGGTCCGCCGGATCAGGCAGCATCGCGGGGAATGATGCCAAGAGCTGTCAGCTGGGCATGCTTGGTGGCGGTCTTAGCCGCGTCATCGACACTCGCGTCGAACACGAGCGCCGCTTTGGACACGATGGCAGGACCGCGTAGGACGACGATGCCGGTCGCATCAGAAGCCGTTGCGTCAACGTCGTAAAGCAGGACAGCGGCTGCGTTCTGCGCGCCGTCGCTGCCGGAGGCCGTGCTGCGCTTCATCTTGCCACTGGCGGTGATGCGGCCAAGCACAGCGCCAACAGGGTAGTTGGTCCCTGCCAGCAGCGTGACGGTCTCGCGGGTGAAGTTCGGGTTCAGCTCGTATTTGAGGACATCGCCCATGGTGGGCGGTTGGGTCAGCACGGACATGGGGCATCTCCAGAAGATTGAGGAGGAAAAAGAAATCCCCCGCCGGGGAGGAGCGACGGGGGATCAGGTGGGCGGTTCGCAATGAGCGGGAGGCTACTCAAATTTAGCGACCGGCCGAGGCAGCTTTCTTAGCGGCAGCTACAATCGGGCTTTCTGTGGATTTGGGCAGTACAGGCGAAGGTGGGGCAGCTACAATGTCGCGTGCATCTGCGGCGGCGCTGGCCTGCTCCAAGACAAATTGGCGCAAAGCCTCCGGGGCAGTACCTTCGCGCAGGGCCTTCGCTGCATCGATCGCTATGCCGAGGCGGCCGGCTTGGGCGGCGATGTCTGTGATTTCGGCGGCTTCTTGGCGCAGCTGCGCAGAGACCTCTGCCAGATTGGATGGTTCCGTGGCGGTTGGCACCGGCGCAGGTAATACCGCTGAGGCGGGTGTGGGGTTCTCTTGGTTCACGTCTCCTTCGTCTTCTTTCGTATCTTCTTCACTCACGCCCTCCAGGACGGTGTCTTCGGTGTCAGTGGGCTCAGTATTTGCTTCAGTGGCATCTGTTTTGGCGCTCATGGCGGCCTCCTTTGCTCGGGGGTAGGTTGCGCGTGGCAGTCGCGCGGTGGGCGATGGGGCGGATAGGCTCTCGCGGAAGCGGGCGAAGCCACGGGTGAGGTCGATCACTTCGTCGGCTAGGCCCGCGGCAACAGCATCCGTCCCACGGAATGTCCCGGCCTCGGTCGCCAGAGCAGCGTCCTGGCTCACCTGGCCAGCGCGGCCAGCGGCAACAGTTTCGGCGAAGAGGAACCGCAGCACATCAATCTCGCGCTGGATGTCATCGCGCACGCTCTCGGGTAGCGGCTCATACGGATTGCCGTCGACCTTGTGCTGGCCCGAGTGGATCAGCGTGATCCGCACCCCAACCTGATCCAGCTGATCACTGAGGTCGGCATGCATGACCACAACCCCGATACTGCCCACGGCGCCGGTGCGCGGCAGCAGTATGCGGTCCGCCTGAGAGGCCAACGCATAGCCCGCTGAAAAGGCGTGTTCGGCGATGAAAGCCCAAACAGGTTTGTTACGGCGCAGGGCGCGGATCTGGTCAGCCAGGTCGAAGATGCCCGCCACCTCTCCGCCAAAGCTGTCGATCTCAAGCGCCACCGCGCGAACAGAAGGATCGCGCGCTGCTGCTTCGATCTGTGCGGCGATCCCCTCATAGCTGGTCTGGCCAGAGGATTGTCCGATCCAGCCGCCGCGATGGATCAAGACGCCCGAGATCTCGATTACCGCGATGCCGTCTACGACCGCGTAGGGTGTATTGCCATTTTGCTTTAGGAGGTCGGCGAGGTTGCCGGCCAGAATGCTGGCCTTTGCGGGAAGATGTGCGGCGCTATCTGATGCATCGTCGTGATCAGAGAGATCGACCGGCCGTCCCAGAAGACGTGGCCCGAGCCCTGATAGAAACGCCATGGCTTTGGACGGTTCAACGAGCAGTGGCGTATTGAAGGCGCGCGCGGCAATGCGGGCATGGAGCATCAGGGTTGTTCCTCGTCAGTACGAATGTGATCTGCGGCGTTTTCTGTAGTATCGGCTTTGTTGTCTCCGTCGTCATTTACTGGAGTGGCTTGTACCCCTTGCGCGGGCGACCCCGGCCGGCGGAAATCAAGACCCAGCGCGCGCTCGCGTGCGCGCTCCGCGGCAACCTCCCTGTCGACTTGTTCCGCGTCATAGCCCCGCTCGGCAATTGCCTGAGTGCGTGATTTGAGCCCGGCTTCGATCTGGGCGATCTCGGCATTGGCGTCTTTAAGCGGATCGACCCAGTCCCATTTGGTCGGCAGCCAGTCGGCGGCCAGCATGCGCGGGCGGTCCGCCTCGTAGCCCGGCAGGGCTAGTACGCCGGACAGAACGGCCAGATCCAGCCAGCGCGCGTAGAGCGGTCGGCAGAGCTGATAGACCATTACCGAATGCTGCCAGGCGGAGACGCGGCGGCGGAACTCGATCAACGCGAGCCGCGAGTTTGAGAAGTTTCCCTTCACCATGTCATTGGCGAGATAGGGATAGGGGATGCCGAGTGCTGCCGAGATCTGCAGCAACGTGCGGTACTGGAACGGCTCATAAGTCGCCCCGCTGTCGGCGGGCTGGCCCACGGTCACATCTTCGCCGGGATCTAAGCGCACGATCTGGCCTGGACTGATCTCGACGCCTGCGGGCATCTCCTCATCATCCAACGGGGCGAGTGGGTTCTCTGGCGCAGGCGAGGTCACGAACATCGCATACATCGCCGCGACCTTTTTCCGATCGAGTTCGGCATCGTCATATTGGTCGAGCAGGAATAGCTTCACGATGGCCGGCGCGAGTTTCGACACGCCGCGCAGCTGCCCGCCCTCGACTGGGTCGATGACGTGGATGACCTCGCTGGCGGGAACGCGAACAATCTCACCTGAGAGACCCGGGTCGGTGCTGTCGCCGGGATGGCGGCGCAAGAAGTGATAGGCGACGCGCCGCCCAATGCGATCGAACTCGATCCCCTGGCGGACCGCATTGCCGTTGCGCGCCACGCCTGTTTCATGAAGCGGCAGCATTTCTGAGGGCAGCATCTGCAGCTGCAAGGGCACTGTCAGTCCATCTTCGACCCGGCGCGGCCTGATCCGAATGAAGACTTCGCCCGCCAAGAATACCTCGCGCGCGGCGCGGCGCTGTAGCCCGTAGAAATCTGTCAGCCCCTCGGCATCAGCCTCGTCGGTCCAGGCGAGCCAGAGCCGCTGCAGCTCTTCCTTGAGTGCAGCGTCCGCGATCTTCGAGATCGGTTTGATCCCGTCGCCGACAGTGTTTGCGGCCCAGCTTTCGACCGCATTCACGGCATAGCCGTTGTTGCGCACCAGCCAGCGGGCACGGGCGGTGATGTCGGGACCGGATGCCGCGATCAGCGCGTTCACATGGGCCCGCGTTGCTTGAAACCCGCGCAGGCGCCGATGGTGCTGGCCCGCGTCAAACCCGCCGATAAACGCCCCAAGGCGCTGCCGCCAGTTCATCATAGGTCTTTCACGGCATGTGGGCGCAACACGCGCCCAGCGCTGCGCTCGAGTTTCGCGATGCGACGTTCGACGTCACCGATTGCAGCCGCCAGTTCGGCGTCGGTCCCGTAATTCACAGTCTTGCCGTCATAGCTGACAGACCGCGTGCCGCTGTAGCGCGCAGTCAACAGCGCACTGTGACGAAATTTGAGCTCATCGAGTGTCATCGGTTATTCCATGTATTTGGGCGTGCTGATCTTCCAGCCGCGCCGCCGGGGCGATGCAATCCGTCCCGCTTGAGGTTCATTTGATTTCTCAGTCTCAGCGGATTGCGCGATGGCTGCCGTTTCCACGCCGGCCTGTTTCTCCAGCTGCCGCCACATGCGCTCATCAAAGCGATCGGCCCCGAGGATCCAGGCCGCAGCCCGTGCATAGACCCGTGTGTCCAGCGCCTCGTTGCGCTCGCGCAGCTTTTGCCATTCTTGGCGAGCAAAACCGCGCTTGTTGCGGATTGTGACCAGTTGTTCGCCCACCAACTGTTTGAGCCATTCGCTGTCGGCCCAATCGGGCAGGTGGATCGTGCCCGCCGGGTTATGCACGCCTAGCGTGCGTTCTTCATCTGAGGGCCGCTCTATCCGCAGATAGCGATAGGTCTCCGCCTTGAAGGTAGCCGTAGCCACCGTCCAGAGCCGCGCCCCACGCTTGAGCTTCCGCCCATTCACGGTCGCATCGACAAAGGTCGGCCCCGACACTGGAGTCGCCCGGTTGAACCCTTCGAGACCTTTGACTGGCGCGACCTGCGATATCCCCTGCGGCCGCGCCCAGGCGTAGACCGCGGCGGTTTCATACCCGGTGTCGATGGCCAGCTTGGCAAGCGGCATCACCGCGCCGTTCTCATGCACCCAGGTTTGACCGAGCAGCTCTGTCAGTGCTTGCCAGCAGGCCGGATCACCAGGACCGCCCGGAAGCACGATGTGATCGACGAGCCAGCTTTCGAGGCCGCGGCCCCAAGCCCAGACGTCGACCTCGATGCGGTCCTTCTGGACGTCGGCACCGGCAGTCAGGAACAACCCGCCCATGGGCACCTGAGCGGCAAACACCTCACGTCGGTCTGCTAATCGCTGCCATTCTGGCGCATCGCCGCTTTCAACCCAGGTCTCGCCCAGAAGCGTGTTGCGCGCTGCGCGCAGCATCTCGTCCGAGCCTTGGGCTGCCAGCCAATCCCGCGCGATCTGCTCCCAGCTTTTCCAGCCGATCGGCGAATAGAGCGCCGAGAGATGGAAGCCGATCGCGTTCGGGTCAGAACTGGTCGCCGTTGCCCGCCATTCGCCGCGCTCGAGCATCTGCGTCTTGTGATGCTCGGCAATTGCCTGATCGCATCCTTCGCAGGCATAGGTCGCGGTTTCTGGCCGGTCCTTGTCCCAGCGCAGCCGCTCGAACTGCAGCCATTGCATATGGCCGCAATGCGGACACGGCACGAAGTAGCGCCGCTGATCGCTTGCCTCGAATTCCCGCTCGATGCGCGACAGCCCCCGGATCGTGGGGGTCGAGACCATGAACACCTTGCGCCGATGCGCGAAGGTGGTGGTGCGAGCCTCAACCAGGCTGACCGGATCGCCTTCCTCGTCTGCCGAGGCAGGATAGGCGTCCACCTCATCCAGAAACACATACCGTGCGGGCATCGAGCGCAGGCCCGTCGCGCTGTTCGCACCGGTCAGCACCAGAATGCCGCCTGGGAATTCCTTCGAAAGCATCGAGTTGCCAGCATCGCGCGAACGGGCAGGTTGTACGCGCTCCTTCAGCGCCGGACTGTCTTCAATCAGCGGATCGATCCGCCCCCGAGAGGTCCGCTTGGCCATCTCCACAGTAGGCAGCACCGCCAGCATCGGGCCCGGCGCGTGATGGATCACGAAACCGATCCAGTTGTTCCCTGCCTCCGTCGCCCCGACTTGGGCCGCTTTCATGAAGCTGACCCGCTGTGCCGGATGGTTTGGTGACAGCGCATCCATGATCGCGCGTAGATAAGGCGTCCGCGTTGTGCGGTATTGTCCGGGTTCGGCGGAGGCGCGCGAGGACAGCTTGCGGTGCGCATCCGCCCATTGCGACACTGTCAGATCCGGATCAGGCCGTATGCCGCGCTGCCAGACACGCAGGATATCCTCGGCGCCGTCAAAGGCGAGATCGAGGCCCTCGGTCAGATCAGATGTGTTCTCCCCCTCATTCAAGCGAGACCCTGAGGTCTGCCAGGGCGTCGAGCTGCTCTCGGACATGGGTTTCCAGCACCCTTTGCAGGATCGCAGTCTCGATCGTCACGGGCACCCCCGCATCTTTCTCCATCTCTGCGGATAATTGTGCGGCCATCAGAGCGGACACGCGTGTTGGCCAGGTGACCCAAGTATCGCGCTCCTGGCGGGCCAGGCGAAACACCAGCGTCTCGGCGCGTGCCCGATCGACCAGCACGCCTTTCTTGCGCTGGATCGAGAGCTGGCGTTCCTGAGCCTGGTAGACCGTTAGCGCGGTGCGCGCCTTGATATAAGACGTGCTGTCGCCAGGGCCTGAGACTGCAGGCGCAGGCCCTTCACTTGCGACACTGATGCCACCGCGTGAGCGCATCTGTTGATCCGGATCTGTCGCTGAGCCACGCCGCGCATCGGATGCGGCGGCATTGATCGAACCATCGGCGCAAAGCACCAGCCTCCCGTTTTTGCGGGCTTTTTGGACAGCGCCACGCGAAATCCTCGCATGCTCGGCATAGGCGCGCTCGGACATACCTTCCATGGCGATTGGATTGGCCTCAATGTATTGTAAATAAACAGAAAAGCCTGACTATTTGAGTTGATTACACTTCCGCTTAGAGCGATTCTCATATCAAGCAAATTGCCTGATTGGAGAAACACAGATGCCCCTTGCCACCCGCTACAATGCCGAAGCCAAACGCCTGATGCCGCATATGGCAGACGATCTCGCGGTTGACCCCGAGATCAATAATGCCTGCCACATCGACGAGATCGTGTTCCGCCGAAGCGAATATCTGGGCGGCATGGCGGCGGTCCTCCTCGCGCTGACCCGACAGCAGAAGTGAGGGCGATCCCATGAGCACCCGCGCACAGATCGCCATTCAGGCTGGGCCCGAAGAATGGGCGCATGTTTACTGCCATTACGACGGCTACCCCGAACACATGCTTCCCGCGCTAGCCGCATGGACGCCCGACGACATCCTTGCCGCCCAGGAAATCCGGCAGGTCAGCGCCGAGGCGCTGGATTGTTTCGATCCGCCGCGGGCGCCAGTGGTCTTGCCGCGAGCAACCCGCGCCTTTGGCTACTTGTACGTCTGGCACGATGGAGCCTGGGCGGAAGCGGAGGCAAAGCAATGAGCGAGTTGGTTCTTTCCAGTCAAAACGAGGCTTATGGGTTCTATGGGCAGATGACTGCATGCGCCTTACGGGATCGCCCGACAGATCAGGTCTGGACGGTAACCTCTGCCTTCATTGGTTTGGCAACAGGCGCTGGTTCCGAGGATGAGATGACAGGCATTCGGGATTTCTTGGACAGCTCCATGGGCCGGCATTTTGCCGATGATGTGATTGACGCGTTGAAAGGCCGCGCCACGAACAATGAAGCCGCGATCATTCAGGCGATCGAGAAATGGCAGGCCTGGACCATTAGTGCGCAGACCCAGCGGAAAGAAGGCATCCCCGCAGGCCTGCCATACCTCACCGGCTGGGTGCAGCATTTTGCAATTTTGGCTGCGATGTGCGTATTTCGCGGAAGCTGGGCAGTGATTTCGCGCGATCTCGGGCACGCGTTTCACGGCATCGTGGGCAGCCATTTCACGATTGTGGGCAGGCTGGTCGACAAGGTTCATAGAGTCAGCCTTGA
>Ga0228635_1000125_pt1 | contig 56181 bp, 55 predicted proteins | sample 44DmetaG_FD_182699 | JGI IMG/M metagenome (GOLD analysis project Ga0228635, IMG submission 182699) | Seawater microbial communities from Monterey Bay, California, United States - 44D | ecosystem: Environmental > Aquatic > Marine > Coastal | place: USA: California | collected 2016-09-30 | reverse complement strand
CATGATAAAAGTTCTATTTTTAAAATTTTATTGAAGCTATTTTTGATATATTATCAAACTATATAAATCATGAAAAAAATTATTGTACCCGTAGATTTTTCTGAAAATTCTGAAAATGCTTTGCAAATTGCTGCAATGTTAGCTAAAAAACATAACCTTGCTCTTTATCCTTTACATATGTTAGATATTCAAGATGTTTCTATAAACGAAAGTGTTAGTTATCAGCATGAAAGAACTGCATTTTATTTAAAATTAGCAGAAAAGAGATTTAAAGAATTCTTGAAAAAAGATTACTTAAAAGATTTAGAGGTTGTGCCTTTAATTAAACATTATAAAGTTTTCAGTGAGGTAGATAGTATTGCATCAGAAGTAAACGCAGATTTATTTGTAATGGGTTCTCATGGAGCAACTGGTCTTAAAGAATTTTTTGTTGGATCTAATACAGAAAAAGTAGTAAGATATGCTAATTTGCCTGTTTTAGTAGTAAAAAATAATTTACCAAATGTAGATTTTAAAGATGCTGTTGTTGCTACAGACTTTTCTGAAGAAAGTGTAGATGCTTTTAAAAATGTTTTAAAAACTTTAGATATTTTTAATGCTGTTAAACATGTTATTTATGTAAACTTACCTAATGAGAATTTTAAAAGCACAGTAGAAATGCAGCAAATGGCTAATGACTTTTATATGAAAGTAGAAGGTAATATTGATAGAATGATAAGTACTAATTTTATCTGTGACAGGTCTATTGAAGATGGTATTTTAAGCTTTTCTAATTCAATAGGGGCAGATTTGATAACTGTAATTACACATGGTAGAAAAGGGTTATCTCACATATTCTCTGGTAGTGTTGCAGAAGATGTAACGAATCATGCAGCCTTACCAATAATGACGTTTAAAATGTAAAATTTCATTGAAAATAAAAGTAGCGTCTTTTCTCTTTTTTTTCTTTTGGCTATTAAATATACATAGTCAACAAAATAAAATTTTAGATGTAAAAATAGTAGGAGTAAAAAAGACGAAAACTACTTTTATAAAAAACTTACTTTACTCTAAAAAAGATGCTGTTTTAGATTCATCTATTCTAGAAAAAGATATTACTCTGTTGAAAAGATTACCTGCAATTGCTCATGCATATTATCAGGTTTTCTTTTCACATGATAATTTATACAACGTTTCTATTCAGATAGAAGAGAATGCAACTTTATTGCCAGAAATTAATTTATGGACAACAACTAATAATGTTTTTTCCTACAAGTTAGGGTTGTATGAATTTAATTTTTTAGGAAGAAATATCATTTTAGGTGGCTTTTACCAATTTAATGGTTTTGATACCTATGCTGTAAATTTTAGAGCACCCAATTTGTTTTCTAAGAAATGGGGTTTGGCTGTAAATCACCAAAATTGGAAAAGCGAAGAGCCTTTGTATTTTGGTAATCAATCTGCTAATTATGTATACAATAATATTTCTTTTGAGCTATTAGCCTTACATCAATTCAATTTAAAAAATAGAATAGATTTTGGAGTCAATTTCTTTAAAGAAAAATATCAGTATTTATCAGGAGCAACATCAACCTCAATTCCTCAAAACTTAAGTCTAAATAAAGCGCTTTTAAAATTAGTGTATACTTATGATAATTTAGATTATTACTATCAATATATAAATGGGTTTAAAAGTATTTTATATGCACAATATGTGTTAACAGAAAACGATTTTCAGAATGATTTTTACATTTTTTGGAACGACTTTTTATACTACAAAAGAATAGGAGAAAAAGGCAATTGGGCAAATAGATTAAGAGTGGGTTTATCTTCTAATGAAGATACACCCTTTGCACCTTTTGCTTTAGATAATAATGTAAATTTAAGAGGTGTTGGTATTTTAGTTGATAGAGGTACAGGAAGCATTGTATTAAACTCAGAATACAGATATACAATATATGATAAAGATTGGTTAGCCATACAAACAAATATATTCTCAGATATTGGTTCTTGGAGAAATCCTGGAGGTAGTTTAAATGACTTTATAAAAGAAGAAAACATTAGAATCTATTCTGGTTTTGGATTACGATTCATTAGTAAAAAAATATATAATGCAACATTTAGAATTGATTATGGATTTAGTGTACTTAATACTAAAGGGAATTCTAAAGGAGGGTTAGTTTTTGGTATAGGACAGTATTTTTAATTATAAATTAACCTACACAAAGCTATACAAAGAGTTAAAAATTTTAATTTAGCTTAAAATTTTTATCATGAGAACTTTTGCAATTGGAGATATTCATGGAGGTTTAAAAGCTTTAATACAAGTATTAAACCAAATTGAAATTACAGTAGAAGATACCTTAATTTTTATGGGCGATTATGTAGATGGTTGGAGTGAGTCTGCTCAAGTTGTTCAATTTTTGATGAAACTATCCCAAAAAATAAACTGTATTTTTATAAAAGGTAATCATGATGTTTGGTGTGAAAATTGGTTAAAAGATAATAATGATGTTAATCCTGCTTGGTTTATGCATGGAGGAAAAGAAACTATAGAAAGTTATGAGAGCTTTACTCCTAAAGAAAAAGAACATCACCTAAGCTTTTTTAATAATATGACTATGTATTATTTAGATGACGAAAATAGATTGTTTTTACATGCTGGTTTTACTTCTATGCATGGTGTAGAAAAAGAATCTTATCCTCATAAATTTTGTACAGATAGAACTTTGTGGGAAATGGCTTTAGTTATGGATAAAAAGATAGATGTAAATCATGATTTATATCCTAAAAGATTAAGACATTACAAAGAAATTTACATAGGCCATACACCAACAACAAATTATGGTATACAAGTACCAATGAATGCTGTTAATATTTGGAATGTAGATACAGGTGCTGCTTTTAAAGGTAAAGTTACAGCTTTGAATATAGATACAAAAGCCTTTGTTCAAAGTGATAATTTACCTTCTTTATATCCTAATGAAAAAGGAAGAAATGGGTAATTATTTCATCTAAAAAAAGTAAAAATTTCTTATATTTTTTTTGTTTGAGTACGTTCGTAAAACACCTATCTTTGCGCATTACAAGTAGATAGAAATAGGAGAATGAAGAATATTAGAAATTTTTGCATCATTGCACATATAGATCATGGTAAAAGTACACTAGCAGATAGGTTGTTAGATTATACTGGTTCTGTAACTGAACGCGAAAAACAAGATCAGTTATTAGATAACATGGATTTAGAGCGTGAACGTGGAATTACCATAAAATCTCATGCAATTCAAATGGATTATGTTCATGAAGGTGAAGCATATATTCTTAATCTTATTGACACTCCTGGTCACGTAGATTTTTCTTACGAAGTTTCACGTTCTATTGCTGCTTGTGAAGGTGCTTTACTTATTGTTGATGCAGCTCAAAGTATACAAGCACAGACTATTTCTAATTTGTACCTGGCTTTAGAGAACGATTTAGAAATTATTCCTGTTTTAAATAAAGTTGATTTACCATCTGCAAATCCAGAAGAGGTTACAGATGATATTGTTGATTTATTAGGATGTGACCCAGAAGATGTGATACCTGCAAGTGGTAAAACTGGTTTTGGAGTAGATAATATTTTAAAAGCAATTATTGAAAGAGTTCCTGCACCAAAAGGAAATCCTGATGCTCCTTTAAAAGCATTAATTTTCGATTCTGTTTACAACTCTTATAGAGGTATAGAAACTTATTTTAGAGTGATTGATGGTTCTATAAAAAAGAATCAACAGATAAAATTTATGGCAACAGGTAAACAATATGGTGCTGATGAAGTTGGTACTTTAAAGTTATCTCAAGTTGTAAAAAAAGAAATAAAAACAGGTGATGTTGGTTATTTAATAACAGGTATTAAAGCTGCAAAAGAAGTAAAAGTAGGAGACACTATTACAGATTTTAATAATCCAACAGCTACTAGAATCGAAGGTTTCGAAGATGTAAAACCAATGGTTTTTGCTGGAATTTATCCTGTAGATACAGAAGATTATGAAGAGTTGCGTAATTCTATGGAAAAACTGCAATTAAATGATGCTTCTTTAGTTTTTCAACCAGAAAGTTCTGCAGCATTAGGATTTGGATTTCGATGTGGTTTCTTAGGTATGTTGCATATGGAAATTATTCAAGAGCGTCTAGAACGTGAGTTTGATATGACTGTAATTACAACTGTACCAAACGTTTCTTACCATGCTTTTACAAATAAAGAACCAGATACAATTATAGAAGTAAATAACCCATCAGATTTACCTGATCCTTCAAAATTAAATAGAGTTGAAGAACCTTTTATAAAAGCATCTATCATTACAAAATCAGATTTTGTTGGTCAAGTAATGAGTTTATGTATAGAAAAAAGAGGTCAAATAGTAAATCAAACCTATTTAACAACACAAAGAGTTGAATTAATTTTTGATATGCCTTTAGCTGAAATCGTATTTGATTTTTATGATCGATTAAAAACAGTTTCTAAAGGTTATGCTTCTTTTGATTATCATCCAATTGGTATGCAAAAATCGAAATTAGTAAGAGTAGATATGTTATTAAATGGGCAGCCTGTAGATGCACTTTCTGCATTATTACATGCAGATAATGCTTACGGAATAGGAAAGCGTATTTGTGAAAAACTAAAAGAATTAATTCCTAGACAGCAATTTGATATTCCTATTCAGGCTGCAATTGGTGCTAAAATCATTGCACGTGAAACTGTAAAAGCACTCAGAAAAGATGTTACAGCAAAATGTTATGGAGGTGATATTTCTCGTAAACGAAAATTACTCGAAAAACAGAAAAAAGGAAAGAAAAGAATGCGTCAAGTGGGTAATGTAGAAATACCACAGCAAGCATTTATGGCTGTTTTAAAGTTAAATGATTAAATACAATAAAAAAAACCTTTCTAATTTTTAAGAAAGGTTTTTTTATAGATTAAAATCAGATTTTATAATTTCTTCCTTTTTGGATTTTAGGAAAAAAATAGATGTAAAATTAATACGAATGTCCACAGAAAAGTTCGTATCCAATTTCTATAGTTTAATTTTTTTAGCATTGATTTTTTTACAATTCCTTCAGAAATTTTAAAATGAATTGGTGCAAAACCTAAAAAAGTAAATCCCCATAAAAAGACAACTGTCAATAGGTAGATAAAATGAGTAAGAATAGGGTTGTTAAATGTAACCAAGAAACCATAAATTAATTGAATACTCATTAAAGGAACTACAATAATAGCAATTCGTGTTGTATATTTTTGATGCCATTTAATAAGATTTGATTTTTTATAATAAAGAAAACTTGGGTAAATGATAAGTTGAACCATCCAAATTAAAACCACTAATCCAGCATCAATTAAAAGGGAGAATTTTGAAAGTATTTGTAACAAATTTTCCATTTAACCTACTTTATAAGCATATTTTTCTATAACTTTTATTGAGGTAAATTGTAAAGACTTTTCATGTGTTGCTTCTAAAATAACAAATGGAGCTTTACCAACTTTCTCTGCTTGTAACCATCTAGAAATGCATAAACACCATTTATCACCAGGCTTTAAACCTGGAAAATTCCAATAAGGTATAGGTGTCATTAAATCATTTCCTTTAGATGCAGAATATTCTAAGAATTCTTTTGTAACAATTGCGCAAACTGTATGTGTGCCATAATCATCTTCTCTTGTTCTGCAAAACCCATCCCTAAAGTAACCTATAGGTGGTGATGTACAACAAGATTCTAATGGTTTTCCTAAAACATTTAATTCCAAAACAAAAGATTTACAGTTTCAATAAAGATACAAAAAGAAAATATTAGAAATAAAAAAATCGCTCATTGAGCGATTTTAAATTATTATTTTAAATAAATTTTAGTCTCTACCTCCTAAAACTTGAAGTCCCCAGTATAAAAGCATAGCTAAAGAACCTAAAGCAGCAACTAAATAGGTTCTAGCAGCCCATTTTAAGGCGTCTGTAGATCCTTCTAGTTCTTCTCTAGAAACCATATTTTTATTCTTTAACCAAGCTAATGCTCTGTTACTTGCATCATATTCAACGGGTAAAGTAATAAAACTAAATAAAGTAGCTAATGCCATAAAAACTAAACCTGTTATGGCTATGTAAAAACCAATTCCAGAACCACCTGAAGCAGCTCCTAAAATTAGACCACCAATGACCAACCATTGAGAAAATCTTGAAGAAATACTAACAACTGGTACTAACTTAGAACGCATTGTTAACCAATCGTAAGCTGTAGCATGTTGAACAGCATGCCCAACTTCATGAGCAGCAACTGCAGCAGCAGCAGCATTTCTTTGATTATAAACAGCCTCACTTAGATTTACTGTTTTATCTTTTGGGTTGTAATGATCTGTTAAACGACCAGGTGTAGATATTACCTTAACATCAAAAATGCCATTATCAGCTAACATCTTCTCTGCAATTTCAGCACCACTCATTCCATTTCTTAAAGAAACTTTAGAATATTTATCAAATTTTCTTTTTAATGTATTACTAATTAGCCAACTTACTAAAGAAATTACACCAATTAAAATATAAAGTTCCATCATAATTTATATTGTTTTAAAATTGTATATCATTTTTGTTTGATAAATTTACAACATAAATTATTCCATTGTAGTTTTTTTAAAATAAAATAACACAGTGTCATAAAAAATGATTGTAATTTAATAGTTTATTAAGAATGAATGTCAAAATGGCAAATAAACCAAACATCCTTATTATTTACACTGGAGGTACTATTGGAATGATAAAAGATTATAAAACTCAGGCTTTAAAAGCTTTTGATTTTAGTCAGATTATTCATAAAATACCTGAAATAGAACAATTAAATTGTAATCTTAAAACTATCTCTTTTGAAGATCCAATAGATTCTTCTAATATGGATACAAGTTATTATGTAGAAATAGCTGAAATATTAGAGAAGAATTATAATAACTTTGATGGATTTGTAGTTTTAACAGGTTCAGATACAATGTCTTATATTTCATCTGCATTAAGTTTTATGCTAGAAAACTTAAGTAAACCTGTTATTTTTACTGGTTCACAATTACCAATAGGAGATTTAAGAACAGATGCAAAAGAAAATCTTATTACCTCAATAGAAATAGCTTGTTCACAAAAAAATGGATTGCCAGTAATTCAAGAAGTTTGTTTGTATTTTGAGTATAAACTATATAGAGCAAATAGAACAACAAAAATTAGTGCAGAACAATTTGAAGCATTTGCCTCTATGAATTATCCACCTTTAGCAGAAAGTGGAGTCAATTTATATTTTAATGATTACTATTTATACCATTCTAAAAAAGAAAGTAAAAATTTAATTGTTAGAAAGAGTTTAGTTACAGATGTTTTAGTTTTAAAACTTTTTCCTGGAATTACAGAAAATACTGTAAAAAGTCTTCTAGCTATAGAGAATTTAAAAGGAGTTGTTCTAGAGAGTTATGGTGCAGGTAACGCACCAAGTAAAGAATGGTTTTTAAATTTATTAAAGAAAGCTATAAAAAAGAATATTAAAATAGTAAACGTAACTCAATGTTCTGGAGGTAGTGTTAAACAAGGCCATTATGAAACAAGTTTCTCTTTAAAAGAAATAGGGGTAATTAGTGGTAAAGATATAACAACAGAATCTGCAGTTTCAAAAATGATGTATTTGTTAGCAGAAAATTTAAATGAAACTGAGTTTAAGAATTATTTTGAAATGCCTTTAAGAGGAGAAATGTCTGATTAATTTTCTAAAATAAATGTTGAGTTTCCCTATTGTTAATTTGAAATAAAAAAAAGTAGTCTATTTTAACGAAATCAACCAAAAAAATTTTTTTATGCTTAACATTTTTTGTTACTTGGCACTCCGAAATTTAAAAGATTAAATTATTCTTCCTAGAATATGTTAGAAAGTATCTCGCATTTTCTTTTTTTTGAGTTGAAAATTTATATCTTTAACCCGTTAACTATTAAAATTAATTTATAACAAAGATGAAAAAAGTAGTAAAAGCCTTATCTGTAATAGGATTCATGTTTTTTGGAGCTGTTCAATCTACATTTGCTCAAGAAACTGTAACAGAAGCAAAAACGTTTCACCAAATTTTAAAGCAAAACTTTATAGATGGTGGTCCAGGATTTATGGGAATTGTATTAGTAGCTTTAATCTTAGGTTTAGCTATTGCCATTGAAAGAATTATTTATTTAAACATGGCAACTACAAATACAAAAAAATTATTAGCAAATGTTGATGATGCATTAAGTTCAGGTGGTGTAGAAGCAGCTAAAGAAGTTTGTAGAAATACAAAAGGACCTGTTGCATCTATTTTTTATCAAGGTTTAGATAGAGTTGATGAAGGAGTAGAAGAAGCAGAAAAAGCTGTAGTAGCATATGGTGGTGTACAAATGGGACAATTAGAAAAGAATGTTTCTTGGATATCATTATTTATTGCATTAGCACCAATGTTAGGTTTCATGGGTACTGTAATTGGTATGATTGGAGCATTTAATGATATTGCTGTAGCAAACGATATTTCACCAGCAGTAGTTGCAGGAGGTATTAAAGTAGCTTTATTAACAACTGTATTTGGTCTTATTGTTGCTATTATTCTACAAATTTTCTATAACTATATTGTTGCAAAAATCGATAGTATCGTAAACAATATGGAAGATGCATCTATTTCTTTAGTAGACTTATTAGTAAAGTATAAAAAATAAAAAGCAATATGAAAAGTAATAAAATATTAAATATCTTAATAACCTTAATTGCTGTTGTTGGAGGTATTCTTTTCATAGGAATTTTTATGGAAGATGCTGAAGCACTTAAAACAGATGTAGATTTAGGGAACAGTGTAATTAGTCCTCTAATTTATTATTCTACATGGTTGTTTTATGCAACAGTAATAGTGACTATCGTACTTTCTTTATGGAGTATATTTAGAAACCCAGAAAACTTAAAGAAAACCTTAGCAGTTTTAGGAGTATTAGCTGTTCTTTTAGTAGTAGCTTATTTCTTATCAGATACAGCTGCTGTTTATGATGCTAATGGTCTTAAAGTTTTAGAAGGTGGAGAAGAAGGTTCTAACACAAACAAATGGGTTGGAACTGGAATATGGTACAGTGTAATTTTAGGCGGAATTGCTAGTTTATTCTTTGTTTGGGATTTATTGAAAGGATTAGTTAAATCATAAAACAAGTAAGATGGCAAGAAGAGAAAACCCAGAAATTAATGCAGGTTCAATGGCAGACATTGCCTTTTTATTACTGATTTTCTTTTTAGTGACCACTACTATGAACGTAGACTCAGGTATCTCTAAAAAGTTATCAGAAAAACCACCACCAGATTATGTACCACCAATTATCAAAGAGAAAAACATCTTTGAGGTAAATATCAACAGAAATAATGAGTTGTTGGTAGAAGGTGATAGAATGGAAATAAAAGAACTTAAAGAAGCTGCCAAAAAGTTTATAGACAATGGTGGTGGAATAGGTAAGCCTGGTGAAGATGGTACTCCTGGAAAACCATGTGATTACTGTCAAGGTGAAAGAAGCGATACTTCTTCAGATCATCCAAACAAAGCAATTATATCTGTACAAAGTGATAGAGGAACAGAATATGGTACTTATATTCAAGTACAAAATGAGTTACTTAGAGCTTATACAGAGTTAAGAAACAGGTTGTCTAAGCAACGATATGGCATGAGTTTTGATGAATTAGAAGAAGCTTTTAAAGATGCAAAAAAGAGTGCTGATTTAAAAGATAGAGTTGAGGAATTAAGAAAGAAAGTTGAAGATATCAAAATTGCATATCCTCAAATTATTTCTGATGCAGAACCAACTTCTTAAGAACTTATAAAATTAAACAATATGGCTAAATTCGGAAAAAAGAAAAAAGGATTACCAGCAGTAAATACTGCTGCCTTACCAGACATTGTTTTTATGTTACTGTTTTTCTTTATGGTTACAACAACGATGAGAGAAACCGATCTTAGAATTGAAAACCCAAGATTACCAAGTGCTACTGAAATTAAAAAGTTAGAAGACAAAAGTTTAGTAAGTACAATTTATGTTGGTAAATCTAAAGACCCAAATAGAGATGGGGTTGGGTATAATAAAATTCAATTAAATGATAAGATTGCATCTGCAGATCAAGTACCTGCTTTTATATTTAGTAAAAGAGATAAATTAGCTGAAGCTATGCATCCTTTTATGACAACATCTATTAAAGCAGATAAAGAATCTAATGTTGGTACAATGACAGATATAAGATTAAAATTAAGAGATGTAAATGCTCTTAAAATTAGTTACTCTACTCAAAAAGGGTCTGGAAACTAAATATTATTTTAATAAGTTAAAAAAGCAACCTATTTTTAGGTTGCTTTTTTTATACATAAATTTTAATGTTCATTTTAAAATATTGTATCTTTAAATATCGTTCATTAATTATGAAGAAGTTTTATTTATTACTTTTTTTATTTTTTTGTTTCCTCACCAATTATGCTCAAAAAGATTCTTTGCAATTAGGAGACAAGTATGCAGAAGATCAAATTTATCTATCTGTATCTTATGCACAGTTTTTTAATCAACCTCAACAAATTACAAAAAGTGGTTTTTCTTATGGTTTATCTATAGGGTTTTTAAAAGATATTACTTTAAATAAACAAGGTAATTTTTCTTTTGCAGTAGGTGTAGGCTTTGGTTTTGATTCTTTTTCTCATGAACTTAAAGTAGAAGAAATAAATGGTAATACTTTTTTTAGTAATGGGTCAAATTTAACTTCTAATAATTACACAGCAAGTAATTTAGAATTTCCATTAGAAATTCGTTGGAGAACTTCAAATGCAAAAAGATATGATTTTTGGAGAATTTATGGAGGAATAAAATTTCTTTATAATTTATCTAGTAAATTTAATTTTACAGAAAATTCTACTTCTTTTGAATACAAAAATGTTAATGCTTATCGAAAATTTCAATATGGTTTAACACTATCTGCTGGCTATGATGAATTTAATTTTAATGTTTTTTATAGCTTAACTCCAATTTTTGAAAATGCATCTTTTAATGGTGCTTCAATTGATACAAGTGTTTTAAAATTTGGATTAATTTTTTATATTCTATAATATAAAATAGGTAGCAAAAGCTGCTATAATTCCAACAAAAAAACCTGAATATACTTCTAACTTATTATGTGCTTTTAGATGTAATCTAGCACTTGCAACTAAACCAGAAAGAAAGATTAAAATTATAATAACCAATAAGAAAGATTGACTATAGATTTCTGATAATACTAAAAAAAAACCTGTTGAAATACCTAAAGAAAATAGATGTATACTCATTTTAAATTTAAAATAAAATAAGATGTATATAATTAGTAAACCTAGAGACGATGCATAGAATAGCAACGTTAAATCTTTTAAAATTAAGGTGCTATTTAAAGTATTTGCTAGAAAATAAAAAAGAATAACCATCAATAAAACAGGTAATCTTCTCTCTTTTATAGTTTCTGTTTTATAAGAGTCTATAAGCTTTAATTTTTTAAAGACTAGAAGGGTAAATAGAGGTATTAGATAAGTAATTACAAAAACAGCACTTAAAACTGTGAATTTTTGAGCACTCATATACGTAGTTGGAACAAATAAAAAATAAATCATAACACCTATTGTAGGTAATACAATTGGATGTATAATTGCAGAAATATATTTTTGAAATTTCATTAAATTTCTTTGCGTAATCTTGCTACTGGTAACTCTAATTGCTCTCTATATTTAGCAACTGTTCTTCTAGCTATAGGATATCCTTTTTCTTTTAAAATTTTAGAAAGCTTTTCGTCAGTAAGAGGTTTTTTCTTATCCTCTTCTTGAATTACTGTTTCTAAAATCTTTTTTATTTCTCTGGTAGATACATCTTCTCCCTGATCATTTTTCATCGATTCAGAAAAGAATTCTTTAATTAATTTAGTACCATAAGGTGTAGAAACATATTTACTATTTGCAACTCTAGAGACAGTGGAAACATCCATGTTTATTTTATCAGCAATATCTTTTAAAATCATTGGTCTAAGCTTACGTTCATCACCTGTTAAAAAGTATTCATATTGATAATGCATTATGGTATTCATAGTAACCAAAAGTGTTTGCTGACGTTGTTTTATAGCGTCTATAAACCATTTTGCAGCGTCTAATTTTTGCTTGATAAAAAACACTGCATCTTTTTGAGATTTTGTTTTAACGTTAGATTCTTGGTAACCTTTTAACATGTTGTTATACTCTCTAGAGACATGCAATTCTGGAGCATTTCTAGAGTTTAAAGTTAAGTCTAATTCGCCGTCAATAATTTTAATAGAAAAATCTGGAACTATCTGTTCTGCGATTTTATTATTTCCAGAATAAGAGCTACCAGGTTTTGGATTCAATTTAGAAATTTCAGTATTAACTTCTTTCAATTCATCTTCAGAGATAGAAAATTTTTCTAATAATTTTTTGTAATGTTTTTTTACAAAATGATTAAAAGCATTTTCAAGAATATTAATGGCTAAAGCTCTAGTTTTATTTTTTTCTTTAGACTTTAATTGAATGATTAGACACTCTTTTAAGTCTCTTGCACCAACTCCAATTGGGTCTAAATTATGCACTACTTTTTTTAAGACAGAAAGCACTTTTTCTTCGGTTGTAAAAATGTTAGCAGTAAAAGCTAAATCATCTACCAAATCTAAAATTTCTCTTCTAATATACCCACTATCATCTATACTACCTACTAAAAATTCTGCTATAGATTTTTCTTCATCATTTAGTGAAAAAGTGTTTAATTGATTTTTTAATGATTGATGAAAAGAAGTACCAGCTGCATAGGGAACATTTTTCTCATCATCGTCAGAAGAATAATTGTTTGCTTGAGTTTTATAGGAAGGTATTTCATCATCACTCAAATATTCGTCTATGTTTATGTCTTCTGCATCTATTTTTTCTGTTCCTGTATCATCATATTCATTAGACATATCATCTTCAAAAGAATCTGACTCTTCTTTTCCAGTATCTAGTGCAGGGTTTTCTTCGATTTCTTGTTTTAAACATTCTTCAAAAGCTTGCGTAGGCAATTGTATTAACTTCATCAACTGAATTTGTTGAGGAGATAATTTTTGCAATAATTTATATTGTAAGCTTTGTTTTAACATTTACTAAAATATACGAAAATTTAATTAAAATTCTGCATTTTGTGGTGTTCTTGGAAAAGGTATAACATCTCTAATGTTACTCATGCCAGTTGCAAATTGCACTAATCTTTCGAAACCTAAACCAAATCCAGAATGAACTGCTGTTCCGTATTTTCGTAAATCTAAATACCACCATAATTCTTTCTCTTCTATGTTTAAGGCTTTCATTTTATCAACTAAGACATCATAACGTTCTTCTCTCTGAGAACCTCCTACAATTTCTCCAATTCCAGGGAATAAAACATCCATAGCTCTAACTGTTTTTCCATCATCATTTAAACGCATATAAAATGCTTTAATATTTGCAGGATAATCGAATAAAATAACAGGACATTTAAAATGTTTTTCAACTAAGAAGCGTTCGTGTTCAGATTGTAAATCTGCACCCCATTTGTGTATTGGAAACTGAAACTTTTTCTTCTTATTTGGTTTAGAGTTTCTTAAAATATCTATAGCTTCTGTATAAGAAACACGTTTAAAGTTATTTTCTACCACAAATTTAAGCTTCTCTAACAAACTCATTTCACTTCTTTGTGCTTGTGGTTTACTTTTCTCTTCTTGCGTTAATCTTTGATCTAAAAATGCTAAATCGTCCTTACAATTTTCTAAAATATCATTTAAAACAGATTTTATAAAGTCTTCAGCTAAATCCATATTCCCATCTAAATCCATAAAAGCCACCTCTGGTTCAATCATCCAAAATTCAGCTAAATGACGAGTGGTGTTAGAATTTTCCGCTCTAAAAGTTGGGCCAAATGTATAAGCTTTTCCTAAAGACATTGCAAAAGTTTCTGCTTCTAATTGCCCAGAAACTGTTAAGTTAGTTTCCTTGCCAAAAAAATCTTTAGAATAATCTATTTTTCCATCTTCTGTTAGTGGTGCTTTATTTGGCTCAAAAGCACTTACTTTAAACATTTCTCCTGCACCTTCTGCATCAGAACCTGTAATAATTGGTGTGTTTACATAGTTAAAACCATTTTCTTGAAAGTATTTATGAACTGCAAAAGATAGCTTAGAGCGTACACGCATTACTGCACTAAAAGTGTTTGTACGCATTCTTAAATGTGCATTCTCTCTTAAAAATTCGAAACTATGTTTTTTAGGTTGAATAGGATATTCATCTGGATTTGAGTCTCCTAAAATTTCTATTTCAGAAACTTGAATTTCAACATTTTGTCCTTTTCCTTGACTTTCTACTAAAGTCCCTTTAACTTCTATTGCAGCCCCAGTAGTTATTCTCTTTAAAGTTTCTTCTGGAGTGTTTTCAAAATCGATAACACATTGAATATTTTTTAAAGTAGAACCATCATTTAACGCAATAAAACGATTACTCCTAAAAGTTCTTACCCATCCTTTTATATTTATTTCTTGTAAAAGTACTTCTGATTTTAGTAATTCTTCAACATTTGTAGACGTCATAGTATCTTTCTATTTGGTATGTTTTAATCTGATATTTTAAAACGTAAAGATACTTTTTTGTAATAAGATGCACAATTAAGAAAAGCCTAAAACTTATCTTTTTGATTTTGTTTCATTTGTTGGAAAAATAGGAATAGCAGGCTTTTTAAATACCTTTTTATTTGCTATTTTTTTCTCGAAAGTTAATAGTAGAGAAGGTAATAGTAAAAGGTTAGAAACCATTGCTAAAAGTAAGGTTACAGAAACCAAACCACCTAATGCAATTGTGCCTCCAAAGCTAGAAAGTGTAAAAACTAAGAAACCAAAAAATAATACAATAGACGTGTAAAACATACTTACTCCAGTTTCTCGTAAAGCTGCATAAACAGAGGGCTTTATTCTCCATTTATTCGCAATTAATTCTTGTCTATATTTTGCTAAAAAATGTATGGTGTCATCAACAGAGATACCAAATGCAATACTAAATACTAAAATAGTTGATGGTTTTATTGGGATATCGAAAAAGCCCATTAAGCCTGCTGTTATTAGTAATGGTAAAATATTTGGCAAAAGTGATATTAAAATCATTTGTGGAGATCTAAACATCCATGCCATAAAAAGAGCAATTAAAACAATTGCTAACGATAAAGAAAAGACTAGATTTTTAATTAAATAGTTTGTTCCTTTTATAAAAACTAAAGCTTTACCTGTTAAAGAAACATCGTATTTTTCTGATGAGAATTCTTTATCAATAACTGCTTTTAAACGTTCTTGAATTATATCCATTTTATCAGAACCTACATCTTTCATAAAGGTTGTCATTCTTGCATAACGCCCTGTAGAGTCTACATAGGTATTTAGCATACTTGCATTACTATCAGAATTTTTAGTGTATGAAAAAATATAACTTTGTTCTTGACTTGTAGGTAGTTGATAATATTTGGGATTTCCTTTATAGTAAGCTTGTTTAGAGTATTTTACAAGATTTATGACTGATATTGATTTTGATAATTCTGGAAAAGCTTCTATGGTTTCATTAATTTTTTCCATCTTTTTTAAGGTGGATAATTTCATGACTCCTTTATCTTTTTTTGTATCAATTAAAATTTCTAAAGGCATAATACCTCCAAATTCATTTTCAAAAAATTTAATGTCTTTATAAAAAGCTAAACTTTTTGGCATGTCTTCTATTAAACTACCAGAAACTCTAATTTGATAAATACCAATAATACCTAAGATGATACAAAAAACTGTGGCAAAATAAATTCCAATTCGTTGTTCTTTAACTGTTTTTTCCATCCAATTTACCACATTTTCAATCCATCTTCTTTCAAGATGATTTAAATGTTTCTTCTTTGGCAAAGGCATAAAACTGTAAATAATTGGTATAATTAATAAAGCTAAAATGAAAATACTAATGATATTTACTGAAGCTAAAATTCCGAATTCACGTAATAAATTACTTTTTACAAATACAAAAGTTGCAAAACCAGAGGCTGTAGTAATATTTGTCATTAAAGTAGCATTTCCAATTTTAGAAATTACTCTTTGTAAAGATTTTGCTTGGTTACCATGTTTTTTTATTTCTTGTTGATATTTATTAATTAAAAAAACAGCATTTGGCACTCCAATTACAATTATTAAAGGTGGAATTAAAGCTGATAATACTGTAATTTCATATCTAAACCAACCAATAAAACCAAAGGCCCATGTAACACCTATAATTACTACTAATAAAGTTATAAAAGTGGCCCTAAAAGATCGAAAAAAGAAGAAGAAAATAACAGCTGTTATTAATAATGCACCAACTACAAATAATAAAATTTCGTCTTGTATGTTCTGCGCATTTAAAGTTCTTATGTAAGGCATACCAGAAATTCGAATATCTACATTGTAAGATTCTTCGAAATTTTCTACTATTGGTATTAATTGTTTGTAGATAAAGTCTCTTCTTTTAGGAGTATTTATAATTTCTTTTTTAATATAGATTGCAGTTTGTAAAGTACCTGTTTCTTTATTAAAAAGTAAGTTTTCGTAAAAAGGGAGATTCTCAAAAAGTTGTTTTTTTATGGCTAAAACTTCTTCAGTAGATTTTGGGTTTTTGTCAAAAAGGGGTTCTAAAACAAATTTTCTATTTTTAGTATCTTTTTTTAATTTTTTAATATCAGCAATAGAAAGAGTGAATGATATTTCTTCTAAACCATTAAATTGTTTAACTAAATTATTCCAAGCATTAAATTTTTGAGGAGTAAAAATGGTAGAATCTTTAACACCAAGTATCACTAAATTACCTTCTTCACCAAATATTTCTAGGAACTTGTTGTATTCTAAATTAGCTTCATGATTTTCTGGTAATAGGTTTGCTTCTGTATATGAAAACTTCATATATTTCATTTGAGAAGCTAAAAACGCAGTAATTATTCCAATTAGAAGTAAAACTAAATAACGGTTTCTAAGAATTAAACTTGCTGCTTTGGTCCAGAAATTCATTAAAAATATTTTTGCAAAGGTAATTAATTTTGAAGTGGTCTTTAAAAATAAAAAAGAGCGTTTTAAACGCTCTTTGTACTTTTAATTATATACATTAAAATTAAACTGTCATAATTTCTTTTTCTTTAACAGCTAATTTTTCATCAATCTTTTTAACATAGCTATCAGTTAAAGTTTGAACATCTGCTTCTGCATTTTTTTTCATGTCTTCAGATATATTCACTTTTTTAATATCGTTGTTAGCATCTTTTCTTGCATTTCTAACACCAACTTTAGCATGTTCTGCTTCTGCTTTAGCTTGTTTAGCTAAATCTCTTCTTCTTTCTTCTGTTAATGGTGGTACGTTAATCATTATTAAGTCACCATTATTCATTGGGTTTAAGCCTAAGTTGGCAATTTGTATTGCTTTTTCTATTTCTTGCAACATGTTTTTTTCCCAAGGCTGTATACTTAAAGTTCTTGCATCAGGTGTATTTACATTTGCAACTTGAGCAAGTGGTGTTTGAGAACCATAGTAATCTACCATAACTGTACTTAACATAGCAGGTGTAGCTTTACCTGCTCTAATAGAAATTAGTTCTTTTTCTAAGTGAGTAATTGCATTACTCATTGCTTCTTTAGCAGTATCTAAAATAAATTCAATTTCTTCGTTCATCTTTTTAATATTTAAAGATTGTAATTTTAAATGTCAACTATTGTACCAATTTTTTCACCAGAAATCAATTTTAATAGATTTCCTTTTTTATTCATATCAAATATAATAATTGGTAATTTATTTTCTTCACTTAAAGTAAAAGCAGTCATATCCATCACTTTAAGTCCTTTTTCTATTACATCTTTAAAGGTAATAGTTTCAAACTTTTTAGCATTCGTATTTTTTTCTGGATCCTCAGTATAAACTCCATCTACTCTTGTACCTTTTAAAATAGCATCAGCATTAATTTCTATAGCTCTTAAAACAGCAGCAGTGTCTGTTGTAAAATATGGGTTTCCAGTACCTGCACCAAAAATAACCACTCTTCCTTTTTCTAAGTGTCTTATGGCTTTTCTCTTAATATAAGGTTCAGCAACTTCTTTAATTTCTAAAGCAGTTTGTAAACGAGTATGTACTTCTTCATCTTCTAAAGCACTTTGTAATGCTAAACCATTAATACACGTAGCAAGCATACCCATATGATCACCTTGTACACGATCCATTCCATTACTTGCACCAGCAACACCTCTAAAAATATTTCCTCCTCCAATAACTATGGCAACTTGAATACCATTATTAACTACTTCTTTTATTTCTTTGGCATATTCTGCTAGACGTTTTGGATCTATTCCATATTGTCTATCACCCATTAAAGCTTCACCACTTAATTTTAGAAGAATTCTTTTGTATTGCATTTTGTTAGTTATTGATAATTAAAATATCATTTAATTCATCGCAAAATTAAGGTTTTTTTTTCTTTATTGTAAAGTCTATTACTTCTTTTGATAAGCTAAAAAAAATAAAAAATAAAGATACTGAAATTGAAGTATTTAAAGCTTTGTGGGGTTAATAAAATTGATTAATTTTGCACTCAATTTTTTTAGAAATAAGATTACATCAAATGAATATTACAAAAGAAAACGTAGATGCACTAAATGCAGTTGTAAAAGTTGATATCGTTACAGAAGATTATCAAGAAAAAGTAACAGAAGTATTAAACGATTACAGAAAAAAAGCAAATATACCTGGTTTTAGAAAAGGGCATGTGCCAATGGGGATGGTTAAAAAACAGTATGGTAAATCTGTAATGATAGATGAAGTTAACAAACTTTTACAAGATTCTTTAAACAAATTTATCACTGAAGAAAAGTTAGATATTCTTGGTAATCCATTACCTAGAATTCAAGATGACTTTAATTGGGATGCAGATACTTTTAGTTTTGAATTTGAGTTAGGTTTAGCTCCAGAATTCGAAGTAAACTTAAATCCTAAGAAAAAAATTACTCAATATAATGTTGTTGCAACAGATGATTTAATTGATGAAGAAGTTAAGAATATTCAGACTCGTTATGGAAAAATGAGTTCATTAGAAGAAGCAACTGAACACTCTAATGTAACTGGAACTTTTGTAAACGAAGAAAAAGAAATCAATAAAAAGTCTACTTTCTTAGTTAATGATTTAAAAGGAAAGAAAAATGAAAAAAAATTAATTGGTGCTAAAGTTGGTGATGTTATAGAGTTAGATACCAAAAAATTATTCGAAGACGATCATAAATTACAGCATGTTTTAGGTGTATCTCATGATGATGCTCACGATTTAGATGTAAAAGTTACGCTTACAATTGAGGATATTACCAAAACTGAACCTGCAGATTTAGATCAAGATTTATTTGATAAATTATTTCCAGATGGTTCTGTAAAAACTGCAACAGAATTAAGAGAAAAAATTAAAGAAGATGCAGAAAAGCAATTTCAACAACAAGCAGATCAACAATTATTAAATGCAGTACAAGAGTATTTAATAGAAAATACAAAGTTCGATTTACCAGCTGAGTTTTTACAAAAGTGGTTACAAACTGCTGGAGAAAAAGAATTAACAAAAGAAGAAGCTTCTGAAGAATATGCAAAGTCTGAAAAAGGTTTACGTTATCAATTAATTGAAGGTAAAATCATGAAAGACAATGATATTAAAATTGATTATGCAGAATTAGTTGAATATGCTAAAGGTTTTATTAGAACTCAAATGGCTCAATTTGGAAATATGAATCCAGAAGAAAAAGAGTTAAATGATATTGCTGGTAGAATTTTACAAAATCAAGAAGAAGCTCAAAAATTACAATCACAATTAATAAGTCAGAAATTAATGACTTTCTTCAAAGAAAATATGTCTTTTAAAACTAAAGAAGTTTCTTACGAAGATTTTATTAAAGAAGTCTATAAATAAAAGACAACTATTAAAAACTAGATAAAGCTTGAATAACCTTACTATTCAAGCTTTTTGTTTTTAAAAAGTCTAACAAAATATTAAGAGAATAGTTCTTATCTTTACATAATAATAATTTAAAGAATATAGAGAATGGATTTTGGAAAAGAATTCGAAAAATATGCTACTAAACATCATGGTATTAATAGTACTTATTATAATAAAATAACAAGTAGTTTAACTCCATATATCATGGAAGAGCGTCAAATGAATATTACTCAAATGGATGTTTTTTCACGTTTAATGATGGATAGAATTATCTTTTTAGGTACAGGAATTAATGATCAAATTGCAAATATTATTCAAGCACAACTATTGTTCTTAGAAAGTGTAGATGCTAATAAAGATATCTCAATTTATATCAACTCTCCAGGAGGTGGCGTTTATGCTGGTTTAGGAATTTATGATACTATGCAATTTATAAAGCCAGATGTTGCTACAATTTGTACAGGTATGGCTGCTTCTATGGGTGCTGTGTTAATGTGTGCAGGACAAAAAGGAAAACGATCTGCTTTACCACATTCAAGAATTATGATTCACCAACCACTAGGTGGTGCACAAGGTCAAGCTTCAGATATAGAAATTACAGCAAGAGAAATCTTAAAGTTAAAAGATGAATTATATGCTATTATAGCAAATCATTCAGGTCAAACTATAGAAAAGGTTCATAATGATTCTGACAGAGATTATTGGATGAAAGCCAATGAAGCTAAAGAATATGGTATGATTGATGAAGTTTTAGAAAGAAAATAATTATTTAGCAATTAGCGCTAAACGTAAAAAAGCTAAAAGCCAAAGAAAATGTCAAAAGAAGAGAATTTAGAATGTTCATTTTGTGGTAGAAAAAAAGCAGAAACAGATTTATTAATTGCTGGTATGGATGCTCATATATGTGATAAGTGTATAGAGCAAGCACATGGCATTGTTGAAGAGGAAATTTCTGAAGCAAAAACATCTAGTTTATCTAAAGATCTTGTACTTAAGAAACCAAAAGAAATCAAAGAGTTTTTAGATCAATATATTATTGGTCAAAACGAAACTAAAAAAGCAATGTCTGTTGCTGTTTACAATCATTATAAAAGATTGTTGCAAACAAAAGACAAAGATGATGTAGAAATAGAAAAAAGTAATATTGTTTTAGTTGGTGAAACTGGTACAGGAAAGACTTTAGTTGCAAGAACAATTGCAAGGATGTTAAATGTTCCTTTTTCAATAGTAGATGCAACAGTTCTAACTCAGGCTGGTTATGTAGGTGAAGATGTAGAAAGTATTTTAAGTAGATTATTGCAAGCAGCAGATTATAAAGTAGAAAAAGCAGAAAGAGGTATTGTTTTTATTGATGAAATTGATAAAATAGCAAGAAAAGGAGATAATCCTTCTATAACTAGAGATGTTTCTGGAGAAGGTGTACAACAAGCATTATTAAAATTACTAGAAGGTGCAGTTGTTAATGTAGCTCCAAAAGGAGGTAGAAAACATCCAGAACAAAAATTTATAGAAGTGAATACAAAAGATATTTTGTTCATTGCTGGTGGTGCGTTTTCAGGAATTGATAAAATCATAAGCAAACGTTTAAATATGCAAGCAGTTGGTTTTGGTGCTTCTTTAGAAGAAGATACAATAGATCACAACAACTTATTGCAATATATCACTCCTTTAGACTTAAAACAATTTGGTTTAATACCAGAAATAATTGGTCGTTTACCAGTGTTAAGTTACATGAATCCTTTAGATGCAAAAACATTAAGAGCTATATTGACAGAGCCAAAAAACTCTATTATCAAACAATATGCTAAGCTTTTTGTTATGGATGATGTAGAGTTTACTATAGAAGAAGATGCATTAAATTACATTGTTGATAAAGCAGTAGAATATAAGTTAGGGGCAAGAGGATTACGTTCTCTTTGTGAAGCTATTTTTACAGATGCTATGTTTGATTTACCAAGTTCTGATGAAAAAGAATTTAATGTAACAAAGGAATATGCAGAAGCTAAATTAACTAACTCAACTTTAAAAAAGTTAAGAGCAGCTTCTTAAAACAAAAATATATTCGATTTAAGACCTCACAGATTTTTATACCTGTGAGGTCTTATTATATTTGTAAAACAATAAGTAGAAAAATAAATGATTACCAGAAGTACTATAGACCGAGTTTTTGAATCTGCGAGAGTAGAGGAAGTAATTGGTGAATTTGTACAATTAAAAAAAGCAGGTAGTAACTTTAAGGGATTAAGCCCTTTTACTGATGAAAAAACACCTTCTTTTATGGTATCACCAGTTAAACAAATATGGAAAGATTTTTCTACTGGTAAAGGTGGTAATGCTATTTCTTTCTTAATGGAACATGAGCATTATACCTACCCAGAAGCAATAAAATGGTTAGCTAACAAATACAATATTGAAATAGAGGAAACTGAGCAAACTAATGAAGAAAAAGCTCAGATGAATGAAAGAGAAAGTATGTTTTTGGTCTCTAATTTTGCTAAAGATTACTTTCATAATTTAATGCTAAATATAAATCAAGGTAAAGCTATTGGTCTAAGTTATTTTAAAGAAAGAGGTTTTAGAGAAGAAACGATTAAAAAGTTTGATTTAGGATATTGTTTAGATGAATGGGATAATTTTACAAAAGCTGCTTTAGAAAAAGGGTATGATTTAAAATATTTAGAGTCTACAGGTTTAACTATTGTAAAAGAAAATAAACAATTTGATCGTTTTAAAGGCAGGGTAATGTTTCCAATTCATTCCATGTCTGGGCGAATTTTAGGTTTTGGAGGTCGTATTTTAACAAATGATAAAAAAGCAGCAAAGTATTTAAACTCGCCTGAAAGTGATATTTATCATAAGAGTAAAATCTTATATGGAATTTATCAAGCCAAAAAAGAAATTGCTAAACAAGATAATTGTTTTTTAGTAGAAGGTTATACAGATGTGATTTCTTTTCATCAATCTGGTATTGAGAATGTTGTAGCTTCTTCAGGTACAGCTTTAACTGCTGAGCAAATTAGATTAGTGAATAGGCTAACTAAGAATATAACTGTTTTATTTGATGGTGATGCAGCAGGAATTAGAGCTTCGATTCGTGGAATTGATTTAATTCTAGAACAAGGAATGAATGTAAAAGTAGTTCAATTCCCAGATGGAGAAGATCCAGATAGTTTTGCAAAAAGTCATTCAGATTCAGAATTGGCAAAATATTTAGAAGATTCTGCCCAAGATTTTATAAATTTTAAAGTATCACTTTTAATAAAAGAAGCAAAAAATGATCCTGTAAAAAAAGCAGGACTAATTAGAGATATTGTAAGTAGTATTTCAAAAATACCAGATTCAATTCAAAGAGAAGTTTACATTCAAGAATGTGCAAGAATCATGGAGATTTCTGAGCAGGTTTTATTTAATGAAATGGCTCAACTGCTCTCAAAATCTAGCTCATCAAATACAAAGAAAAATTTTGAAAAAAGACAAAATTTAGAAGTTGTTAAAAAGCAAAATATTCAATTAAAAGAAATTAATCAACTTTCAATTCTTGAAAGAGAAATTATTAAAATTCTTTTATTATATGGTAATGAAGAAATTGATTTTGTGGAAGAAATTATAAATGTTGATGAAGAAAGTGGTAAAGAAATTACAACTTATAAAAAATACACTAATAAGGTTTCATCAGAAATTTACCTGCATTTACAAGATGATGAAATAGAGTTTACTAACCCTATTTTTCAAGAAATTTATAATGACGTAATTCATCAATTTAACTTAACTGATAAATTAGAAATAGAGAAATTGGTGAATCATGAAAACAAAAATATTGCGCAAACTGTAACTTCTATTTTAATGGATGAAGAAAAACATCAATTAAGTGATTGGGAGAAAAAAAATATTTTTGTTACTTCTGCTTTAGAAGTTTTGCAAAAAGCGGTTAACGATTCTATCTTTAATTTAAGAAGAGTTTTAATTGCAAAAAAAATAAATGAACTCTTAGTAGAGGTGAAAGAAGGAGAAAAACAGATTGATTTAGAGGAGATTAAAAATTATACAGACTTAAAAAAGAGACTTTTTTCGAAGTTAAACAGGGTTATTTAGTATGTTTAAAATGAATTAAACATCTGTAAACTAATTAATTACATGTTTTAATGTTGTTATACTGTTAAGTACTACACAGTATAGAGGTTTAATTTTGACACTTTATTTTCTTTTTTTGTATATTTGATTCTAAAGAAAAAGAAAAAAAATTATGAAAAGAGTACTACAAGTTTTAAAAATCATTTTACTATTTATTTTCTTACCATTTGAAATTTCAAAAGGATCTAAAAGAAAAGCTTATATTAGAATAAAAAAAATGATGATTGCTGCAAATCTATTGTAACAAATGTTTAAATAAATAAAATAAAAAAGCCTTGATAAAATTTCAAGGCTTTTTTATTATGATCTTATTTTAATTCCTTAGGTATTTCACAAACAGGAATAGGTATCATTTTATGTTGATTTATTGTATTTAAGCGAATATATATTTTATATACTTCTTTTTCTCTACCAGTAAAATCATCAGCAATTTTTCCTAGATCTTGCATTTTCATAGCCCATTCTAATTCATCATAAGAGGCACCAATTTGATCTTCATCAGTTCTATTATCTCCCCATAAACCATCAGTAGGAGCTGCATCTATAATTTCATTATTTACTCCAAAATATTTTGCAATTTCATATACTTCAGACTTCATTAAATCTGCAATTGGACTAATATCTACACCTCCATCGCCATATTTTGTATAAAAACCAACACCAAAATCTTCAACCTTATTTCCTGTACCAGCTACTAAATACCCATTTAAAGCAGCAAAATAATAAAGTGTGGTCATTCTTAACCGAGCTCTAGTATTAGCTAAAGACATAAATCTACTTTCTTCGTTTTCAACTTTTGGTAAAGCATCAATTAAACTATCAAAAACAGGGGTTAAATTAACTTCGGTTTTTGATACATTTTCAAAGTTTTCTTGTAACCATTTTATATGATTTTCTGCTCTAGATACCTGTTTTTGTGATTGATGAATAGGCATTTCTAAGCATAAAAGAGGTAAACCTGTTTTTGCACACAAAGTAGATGTTAATGCAGAATCAATTCCTCCAGAAACTCCAATTACAAATCCTTTTATTTTAGCATTTGTTGCATAATCTTTTAACCAATTAATGATGTATTCTGCTACTTTTTCAGTGTTCATTGATAAACTATTTTAGTATTTTTATCGTTCTTAAATTGAGTTACTAAGATACAAAGATTATGAGATTTTTTTTTATAGGATTAATGGTTTTATGCTTGTTTTTTTCTTGTTCTGATAAAAATGAGACTAAAATTGATGTCTCAGAAATTAAAGTTGATTTTTCTATAAAAAGATATGATGTAGACTTTTATAATGCAAATGCAAAAACTTTGACAAATGTTAAGCTAAAATATCCATATTTATTTCCAAATGAATTTACAGATAGTTTAGCTTTAGCTAAAATAAATAACAAAGACGAACAAGAGTTATTTGCTGAAACACAAAAAATATATGATGATTTACTTCCTCTAAAAAATCAACTCAATTCACTTTTTAAGCATATAAAATATTACAATTCAAGATTTAAAGAACCAGATGTTGTAACTCTTTTAAGTAACATAGATTATGAAAGTAGAGTAATTTATGCAGATAGTTTATTACTTATATCTTTAGACGTTTATTTAGGTAAACAACATCGTTTTTATGCAGATTACCCAAAATATATAAAAGAGAATAACACTAAAGAACATCTTGTTGTAGATGTTGCTAATGCAATTATTTATCAGCAAGTTCATCCTTCTAACAAAAGAAGATTTATAGATAAAATGATTTTTGAGGGTAAAAAAATGTATCTGTTAGATTTATATTTACCAACTATTTCTGATCAAGAAAAAATAGGTTATTCTAGTGATAAGTTTAATTGGGCAAATGCAAATGAGCAGCAAATTTGGATGTATTTTATTGATAGAAAAATCTTATTTAGTACAGATTTAAATCTTAATGCTCGATTTTTAGAAAATGGACCTTTTTCTAAATTTTATATGGAGCAAGATAACTTATCTCCAGGTAAAATAGGAGTATGGTTAGGATGGCAAATTGTTCGTTCTTTTATGGAAAAGAATGATGTATCTTTGCAAGAATTATTGAAAATGAATGAAGATGAAATTTTCAAAAAATCTAATTACAAACCTAAAAAGTAATGGCAGTTAAACATAATTCTGAAGTAAAATTTAATATTGGTTTAGACGAAAATAAAATACCAGAAGAAATCTCTTGGTCAGCAGAAGATGGAGGAGTTACCAATGAATATTCTAAGGCAGTAATGATATCTGTTTGGGATCATAAGAAGAAAGATACTTTACGTATGGATTTATGGACAAAAGACATGCCTGTAGATGAAATGAAACAGTTTTATCATCAAACATTAGTTTCTATGGCAGATACTTTTGAAAGAGCAACAGATGATAACAAAATGAGTGCTACAATGCGTGACTTTTGTGATTACTTTGCAGAAAAATTAGAACTTAAAAAGTAACAATTACCCTTTTTTGATTTGATTGATGATGTTTGAATAATCTTCTGTATTATTTACAAAATCAAGTTCTGAAACATCAATAATTAAGGTGTTTAAATTTTGTTGGGTACTTATAAAATTTTTGTATCCATCATGTATTTTTTGGAGATAGCCAGCTTCTATATTTTGCTCATAATCTCTACCCCTTTTTTTAATGTTTTGTAAAAGCCTATCTGTATTTTGATACAAATACACATATAAATCTGGCTTGGTAATTTCATTATACATTAAATCAAACATTCTTCTATACAAAGCATATTCATCTTTCTGAAGTGTAATTTGAGCAAAAATTAAAGATTTAAAAATATAATAATCAGAAACAATAAAGTTTTTAAACAAATCTAATTGTGCTAAATCATCTGATAATTGCTGATATCTATCAGCTAAAAAACTCATTTCTAAAGGAAATGCAAAACGGTCTTTGTCTTCGTAAAACTTTGGTAAAAATGGATTATCTGCAAAACGTTCTAAAATTATTTTAGCATTAAATTCGTCTGACATCATTTTTGCTAAAGATGTTTTACCAGCTCCAATATTACCTTCTATAGCTATGTAATTGTACTTTTCTGATATTGGTATTGGACGAATTAATTTTTCCTCAGTCAAAAAAATTTCTGAAGTGTCTTCACAATTTTTAATGCAAGTAGATAGTTTTTGTTTTTCTATAGGATGAATTACAGTTGCTGCAATTTCTACTAATGGTATTAAAACAAACTTACGATCTAACATTTTAGCATGAGGTACTGTAAGTGTTTTAGAAAAAATAATTTCATCATCAAATAATAAAATATCTATGTCAATATTTCTATCTGAATATCCTTTTTTATCATTTCTTTTTCGACCCAGATTACTTTCTATATCTAAAAGAATTCTCATTAATTTTTCTGGTGGATGATAAGTAGAAACTTTTAAGCAAATGTTATAAAAGTCATTACTATCAAAACCCCAAGAAGCTGTTTTATAAACAGAAGAAATATTTAGAATAGCACCTATTTTTTCAGCAATCATATCAATTGCATTTTGTAGGTTTTCTAACTTATTTCCTTGATTTGTACCTAAAGATAAATATGTAATTCTTTGAATTTTCATTAAGATTCACAAAGAAACTAAAAACATAAAAAAAATCGTCAATATTCATTGACGATTTTTTGAAACTTATTAAGAATTAGAAAAGATTAATCTTCTTTTCTTGGTTCTCTTGGTTTTCTGTCATCACGTCTATTGTCGCGATTTCTATTGTCTCTATTTCCTCTATTATTGTCTCGACCACGATTGTTATTATCTCTCTTAGGTCTTTCTTGCCAGCCTTCTGGTTTAGGTAAAATAGCTTTTCTAGAAACTTTTTCTTTACGTGTTCTAGGATCTATACCAAAGTATTTTACATCTAAAATATCACCTAAATTCACAACATCAGAAACATTATCTGTACGTTCCCAAGCTAATTCGCTTACGTGTAATAAAACTTCGTTTCCAGGAGCTTCAGTATATTCTACAACAGCACCAAAGTCTAACATTTTAATTACTTTAACTTCGTAAACACTACCAACTTCTGGTTTAAATAACATAGATTCTATCTTAGCTATTACTGCATCCATTCCTTCTGGTTTTGTTCCTAGAATTTCAATAATACCTTCTTCAGTTATTGGGTCTTCTGTAATTACAATAGTAGTTTCTGTCTCTTTTTGTAATTCTTGAATATGTTTACCTCCAGGACCAATAAATGCACCAATCATATCATTAGGGATACGTCTTGTAATCATTTTTGGAGCGTGAGCTTTTACAGTAGCATTTGGTTTTTCTATAGTATCTGTTAATTTAGATAAAATATGTAAACGTCCATCTCTAGCTTGTTTTAAAGCATTTACTAAAATCTCGTAACTTAATCCTTTGATTTTAATATCCATTTGACATGCTGTAATACCATCAGCAGTACCAGTTACTTTAAAGTCCATATCACCTAAGTGATCTTCGTCACCTAAAATGTCAGATAAAACTGCATAGTTGTCTCCATCAGAGATTAATCCCATTGCAATACCAGAAACAGGTTTTTTTAATTGAACACCTGCATCCATTAATGCCATTGTTCCAGAACAAACAGTTGCCATAGAAGAAGAACCATTAGATTCTAATACTTCACTTACAACTCTTACTGTATATGGGCAATCAGCAGGAATCATACCTTTTAATGCTCTTTGAGCTAAGTTTCCATGACCAACTTCACGTCTAGAAGTTCCTCTTAAAGGACGAGCTTCACCTGTTGAAAAAGGAGGGAAGTTGTAGTGTAAATAGAATGTTTCTTCACCTTCAAAAGATGGCATATCTATTTGGTTTGCTTCTCTTGAAGTACCTAAGGTAACAGTAGCTAAAGCTTGAGTTTCCCCTCTTGTAAATATTGATGAACCATGGGTTGATGGTAAATAATCTACCTCACACCAAATTGGTCTGATGTCTGTAGTTTTACGACCATCTAAACGTAATCCTTCTTTTAGAGTTAAATCACGAATAGCTGTTTTTTGAGCTTTTGCAACATATTTATGGATCAACTTTCCTAATTCAGCTTGCTCTTCTTCAGAAAAAGAATTGAAAACCTCTTCTTTAATTTCACTAAAAGCTGCACCTCTTTCATGCTTAGCAGAACCTGCTTTTGCAATAGCATATGTTTTATCATACACCATATCTTTAATTTTAGCAGCTAAGTCTTCGTCTTCTACTTCTGGCTCGTATTCACGAGTTTCTTTTTTGCCAAATGCTTCAGCTAAAGCAACTTGCGCAGCACATTGTACTTTTATAGCTTCATGAGCAAATTTAATTGCATCAGCCATTTCTTCTTCAGAACACTCGTCCATTTCACCTTCTACCATCATAACAGAATCTGCAGAAGCACCAACCATCATATCAATATCAGCTTCACCTAATTGCGCTCTTGTTGGGTTAATAACAAACTCACCATTTACTCTTGCAACTCTAACTTCTGAAATTGGAGTTTCGAATGGAATGTCTGATAACTGAATAGCAGCAGAAGCAGCTAAACCAGCCATTGCATCTGGCATAACATCATCATCATGAGACATCATCTGAATCATAACCTGAGTTTCTGCATGATAATCTTTTGGAAATAATGGGCGTAAAACACGGTCTACTAAACGCATTGTTAATACTTCACCATCACTTGGTCTTGCTTCTCTTTTAAAGAAACCTCCAGGATAACGTCCTGCAGCAGCAAATTTTTCTCTATAATCTACAGTTAAAGGTAAAAAATCTACATCTGCTTGATGATAATTTGATACAACTGTACATAATAACATACACTTACCTGATTGAACAACAACTGAACCATGAGCTTGTTTTGCAAGCTTACCAGTTTCTAATGAAATGGTTCTTCCATCTCCAAGGTCTATGACCTCTCTAAATACTTTTGGAATCATAAAATTTTTAAATTCTAATTTTTAATTAATTTGTTGTTGTGTTGTAGTTGTTGGATGTTTTTTTCCAATGGAAATTCAAAAGGTTTGTTACTTCTTTTGATTTTTCTTACTTAAAAGTTTGTTACTCTTTTAAGATGTATGCTTCTATTTTGAGTTTAAAAGCGAAACTTTGAGAAGATATAAAACAAAAAAGAGGCGCATATAGAGCCTCTTTTTATTTTGAAATTATTTTCTAATTCCTAATTCTTTAATGATTGCACGATATCTTGTGATATCTGTTTTCTTTAAGTAATCTAATAAACTTCTACGTTTACCAACCATTCTTACTAGAGAACGCTCTGTATTAAAATCTTTACGATTTCTTTTTAAGTGCTCTGTTAAGTGGTTGATTCTGTGCGTAAATAACGCAATTTGACCTTCTGAATTACCAGTATCGTTTTTACCTTTACCGTGTTTTTCGAAGATTCCTTCTTTTACTTCTTTTGTTAAGTACATGCCAATATTATTTAAATGATTTTTATGTATTGCCTAGCTTTTTGCTTTGCAGCTGCAAATATAGATTATTTTTTTAATAAATAAGTGGTAAATCCTTTCTTTTTAGAAAGTTACATTTTCTTCTTTTCTTATTGGAAGATTCTGAATTAAATCGATATATAAATTTACTTGCTTTTTTAATTCTTTACGTTCGTAAATTGCATCTAAGAAACCATGTTCTAATACAAACTCCGAACGTTGAAAACCTTCTGGTAATTCTTTACCAGTAGTATCTTTTACAACTCTTGGTCCTGCAAAAGCTATTAAAGCATTTGGTTCTGCAATATTTATATCACCCAACATTGCATAAGATGCAGTTGTACCTCCAGTAGTAGGATCTGTACATAAAGATATGTATGGGATTTTAGCTTCTGCTAATTGTGCTAATTTTGCTGATGTTTTTACTAATTGCATTAAAGAAAGAGAAGCTTCCATCATTCTTGCACCACCTGATTTAGAAATCATTAAAAAAGGAATTTTATGCACTATAGAATAATTTATAGCTCTTGCTATTTTTTCTCCTACAACAGAACCCATAGAACCACCAATAAATGCAAAGTCCATTGCAGCAATAACTAAATCTCTACCTAAAGATTTACCTACTGCAGTTCTTACAGCATCTTTTAATTTGGTTTTATCTTGAGCAGCCTTTACTCTATCTGTGTACTTTTTTGTGTCTTCGAATTTTAATGGATCTTTTGAAGTTAAATTTTTATCTAATTCTTCAAATTTATTGTCATCAAAAAATAATTCGAAATATTCTTTACTACCAATTCTTACATGATAACCATCTTCTGGACTTACATATAAATTTTTCTTCAGTTCTTCTGTATCTATAATTTTACCACTTGGTGTTTTATACCACAAGCCTTTTGGAGTGTCTTTTTTTTCTTCTGTTGGAGTCTGTATACCTTTATCTGTTCTCTTAAACCAAGCCATAAACTTTTATTTAGTTTTTAGTATAAAATAGTCTACAAATATAATAGTTTTTATAAACTATAGATGTTTCTTTAACACGATTATTAATAATAAAAAAAAACATCCTAATAAACTTAGGATGTTTTTTTTATTGTATTTGTAATATGCTTTATAAAGTATCTACATTATTCAAGTCTGCAAATGCTTGCTTTAATCTTGTTTTAAATGTCTCTTCACCTAAACGTAACCATTTTCTTGGATCGTAATATTTTTTGTTAGGTTGGTCAGCACCTTCTGGGTTTCCAATTTGAGTGGCTAAATAATCTGCTTTACCTTGCATGTAATCACGAATACCTTCTGTAAAAGCAAACTGTAAATCTGTGTCAATGTTCATTTTTATAACACCATACCCAATTGCTTCTCTAATTTCTTCTACAGTAGAACCAGAACCACCATGAAAAACAAAATCGATATGATTTTCTTCAACACCAAATTTCTTAGTTACAAACTCTTGAGAATTCTTTAAGATTTTAGGAGTCAATTTTACGTTTCCTGGTTTATAAACACCATGTACGTTACCAAAAGCAGCAGCAATTGTAAATTGTGGTGAAACTTTCATTAACTCTTCATAAGCATAAGCAACCTCTTCTGGTTGTGTATATAATTTAGAAGCATCTACATCAGAATTATCAACTCCATCTTCTTCACCACCAGTTATTCCTAATTCAATTTCTAAAGTCATACCCATTTTGCTCATTCTAGCTAAATATTCTTTACAAATTTCCATGTTTTCTTCTAAAGGCTCTTCAGATAAATCTATCATATGAGAACTATATAATGGTTTACCTGTTTCTGCAAAATGCTTTTCAGATGCATCTAATAAACCATCTATCCAAGGCAATAATTTCTTTGCACAATGATCTGTATGTAAAATTACAGGAACACCATAAGCTTCTGCTAATTCGTTTACATGTTTTGCACCAGCAATACCACCAGCAATTGCAGCTTTTTGGTTTTCGTTAGATAAACCTTTACCAGCATTAAATTGTGCACCTCCATTAGAAAATTGTATAATTACAGGAGAGTTTAATTCTTTTGCAGTTTCTAAAACCGCATTTATTGTGTTAGAACCTACTACATTAACCGCTGGTAAAGCAAAACCTTTTTCTTTTGCATAGTTAAAAATTTCTTGAACTTCTTTTCCAGTTGCTACACCAGGTTTAATATTATGACCCATGATAAGTTGATTTATTTATAAATTAATACTTCAAAAATAATGAAAAATAGTAAGTTACTTTTCTTTAAATAGTATAAAATAACGAAAACGTTATATTTTTTAGACTGTTTTAAAATGGGTAGTTAATACCTATATTATAAACTGCGTTAGAGAAATTATAGTTTTTGAACCATTTATTTCCAGACAAATAGGGTTCGTAAGTTTTAAAGCCTACATCAAATCGTAAGATTAAAAAATTAAAATCTAGCCTTGCACCAAAACCAGAACCAATTGTAATATCTTTTAATGATGATAATCCTGTAAATCGAGTGCCATCTTCTGCGAAGCTAGAATCAGAAATATCCCAAATATTTCCAGCATCTATAAATAATGCACCTTTAAGTCTACTAAACATATCAAACCTATATTCTGCACTAGTTAAAAATTTAAAACTACCAACATTAAATTCTAATCCTGTGTTGCTTCTTCCTGGACCTAGTTCGTAAGTTTGCCAAGCTCTAATATCATTAGAACCTCCTGCAAAATAACTTTTTACAAATGGAATGTCAGAATTATCATAAGTAATAATTGCTCCTAAAAAAGTTCTAATTGCAAATACTGAGTTGTTTCTTAATCCCCAAAACTTCTTGTATTCTATATCAGTTTTAAAATACTGAGCTAATGGTATTCCTAAAAAAGTTTTTTTATTGTTACTATTAGTGTTTTTAGATAATATACCCATGATATTACCAGAATTTGCAATTCTAAATCTGAAAAAAGAAAAGTCAGAATCTTTAAAATCTAATTGATTGTTATATGTGAAAGAATAAGCAATTGTAGGAATGATAAAATCTGAAGTAATAATATTATATCTATTTAAAATATTCGCATTATTGCTAAATTCATCTGGATTTGAAGATTGAAAACCACTGTCTTGAAATACAGTATTCATGAAAGAAACTGCTTCATCAGGTAAAGCTAACACTCTGTTAGGGTCATTATAATATACCTTTGCTATATCATTTAAGTTTTGATATTCTGAATTGTAAATGCTAAAAAAACTATCAACATTTAAATTTTTAATGTATTGTGTGTTTAGCACTTCTAATTGAATAGTTCTTTTAGAATTGTATTGCCATTTAAAATCTGTTAAGAAAGAGAAAGTTTGCCTGTCTAAACCAATATTTTTTTGAAAACTTGTTCCTAAAGAAATTATAGTTCTAGGAGACATTCTTTTTGGTACCAATCTACTTAATCCAAAAGGTACTACAAATCTAGGTATTTCTAAAGAAGCATCTGCACCTATTTCCCAACCAGGGCCATTATTAGAGTTAAACCAGGTACCTAAAAAAGACATTTTAAATAGCTCAGCACCTCTAAACGTGTTTCTGTTTGATAATGAAAATTTACCAGAGACACCAATATTTCTAATATTAGAATGAGTAAGTTCTGTTTCGAAACCAATAGTGTATTTTTCTAAAGGAGATAAAAATACATCCATCCTAAGTTGATCTTCAGAACCAGAAATTGTACTAAAGTTTATATTGGTAGACTTAAAGTTTTTTAAAGATTTTAAGTGACTTCTGGTTAAGTTTCTTAAAGTATCTTTATAAATCATATTTGGTCCTAAAAAAATAGACTGTGATAAATACTTAGGATTATATTTTATTTTATCATGTGCAAAAAAATTGATGCCTTTATACTTTATAGTATCACTTATTGGATCTCCTTTTTTTGCAAAAGTATAATCTGTATATACATTAACTTCATTTATAGTATGAACTCTGTATGGTTTTTCTACATATTTTCCATTCTCTTCTTTTAAACGATTCGAAGAAATTAAAAAATCTACATTGGTTTTATAATCGGTTCTTGTAGAATCTACATAAAAGCCTAAAGCAGATTCAGAAAAATGAACAATACCAGAGTTTCTATATAGTTTTACAATATTAGCAGCTTCTCTTCTAAACGTTTGATCTTTATATTGGTCACCAGAAATTAAAAAACTATTAATACCAGAATTCTTATAAATAGAATCTAAAACAGGTGAATCTATTTTAATATTTATAGTATCTAAAGTTGTAGGTATTCCTTTATTTATAAAGTAAGAAACTGCAGCTTTTTTACTAATAGAATCTCTTTTAATTTTATAATTAATTTTAGAATCAAAAAAGCCTTGGGTTTTATAATAAGCTGCTAAATTATTTGCGGTTCTATTAATTTTTGTGGGATTTATAATTTGAGGTTCTTGATAACTTAAAAACCATTTATTTAAATTTATAAAAGAATTAGCATAAGCAATACTTTGTTTTTCAGAGAAAATCTTTTTTACAAAATTGTAAGAATTTGGATTTTCTTTAGCCCACTCAGAAGGTGTTTTGGGTTTGTCATGATTTCCTATATTATGAAAATATAATCCAAAAGGAACACCTAAAAAGCGTGAGTTTGGCTTTTGTAAAACATATTTTTGCAGTTTTGGTGCAGCTGTTTTTGTACTATCAATAAAAAAGTAATTATCTGTTAACATAAAATCACCATCTTTAATATGCTTAGTAGAATTACAAGCTGCAAGAATTAAGAAAATGAACAAATAAAAAGAAAGTTTTTTCATTACTTTAGCATTGCTAAGAATATCAAAAATAGTATTTTTCAACGTTATAATTGTATTTCAATTCGATTAATGAGTATCTCTAAAAATCAACTTAAATTAATAACAAGTTTATCACAAAAAAAGTATAGACAAAAGCACAAATTATTTGTTGCAGAAGGCGTAAAAGTTGTAAATGAATTATTAAATTCTTCTTTTGAACTAGATCAATTATTTGCTACTGAAGATTTTGATAAACAGAATAAAAATTGTCAAATAATTTCTAATGAAGAATTAAGGAAAATTAGTAGTCTAAAAACACCAAATAAAGTACTAGGCATCTTTAAAATTCCTGCTGAAAAAGAAATTAGTAACAAAGGTTTAATATTAGTTTTAGACGATATTAATGATCCAGGAAATTTAGGAACAATTATTCGTTTGTGTGATTGGTTTGGTATTACAACATTAGTGTGTTCTAATGAAACTGTAGATTGTTATAATCAAAAAGTTGTGCAATCTAGTATGGGTTCTTTAACTAGATTAGCTATAAAATATTTAAACTTAAAAGAATATTTATCTAATACAGAACGGCCTACTTTTATAGCTGATATGGATGGGGAAAACGTTTACAAAAAAGAATTGCCTAAAGAAGCTGTTTTGATTATGGGTAATGAAGCAAATGGTGTTTCTGACGAAATTAAAAGCTTAATAAAACATAAAATATCTATCCCAAGATTTGGTAATCTACAAGAAACTGATAGTTTAAATGTTGCAACTGCAACAGCTATTTTATTAAGTGAATTTAGAAGAAATTAAAGTTTATTTTACTCAAAAGCAAAGTTTAAGAAAATTCCACGAGTACCCATAAAATTCACTGGTGCTGTCCATTGGCTATTGGGGTCATCATCGTATTTAATCTCATTATTCATGGCAAAAACTCCACGAATAGAAGGAGAAAATTTAAAGAAATTTAAGTAGATATCTATACCAATACCAACTTCGTACATAAAGTTATGTGTTTGCATTCTAAATTGTCCAGCAGAATTATCATCTTGATTTTGTTCATTACTAGAAAAATTATAATCATAAGATACACCTGCCAATAAATAGGGTCTAATATTTTTATATCTATCTGTACTGAATTTTAAAACTAAGGGTACATGCAAAAAGGTAGAACTAACCTCTCTAACACTATCTCTTTGTGTTGCAATGTGGTTAAAATATATATTTTTAGAGTTGGTAATTAAACCAGGTTCTAAACGTAAATTTAAATTTTTATGAAGTCTTAAATCTGCAATTAAACCTACATTAAAACCAGAAGAAGGTTCTACATTAATATTTGCATTTTGTATAGCACTATTTCTAAGGTTTAATTTAAAATCATTTTGATTTACCCCAAGATAAAAACCATAATGAATTTTTCTTTTATCGAATGTTGGTAAATTTTCTACACGTTCTCTTTGTGCAAAGATTGACGTGCAAATACTAAAGAGTAGAAATACTAAAATTACTTTTTTTCTCATTTACTTTTTTGCTGTATAAATAGTAGCAGAACCAAAAGTTACAGGTTGATGTTCTGTATGAGTAAACCCATTTTTTTTCAAAATATTGTTGAAAGTTTCTCCAAATGGAAAAGAATTCGCAGATTCAGATAAATAAGAATAAGCAACTTTGTCTTTAGAAAACAATTTTCCAATAGTAGGTAATACAAAATTAGTATATAATTTATACCCTTGTTTAAATGGAAATTTTGTAGGATTTGATGTTTCTAAAATAACTAACACTCCTGTTGGTTTTAAAACCCTAGCAATTTCTTGAATACCTTTGTCTAAATTGGCAAAATTTCTTACTCCAAAAGAAACAGTAATAGCATCAAAGGTGTTGTCTTCGAAAGGCATATCCTCAGAATCGCCAACAATCATATCTATTTTTTCAGATAATTTAGCTTTGGCAATTTTTTGTTTACCAACCTCTAACATACCTGCAGAAATATCTAATCCAATTACTTTATCTGGATTTAAAGTTTCTGCCATCATTAACGCTAAATCTCCAGTACCAGTAGCAATATCTAGTATTTGCTTTGGATTATTTTCACCAACAATTTTTCCAACTTTTTTACGCCATTTTACATCAATTCCTAAAGAGATTACTCTATTTAAACCATCGTAATTTTTAGAAATGGTATCAAACATTTGAGTAACTTGTTCTTTTTTACCAAGTTTAGAATCTTTGTAAGGCTTTACAGTTTTAGACATTTAATTATCCGTTTAAAGCTACCACTTCATTAATTTGATTTGGTAACATTTCTTTTAAAAGAGTTTCAATTCCGTTTTTTAATGTAGCAGTAGAAGATGGGCATCCACTACAAGCTCCTTGTAAAATAACACTTACAACTTTGTTGTTTTCATCATAAGAATTAAAGGCAATATTTCCTCCATCTCCAGCAACAGCAGGTTTAATGTATTCATCTAAAATGTCTGCAATTTGAGCTGAAATTCCCTCTAGTTTTACTTCAATTTTAGGAGCAGTTGATGTTTCTGAAGTTTCAGAAACTTTAGGTAATTCTTTTATAATGGTTTTACCCTCAACAAGATATTCGCGAATAAAAGACCTAACTTCTGCAAAAACTTCATTCCACTCTATCATATCATATTTGGTAACAGAAATATAATTATCAGAGATAAAAACTTCTTTTACAAACGGAAAATTAAAAATAGCTTGTGCTAAAGGAGATGATTTACTTGCTTCTTCTATGTTTTTATATTCAACATCAATTTCTGTTAGCTTCTTATTGGTTCCAAATTTCATTACTGCAGGATTTGGAGTAACCTCTGCATAAACTTCTATAGCTTCTTTTTTTTGAGTTGATATTTCTTCGTTTACAATTTTATTTCCATCAGAAATATAAGCTTCAATTTGTTCCCTTACTTCTTCTTGAACATCTATCCACTCAACAATATCAAATCTTTGTATTGCAATAAAATTTGCTGTAAAAAATACCTTTTTAACAAATGGTAAATAAAATAATTGCTGTGCTAATGGTGAATTTTTTGCCTCGTCAATATTTGAAAATTCATAGCTACCACCATTAATTAATATCTTGTTACTATTAAACTTTAAAATAGTATTATTTGTAGTTTCTTGTATTGTAATGTTTACCTCTTGCATAATCTTTAAACTAAGTTGCAAAATTACGGTAAAAAAAATGATTACAATAAAAAAGACTTTGTATGTTTTCTATACAAAGTCTTAAAATTTATGTGTTTATATAATTATAGGTTTATTGTAACTGTACCAGTAAATACTTTATTATTTTGTGATAACTCTGCTGCATTAACATTAAATCCTGAATAAAAATTATAAGCAGAAGTTCTGTTATTGTCTGTAAAAGAGAAATCTAATCTAAAATTACCAAAATTGTAACCACCACCTAAAGAATATCCTTCTAAATTATCAGAATCTAAGGCTTGTTTAATTGGGTTTTGTTCAAACCTATAACCACCTCTTAGACTAAATCTATTAAATCTCCACTCTGTACCAACATTAAAGTTGTGGGTGTTTCTGTAATTATCTTGAAAAGATTGATTTTCTTGATTAAAATTACCTCTTGATAAGCGCATATTTTGAAAATTTCTATTTGAATAATCTACACTAAAAAGTCCAAATTTTCCAACAATTAATGCAGCACTGGCTGTTAATTTACTTGGTGTTCTTAATCTAAAATCAAAGATTTGCGAAGGAAAACCATTAACTGTGTTGTCATAAATAACATTGTCATTACTTACATAAATTTCTGTATCACCATTAAAACCATCATTATCTAAAATGTTATTCTCATCAATTACTTCTGTAAACCATGTTGGAGTTTGGTATGATAAACCAAATCTAAAATTTTTATGTAATTTATAAATAAAACCAAGGTTAGCAGAAAAACCAGTACCTGTAATAAGACTTTCTTGATACAAGAATGCATCTAATTCATTACCATTTGTATCACTATTAAATTCACTTAGCGTAGATTGTTGGCTAAAATTTAAATCATAAAAATTAATAGCTACACCTAAATGAAGTTTATTTTGATGTACAGCAGATAAACCAATATTTAACTCTGTTAGATCACCTCTATAGTTATTAAAAAAACGTTGCTCATCTGCAATATTATATTCTAATGCTGGCGTATTTGTATCTAAAGGAAAGTTTGTAAAAGTAGCTACACCACTATTTCCTTGTGCAGAAAAACTATCATTAAAATCCTTGGTCATTCTATAATTAAAACCAAGTGCAAACTTTGTCCATTCATTTGAATAATTAGTATCAAAAACTAAAGCAGCACCAGCTTGAGAAATATTAATAAATTCGTCTTGTGTACCTAAAGTATTCCCATAATAAGTGGTATTTATTGTTGAATTTCTAGAATTAAATGTTCCAGAAAATACACTATTATTAAATACTGATAAACCAGCTGGATTTATATTAATAGATGAAATATCTCCACCTAAAGCTCCGAATGCACCTCCCATAGCTGTAAATCTTGCAGTACTATTATTGTCATTTTGAGAAAATAAAATTCCTAAATCTTCATAACCCAAGGCTTGACTAAAAGACAAGGAAGTTACTGCTAAAAATATCGCTGTTGTAATAATTTTTTTCATTTTTTTTGGATTTTTTTAATTACCTCTTTTAGATCTACTAGAATTTCTACTTGATCCTCTGCTAGAACTTCTGGTGCTTGAGCTTCTACTTGAAGAACTTCTAGAACTTGTTGCTCTAGAAGTAGATGACCTTCTTGAAGGAGTATAACCTCTTGAACTAATTCCTCTTGATGAAGATCTATTAATAGTTCTATTATTACCTCTAGAAGAACTACCTCTTCTAATTGTAGATGAACCCCTTCTTTGAGAACTTCTTCTAATTGTTGAAGAATTTCTTCTATTAGTAGAAGTATTTCTTCGAACATTTGAAGAGCTTCTTCTCGAGTAATTTGAATTTGTATTTCTTCTTACTCTTGAGTTAGAATTAAACGAGTTATTTCTTCTACTTGTTACACTATATCTTCCATTTGATGTTGTTCTTCTGCCAAATCTATTATTGGTAACCCTTGCTCCATATCTTTGGTTTCTATAATACCTATTATTCCAACCCCAATTATTCCAATAAGGACTTTCTCCCCAGAAAGCTCCACTCCAAGCCCAGTTATTTTGATAAGGATTCCAGTATGGATTATAAGCCCAAAATCTATTACCTCCCCAAAAATGATTTCTCCAAAAAGCTCCACCACCCCAAAAAGGATCATTCCATCCCCAATAATTCCAATTATTAAATGCCCAAGGATTATTCCAACCCCATCCAAAACCATTACCACCCCAAAAAGGATCAAATAAATTAACATTAACAACTACATCATTGTTTTCATATCCCCAAGGACTATTTTCATTATAAAATTCATCATCATTAACATTATCTCCTCCAGAGTTGTAAGAATCAACATCAACAAATATTTCATTGTCATCAATAGTATTTAGTCTATCTAACTCTTTAGTAAAATAATTATCTTCATATTCTTGATATTCCTTTTTTTCTAAAACAACTACTGGTCTTTCTTTTTTAGTAAATGTTGTATCATCATAAATACCATCATTATTAGAAATATTTTGATAAGATCCACAAGAAACCAACAAAATAGAAGCTATTAATAAGATTAAAAAGTTGTAAATTTTCGAAGATTTATAATGTAATTTCATAATGATATTATTTTATATGGCACATAATCTAATAATTTTGCATCCAAAACACTAAATTATACTAATTTTGTACCCGATTTTAAAAATTTGAAATAATTTAAAAAGAATTTCATTTAATAATAATCAACATTTGTGCCAAAAATATATTTATGAGCAAGAAGTTAACGAAAAGATCAGAAGATTATTCAAAGTGGTATAACGAATTAGTAGTAAAAGCTGATTTAGCTGAAAATTCTGCTGTTAGAGGTTGTATGGTTATAAAACCTTATGGTTTTGCTATTTGGGAAAAAATACAAGCAGAATTAGATAGGATGTTTAAAGAAACTGGTCATCAAAATGCGTATTTTCCTTTATTTGTTCCAAAAAGTTTATTTGAGGCTGAAGAAAAAAATGCTGAAGGTTTTGCAAAAGAGTGCGCAGTTGTTACGCATTATCGCTTACAAAATGACCCTGATAATGAAGGAAAATTAAGGGTAGACCCAGAAGCTAAATTAGAAGAGGAGTTAGTAGTAAGGCCAACGTCAGAAGCAATTATTTGGAATACGTATAAAGGATGGATACAATCTTACAGAGATTTACCATTACTAATAAATCAATGGGCAAATGTTGTAAGATGGGAAATGCGTACTAGATTATTTTTAAGAACTGCAGAATTTTTATGGCAAGAAGGCCATACAGCACATGCAACTAAAAATGAAGCAATTGCAGAGGCAAAGCAAATGCAAGAGGTTTATGCTGAATTTGCAGAAAATTTTATGGCAATGCCAGTAGTAAAAGGGGTGAAGTCTGATAGTGAACGTTTTGCAGGTGCTGAAGATACTTATACAATAGAAGCTTTAATGCAAGATGGAAAAGCTTTACAAGCTGGGACAAGCCATTTTTTAGGACAAAATTTTGCTGAAGCTTTTGATGTTAAATTTACCAATAAAGAAGGTAAACAAGATTATGTTTGGGCAACTTCTTGGGGAGTTTCTACGCGTTTAATAGGTGGTTTAATTATGACACATTCAGATGACAATGGGTTAGTATTGCCTCCAAAGTTAGCTCCAATTCAAGTTGTAATTGTTCCTATATATAAAGGACAAGATCAATTAGATGCAATTTCAGAAAAAGTAAAATCAATTCAATCAGATTTAAGAAAAAAAGGAATTACTGTAAAATTTGATGATAGAGATACTTTTAGACCAGGAGCAAAGTTTGCAGAATATGAATTAAAAGGAGTTCCTGTTAGAATTGCAATTGGAAATAGAGATTTAGAAAACGGAACATTAGAAATAGCGAGAAGAGATACCTTCGAAAAACAAATTGTTAATCAAGACGATTCTGTAAACTTTATTGAAAATTTATTAGAAGAAATCCAAGTTAATTTATTTCAAAAGGCAATTGATTTTAGAAAACAAAACACTTCTATTGTTGACGATTTTAAAGAATTTAAGAAAGCTATTAAAAAAGGAGGCTTTGTTTCTGCACATTGGGATGGTACAGAAGAAACTGAAGATAGAATTAAAGAATATACAAAAGCAACTATTAGATGTATACCTAATTACGCTAAAGAGGAATCAGGTGTTTGTGTTTTAACTGGAAAACCATCAAACAAAAGAGTGCTTTTTGCTAAAGCATATTAAAAAAATAAATTTTTTAAAAAAATATTGCAGATTTTTAAAAACATTGTATATTTGCATCCGCAATTAAAGATTATTTAATTGTTTTGGTCCGTTCGTCTAGGGGTTAGGACGCCAGGTTTTCATCCTGGTAACACGGGTTCGATTCCCGTACGGACTACAAATTTTTATTAAAAATAAAGAAATAGAATAATGGCAAATCATAAGTCAGCATTAAAAAGAATCAGAAGTAACGAAGCAAAGAGGTTACGTAATAAATATCAGCATAAAACAACAAGAAATGCTGTTAGAGATTTACGTGCTATAGAAGATAAAAAAGAAGCTGAAGGTAAATTACCTAATGTTATTTCTATGTTAGATAAACTAGCTAAAAATAATATCATACACGATAATAAAGCAGCTAATTTAAAATCTAAATTAACGAAACACGTTGCTGCTTTATAGTTATAAGTAGTAAAAAATAAAAAAACTCTGAATTTTAATTCAGAGTTTTTTTTTATCCTTAAATTTTTTTAAAAATCATAGTTTTTATGAGCATCAAGTCTTATAAAAATAAATAGAAGAATAGTAAAACCCCATAAAGAAGAACCACCATAACTAAAAAAAGGTAATGGAATACCGACAGTTGGTAGTAAACCAATTACCATACCTATATTAACTGCAACATGAAAAAATAATATTGATGCCACTCCATAACCGTAAACTCTTCCAAATTTATTGGTGTGAGTCTCTGCTAAATATATAATTCTAAATAATAATAACATAAAGAATAGTATAACTAAACTAGTGCCTACAAATCCCCACTCTTCCCCAATAGTACTAAAAATATAGTCTGTATCTTGTTCTGGTACAAAATCTCCTTGAGTTAAATCTCCCTTTAAAAAACCTTTTCCAAAGTAACTGCCAGAACTAATAGTAAATTCTGATTGATATGAGTTATAGCCAATATTTTTATTATCAACTTTAAGACCTAAAAGAACTTCGAAACGATCTCTATGATGTTGTTTAAATACATTATTATAAATGTATGCAGTTCCAAATGTAAATAATGCTATAATAGTGTATAGACCAATAATTTTATACCAGTTAAATCTTAAAAATCTTTTTCCTCCTTTATAGATCAAATAGATTAAAATAATACTTATAATTACATATAATGATAAGAGAATTTTATTCACACCAAATAATACTGTTAAGAAGAAAATAGAAATACAAGTAACACCAATAATAATATAGTTTAGTGTTAATCCTTCTCTGTTTAAGACAAAAAAGAAAGATAAATATATAAGTGCAGATCCAGCATCTGGTTGTAAAGTAATAAGTAATGCTGGTAAGAAAATAATAATGAAAGCTTTAATTTGATTTTTTACTAATTTTAGATTGTATTGTCTATCACTCATTAATTTTGCAATACCTAAAGTTGTGCAAGCTTTTACAAATTCTGATGGTTGTAGGCTCATAAACCCAAAATTAAACCAAGATTTTGCTCCATTTATTTCTTTACCAAAAGGAAATAAAAGTACTAATGCAATTATTGAAATTACATAAAATATACTAGCATATTTCTCATAAAATTTAGAATTAAAAAATAGTATTAATATTATGAGAGGGAAACATAGGCCAATCCAAATTAGTTGTTTACCATATCTTTTAGAAAAGTCTAGTATTTCAAAATTGTTTTCTTCTACAATGGCAGCATAGATATTTAACCAGCCAAAACCAACTAAAACAATGTAAAAAAAAACTAAAATCCAATCTACACCTGCAAAAATATTATTTCGTTCCTGACGCAAATTCTTCTGGATTTGTTAGCTGCAAATCATAAATATTTTGCAAACTTAAGTTTAACATATTTTGCTCTCTATATTTATTGGCTTTTGAAATAAAACCATTAATATATTTTTCAACAATAAGGCTTGTTATTGGGGCTGCAATTGTAGATCCATAACCTCCATTTTCTACAAAAACAGCTAAGGCAATTTTAGGATTATCTTTTGGTGCAAAAGCAACTAAAATAGAATGATCTTGTAATTGAATTACTTTACCTTCTTTTCTAATAAAATTTTCTGCTGTACCAGTTTTTCCGCAAATTGGGATTCCTTTCACTTGACTCCATTTTCCTGTTCCTGTTTTAAAAACTTCATGCATAGCTTCTATTACAGGTTCAAAATGTGGTTTGTCTATTGTGGTTTTTTTTGGATTAATATATTTAGGGTCATCTATAGGTCTGTCATCAATTCTTTTTACAATATGAGGTGTATAAAAGAAACCTCTATTTGCAATAGCAGCTGTAAAATTAGCCAATTGTATTGGTGTCGTTAAAATTTCACCTTGACCAATAGCATTTGATATATTAGAAGACCCATTCCAAGCATATTTTAGTCTACTATCATAATATTTTCCATCAGGGATTAAGCCAGGAACACCTGCAGGTAAATCATATCCTAAATAGTTTCCAAGACCAAAACTAGATATGTGTTTGTTCCAATTATCTAAGCCTTCTGAAGGTTTATTATTATTTTCTACAATTCTTTTATAAGTATTTGAAAAATAGCTATTACAAGATCTAGCAATTGCAGTTTTTAATCGAATTGGTCTACCATAAATATCACAATGGCATTTCATAAATTCATTAGATCTATTTCCATATCTAAATCCTCCATAGCAAGTGAAACTAGTATTTGTGTTAATTACATTTTCTTGCAATCCAATAAGAGCATTCATCATTTTAAATGGAGAACCAGGAGGATAAGCAGCAAGTAAGCCTCTATCAAAAGTTGGTTTTTCTATACTATCTAATTTAAAAAGTTTATATGAGTTAGGAGATCTTTTTCTACCAACTAACATATTAGGATCGTAAGAAGGGGCTGTAACTAAAGCTAAAATTTCTCCAGAAGAAGGTTCAATAGCAACAATGCCACCTCTTTTTCCTTTCATTAATTTTTGAGCATATTGTTGTAACTCTATGTCTAGTGTTAATGTTAAATCTTTTCCGTTTTCTGGTAAAGTATCATAAGCCCCATTTTTATAAGACCCTGTAACTCTATTAAATCTATTTCTATGTAAATATCTTTTCCCTTTTTTACCTCTTAAAACATCCTCATATTGTCTTTCTACACCATCTTTACCTTCTAATTCCCCTTGTTGATAGTAATTGTTATTTCTAGCTTTTTGTTCATTTACTTCGCCAATATAACCTAAAACATTTGCTGCTGCATTTATTGGATAATCTCTGATTATTCTTTTCTGAATGTAAAATCCTTGATATTTATGTAGTTTTTCTTGTAAGTAAGCAAAATCTTCTTTAGCAAGTTGTTTTAAAAATACTGAAGGTAAATAAGAAGCGTAATTTTCAGCTTTTTTAAAACGTCTTTTAAAATCTTTTTTAGAAATTTTTAAGAGTTTACAAAATTCAAGAGTATCAATTTCTTTAACTTGATTAGGTTGAACCATAACATCATAAGAAAGTTGATTGGCTACTAATAATTTACCATTTCTATCATAAATATAACCTCTTTCAGGGTAGTTGTATTCTACTTTTACTGCAGCATTTCTAATTGGGTCATAGTTTTCTCCTTCAATTACTTGAAGTTGAAAAAGTCTACCAATAAAGATAAAACCAGTTATGGTTATTAGAAAATAAAGTAAAAAGCTTCTTTGCATTGTTAATTTTTCTTCTTAAAAATGTACGCACCTAGAAAAAACAAAATTAAAGTAAAAATACTTGAAAACAATGTGTTTAGTAATACGTTTGAAAAATTTTGAAAACTAAAATTAGCAAAAGAAAAGTATATGAAATGATGTATAACTGTTAAAGTTACTACATAATTGAAAACTTTACCAAAAGGTTCTGAGTTTAAGTTAAAAAAAGGGTAATCTATAGCTGTTTTTTTTAAATATAAACGAATAAAAAATAATCGAATATAAGCTATGAAAAGTATAGAAAGGGCATGTATGCCTCCTGTATCAGAAAAAAAATCGATAGAAATACCTAATAAAAAACAATAAAATAAAAATGGAATTCTATTTTCCTTTAAAGGATAATAAAAAACAAAAGCGATGTAAACGTAAGGATTAATAAAACCTAAAAACAAGATATTATTTAAAATTAATACTTGTAAAAGAAGTAAAGAAAAAAACAGTGTTATTGTACTAAGAGGATTATTCATTGTTTTCTAAATTTTTAATTTCAATTTTATTGAAATTTTTAACAATGTATATGTATCCTAAATTACTCATATCATTAAATAAAGTAACATCAACTTTATTGTCAGCTGTATTACCATTATTTATTTTTGATATTGTACCTATTAAAATTCCTTCAGGAAAAATAGTGGATTTTCCATCAGTTTCTATAGTGTCTCCAATTTTTAAAGGTGCTTGTCTTGGAATATCATATAACTGAACTATTTTATAATCTTTTCCATCCCAACTTAATGTTCCAAAATAGTTTGTATTTTTTAGTCGAGCATTAATTCTACTATCTCTATTTAAAATGGATTGAATTCTAGTGTAATTCGTAGATGTGTTTTCTGTAATTCCAATTATACCCTTACTGTTAAATGCAGCCATTTCTTTAGAAATCCCATCTTTTTGCCCTTTATTAACTGTTAAGAAATTAAATTGTTTGCTGTAGTTGTTGTTAATAATTTTTGCTGCAGTATAGCTATATTTTTGTTTAAACTTACTCGAATCAATTACTGTAAACTCTAGTTCTTTTAAAGAATCTAAGAAAGACTTTTTTGCTAAAAGATTTTTTAAATAAGTGTTTTCTTCAGACAATCTTTTGTTTTCTGTTCTTAAATTGAAGAAATCAGAAATATTAGAATACTGACTATAAAAACCACCTGTTAAATTATTAGCAGAATTAACAAACTTACTTCTATGAAATTCTAGATTATTAAATGTTAAAGAAAGCGCAATGATTTCTAACAATAAAAAGAATAGAAAGTATTTAAACTTTTGAAAAAAGTAAATAATTTGTTGCATTGTTAGAATTTAAAATGCTAATTCATCAACACATTTTTGTATTTATTTAATTCTTTTAAGGCAATGCCTGTTCCACGAACAACAGCTCGTAAAGGATCTTCTGTTACGTAAACAGGTAAATCTGTTTTACGAGATAAACGCTTGTCTAATCCTCTTAACATAGACCCACCACCAGCTAAATAGATTCCTGTATTGTATATATCTGCAGCTAATTCTGGTGGTGTTTTAGATAAAGTCTCCATAACAGCATCTTCAATTCTTAAAATAGATTTATCTAAAGCCTTAGCTATTTCTCTAAAAGAAACTTGAACTTGTTTAGGCTTACCACTTAATAAATCTCTTCCTTGAACTAACATTTCATCTGGAGGTGTATCTAAATCTTCTGTAGCTGCACCAATTTGAATTTTTACTTTTTCTGCTGTAGTTTCACCAACATGTAAATTGTGCTGTGTTCTCATGTAATACATAATATCACTTGTAAATAAATCACCAGCAACTTTTACAGATTGATCACACACAATTCCACCTAAAGCAATAACTGCAATTTCTGTAGTACCACCACCTATATCAATAATCATGTTTCCTTTTGGTTCCATAATATCTATACCAACACCAATAGCAGCAGCCATTGGCTCGTATATTAAATAGATTTCTTTGGCATTCATATGTTTTGCAGAGTCACGAACTGCTCGCTTTTCTACTTCTGTGATTCCAGAAGGGATACAGATTACCATTCGTAATGCTGGTGGAAATAATTTCTTTTTAATTGATGGTATTTTTTTTACAAACTCTTTAATCATCTCTTCAGATGCTTGAAAATCTGCAATAACTCCATCTTTTAAAGGACGAATTGTCTTTATATTTTCATGAGTTTTACCTTGCATTAAGTTAGCTTCTTGACCAATTGCAATAATTTTTCCTGTTGTTCTATCTCTAGCAACAATAGAAGGGCTGTCTATAACAACTTTTCCTTCATGGATAATTAATGTATTTGCGGTTCCAAGATCAATCGCAATATCCTCAGTCATAAAATCGAAAAAACCCATATTTATTTTTCTTGTTATTTATTGATGTACTCTTACAAATCTAGTAAATTAAATCTGTAATCACGTAACAAATTCTTAATGTTTAAAATGTCTTGTTCCTGTCATCACCATAGACAAATTATTGTCATTACAATAATCGATACTTAACTGGTCTTTTATAGATCCTCCAGGTTGAATTACACTTTTAATTCCTGCTTTATCAGCAATTTCAACACAGTCTGGAAATGGGAAAAAAGCATCACTTGCCATAACTGCACCTTCTAGATCAAATCCAAAATTTCTTGCTTTTTCTATAGCTTGATTTAAGGCATCAACTCTACTTGTTTGTCCTGTACCACTTGCTAATAACTGTTTGTTTTTAGCTAAAACAATAGTATTAGATTTTGTGTTTTTACAAAGTTTAGAAGCAAATAATAAATCTTCTAACTCGTTTTTAGAAGGATTAGTATTAGTTGCATACGTTAAATCTTCTAATTTATCTGTGACATTATCTTTGTCTTGAACTAAGGCTCCATTTAAACAAGTTCTTATGGTTGTTTTTGGTAACTCTACTTCTTTTTGAATTAAGATAACTCTATTCTTTTTTCCTTTTAAAATTGATAATGCTTCATCTGTATAACTTGGTGCAATAACAACTTCACAGAATAATTTATGAATCTCTTCTGCTGTTGCAGTATCTATTTCTGTATTTGCTATTAATATTCCACCAAAAGCAGAAACAGGGTCACCAGCTAAAGCATCTACATAAGCTTGTTTAATAGTATCTCTTTGAGCAAAACCACATGCGTTATTGTGTTTTAAAATTGCAAAAGTTGGAGCTTCACCTTTAAATTCTTCCATTAAATTTACTGCAGCATCAACGTCTAATAAATTATTGTAGCTTAATTCTTTGCCATGTAATTTGTCGAACATAGCTTCTAAATCTCCAAAGAAAAATCCTTTTTGATGTGGGTTTTCTCCATATCTTAAAACTTGACCCTTTGGTTCACTAATTTTTAATATAGGTTCTTCATGATTGTTAAAGTAATTAAAGATAGCAGTATCATAATGAGAAGAAATATTAAAAGATTTTGCTGCAAATTTTTTACGTTGCTCAATAGAGGTTTCTCCTTTGTTTTCTGATAAAATTTGTAAGAACTCATCATATTGCTCCATAGAAGATACAATAAAAGTGTCTTTAAAATTCTTTGCTGCTGCTCTAATAAGTGAAATACCACCTATATCAATTTTTTCTACAATATCTTGTTCAGAAGCTCTTGAAGCAACTGTTTTTTCAAAAGGATATAAATCTACAATAACTAAGTCTAATTGAGGAATCTCATATTCTTGCATCTCAGCAACATCTCCTTCATGATCTTGTCTGTTTAAGATACCTCCAAAAACTTTTGGATGTAAAGTCTTTACTCTACCACCTAAAATTGATGGGTAAGAGGTTACATCTTCTACAGGTACAACATTTATACCTAATTCTTTAATGAATTTTTCTGTACCGCCAGTTGAATATATAGTTACGCCAAGTTCATTTAATTTTTGAACAATTGGTGCTAAACCATCTTTGTGAAATACCGAAATTAATGCAGATTTAATAGTTTTTGAAGCGCTCATTTTATGTAAAATTGTTAAGCAAACAAAACTACGCAAACCTTAAAGAAATCACAATAAAAGATACTCACAAAAAAGAAGAGTAATTAACAATTAAAAAGCTTATTAAAACTTGTCTAATTATTAATTACTTTCTTAAACTATAAAGTTTTTAAAAATTATTAGAAATTAAATTTTTTACAAAAAATTACTCAGCATTCTCTAAAAAATAACGAATACTGTCTCTAATTTTCTCTAAAAAAGTTAGTGGTTTTTCCTCAAAGTAGAGGTTTCTTTCAAAAATTTGAAAGTTAGGGTTGTTTTTTGTTTTCATCATTTTTTGGGGGGGTTAATGATTAAACTTAAATTTATATGTGAATATCAAACATACAAAAAAATATTGAAAAAGCTAAAAACAAATACCCTATAAAATAGTAGCTACTTTATTACAAACGTACTCTAATAGAATTTCATCATCTTTTGTAAAAGTGTTTGCTGTATGAGAGTCTATATCTATTTGACCAATATTTTCACCATCAACAAAAATTGGAATTACAATTTCTGATTTTACCTTCCATCCACAAGAAATATAATTGTCTTGTTCAGTAACATCTTGTACCACAAAATTTTTATTACTTACTGCAACTTGACCACAAATACCTTTTCCAAAAGGTATAATTGTATGCTCTGTTGGTTCACCTGTAAACTGTGCTAATTTTAATTCGTTTTTATCTCCGTTTTTAAAATAAAAACCAACCCAATCGTAATAAGAAACTTTACTTTCTAAATAATCACAAATCGCTTGAAGCTTTTCTTCTTTAGCTTGTTTTGATGCTATAATAGTATCTATATAATTTTGTAAAACTGTAATTTCCATACCTATCATTATTATCTGCAAAAATACTGTAAAATCTATATTTTTATTTATTAAATCGTTTTTTTGTTTCGAAACTTACATCCATTTCTTTTTAACATAATCTTTATAAATCTTATTGTAAATTTGCATTTAGAAATGAAAGTTATTTTCTCTAAAATATTATCTATTTTTTTAGCATTAATTGTGCTTTTGTCTACCATGTCTTTTACAGTAGATAAACATTATTGTGGAGAATTTTTAGTTGATGTTTCTTTTACAGGAAAAGCTGAAGGTTGTGGAATGAAAATGGATAATGTTGCTACAACTAAAAAGAAAAATTGTTGTAAAGACGAAGTGCATCATATAGATGGTCAAGACGAATTACAGCAACAATTAAAACAAGAATTTAGTTTTGAGAATCAACAGTTTCTAATTTCATTCGTAAAATCTTACCAAGATTTATTTTATAACTCTTTTAGAAATGTAAAGTATTATAAAGATTTTTCTCCTCCAGATATTCCTATAGATTATCAATCTACTTATCAAGTTTATATCATTTGATTTTAATTTTTTCTATTTATTAATCACCTAATGAGGTGTTTAAATTGTAAATATTTAAAAATTAGAATTAAATTTATATACATGAAAACAAAAATGTTAAATAGTTTTTTACTATTTATTCCTTACATCATCTTTTCTCAAACAACTTTTAAAGGGATGATTATGGATAAAAATAACCCAAAAGATAATCTTGGGGTAGAAGGTGTTTCAGTACATTGGTTAAACACCAATGTTGGCACAACAACAAACGAAAAAGGTTGGTTTACGATACCTTACAAAGAAGAATACAAAAAATTAGTAGTAAGTTACATTGGTTATAAAACAGATACTTTAACGATTACTAATCTAAAACCTATTCATCATTTTTTAACCTTAGAAAGTGAGTTAGATGAAATAACTATTGAAAGCAAAAGAAATGCTGTTCAAAAAAATTCTTTCGCTACAGCTAATATATTTACTGTGAATAGCGAAGAATTATTAAAAGCAGCTTGCTGTAATTTAGCAGAAAGTTTTGAAACAAATCCGTCTATAGATGTTAGTTTTTCTGATGCTTTAACTGGTACTAGACAGATACAAATGTTGGGCTTAAAGAGTCCTTATATATTAATTACTCAAGAAAATGTGCCATCTATTAGAGGCGCATCTCAGGCATATGGTTTAACTTTTACACCTGGTACTTGGGTAGAAAGTATACAGATTTCTAAAGGAGCAGGAACAGTAGTAAATGGTTATGAAAGTATTTCTGGTCAAATCAATACAGAATTAGTAAAACCATTTAGTGATAATACATTATTTGTAAACGGATATGCTAATAGAAATGGTAGGTTAGAATTGAATACTCATTTTAACCAAAAGATTTCTGAAAAATGGTCTACGGGTCTGTATTTACATGGTAATTATAGAGGTGAAAAATTTGATAATAATGGAGATAATTTTTTAGATATGCCATTAGCCAATCAAATTAATATTATGAATCGTTGGCAGTATACAGATGCAGAAAAAGGTTGGGTTAGTTTTATAAACTTTAGGTATTTATCTGATGATAAACAAACAGGAGAAATAGACTTTAACCCTGAATCTGATAAAGGAACAACGAATGCTTGGGGTAGTGAAATTGATACAAAACGTTTTGACTTTACTGCTAAAGTAGGATACGTTTTTCCTGAGTTACCCTTTCAAAGTTTTGGATTTCAATTCGCATATAGTAACCATCAACAAGAATCTTATTTTGGATTAAGAAATTATAATATTTCTCATGAAAGTATTTACAGTAACTTGTTGTTTAATTCGATTATTGGTGATACTAGAAACAAATTTAAAACAGGAATTAGTTTTACTCACGATGGTTATAATGAAGATGTTTTTACCAATACTTACAATAGAGTAGAGAATAGTGTTGGCGCTTTTTTTGAATATGCTTTCGATAATTTAAATAACTTTAGTTACACTGCTGGTTTACGAGTAGATCATCATAATTTATTAGGCACATTTATAACACCTAGATTACATTTTAGATATGTACCTTGGGAAAAAGCAACCTTAAGAGCTTCTGTGGGTAGAGGTATTAGAAGTGCAAATATTTTTGCAGAAAATCAGCAATTATTTGCAAGCTCTAGACAATTAAATATTGAAAATGCAAATGGAAACATTTATGGTTTAGACCCAGAAATTGCATGGAACTATGGGTTTTCTTATTTGCAGAAATTCAATTTATTTGGACAAAAAGCAGATATCACTTTAGATTATTATGTAACCGATTTCGAAAATCAAATTGTTTTAGATTGGGAAAATCCACAAGAAATAAATTTCTATAATTTAGAGGGGAGAAGTATAGCTAATAGTTTTCAGGTAGAAGTGAATTATAATTTAGCAGAAGGATTAGATCTAAGAACTGCTTATAAATATTTTGATGTAATTACAGATTATAAGTCTGGTAGATTACAAAAGCCTTTACAACCAAGAAATCGCTTTTTTGCAAATCTTTCTTATGAAACCAATAACGATAATTTTAATCAATGGAGATTTGATGTAACTTTTAATGCAGTTGGCGCTCAACGTTTACTAAACACAAGTGCAAACCCTGCACAATACCAGTTACCTGCATCTGTAAATGGTTTCGAATTGTTAAATTCGCAGATAACCAAAGTGTTTTCTAAAAAGTTTGAAGTTTATGTAGGTGCAGAAAACTTAACGAATACAAGACAGCAAAATCCTGTTTTAGGAAGCGATAATCCTTTTGGTTCAAATTTTGATACCACAATTGTATATGCACCAATTTTTGGTAGAATGATATATACAGGATTTAGATTTAAGATCAAATAATAAAAAGAATAACAATAAAAATTAAGAACATGAAAAAAATAATTTTAATAGCAATTGTAAGTATTTTAAGCTTTACAGCTAATGCTCAAGAGAAAAACAAAAATGCTAAAGTAACTTTTGAAGTTGATGGAATTTGTGGTATGTGCAAGAAAAGAATAGAAACTGCTGCTTTAAAAACTAAAGGGGTAAAATTTGCATTATGGAATGTTAAAACACATCAATTAAACTTAATTATGGATGAACGTAAAGTTGAAGTTGGAACTGTACAGCAAAATATAGCAAATGTTGGACATGATATTATTTTAAAAGATAAAAAAATTACAGCAACTTTAGAAGCTTATAACTCAGTGCATCCTTGCTGTAAGTATAGAGATAGTGAAATAGTTTTAGATCATGAAGGTGGTCTAAAAAAACAGAAAAAGAAAAACTAAGATGAAACATGTATATCGTGTTTCTGGAATGACCTGTAATGGATGTAAAAATTCTGTTGAAAAGTCACTTTCTGAAATAGAAAACATAAAACATGTTTCTGTTGATTTAGAAAAAGAAACTGCAGCAATTGAAATGAAACAGCATCTAGAAGTTGCTGTATTACAAAATGTTCTATCAGAAAAATTTACAATAACTGAGTTGAAAGATAATCATACAACTAAATCTGTAAATGCAGAAGCTGAAGAAAAATCAACAATTAAACAGTTGTATCCTTTATTCTTAATTTTTGCTTTTATTACTACAGCAGCTGTTTTAATAAATATCAATCCTTGGAATACATCAGAATTTATGTTGACATTTATGGGGTTGTTTTTTGTGGTATTTAGTTTTTTTAAGCTTTTAGATGTAAAAGGTTTTGCTATGAGTTTTTCTATGTACGATCCTTTAGCTAAAACAATACCAAGTTATGGTTTGGTGTATCCATTTATTGAGTTGGCTTTAGGTATTTTCTTTTTAATGAGATTTCAAATAGTAGCAGCTTTACTAATCACATTAGTAATTTTAGGCGTAACAACAATTGGTGTTACCAAATCTTTATTAGATAAAAAAGCCATAAAGTGTGCTTGCTTAGGTGCTGTTTTAAATTTACCAATGACAAAAGCAACATTTATAGAAAATACAATTATGATTGTTATGGCTATTTTTATGTTGATTAATTTATTATAAGTTTCAAAGAGTTGATGATAAAAAAATCCGATTGAAAATTCAATCGGATTTTTTTATTTAAATAATATTAATTACTAATATCTCACTTCCTCATTATCCATTAGCGTAACATAAATTTTAGTGTCAAATTTATTAAAACGAACAATAGATTTTACATCTTTCATTCTAACGTTAATAATTTTGTCAAGTCTACTTTCTCCATTACCAAAAATTAGCTCACCATCTACATATAAATATGTCCTATTTGTAGGTGTAAAAGAAACATATCTGTTTTCGTGATTAAAACCATTTAGATTAGAGTTGTTTTCTGTATAACTTGCAGATACATAAGCTGATGATAGCATTGCACTTCTGCTATTTCCATAAGCAGAACCATAAAGTGTTTGGCCTGTAAACGAAGTACCATTCGAAAATCTAGATTCTTTTCTAAATAAGTCTAATAATAGTAAGTTTTTTCTATATTCTCCATTAGCTTCAAGTACAACAGCTGCATCTTCTATATTAAAAGATTCTTCATTTTTTTGAGCATTACTTGTTAAGGAAAACATCAAAGAAAAAACAAAAAGGTAGATGAAATTTTTCATAATAGTTGGTTTAAAAGGTTATACATTATTTAATAAATCGACAAAAAAAATGCCAATTGTTAAACAATTGGCATTTTATACTTATAATGCTATAAGTAAAACTTATTCATAAATTTTACATCATACCTGGCATTCCACCACCCATTGGAGGCATTCCACCACCAGCAGGAGCATCTTCTTTAATGTCTATTAAAGCGCATTCTGTAGTTAAAATCATACCAGCAACAGAAGCTGCATTTTCTAAGGCAACTCTAGTTACTTTTTTAGGATCTATAATCCCTGCATCTAACATATTAACGTATTCGTCAGATTTAGCATCGTAACCAAAGTCCTTTTTACCTTCTAAAACTTTATTGATAACCACAGAACCTTCACCACCAGCATTTTCTA